>Ga0163152_10001452_pt1 | contig 37463 bp, 28 predicted proteins | sample OliLakLV19MP8IB2_FD_148635 | JGI IMG/M metagenome (GOLD analysis project Ga0163152, IMG submission 148635) | Freshwater microbial mat bacterial communities from Lake Vanda, McMurdo Dry Valleys, Antarctica - Oligotrophic Lake LV.19.MP8.IB-2 | ecosystem: Environmental > Aquatic > Freshwater >...
AGTGCGAGCGACCGCGCCGGCGAGTCGCTCGCACTCGTGGAGATGCGAGACCTCCTCCAGAACTTCACGGAAGATCGGCTCGTCGGGCGCGAGCGACACCGCGCGGCGCAAGAGCCGCAGCGCCTCCGACCAATCGGCGTGACGCACGAGCGCCTGCGCGAGGTCCTTCAGCACGAACGGCTCGGACGGAGCGCGACGGGCAGCTTCGCGCAGAACGGTGATGCCTTCTTCGAGACGGCCCGCGGACGCGAGCGCGACGCCGAGGCTGCGCAGGTATTCGGCGCAGTCGTGGCGAAGCTCGAGCGCGGACTCGAAGGCGCGCACCGCGTCCTCATACTGCTCCGCGTCGAGGTGCGCGTGGCCGAGGCAGTAGCGCACGCGGTCGTCGGACGGATCCGCGCGCACCGCGGCGCGGAAGTGCTCGACCGATCGCGGATCGCCCTGCTCGAAGAAGTGCGCGGCGAGCGAGACGTGCGCGAACTTCGCCACCTCGACGTCGGTGCGCGCGAAACGCGCCACTTTCTCCAGCAACGGAATGGCGGTCTCGTAGTCACCGGCCTCGAGCCGCGACTTCGCCTCTTCGAGCAGCTTCGTCTTCAGATCGACGACCGTCACGAGCTCCCTCCGATCCAGACGACGTCACCAGTCCAGCCGCGCGTGTCGATGCGATCCTTCAAACCCTTCGTCACCATCATCACGGACGGGGCGCCTTCCTCCGGCGCGGTGATGAGCACGCCCTCCAGCTTCCGCGCGAGGAGGAGCGCCATCCCTTCGGTCGGCCCCGACGCGAAGATCGCCGTGCCGTACGCATCGGCGGTGGTCACGTCGTCGGCGACGACGGTCACGCTCGCGAGGCCGCGCGACGGAGCGCCCGTGCGCGCGTCGAGAACGTGGTGATACCGAATTCCGTCGGCGATGAAGTATTTCTCGTAGTCGCCGCTCGTCTCGACGGCCTGGTCCCGTACTTCGAGCGAGGCCACGGTCTTGCCGCGCTCACCTCGCGGATCCTGGATCGCCGCGCGCCACGCTTCGCCGCCCGCATCGCCCGCGAAGAACGCGTCGCCCGACAGGTCCACGACGAAATCGTCGAAGCCCGCGTTCTTCAGCTGCACGGCCGCCGCGTCCGCGCCGATGCCCTGGCCGAGCCCGCCGAAGCCCGCTTTCATCCCCGCTTCGGGAAGAAAGACCGTGCTCTCGCGCTCGTTGATCGCGATCTTCTGCCAGTCGACGCGCGCCCGCGCCGCTTCGCGCTCGGCCGCCGTCGGCACGCGGTGTTCGGATCCCTCGCGGAAGTCCCACACCTTGTCCATGCCCGCAAACGTCACGTCGAACGCCCCCTTCGACGCGTGGCTGACCGTGACCGCGCGCTTGAACGCCGCGATGACTTCCTTCGGCACCTTCACCGGCTCCTTGCCGGCGCTCGCATTCACCTGCGACACCGGCGATTCGGGGATCCACTCCGAGAGCAGCTTCTCCCAACGATCCGCTTCGTTGAACGCGTCGGTGAGAGCGGCATCCGCTTTTCCGTCGTAGCCGTCGGGCGCGACGATCGAGATCCGGAGCATCCCGCCCATCGAGGGCCGCGTCTGCTCGTAGCGAACGAGCGGCGTGCCGGGGCGAAGAGGCGCGACGGGCACGCCGTGCGACGCGCACGCTCCGAGGAGCGCCGCAGAGATCAGTCCGGTTGTGCACGACCGGAGAATCACTGGATCAGGATAACGGAACGATTCGTGCGCCGAGTGATCCCCGCACGATCTCTCGCGAAAATATATTTTCGGAGCCGTTTCTCTTGACGGACTCGAGCGGCGCTACTCTCGGCGCCACGTGGATGCGGTTCGGACTGCACTGCTCGTCGTGATCTGTGTCCTCGCGATCGGGGGCACCGCGCTCTTCTTCGGCGCCCGCGCGGCGCCGCTCACGCCGGACGAAGTGGCGATCGCGGGCCACTGGAACGGCGACGCGGTCGACCTGGAGCTCGGCGACACCGGACGCTACGCGCTGGTCGTGGGCACCGCTGGCGGTGTCGAGTGCGGCAAGTGGCGCGTCGAAGCCGGCTCCCTGCAGATGCGTGCGAAGAGCGGCGCTCCCACCAGCACGAGCAGCGTGCTCCTGATGACGCAGCCGGGGCTGCGCGCCGGCACGTTCGCTCTCGAGGCGGGGGAGCTGGACCTGCAGCTGCAGACGGCACTGCCCGGCGCACGGTCGCGGCCGGAACACTGGACACTACGGAAAGCCGAAGGCACTCTTTTGGAGCGGTGCGAGTAGGCTTCGTTGCACCCGCGCGGCCGAACATGCTAGTTTCGCAGAGAGGCATCCTCGTGAATTGCATCGGCTTTCGGCGTTAAGGGGACGGCAAGCGCATGGCAGAGAAGGTCATCGGGGTAGACCTCGGCACGTCGTTCTCGTGCGTGTCGGTGGTCATCGACGGAAATCCCGTCGTCATCCCGGACAAGGACGGAAACCTCACGACGCCCTCGGTCGTGGCGTTCGGCGCGGAAAATCAGCGCCTCGTCGGTTGGAAGGCCAAGCGGCAGATGGTCTACAACCCGGCGAACACCGTCTCGTCCTCGAAGCGACTCATCGGGCGGAAGTTCTTCTCGCAGGAAGTGAAGAAGGCGCGCGAGATCATGCCCTACCAGATCGTGGAGGGCCCCCACTCCGACGTGCGCATCCGCGTCCAGAGCCAGGACTACTCGCTCCCCGAAATCGGCTCGTTCGTTCTCTCGAAGATGAAGCAGATCGCCGAGGACTATCTCGGCGAGACCGTGCGGCGCGCCGTCATCACCGTGCCCGCGTATTTCAACGACTCGCAGCGCCAGGCGACGAAAGACGCCGGCGAGATCGCGGGCCTCGAAGTCCTCCGCATCATCAACGAGCCGACAGCGGCTGCGCTCTCCTACGGATACGGCCGCGATCTCGACAAGAAGATCGTCATCTACGATTTCGGAGGCGGCACCTTCGACGTGTCGGTGCTCGACATCATCGGCGACGTGTTCGAGGTCGTCTCGACTGCCGGTGACACGTACCTCGGCGGCGACGACATCGACCAGCGCATCGCCGGCTACTTCGCGCAGAAGTTCCAGGAGGCGTACAAGACCAATCCCCTGGAGAACAAGCTCGCGCTGCAGAAGCTGATCGAGTCGTCCGAGAACGCGAAGATCCAGCTGTCGATGCAGGACGAAGTCAGCGTGATGATCCCGGAGTTCTCGAAGGACGCGAACGGGACGATGCGGCCGCTCAACGGCACGCTCACCACGACGAAGCTCGCCGACCTCATCTACGACCTCATCCAGAAGACGTTCAAGGTCTGCGACGAAGCGCTGCAGGAAGCGCGCATGACGGCCGGCGACATCGACGAAGTCATCATGGTTGGTGGCCCGACGAAGTTGCCGCTCATCCGTCAGGCGGTGCAGCAGTACTTCCAGCGCCTTCCGCAGACCGACGTCGATCCCGATCTCGTCGTCGCGATGGGCGCCGCGATCCAGGCGGCCGCGCTCGCGGAGAGCGGCGTCGACGAACAGCCCGAAGGCACCGAGCCTTCGCAGGCCGGCGACACGACCGACATCAAGCGCAACCCGCTCATCAAGGATCCGGGCGCCGCGGCGAAGCCGTCGTCGCTGCTGATCGACGTGACGCCGCTGTCGCTGGGCATCGAGACGGTCGGTGGATTCACGGAGCGCTTGATCGAGCGCAACTCGCCGGTGCCGACGGACCAGAGCCGCATCTTCACGACGTCCGCCGACAACCAGGTGCAGGTGAAGATCCGCGTCTACCAGGGCGAGTCGAAGAAGGCCGCGGAGAACGATCTCCTCGGCGAGTTCCAGCTCGACGGCCTCCGTGCGGCGCCGCGTGGCGACGTGAAGATCGAAGTGACGTTCGAGCTCGATGCCAACGGCATCCTCCATGTCACCGCGAAGGATCTCGAGACGAACAAGCAGCAGGTCATCCGGATCGCCGCTTCCTCCGGCCTCACGCGCGACGAGGTGGCGAAGATGAAGCAGAACGCCGCTCGCGGCGTGACCACGTAAGGCATCCAGGCGATGGCCGACGCGCTCAAGAAGGACGAGATCCTCGGGCTCGCCAGCGTGCTGGCGAGCCTGGACTACTACCAGGTCCTGAAGGTCGACCGAAAGGCCGTCCTCAACGACGTGAAGAAGGCGTTCTTCCGCGAGAGCCAGGTGCTGCATCCCGACAAGTTCTTCGCGTCGAGCGACGTGGAGCTGAAGGGCGCGGTGATGACGATCTACAAGCGCATCGCCGAGGCCTACGCGGTGTTGCGCGATCCCGAGATGCGCGCGAAATACGACGCGCAGATCGCTGCGGGTGCCGACGCGTCGAAGCGGCTCGAGAAGCGAGAGGCACCGACCGGTGGCAACGTTCCGGCGGCCGATCCGAAGGCGAAGAACTCGCAGGCGCAGAAGTATCTGCAGCTCGGCCTGATGGCGCTCCGGAAGGGAGACTTCAGCGGCGCCGAGATGAACCTGCAGTTCGCCCTGAAGTTCGAGCCGGGCAATGACGGCATTGCCAAGAAGCTCGCCGAGGCCAAAGAGAAGGCCAAGGCGAAGGGCGACACGAAGGACCCCTACAAGATCTGACGGGCGGTTGCCGCCCCCCGTGGATTCGTCTATCGTGAACGATACCGTGCAGATCCGTTCGTACTACATGTTGGTTGCCGCCGCCCTCACCCTCGCGGGTTGTGGCGCGGCCCCCGCGCCGTCCACGGGCGAGGCGGGGACGACGCGCGGCGCCGGCTCGATCCACGCGGTCGTGCATCCGCAGAACGGTCCTTCGCGCACGCTCGCCGTGGACTACGCGGCGGCCGGCCTCGGCTCGCTGGCGTCGGAGCCGGACGACCTCGGCTCGCTCGTGCTCGTTGCGGTGTTCCGCGACGGCCGCGTCGACGATTCGCTCGACCTCGAGACGCTGTCGATTTCGGTTCCGCTGTCGGAGCTTCCCGGACATACCGGCTCCCTCGACGTGGTGCTCGACGGCTCGGTGCTCGCGGTCCTGCTCGAAGGCTCATCGAGCGGAGAGACGCGCGTCGTCTCGCCCGAGACGGTCGGCGGAACGCTTCACCTTCGCTACGACGCGCCTCCCCGCCCCGGCATCACGCTGCGTGGCGACTTCTCGCTGCTGATCCCGACGGGCACGTCCACTCTCCGTCTCGACGGCGAGTTTGAAGTCCCCGTCCTGGGCAGCTGAGCCAGGGGCGCCGCAGTGCCGCGCCGCCGTTCGGAGGAAGAGCTTCTCGACGACGCGTGGCACGCGCTCGAGGAAGCCGAATACGAAGTCGCCGTCGAGCTCGGCGAGCAGGTTCTCCTGCGCAGCCCCGACGACGCAGACGCCCGGCACGTGGTCGGCGCCGCGCTGCTCGAGCTCGGCGACGCGGCGGGCGCGGTGCCGCATCTGGAGCGTGCGTCCGCCGCGATCCCCGAAGACGGCGAGATCCTCGCGGACCTCGGCGGCGCCTACTTCGAATCGCTGCGCTTCAAGGACGGCCGCGATGCGCTCAAGCGCGCTCTCGGTCTCGACAAGAAGCTCGCGCGGGCGCACCACTGGCTCGGCCTCCTCGAGGAGCGGGACAAGAACGACCGCGTCGCGCGCAACCACTTCGCGGAAGCGACGCGCCTCGCGGCTGACGCGTATCCCCCTGCGTTCCGCGTGACCGAAGCGGAGTTCCTCTCGCTCGTGGAGTCGGCGATCGGCGATCTGCCGGAGGATTTCCGCCGGTCACTGTCGAACCTCGACATCGTCGTCGAGCCGATCCCCGACGACGACACACTCGCGGGCGATCCGCCGCTTTCGCCCGCGATCCTCGGCCTGCACGTGGGCACGCCCGCGGACGAGCGACCTCCGTCGGGCGCGGCGGGGCAGCTGCCGAACGTGATCTTCCTCTTCCAGCGCAACATCGAGCGCGCGAGTCGCGATCACGAGCATCTGGTCGAGGAGATCCGGATCACGCTTCTCCACGAGATCGGCCACTACCTCGGTCTCGACGAAGACGAAGTTGAAGAGCGCGGGCTGGAGTAAGTAGCGGTGACTACTTGAGGATCTTGGAGATCGTGTCCGCGGCGCGGTCTTCGATCTTCGCGTTCAACATCTTCGTGACGTCGGGATAGTCCATCAGCACGCGGGAGATCTTGCGGCGCTGGAACTTGATCGCGACGACGGGGGACAGCGCGGTGATCGTGGCGGTGCGCGGCTGCGCGGTGATCACGCTGACCTCGCCGAAGAAGTCGCCCGCGCCGAGGTCCGCGAGCTTGATCTTCTCCGCGCCCTTCATCGTCGTGACTTCGACGGCGCCGGTCTTCAGGAAGTAGAAGCAGTCGCCTGGATCGCCTTCCTTCATCAGGACGTCGGCGGGCGAGAAGGTCTCGAGCGAACCGCCCTCGAGGAGACGCTTGCGGCCGGCGTCATCCAGCTTCTCGAAGAGCGGGCTCTTCGAGATCAGCAGGTCCATCGACATGTCGCCGAGGAGCTCTGCCGGATTCGTGGGATCGGGCATCGAAAGGTGAGCTTACTGCAGCTTCAGCGCATTTTCATGTCGGCGGAATTATCGAGCTTCTTCTCGTAGTCCTGCGCGAGCTGGTTCGACGCCTGCTGGACGGGCCCGTTGGTGTCCGAGAACGTCTTCAGGGCGGCCCAGAGTCCGAGCGAGACGACCGAGATCATCAGCATGTATTCGGTGACGGTCTGGCCGAGAGAACGGTGGCGGCGGAGAGTGCTCATACCGCGATGGTACGAGCCGTTCCTCGAAACCGTCAATGAGGGGACGGGTAGCCAGGCTGGGCACAGCGGAAACCAGCCCTTGACGGACGGACGGAAGGTTCCGACAATGCAGGACTTTTCGCCTGCCATGACGCAAACCTACGTCGACGACATCGCCCGAAAGGGCCCCGAACAAGAGGGCACGGACGTCACCCTGAAGGGGTGGGTCTACAACTATCGCCCGACCGGGAAACTGGTGTTCCTCCAGCTTCGCGACGGCACCGGCACGATCCAGGTCGTGATCTCGAAGAAAGAGGTCTCGCCGGAGTCGTGGGCCGCGGCCGAGCAGTTCACGCAGGAGTCCGCCGTCATCGCGGAGGGCGTCGTCCGCAAGGACACGCGGTCTCCACTGGGGTGGGAACTTCACGCCAAGACGATCACGCTCGTGCACCGGGCGGTCGACTACCCGATCACGCCGAAAGATCACGGCGTCGCGTTCCTGATGGATCAGCGCCACCTCTGGCTGCGCTCGTCGCGGCAGTGGGCCGCGCTCCGTGTGCGCCACACCATCGAGAAGGCGATCCACGACTTCTTCGACGATCGCGGATTCATCCGCCTCGACACGCCGATCTTCACGCCGAACGCGGCAGAGGGAACGTCGAACCTGTTCGAGGTCGACTACTTCGAACGCAAGGCGTACCTCACGCAGTCGGGCCAGCTCTACGGCGAAGCCGGCGCGATGGCGCTCGGGAAGATCTACACGTTCGGGCCGACGTTCCGCTCGGAGAAGAGCAAGACTCGCCGCCATCTCACCGAGTTCTGGATGGTCGAACCCGAGGTCGCGTTCATGGATCTCGCCGGCGACATGGAGCTCGCGGAGAGCATGGTGTCGTTCACGGTCGCGCGCTGCCTCGAGACGCGCAAGGAAGAGCTGAAGCTCCTCGAGCGCGACACGACGAAGCTCGAAGCCGCGACGAAGACGCCCTACCCGCGCCTGCATTACAAGGAAGCGATCGAGCGGCTCGCGGCGGCGGGCAATCCCGCGAAATACGGCGACGACATCGGCGGCGACGAAGAGACGATCCTCGCGAACCAGTTCGATCGCCCCGTGATCGTTCACCGCTACCCGGCGGCGATCAAGGCGTTCTACATGAAGAACGATCCGGCGGAGCCGGAGAGCGCGCTGGCGATGGACATGCTCGCGCCCGAGGGCTACGGCGAGATCATCGGCGGCAGCCAGCGCGAGGACGACCTCGAGACCCTGCGAAAGAAAATTGCGGCGCAGGGACTGCCGATGGAGAACTTCGAGTGGTACCTGGATCTGCGGCGCTACGGCTCGGTGCCGCACGCCGGATTCGGACTCGGCATCGAGCGGACGGTCGCATGGATCTGCGGCCTTCATCACGTTCGCGAGACGATTCCTTTCGCACGACTGATGGATCGCGTCACACCCTGACGGAGTTAGAAGACTTCCATGGCGAATGAAACGTACAAGGCTCTCGCGCTCCCTACCCGGCTGATGCTCCATCCGCTGGAGGGCGTCATCATCGGCGGCGATCAGCTCCGCGGCGCCGCGGAAGGCGCGAAGGTCATGCGGCGCACGACGACGAGCGGACAGACCTGGCGCAACGCGGTCGACGTGAACCTCGTGAAGGCAGGCGCGGATCTGCGCCTCGACAGCTACATCGCCGCGACGGCGGAGCACCAGTCGTCGCTGCTCATGCGCGAGGACGGCGTGATCCTGCTTTCCGACGTCGACGACGCGACGGCTGGTTTCCTCTGCCACCTCGCAAAAGCGCTCAAGACGACGTTCTCGATCACGCCGCTTCCCGCGACGATGACGAACACGGCGGCGCTCTTCCGCGAGGAGCGTCCGGCCATCGTCACGAAGGCGAAGCACGGTCCCTTCCAGGACGGCTTCTTCTGGACGAACGTCGCGCACGTGAACGAGGCGCCCGACGTGGTGAAGCGCCACAAGATCAAGACGGGCGAGATCCAACCCGACGCCGACAACAAGGCGGACGCGAAGGCAAAGAAGAAGGCGGCCGTGGCGGCGAAAGGCGGCGGCACCGAGCCCGCCGCGCCCGCGGCGGAGTGACGTGACGTCGATGTCTCGACCGTTCCGGGTGCTCGGACTTCAGCAGATCGCGGTCGGCGGCAAGGACAAGACCGCGCTTCGCCGGCTGTGGGTCGACCTGCTCGGCCTCACGCCGGCCGGAGAGTACCGGAGCGAGCGCGAGAACGTCGACGAAGACATCACCATCGCCGGGAAGGGGCCGTTCCGCGTGGAAGTGGACCTCATGCAGCCGATCGACCCCTCGAAGAAACCGAAGGTGGACGAGCCCGCGCTGAATCACGTGGGCCTCTGGGTCGACGACCTGCGCGCCGCGGTCACGTGGCTCGAGGGCCAAGGGATGCGCTTCACGCCCGGCGGAATCCGCGCCGGCGCCGCGGGTCACGAGGTGTGCTTCCTGCACCCTCGCCCTGACGAGCGCTTTCCGCTTTCCGGCGAAGGCGTGCTGATCGAGCTCGTGCAGGCGCCGCCGGACGTGATCACGGCGTTCGACCGCGCTTGAGGATCAGCGCATAGTTCTCGCGGCGGCAGGCTCGCTTCGCTCGGTTGCCGCCGCTTGCGCTGATCAGACGGCGACGACGCCACGAATACCCGGCACGCGCTCTTTCAGCATCGGCTCGACCGTCATCGAGAGCGTCATGTCCACACCGGGGCAGCTCGTGCAGGCCCCTTGCAGCCGGACCTGGACGATGCCGTCGTTGAAACCGACGAGCTCGATATCGCCGCCGTCGGCCTGAACGTGGGGCCGAATCTCGTCGAGTGCGCGTTCGAGCTCCGATCGCATGAGCGAGCAGCGTACCGCTCAGCGGCACTCGCGGCAAGCCGCGCTACGCGCCGACGGTGCTCGACGCGTGCGCGGGGTCGCGCGGCAGCACGCCCACGAACGGCTCCGACACGGACACGGACGCGGACGCCTGCGTGCTCTCGAACTCGAACGATTCTTCGGGCATCGGGATCGGATCGTTCTCGCCGAGCTCGAGCGGAAACGGAAGTGGCTTGAAGATCTCGCCGGAGTGCGGCGACTTCGCCGGAGCGCGCGTGCCCACGGCGAACAACTCGAGGCTCGAGCTCAGGCTGCTGCCGTTTGTCCGCAGCCGCGTGCGCATCACCTCGAACGAATCGGTGAGCTCCGCCGGATCCGCGTGGCCGACTTCGCCGAGGTAGAAGACCTTGAACGCGCGACGGATGTCCTCCTCCGTGGCGATCGCAGGCTGCACCGGAATGCCGGTGAAGCCCTCGAGCGCGGAGATGACGCTCTGGTCGGTCGGGTCGGCCATCGCGAGAACGAGCCGGCGATCCGGCCCTGTGCCGGTGACCGCAACGGGGATCACGAGCTTTTTCTCCGCGCACGCGACGGGCACGAGCTTGATCACGTCGTCCGCCACCGAGAGGCGCGGCAGTCCGATCATCACCGGGATACGGAGCTGCTGGCCGAGCGCCGTTGCGAGATCGCGATCGGTCAGGATCCCGCGACGCACGAGGAACTGGCCGAGACGATCCGGCTGTCCCTGCTTCTGCGCTTCGAGCGCCTCGCGAACATCGCCGTCGAGAACGTGGTAGTCCTGAACGAGGATTTCGCCAAGCCGCCGTGGGGAAGGTGGGGGCACCAACCCCTTTTGAGCAACGACCGTGCCGCGCAGAAGGGCCATCAACAGTGTGTCGATGCTCGCGAATTCACGAGCTCGACGGCTCCGGCTGCGTACGGAGCCAACCACTTTGGGTACGGCAGGAACCAGGCAACGGGTGTTTCCCAAGAGCCCTTCGACTCGGCCGCAAACTGCGCGCCCTCGCTCAGGGTGAGACGGGGGTCCGGCCGCGTTTTGCGGCAGCTGCGAGGAAGGTCTCCTCGGCGAGCTCGCGAACCGACAGGTCGGGATCGCTCATCGCGGCCGCAAGGACACCGCCCGGAGGACGGGGCATCTCGCCGATCTCCCGGATCGCGAAGCGCCTCACGGAGGGATCGCCGGAGCTCACCGCGACGTCGTAGAGGTACTCCGGATCGAGCGCACCCGCATCGCGCAGCTTCAAGCGAACCGCGGCACGCATCTCGTCCGTCAAATGCGTCGACTCCTCTTCCCACACGGGGACGAGCACCGCGAGCCGGCGCTGCGGCGAGACGTCATCGCGCTCGAGGATCGTCAGAGCGCACTCGAGGAAGAAGCGATCCACGTCTTCCATTCCGCGAACGGCCTTGAAGAGCGGACGCACCGCTCGAACGTCGCCGATGTCCTTGAGCACGCGAGCCGCGGAGATGCGCGCCTTCTGATCGCCGGACTCGAGGATCTCGAAGAGGAACGCGAAGTCGGTGTCGGTCGGCTGCTCGAGATCGACCTTGGGCTCGTTGTTCGTCGGACGCGGCGCGAAGCGGAGGCCGAGATCGTCGAGGCGGCTCGAGGCGATCGCATCGAGCTTCTTCGCTTCGCGAACGAAGCCGCGCATCGCGTCCGGCTCACCGATGAAGCGCGAGCCGACGAGCGCCGCGATGCCGACGAGCAGTGCCAGCACCATCACTGTCCAAACCAGGCCGCCGAGACCGCGCATGCACCTACTCTAAGATCTGTCCTGGATGATGGGAACTCCACGAACGGATACATCATGACGACCGCGACGACCGCGACTCTCCCGGTCCTCCGATGTGGTGGTGTAGCCGTGGAGACCACCAAAAGCGTTCAGCAGCGCAGTTCCGGATGTTCATTCGTTTCTTGATGTTCACGCCGTCGCCGTCTTCGGCCAGGCTGCGGCGGTGCTCGTGGGAGGAGCGATGGTGACGGGAGCGCTCCGACTCTGGGAGCTCTCGAAAGCACAGCGCTCTTGTGGGTTGAGGTAGACGTCTCCGACGGGCGTCCAGTTGCGCGTTGCACGCGCCCAGCGATCCGGTCGCTCGTTTCGCGCCTTCTCGTAGACGAGTACTCGTTGCGCGAGGATCGCGACGTCAAGTCCGTCGTGGCGCTCGGCGGGCGTGACGAAGCGGATGCCGCTGTGACGATGTTCCTGGTTGTACCAACGGACGAAGCCCTCGACCCACGTCCGCGCCTCGTCGAGGGAAGCGAACGGCTTCGTTGGGAACTCCGGGCGATATTTGAGCGTGCGAAAGAGCGCCTCGGAAAACCGGATCCAGCGTACCTGCTTCGAGGAGCCAGCGGGAAAGCGCCGACTGGGAGACGCCGACCTCTTTTCCGAGCGACGTAGCGCTCGTTGCGGCCGGTCCCGACATCCGCTTCACCATCTTGGATTTGAACGTCTCGCTATATGGAGTCACGCAGTGCTTCTTTTCTCGCCCCCGAGGTTCGTTCGCTCGTCTCTCCGCGTTTCGCGAAAAGTGCGACAACTACCCTGACACAGGGGGAACCCCGCTCGAACATTGACCGCTTCGGCAACCGCAGCGACGGGAACGTCAGGTGGACGCTTCGCTCGCCCGGATTGCTCACGTCGAAGAGAAGGGTCATCTGGAGAAAATTCCTTGGTGCGCCGACCGGACGCATCACCAGCGTCCGAACAACGGTGCCAAGCCGGACGAAGCGCCGCCGCGAGCGAAGTTCCGTTCGCCCCGCAAGACCCAACCCGGCGAGCGCGATCAAGAGAGTAAGGAACTCGACGATCGTCATGCCGAAAGTGAATCACGACCGGCGCGAAAACCCGGTCGCGGAAACGGCCCTTCAACCCCAGGCCCAACGCGCTCGCAGCTAGGCTCGCCACAAACGAGTGTTTGAGCGCCACACCGAGCCCGCTGCCGCTTCGAGACGACGACCACGATGATGGCCACCAGCATCGCCACGAACGTCTACAGCGCGAGGAAACGCGTCGGGGGGTCTCGCGTGCTGGTGCTGGCTCGCATCGAGCCGTGACGCCTTCAAGGCCGCGAACGACGCCGAGAATCGGCGCGAGTGCGGCCAAGAGCGCGTCAGGAACCATCAGCTACCTGGAGGTTGATCCCCTGGCGCAGGTTGGGGCCGCGCGCGTGCAGCCCTACGCCTACGCCATCGGATTCCAACCGCGCAGCAGCCACCGAAGATCACAAGTCCACCAAGAATCGGGACGATCGGAGGCTTGCCCTTCGGGTCGCGAGCGGCCCCCGACAAGTCGAACGAGATCGGCCTCGAACCCGAGACGACGACGACACTCCCTTTCGGTTCGTCGAATCTGATGTCATTCAGCCAAAGATAGTGCCCAGAAGTGGACCGACGAACACGCCTATGCCAGACGAGATCTTCGAGGGCGAAGCTCTTGACGAGTCTGCCCTCCGCGTAGAACCGCAGGACAGAATCCGAAGGCGACTCAACTACTGGATCGTAGGCGACGACGTGAGTTCCGTCGTCCGATACGAGCACGAACTGCTCGAAGCGACCGAGCGTCCATGCCGGATCATCGTGGCCCTCCGCATAGAGTCCGCTAACGGCATATTTCTCGCGAAGTGCTCGGACTCGCGCCGCAGCAGCAGCATGAAGCCCGAACTCGTCTTCGCGTGCCGTAACCGGCGCGACCATGACGAGCGTGTAACGTCCGTTGGTTGAGCGCGTTTCGAACGAGTGCGCCCGTCCAGTCGTGTCGGCAAGACACGTCAGAGAGAAAACTAGGAGTGCCGCGCACGCTATAGACTTTGTAGGCAGTCGAGTTCCACCTGATACGCGTTTCGCTCAATGAGCCATCCGGCTCCTGGCACATATGTCTGCCAGGATTGCCCCTGCTCCCGGTGCTTCGCTTCGTGCTTGAGCCCGCAGCATTGAATGCAACGGGGCTGGTTCAGGAGGTCGTCGCTGCACAGCGTCGTGTCTCCAGCGGTAATGCACCAGACCCCGCCGCCTTGGTGGCCGGTCACACTATCGGATCTCTGCTGCGCCGGGCTCCGCGCGGTTCCGTAGGTTTCGTAGTTCCAGATTTTCTGCGCCACGTTCACGATGCGGTCGTTGATCGCGTCGCGTTCTTTGCAGGGGTCGCAGCCCATGCAAGGGTCATATCCCGCGACGTTGTTATCGACGCCAGGGATGAGTCCTGTCGGGTCGGTCAACGAGAGCGGGGATGACATGGCGTAGGCGTAGGGCTGCACGCGCGCGGCCCCAACCTGCGCCAGGGGATCAACCTCCAGGTACCGCCCTACTGTCGAGTCGTAGACTCGATTCCAATTCTCGTGGAGTCCGCCGGGGCTGCCAACGGCTGGGCCCCCCTCTTGTGTGGTAAGCGCGAATTGCCCGGGCAGCCGGAAGGGAACCCGTTCAGCTTTGCCGTCCCCGTCCGGGTCGGTCGCTTCAGAGATTGGGTCGGCGAAGGCGTCGAGCGAGGCAGACCAGATCTTGTCGTCCTGCGTCTTGTAGAGCGCGCGTGGCATATCCATCTTGTCCGAGAAAAACCACCTCGGGCCATCGATGAAAGCGTTGCCGCTCGAACACCGCCGCGTGGCCAGGTACCCCAGACGCCGACCACCAACATAGACATACGTCTCGTACGGGGTCATCGTGTTTTGGCCACCACATCCGCTCGGCACGCAGCCGCCACAGGGAGTCGTTTGCCCGGTCCACTGGATCATGTTTCCGGACTGGTCGTAGAAATAGGTCCCAGACCCTCCCGCGCCCGCCTTGTCGAGGCGAAGGTTCCGATGATCCCGGGTGTACGTAGTTGTGCCGGAACCGGTCTGGATCGCGGTCACGGTCCCATCGTCGGCGACCGTGAGGACAGCACTTCCACGGGAGGTGACATTCCCGGCGGCGTCGAAACCATAGGTCGTGCCCGCCCCGGTCGTTAGCCGGTTGTTCGTCGCACTTGCAAAGGCGTACGAGCCGGCGGGCCCGGACGTTCGATTGCCCGCATCGTCGTAGCCGAAGGCGCGTGAGTTGTTTGCGCTGAGGCGAGAGAGGCTGTCGTGCGCGGAGCTCTGGCTCGTCACATTCCCGTCTGAAGCGTACGTGTAGAGGATCTGTTCTCTCGTGACTTCGGCCTTCGCCATCCTGATCTCGGTCAGTCGCCCGCTCCCGGTTTCCTGGATCAGCTCCATCTTGAATCCGCAGCAGGCAGGCTTCCAACTCTTGATACCGCCGAACGGATACCACTCGATCTCGCTAGCGAACTGCGTCGTGCCGGCGCCGCCGCCAGGTCCGTTGAACGAGACGGTGGTCTCGCGATTGGCTTCGTCGAAGGTCTTCAGTACTTTCAGAACGGGGCCACTCGCGCCAGACCACGGATAGCGCATTTCGATGACGTTGCCGTTGGCGTCGTAGAAATACATCACTCGGAACTCGGCGCTCGAGAGCATGAGGCGGCGCTCCTCGGTGAGTCTGCCGGCCTTGTCATATGTGAATTCCAGCTTGCCACCCTTGTCGTTGACGGCGCTGAGCCGGTCCGCGTTCGTTGGGCCGGTGAAATCGAAGAAGCCGCACGCGGCGTCGCGGTCATCGTAGCAATAGATGATTTCGCAGCGCGACTCCGTGTCACCGTTGCAAACTACGGAATTCGGATCACCGCCTGCTGTCATGTTGATCTTCGCGACAAGGCGACCAAGCCGGTCGTAGCGATAGTGAAAGACCTTCCCACGAGGATCCTTCGCCTCGAGCAAGCGGCCAGCGCCGTCGTATCGGTAGAACGACGGCGCTGTTGCGTCCGGACTCGTGACCTTCACGACGCGGCCGAAGTCGTCGGTGACGTAGCTGGTGACGATGTCATTCCCAGCAACGCGAGGCTCTTTGATGCGCACCTCCTGAAGCTGGCCGGCAGGATCGTACGTGTACTGGGCTCTCGCGGGCGTCGTGTCCGTGCAGCCTCCGTTCTCGGAGCCCGACGGGTGAGCGCAGATTTCCTGTTCGATCTGGCTCACGCGGCCGAAGCGGTCGTACGTCCCGCTCGTGGGATTGTCCTTGTCGACGTACTTCACGTCGTCGCCCTGATGATCGCTCGTCTGGAGAAGATTGCCCTCGCTGTCGTAGCTGAAAAGCGTCCGATTCGTGGAACTGTTCGCCGGACGTGCAAGCTCCACGAGGCGGTTGAACGCGTCGTGCTTCGAGCTTTCGCTCACGATCACCGTGTCGGTGGCGTCGAGAAACTCGGTCGTGATGCGATTTCCCCACGCGTCTGTTACGTAGTGCATCGACTGGAGCTTGGTGAATCCGCTCCCCGGACTCGTCGGGCAGGACGTGTTACTGAAATGTCCTTGGCGGACAAATTGCACGCGGCCCGCGGAGTCATACTCGTATTTGAAGCCGGTCCGCCCATTCGCCGTGCTCCGCGGAGATCGAATCTCTCGCAGGTTCGCACTCGCGTCGTACGTGAAGCATGTCTGAAGGTTGAGTCCGGAGGGGTCGATGGCGGTGGTGAGAACGTTCCCGCGCCAGTCGAACGTAAAGGTGGTGTCCGTCCCCTCTGCGTTGCGGACAGTTCGTGCGCGGCCAGAGCCGTCGTAGTTGCAGTACTTCGTGACAAGAGTCCGCGTTCCGTCGACCCAGCGCGTCGTGGTCTTCAATCGATTCTTGTTGTTGTCTGGGCTGGGGACGGTCCCGCTGCAAGCATCCAAATCGCCGGTCGTGTAGTACGCGAAATCAGTCCGCGGTGCGGATGACGGAGGCGATCCGCTCCCATCGTCATCGAACAGGCCATCACGACGGGTCAGCTCGACGCCTCCTGGTCCGCCGCCATATGTGCTCTTCACGCTTCGGGTCTTCGTCGTGCTCAGGGAGCCATCGAGTGCGGACGCCGTCTTACCCTGGGTTCGGTCGAGCAGGACGCGCATCGATGCACCATCGAAAGTTCTCGAGCTCGTCACCGTTCCGCCCCCAGCACTGGGCCGCGTCGACGACGCCCTGATTCTCGTGCCTACGAGCACCGTCTGAGTCGTCCTCGTCGCTCCTGTACAATTTGTCGAGGCGATCCCGCCCGTGCAGCCTTCGTAACTGACCTTCGAGTTGCCCTTGGCGTCGTAGGCGTTCGCCTGCTGGGTGGCGTTGTTGCATGTGGCCGCTTCCGAGAGGTCCGTGCAAATGTCGAGGTCCTGGAAAACGGTGACGAAGCCGTTCGCATCTTCCTGTTTGCGGACGAACGTCGTTCCCGCCCAGTAGCGGAATTTCGCGTTCGAGCCGCCACATCCGGGACAGTCTCCTAGATTCTGACGATCCGTGATCCGCGACCTCTCTCCCGACAACTGCGAGGCGTAGTCGAAGGTATTTGTCTTGGTCGTTCCGTCCGCGGCCGTGAACGCAACCGTCGTCTGTGTCGTCGATGGGTAGGCGAAGGTAAGGGTGTTTCCGGTGTCGGACCCGGGCCCTTGCTCCGTCAGGACGCGCGTCCGGTTGCTGTCGGTGTAGGTCCAGGCATTCCGGATCGCGTTGTTCGCATCGAGAACCGAGCTCAGTGCTGTCGAGCCACCCGTCGTGTAGTAGTTGAGAGTCCAAAGCGTCGACCCGTTGACCTTCACATTCGTCAAGAAGTCGTGGGCGGGCGAACGCTCGAAGGCGAACGTTCCTGCGGGCGCGACGACGGCCGTCAAGATTCCGAGATGCCCGTCTGCCGCGCCATCACGAAGGTAGGAGAGCTGGACGCTGCTTCCCCGTCGGTCGGTGACGGAGCTGATGTACCCATCCGCGTTCGCGGTGAAAACAAGGAAGTCGCCATTGGGGCGGTCGATTCGCTGAATCCTTCCTTCTCGAAGCGCACCCGTGCATCCACTCGAGCTCGACCCAACCTCGCCGAAAGTCAGTTTGATACCGTTGCCCAGAGTCACGAGTGCGGTGCCCGAGCAGCCGGCCTGCCGCGAGAAGGCGAGCGTCGAGACACGTCCGTCTTCGGCGACCCACACGTCCGGGGAAGTCTCCGAGAACGGAATCACCTGCGCATCCTCGCCCCAGACACGCACGAAGCTTGGTGTTCCGACGCCATAGATCATCGCCGATGCGAACGAGTGGGTTGCGCGAGGACCGATCGGCCCGCCGGCCGCGACGGAGTCGAAGGCTTCCTGCCCGGACAAGTGGACCGAGAACGTCGAGGGAAATCCACCTCCACTCGGGAGAGGGAAGAGCGGAAGCTCGTAGATCAAGGCACCCTGTCCCTGATTCGAAGGACTTCCGGCAACGCAGACGGGGTTACCGACCTGCGTGGTTCCAACAGCGTCGTCGTGGCACTTATCCTTCGCCGGGCACTTCCCCCTGCATGAAACGGCCTCATCCGGGGGCTGAACGACGCACTGGTAGAACAATTGGCCAAACTCGGGGATGTCGTCCCACGTATTTGGTGCCGTGCAGTTCGAAGCGGGAGCGTCACATGTTGCTTGGTAAGTCGGCCCCGCCGACAAATCCTCGATTTTTCCGTCGCAATAAGTCGTACGCAAAGCGGGCCGATGAATCGGTACCGTCGGACCGGTGCTGCTGGACTTACATACCTGCCATTCTGTGTAGCTGGGGGAATAGGGAATGACGTCGGTCTTGTAGATCAGCTCCTGCTTCTGGATTCCTGCACCACACTCCAGTGGAATGGCCTCAGCCGAAGGGAACAGGTTCAGCGAGATGCCGCGAATTGGGGAAGTCGGAGGGATCGATTTCGTTGATCCGTATCGGTAGCCCGCGATGGCGACCGCAGCCAGAGAGGCAACACAAAGCGCGCGAGGATCGAGCGACCTTTCATCAGTTCGCTCCCTCGATTTCAGCGCGAGGACAGCCGAGTCCGTCAGGGCGCGACGTTGCGAGCGCGGGACTCATGTCGAGAAATGCGCACTTCGCGTCGAGGTAGGCGTTGTGCTTCGTCGCCTCATCGATGATGCCGGCCTCCTTTTCGGATTTTTCGGATGCCTCCACGATGATCGGATACGTGACCTCGGCCGTGGCTCCGGCACTCGTCTGCCCCCCGCGTCCGCCTTCACCTCCACCTGACGTGGTGGGGCATCCCGTCGATGCAAGAAGGCAGACGGCAAGCAGGACGAAACGAAAGGCGCGTGCTTTCATTGGAACCCCCACGCGCATCTCTAACAATCCTTCGTTGCGAACGGAATCGACCTCGAGGGATGAGGACGACAGGCCCCATCTGTGGACAGAGCGCAGGGCCAGGACGAAGATCAACGTCGTGACGGATACTTCGGAGCGCGGCGCATTTATCCTGGTCCTCGAAGACGACTCGCCGATGGCCCAGGGAATCTCCCGAGTCATCCTCCGATCCGGAGTCGCGACGCCGCGCGTGGCGCCGACGTTCGCCACAGGCGCTGCGCTCCTCGGCTCCTTCAACAGAACGCCTTCGGCAGTTCGCCGCCTGTGCGGCGCGATTCTCGACGTGACCGTTCCCGGTGGATCCGGCTTCGATCTCATCCCGCTCGCGCGCGAGGTCGCCATCGACCTGCCCATCCTCATTCTCACCGGCGACCCGAGTCGCGAGGTGGCCAACGCGGCGCAGCGCTTCGGAGTCGAGTTTGCTTACAAGCTCGAAGAGGACGAGGCGGTCCGGAGCTTCGTTCTACGGATCTCTTCGCGCGATCGCGAGCCGAGAGCGCTTGCGGCGTTCGCGCTCGCGCACGGACTGACGGCCGCCGAGATCGAGATCGTCGGGCTGTCGCTTCAGGGCCTTTGCAACAAAGAGATCGAGGCGCGCCTCCAGATCACCGAAGGCACGCGGAAGAGCCACGTCCACAGCCTCCTCGGCAGATGCCGCCAATCCAGCCTCGATGCCGTCTGCGAGGTCGTCCGCGGCGACAACGTTCCAGAGGAAGAGGGCCTGTAGCTCAGTCCCAGACAGCGGCGATGATCTGGTGCTCCCGCGAGAAGAAGCGCTGCTGCGCTTCGCCGACGAGGACCATGCGCACCAGCACCTTGCGGCCGTGGCCCGGCCCGGTCACGAGCACCTCGAAGCCGTTCGGGAAGCCATCCGCCGGCTGCGCGAACTTCGGCACCACGGTGCGGATCGGCACGTCGCCGTCGTTCGGCGCGATCGAGTAGCCGATCATTCCACTCCCGCGCATCTTGCGTCCGATGCCGGGGAGCGCCGACGCGATGTTCGCGGGAACGATGCGGTGCTTCGGCTCCGGCGGCACGACCAGCCGGGCACCGGAGAGGCGTGAGAACGCGGCGATCGCGGGCGCACCGGGATCCCACGCGTAGCCGATGCCCGCTTTCTCGAGTGCGGCGATCACATCGGTCTCGACGTCGCCCTCCAGTGCGTCGACCTGCGTGAAGTCCGCGTAGGGGGTGCTCTCGACGCGAACGAGATCGAGCGCGTAGGGCACCTGCGCGATGCGGCCCTCCGCCTTCGCGACGTAATAGAGAACGAACCGGTAGCGATCGATGAGGCGCTTCGTCTTCGGGTCCTGGAACGGTGGCTGCGCTTCGACGAACAGGATCGCGTTGCCGACAGACGACTTCGTGAACGCGCCATCCTTGCTGCCGGCACGAGGCGTCAGCGATCCGTTGGGCTCGATCTTCGGCAGCCGGACCTCGCCTACCGGCGCGGGCGCCGTCGTCAGGTCGATGATCTCGAGGAAACCGGTGTCGAGATCGAGGATCTTCTTCGATTGCGCGAGGCTGCCACGAAGCTTATCGAGGGCCTGCTGCCCCATGTTCGAGGTGTCGGCCTGGGCCTCTACCGTGTAGTTCACCTTGAGCGAGCTCACGATGAACGTCATGGCCGCAAGCGCGATGACCGAGAAGATGGCGAGCGACACCATCATCTCGATCAACGTCAGGCCCCGCGATGCTCGCGTTCTCATCGGCGGATGTTCTGGCGAACCTGGTGATACGAGTAGTGCAGCGGGATCGACGCGCGATAGGCCTCGATGCGCACGAGGAAGTCGCCGGGCGGCATCTCGGAAACGTCCCAGATGTAGGCGCCGGACCCGACGAGCTCCGAGAGCGGTGGACGATCGCCCGCCGGCACTTCGAGCGAGTTGCGCGCGAGCTTCCAGTGCACGCCGCCGTCCGTGGAGAACTTCACCGCGAACGTCAGCGGCGTCGTCTCGATGAAGTCGTCCTGGTAGTAGCTGGTATAGGGCTCGCCGTCCCAGCGCTTCCACGTCACGTCCCACTTCACCGTGATCTTCTGCGGGTCGATGAGCTCTTCGTCCTCGCTCGGCGAGGTAATCACCACGCGGGGAAGCTGCGGCACGCGATTGGCGCGTTTCGCCTCGCCGGCCGCCATGAACCCCTGCGTGAGCGAGATCGCCGCGTACCGGCCCATGAACGCGGTGCCGGCGACTCCTGCCGGCGACAGTCCGTTCATCGCGAAATACGCGGAGCGATCGCGGGCGGGATCGTGGATCTCCACGAGCGCGGACGAGGCGGCGTCGCGCGGTACCGTCGCGTCGTAGAGCACGCGCGCGAGACGCGCCTGCATGCGCGCCTTCACATACTCCGGCTCCTTCCACTCGGGCGGATAGTTCTGCGAACCATCGAGGACGAACGGACGGTAGGCGCTCATCGTCGGTGGCGTGTTCAAGTTGAACGAAGCGCCGAGCTTCCGGCCATCGGCCGTCGCGCCTGCCTGGTTCTTGTTCTGGAAGAGGTGCGTGAACGGCCCCTTCTGCTGCTCGCCGACGGCGTTGAAGAACGCGCTCGCGCCGAACCGGTCTGTGCGTTTCTTCCGCGCGAACGCGAACGGGTTTCCCGGGACGTCGTCGAGCTTGATGCGCTTGAACCTCCCCGCGGGGAGATTCCCCTCCTTTAGCCACGAATCGGTCGCGTCGTCGGGGAAGAGCTCGCCGATCCACGGCTTCGCGTACCACTCGCCGTTCGCGCTCGCGACGAGGCGCGTCGAGTCGTGGATCTCCGAGATGAAGGTGGTCTTCGTGCCGTCGCCGCCGTACGGCCGGTCGTTCAGCGGCAGGCCCTTCGGATAGCCGTTCGGCTCGTCGGATCCCATCTCGCCGCCGACGCCGATATAGAAGAACGAGAACCCGTTCATCGTGGTGAAGATCGCATCGGTCGCGAGGAGGGCGGTGCGGTAGAGCTCGAAGTAGCGCGGCACGTCGAGGTCGACCTTGTCGACGGCCCATCCGTCCTGCGTGCGGCCGTAGCCTTCCCACCCCGCGAACGCGGGCTGCGCGGGCGCCGCGGCGACGGCGGCCGCGGGCTTCTTCGTCGCAGACGGCTTCGCTCCCGGCTTGGGGGCAGCCGGCGCCGCCGCAACGGGAGTCTCCGCCGGAACCGGCGTGGGCGGCGGCGGCGCGATGCGACGAAAGAACCAGTTGTATCCGTGCGCCTGCTTCACGTCGGAGTATGGGAGGTGGCGCGGATCGCCCTGGAACTGCGACCGCTCCGACGGCGGCGGCGTCTTGTCGATCCACGTATACGTCCGAGACCTGTTGAACGGATCGTCGTTCGCCGGCTCGCCTGCGCCGATGCGCGTTTCAATCGCGATCACGGTTTCGTTGGGGAGCGCGGCGCCCGGAAGCGTGACGATCCAGCGTGCCGTGTTCTTGGGGCGATCGCCCGAGTCGCCGAGGTCGACCGAGAAGCTCGCCGACTCCTCGACAGGCGCGGGGATGTATTCGAGACCGTAGAGCCGCTGGCTCGCCGCGAGCCCCTGCTCGCCGTCCTTGCCATGACGCAGCGGCGACGCGGACAGCCGGATGATCGTGCGCGAGCCGTCCCAGGTCGCGTTCACGTCCGCGCCGCGCTTCGAATAGCCCGTGGCATCGCCAATCTGCTGCACGCGGACCGACTTGTGGACGTCGACGCCGTCGATGTAGAGGACCACGTCGTCCTCGAGCGTCTTCCCCGACGGCACCGACTCGGGATCGGTCACGAACGTGTAGACCCGCAGCTTCACGTCGTCGGTGCCGCGATACTGGATGCGTTCGGGATGCGTCACCGCGCGGACGCCGGGGAAGCGGCGCGTCCGCGCCGCATCCGAGTAGTTGCGCACGGGCGGAAGCGGCAGCAGCTCCCCGTGCAAGTTCATGATGAGCGCGTTGCGATACTCGTCGGGCGACGTCGCCATCCCGTCGAGCAGCATGCGGAGCGACGGCTCCTTGTCGAAGCCGAGGTCGCGGCGGCGCTTCCAGAGCGCCTCCTCGTCGGGATGGCGCATCGCCGAGTTGTACTGGTCCGCGAGCGTGTAGCCGGGAACGTCGAGCTCGCCGCCCGCCTGCTCGATGATCTCGCCGTCGACGTTGAGGCGCCCGGCGATCTGCGACGCCGAGTAGTAGGTGAAGCCGCTGTCGTCGATGACGCCGGGATACCAGTAAGCGTGCGCGGTCTTCGCGGAGGCGTCGACGTCCTGGTTCACGAACGGCGCGTAGCGCGGATCGCGTCCATACGAGAGGCGGGTGATCCAGTGGATCCGGAACTCGAGGCCCGGGTTCACCGACTCCATGTCGTTGAACGCGTTCTCGACGAGCGGCTTGAGCGTGGTCATGTTGACCCACCATCCGGGCACGTTCTCGAGAGCGAGCGCGTAGATGTCCACGACCTGCGTCGGCGGCATGTAGCTGCCGATCGTGCGGATCACGCGACTCACTTCCGCGAGGACGCGAGTCCGCGGTTCCTTGCCGTTCGACAGGTACATCGTGACGGTCACCTGCCGCACGTCGCGGCTGTCGATGCCCTGCAGCTTCGACACGGCGACGCGGCGGTTGTACTTCCAGAGGCCGCCCGGAAGACGCACGTTTCCGGAAACCGGGTCGTCCGGCGCGCGGACCTCGACGAGTGTCGAGAGAACCGGATTCACGGCCGTGCCGTCGTCGAAGTCGTCGAGCAGCGACGCGTGGCTCTCGCCGCCGCCTTCGACGTAGGCCTCGAGCTCCTCGATCATCGAGACCGCGCGCGAGATCGCCATCTCGCGCTCCTCGATGCGGTCGACCTGGTCCAGCGCCGAGTTCTGGTAGGTGAGGAAGATCGCGACGGCGAACGCGAAGATCGCCGACGCGATCAACACCTCGATCAGCGTCATGCCCTGCCGGCGGCTACGACGTCTCACCGAACACCCGCGTGACGGTGCGCCGCACCCGATACTGCCCGAGCTTCTGCCGAACGACGGCGAGGATGTCCTCGTTGTAGGCGATCTCGGCGACGTCACCCGCGCCGCGGATGTCGACCTTGCCGAGCACGATGACACTCCCCGAGAACACGGACGGCGCTTCCATCGTCAGATCGCCGGCGACGTAGACTTGTCCGAAGAACGACGCGTTTGCGCCCCGCTTGATCTCCAGATTGCCGTTCACGTAGAGGACGCCGCCGCCCTGGAGTGGGTGCATCGCGTCGAACGTCGCGTCGCCTTCGATGTAGACGATGCCGAGCTGGGGGAGGCCGGCAGTCAGCGTGTCCGTTCCCTCGACGGCGACGTCCGCGAGGGCCTTGAGCTCGTTCGGGCGCACGCCGAACACGTCGAGCTCGGAGAGGACGTAGTCGGGCGAGACCGTGCTCTTCGAGCTCGCTTGCGTGACCGGTGCGCCACTCTCGGACGTGACTTCCGCGCGCTTGTCGACGGCGGGCCGTCCCGTCCCTTGCCGGTAGACGATCGCGGCTCCGTTCGTTCCGCGCACGCGACCACCGCGCGAGATCGTGACCTCGTCACCGCGATCGGCGAGCAGCGCCGCGCGTGCCGGCGGGCGGATCGCGAGGCGCTGGAACTCCGTCTCCACCGTCGCGTGGTGCACGACGCGGTTCGGCTTCTCGTTCCACTTCTTCGTCGCGTCCTCGCGAACGTAGAGCCAGCCCGTGCTCCGCACGCGCCACACGGTCCCGTTGCCGCGATCGCCACGACCGCGCTGCGCGGTCACATCCTCCACGGACGCGGGGGTGACTTCGTAGTGCCCCCACAGCTTCGCGGCTGCGCTGACCTCGAACTCGCGCACGATGCCCTTCGGCGGATCCTTCGGCCGCGGCAGCGCTTCGTAGATCACCGGGTCGAACGTGACGACGGGCTGCTTGTTCGAGCGGCGGAACCACGAGAGCGCTTCTGTCAGCCCGGACTCGGCGACCGAGATCGTCTGGCCTTCGAGCTCGAGCTCGATCTTGCTGGCGTTGGCCGCGTTCGAAAGGATGGCGTAGCCGGCCGCGGCCAGGAGGCCGAGCAGCACGACGACGACGAGCACGAGCAGGAGCGCGCTTCCGCTTCTGCGACGCCGCCTGTTTCCCCGGGGAAGGACCCTCACGACCGCCAGGAGTCTACTCCCCACAAAGCCGCCACGGCCACCGCGCCCGGCGGTCAGCCGAGCGCGGTACGTGCGGCGAGCACGCCGGGGGCGAGCGTCACGCCCGGACCCGGGTGGCAGCCGCTCGAGCCGAGGTAGAGCCCCTCGATCGGCGTCGCCGCACGCGCGAACGGACGCGCGGGCCGGACGAACACCATCTGGTCGAGCGCGCGCTCGACGTGGTGGAGCGAGCCGCCGGGAATCCCGAATTCGGATTCGAGGTCGACGGGCGAGAGCACTTCGCTCGCCTTCACGTGCGCGCGAATCCCGGGGGACGCCGTCTCGAGGGTCGCGAGAACGGACTCGAGCAGCGCCGCCTTCGACGCCGCGGTCCAGCCGCCGGTGAGGTCATACGGCACCGCCGAAGCGAGGATCGAAAGGACCGGCTTTCCGCCGGACGGCACGAGCACATCCAGGACCGGCTTCGCGGGGAGCTGGCGGTACTTCGCCGCGTCGAACGCGCGCTCGAGGTCGTCGAGATGGGCGCCGCCGACGCGCACGCGCTCGAACGACTTCCCGGGACGTCCACGCCACGACGGCGCTTCGGACAAGCCGAGATGAATCTTCGCGAGCGTTCCGCGCGAGCGGATCGTCTGCGCGGAGCCCGTGTCGTTCGTGTTCAGCGCGAGCGGCGGGAGGAGCTCGTTCATTGCGAGCTTCGGGCTGCACGACGCGATCACCACGTCGGCCGCGATCGTCTCGCCGCCTTCGAGCGTCACGCCCGTGACCTTGCCCTTCACCACATTGATGCGGGTGACGCGAGCCTTCGTACGGATCTCTCCACCGGCTTCCGTGAGCGCCTTCACGAGCGCGTCGACGACGGCCGCGGGGCCGCCCTTCACGCCGGGAACCAACATCGAATCGCGCAGGATCAACATCGCCGCGGTGCCCGGCGACCACGGTCCTACGAAGTCGCCGGCGACCGCCGGGAACGCGAGCGTCGCGGACAGGAGCTCCGTCTGGAACTGCTCGCGGAGAACGTCGGCGACCGCCATCGGCGCTGCGCGCAGCACTTCCGTCATGTCGTGACGGCCGAGACCACGCAGCTTGAGGCCGAGCACGCCCATGCCGGCCATTTCGCCGACGCCGTCGGGAAGAAGACGCGGCGGGAGCTTCGCGAGCAGCGGCTCGATGACGGGTTTCAGGCGTGCGAGCGCGCCGCGGAACGACACATACGCGTCCGCGTCCTTCTTCGAGCGCTTCGAGATCTCTTCGCGCGACGCGTCGGCGGAATCGTGGAGCACGAGTCCGTCACCGGAGTCGCACGCATACACGGGCACGCCTTCGGTGAGCAGGGTGACGCCGCGCGTCGCGAGCCCGAGCGAGTCGACGAGCCCGGGGCGAATCTCGTTGGTGTCGTGGCGGATGCCGGGGACTTCGAAGCCCTCGCCGAACTTCCGGCGTGCCGAGAGTCCGCCGACGACATCGCGCCGCTCGAGCACGCGAACCTTCTTGCCGGCACGCGCAATCTCCAGCGCCGCCGCGAGACCGTTCACTCCACCGCCGATGACCACGAAGCTCGAGCCGCTCATACCGCACGCTCCTCGAGCATCGTCTTCGCGCAGAGCCAGCCGGGGCCGGCCATGACGCCGCCACCGGGATGCGCGCCGGATCCGCAGAGCCAGAGGTTCTTGATGGGCGTGCGGTATTTCGCGAAGCCCGGCGCGGGCCGCAGGAACGCGAGCTGCTCGAGCGAGAGCTCGCCGTGGAAGATGTTTCCTTCCGAGAGGCCGTAGGTCTTCTCGAGATCCCACGGCGTCAGCACGTGGCGATGCAGGATCGAGCTCTTGAAGCCGGGTGCGAGCTCCTCGACCATGTTGCAGACCGCGTCGCCGAACGCCTCGCGCTGCGACGGCCACGCCTCGGGACCTTCGGCCAGCTGATACGGCGCGTACTGCACGAAGATCGACATGATGTGTTTGCCGGGAGGGCACACGCTCGGGTCGGTCACCGACGGGAAGATGATGTTCATGAACGGCCGCTTCGAGAACGCGCCGTACTTCGCGTCGTCGTATGCCTTCTCGAGGTAGTCGATCGAGGGCGCGAACGTGATGTCGCCCTTGAGATGCGGGCCGTCGCCGGGCTTGCACTTGAACGACGGGAGGCGGTCGAGCGCGAGGTTCACCTTGCCCGACGAGCCGCGCAGCTTGTAGCGCTTGATGTTGTTCGCGAACTCCGGATCGAGGTTCTTCTCGCCGACGAAGCCGAGGAACGTGAGCCGCGGATCGCAGCCGGAGATGACCGTCTTCGCGCGGATCTCGTCGCCGTTCTCGAGGACGACGCCGACCGCCTTCTCGCCCGAGAGCAGCACGTGTTTCACCGAGGCTTCGGTGCGGATCTCGCAACCGAACGACTTCGCCGAGCGTGCGATCGACATCGAGATCTCGCCGGTACCGCCGCGAGGGAGACCCCACGCGCGGAAGGAGCCGTCGATCTCACCCATGTAGTGGTGCAGAAGCACGTAGGCCGTGCCAGGCGAGCGAACGCCGAGGAACGTGCCGATGATTCCGGACGCGCTCATCGCGGAGATCAGCGGCTCCGATTCGAACCACTCGGAGAGGAAGTCGACCGCGCTCATCGTCATCATCTTCAGCTGCGCGGCGAGGAACTCTTCGCCGGCGTCCTTGAAGACCTTGCCGAGCCGCAAGAGCGCGAAGAGCTCTTTCGGGTTGAACGACATCGGATCGGGCGCGGGCCCGTCGATGATCGGCTTCACCATGCGCGACAGCTCGGCCATCGCCTGCGAGAAGACGGGCGCCGTCTCGGCGTCCTTCTTCGAGAACGAGGCGATGCTGCGAAACGTCGTCTCCGGATCCTTGCCGCGGAAGAGGTAGCGGCCGTCGAGGAGCGGATTGAACGTCGTCTCCAGCGGAAGGATCTGCAGCCCGTGTTTGGAGAGCTCGAGCTCGCGGATGACGTTGGGCCTGAGCAAGCTGACGACGTAGCTGCACGCGGAGAAGGTGTAGCCGGGGAAGATCTCCTCGGAGACCGCGGCGCCGCCGAGCACGTGCCGGCGCTCGAGAACGAGCACCTTGCGTCCCGCCTTCGCGAGATACGCGGCGCAGGTGAGGCCGTTGTGGCCACCGCCAACGATGATTGCGTCGTAAACCGTGCTCATGGCTTCGTCATGGCTTTCTTTTACGTTCGGGATCGAAGAACGGACGTTTCACGACCTTCGCGCGCACCTTCTTCCGCTGGAACAACACGGTGTGCTCGATCTCGAGCGTCGTGCCTTCGCGGGCGAGATCCGCTCGCACGGTGCCGAGCGCGAGATAGCGCTTCAGCGTGGGCGACCACGAGCTCGACGAGACGCGGCCGACGGTGTCGCCGTTGGAAAAGAGCGGGAGCGATTCACGCGACGCGCCGGCGGGCAGCTGCGGCGGCAGGTCGTACTCCTGATAGAGCGACTCGAGGTGCAGCCAGTCGATCTCGAGGCCGACGAGAACGCGGCGTGGGCCGCCGTTCTTCTTCTCAGCGAGGAGCGCGGCCTGGCCGACGAACGGCTCGCGGTCGAGCTCGACGGTCCAGTCGAGGCCGATCTCGAACGGTGAGTATTTCTTCTCCGCGACCGTGACGGTCGGCGACGAGAAGTAGTCCACGCCGAGGAGCACGAAGCCCGCTTCGATGCGGCTCATGTCGAGCGCGTCGAGACCGCACGCGACGAGACCGTAGTTCTTGCCGGCTCGAACGACCTCGTCCCAGAGCGCCACGGCCTCGTCCCACTTGCACCACACCTCGTAGCCGAGATCGCCGGTGTAGCCGGTGCGCGTGATGCGGACGTCCTTGCCGCCGATCTTCGCGGCCGTGCTGCCGAAGAACTTCAGCGCGTCCATGTTCGCGTCGGAGCACGCCTTGAGCACGTCGCGCGACGTCGGCCCCTGAAGCGCGAGCGCGGCCATCGACCGCGAGATGTCCTCGATCGCGACGTCGAAGCCCTTCGAGAGAATGCTCAGCCAGCGATATTGCGGTTCGGCCGCCGTCATGCGGAACCAGTCCTGCTCCATGCGCGTGACGGTGCCGTCGTCGACGACCTTTCCATGGTCGTCGGTCCAGCAGAGATACGTCACGCGTCCCGGCTTCATCTTCGACACGTCGCGGCACGTGATCCGCGAGAGATACGTCGCGGCGTCTTTGCCCTTCACGTCGTATTTGTAGAGCGGGCTCACGTCGATCATCCCGGTCGACTGCCGGAACGCGGTGTATTCGTAGACGTGGTTTTCGATGTAGCGGCAGGGCGCGATGATCCCGGCCCAGTCCTTGTACTTCCACGTCTCGTTGAGCGCGGCGATGCGCTCATGGAACGGCGAGGGATAGGCCATGACCGACGGAAACTAATCGAATCCGACGCGCGCGTCGATTGGATGAGAGCGCCTCGATGCGTCCCGACCGTCGCGGCCTCACCCTGAGCGAGCGCAGCGAGTCGAAGGGCCGAACGGGCGTAATCTCCGCACGTGAGCAGCGTCGTGAACCGAGCCGCAGCGGTCGACCGGAACTTCCGGCGGGCGATCGCGCGTCTCGCCGGGGCGCCCGTGTCCCCGCGCGTCCCGCGCGACGCACGCATCCGGCGCGCGACGGACCTCACGGCGGGCGACGCGATCGCGATCTTCGAAGCGATGACACAGAGCCGCCACCTCGATTTCGCGGCGCGCGACCTGAAGGCGAAGGGTGCGGGCTTCTACACGATCGGCAGCGCGGGCCACGAGGGCAACGCGGTGCTCGGCGCGCGGCTGCGTCTCGACGACTGGCTCTTCCTCCACTACCGCTCGGGCGCGCTCTACCAGGCGCGTGCGCGGCTGCTTCCCGGCGAGACGCCGCTCATGGACATCGCGCTGTCGCTCTGCGCGTCGAGCGAGGACCCGATCTCGGGCGGACGCCACAAGGTGTTCGGCTCGGCGGCGCTCCGCATTCCGCCGCAAACCTCCACGATCGCGAGCCAGCTCCCGAAGGCCGTCGGCTGCGCGCTCGGCATCGAGCGCCGCGCGAGGCTCGGGCTCGTTCCGCCGGGGGAGCCCGCCGACAACATCGCCGTCGTGAGTTTCGGCGACGCGAGCGTGAACCACGCGGTCGCGCTCACCGCAATCAACTCGGCCATTCACGCGCGCCATCGCGGCGAGGCCTGCCCCGTGCTCTTCGTGTGCGAGGACAACGGCATCGGGATCTCGGTGCCGACGCCGGACGGTTGGATTGCGAGCCAATACGCGCAACGCGAAGGGCTCGAGTACGTCGCGGCGGACGGACTCGACCTCGCCGACGCGTGGGACGCGGCGGGCGACGCGATCGACATCTGCCGCACCGAGCGGCGTCCGGTGTTCCTGCACCTGCGCACCGTGCGTCTGCTCGGGCACGCGGGCAGCGACGTGGAGACCGAATACCGCACGATCCCCGAGATCGAGGCCGCGGAGTCGCTCGATCCGCTCCCACGCGCGGCAGCACTGCTCGTCGAGTCGGGCGCGCTCGACGCCGACGAGGTGCTCGCGATCTACGAGGATGCCGCTCGCCGCGTCGCTGGCGCGGCTCGCGAAGCGGCGAGCCGTCCGCGCCTCGGGTCCGTCGCGGAGATCGTCGCGCCGCTCGCGCCGCTCCATCCCGACGCGATCCGCGCCGAGGCCTCGCGTGCGAATTACGAATCGGCACGCGACGAGAAGCCGCGGCACCTCGCCGCGCTGGTCGCCGCCGGCCTCGCCGACATGCTCGCGAAGTATCCGGAGCTCGTGATCTTCGGCGAGGACGTCGGCAAGAAAGGCGGCGTCTATCACGCGACGAGCGACCTGCAGAAGAAGGCCGGGCCCGATCGCGTGTTCGACACGCTCCTCGACGAGACGTCGATCCTCGGGCTCGCGATCGGCGCCGCGCACGCGGGGCTGCTCCCCTGCCCCGAAATCCAGTACCTCGCGTATTTCCACAACGCCGAGGACCAGCTGCGTGGCGAAGCGGGCTCGCTCTCGTTCTTCTCGAACGGCCGCTTCAAGAACGGGATGGTCGTGCGCATCGCCGGCCTCGGCTACCAGAAGGGTTTCGGTGGCCACTTCCACAACGACGACGCGATCGCCGCGCTGCGCGACATCCCCGGCCTTGCGATCGGCGTGCCCGCGACAGGCGAGGACGCCGTCGAGATGATGCGCACCGCGTTCGCCGCCGCGAGGATCGATGGGCGCGTCACCGTACTGATCGAGCCCATCGCGCTGTACATGACGAAGGACCTCCACGTGCCCGGCGACGGCGGCTGGTTGCGTGAGTTTCCGGCGCCCGGCCGCGCGGCGGCGATCGGCGAGGGCCGCGTCGCGCATGGCGAGAAGACCGCGGACCTCGCGATCCTCACCTACGGCAACGGCCTCTTTCTTTCGCTGCGTGCGGCGAAGCGCCTCGCGGCCGAAGGCATTCGCGCACGCGTCACCGACCTGCGCTGGTTGCTGCCGATCGACACGGCACTGTGCGCCCGCGAAGCGAGAGGCGCCGGGCGCGTACTCATCGTCGACGAATGCCGCCGCACGGCCGGGCCGAGCGAGCAGATCGTCACCGCGCTCGTCGAAGCCGGAGTCGACGCGCCGATCGCGCGCGTCACTGCCGAGGACACCTACGTGCCGCTTGGCCCCGCAGCCGAGCTCGTGCTCCCGTCCGAAGACGGCATCGTCTCCGCCGCGCGCGCTCTCGCGGCGACGCGCCGCTCCTGAACGGAAACGCGGCGGCTCCCTGGGAGCCGCCGCGCGAAGAACACTTCCGACGAGTCAGTTGCAGTCGAACCGGACGTCCGTGATCGTGGCCGGCGTGACCAGCTCGTTCGTGACGCCGAATTCCTTCGTGCACGTGATTGCTCCGGGTGAGTTCGCGACGACCGTCGTCTCTCCGGCGTCCACGTTGTAGTAGATCAACGTACGCTCCCCATTCGGGATCGTCGCGCTGCTCAGAACCGGATTGCCCGAGCTATCGAACGTGAACGAGCCTTCGGTCGCCGCGGCGATCGTCGCGGAGAAGCCGCCCGCCGTCGACGCGAACGCGCCGTCGAAGTTGACGTTGATGATGCCTTTCGTGGGATCGAGCGTGAGGCCGAGCGCGCCGGCGACGCCGGCGACGATCGCGTTCGAGGGCATGTTGAACTCGAGGCCGGTGATGCCGGCCTCGGGAGCCGTCACGCCGCGCTGCAACGGGTAGTTGCTTGCCGCCGACCCGCGAAGGAGGACCGCTTCACCGGCATCGACCGTGATCGTGAAGACGCCCCCCGATGCGGACGTCGCGCTGTTGCTCGTTCCCACTTCCTCGACGGTCGCGCCGACGACGGGAACGTTGCCCCCGCCACCGTTGGCGCCGTTCACCGTCCCGGAAACCGTGGCCGGCGTTCCGCCGTCGTCATCGTCGTCGTCACCGGTGCAGGCCGACACCACGACGCCCATCGCCATCAACGCCAAAAGCAGTTTTCGCATCTCGATCCCTCCCACGGCGTGCCCACCGGCGAAATAATACCCCCCGTCTCTGCGCTAGGATCCGGCGCGTGCGACTCCTCGTCGTCTTACCGGGCCGCGGCAGTTACGGACCCACGGAGCTCGGATCCCTGCGACGCCTCGCCGGTTCGTCGGCCGAAGCGGCTCGCGCGGTCGAGGAGGTCATCGCCGCCATGGACGCGCCTCGCCGCGAAGCGCGGCGCTCGTCGATCGCCGATCTCGACGCGGCCGCTGCGTTCGATCCCGAGACGCACCTCGCCGGCGAGAACGCGAGCGCGCTGATCGTCGCATGCGCACTCGCGGACTTCCTCCTTCTCGAGCGGGCGGGCGCGTCGATCGCGGGGATCACGGGCAACTCGCTGGGCTTCTACGCGGCGCTCGGCGCGTCGGGCGCACTTTCGCTCGAGGACACGGGCCGCCTCGTCGAAGAGATGGCGTCGCTGCAAGCGACACACGGCGCCGGTGGACAGGTGATCGTGCCGGTCAGCGGCGACGACTGGCTCGCCGACTCGAGCCAGGCACGCGCGGCGGACGACGCGGTCGCCGCCGGAACCGCGTGGCTTTCCGTCGACCTCGGGAGCTTTCGCGTGCTGGGCGCGCGAGACGCCGATCTCCTCGCGGCACGTCTTCCGAAGACGCGGCTCGGCGGCCGCGAGTATCCGATGGTGCTCGCGAAGCACCGCGCGTTCCACACGCCACTCGTCGCGGACGTCGCGGACGCGGTCTCCACCTCGTGGAACCTCGAGTGGCGGACGCCGCGGCATCACCTGCTGCTCGGGAACGGCGCGATCGCGACGCCGTGGTCCGCGGACCCACGTGCGCTCGCCGAATACACGCTTCGCGAACAGGTGGTGACGCCGTTCCGACTGGCGGCCGCGATCCGCACCGGGCTGCGCGAGCTCGCTCCCGACGCCGTCGTTCTGACCGGACCCGGCGAATCGATCGGCGGCTCGCTCGGCGCGTCGATTCTCGCCGAAGGCTGGCGCGGCCTCCGCACGCGCGACGCCTTCCGCGCGCGCCAGTCCGCGGACCCCGTGCTGCTGTCCCTCGCGCGCCCCGACCAGCGCGCGCGCGTGCTCACCACTTCACCCTGAGCGAGGCGGCGCTGTTTGCCGCCGAGTCGAAGGGCTGTTGGGTCTCCGACAGCCCTTCGACTCGCTTCGCTCGCTCAGGGTGAGTAACCGGCGTCAGCGGATCGAGACGCGCGCCGTGCCGTTGCGGCCGAACACTTCCGGGGCGTACATCTCCTCGGCTTTGAGCGGCGGCACCACGAAGTCGCCGTAGGTCGTCGCGCGCGCCAGGTAGGTGTATTCGTAGACGCCCGCCGGCAGCTGGTTCGCGAAGATCTCGACGCGGTCGTCGCGCATCTGCACGTGGTTGAACGCCCAGTAGGCGTACCACGACCAGGTGGACGTCACGTTGTCGACCGATCCCGACGACCGGTTCTGCGCCGTCGTCTCGAGCCGCGTGTTCACCGCTTCGAGACCCGCGGGCAGCGGATCGACGATGGCCGCGTAGTAGCGGCGGTCGTTCACCACGATCGTCATGCGAACGCGCACTGTCGAACCCGCCTTGATCACCCAGGTGCCGTCGGTTTCCCGCATGACGTCTTTCGGATCGTCGACGCCTTCGTAGACGCGCGTGAGCGCGAAGCCCTGCTCCTCCGGTTTCAGCACCAGGTCCTTCGGCGCATACGTGAGGCCGAGCCGGTAATAGAGGCGGCCCGGCCCGTCCTTCGAAACGACGAGCGTCTTCTTCGTGCCCAGCTCCGCCGCGAACGTCTCGAGCGGCGCACGGATCCTCTTCACCTCCATCGTGCGGCCGCTGAACGTCGACGCGCCCAGGAAGCGATCCTCGAGCCACGCGTTCGCGGTGAACTCGGGCACCACCTTCTCGAACGTCTTGTAGTAGCGGCTCATGGCGAGCAGCACCCACGCGTTCTCGTTCGTCGTCGACCAGCGTCCCTTCACGCGGCCCGCATCGAGACCCTTCACGACCTTCGGGATCAGCGGATCGTCCTGCCGCACCTGGAGGAGCGCCCACAACACGATCGCATCCGTGCGCGCTTCGGAATGCATGAGCAGCTTCAGCGACTCGGTGCGCACTTCCGCGAAGTGCGCCGCCGACGGCGTCTCCACCGCCGCGTTGTCGATGAGGCGCAGGAGCTCATTCACCCGTGCGTCGCGCTTGTTGCCGGCGATGCGCCACAGCGACACCACCAGCTGCGCGCGCGTGAAGAACGGCAGCTCCGAACGGACGCTGTAGAGCTCGTCCGCGACGATCGTGACCTTGTCGCCCTTCTCACCCATCTCGGTGAGCACCATCAGCGACTGCGCTTTCACCGCGCGACGCCAGTACTCGCCCCACTCCTTCGGCGGGTTGAGTCCTTCCGCGAGGAGGTAGCGTTTCGAATTCGCGAGCGTCTTCTCCGGAACGGCGTATCCCGCTTCCTTGCCGCGGAGCAGCGAGAATGCCGCCCAGCCGCTCGCCCACGGATCGACTTCGCGGCTTCCCGGCCAGAACTTGAACCCGCCGTTCCAGTGCTGCAGCGAGACGAGACGCTGGATGCCGTCCTTCGCGATCCGATCGGCTTTCGCGGTCGAGTCCTTGTCGCCTAGCGTGAAGTCCTTGATCACGTCGCGGAGTGCGAACACCGCGAGGATGCGGCTCGCCGTCTGCTCGACACACTCGTAGGGGTAGTCGTAGAGGTAGTCGACCGCATCGCCGAGCGTCGTCAGTGCCGTCGACGACGTCTGGACGTCGAGCGAGCCGAACTCGGGGATCGCGTTCGCGGGCAGCAGCACCGGTTGCGCGAACGACGTCTCCGTCGTGCCGTAGGTCGCGAACGCTTCGCCCGTCGCCGGCAGCTTCACCGGCACGGTGATTTCCGCGGCGTCGGTCGCACCGGCGAACGACGCGCCGAACTGGATCCGTGCCGGCCCGGTCTTCGTCGCCTTCACGTTCCAGCGGACTTCCGCCGATTGGCCCGTCTTCAGGAAGATCGCCTTCCGCGGCGAGTCGATGAACGTCACGGACGCACCGCGAGCGATGAGCTCGACCTGTCCGTCCTTGCCAGTCTCGTTGTGGACGACCATCGACGCTTCGAAGCGATCGCCGAAGTTCAGGAAGCGCGGGAGCGACGGCCGCACGAGGATGCGCTTGCGCACGGTCAGCTGCGCATCGCCGTGTCCGAAGCGGTCACCCGCGTCGACCGCGACCGCCATCACGCGGAACGTCGTGAGGTTGTCGGGGAGCTTCACGTCGAGCGACGCCCGTCCGTCCGCACCCGTCACCACCGAGCCCGCCCAGAACGCGGTCGTCGCGAACTCGCTGCGCGCGCCGAATGCCTCGCCCTCGCCGCCGCCGCTCTCGCCGTCGTCGGCGGCGCTCTTGTCGGCCTTCCGCTCCATGCGTCGCGATTCCCGCGGCGCTGCTGCATCCGCCTCCGGCTCGGCCATCATTCCCGTCGAGGGCGAGCTATGCCCGTTCAGCGACATCTGCGCATCGCCGTTCCGGCTCTTCGCCTTTTTCGCCGTCTCCCGTAGCGCGAGCTTGAGATCGGCCTCGCGCTTCAGCAGGAACGCGCGCACGTCGGCGAGCGCAGTGCCCGACGACCGCACGCGCCAGAACGCCGCAAGCGGATCCGGCGTCTCGTATCCGAGGAGCGCGAGCACGCCCTCGTCGACGAGCATCACCGCGACCTCGCCCTTCACGGGCTTGCCCGTCGAATCGGCGAGCGACACGTCGACCTTGATCGTCTCCTGCGGATCTGCCGTCGTCTTCGACGGCACCGCCTTCACGGTGATCGCCTTCGGCGCCGCCGAGACTTTGAGGTTCGTCTCGCCGTGCGCATAGCTCGGACGCCCGATGTCGTCCGTCTTGCTGGCGCCCTCCGGAAGCTCCGACGCGCTCAGCCGCCCGCGCGCAATCGCGATCGCGACGTGCAGGTTCGGGATGTGTTTCTCCGTGATCGGCACCTCGATCGCGACCGCCGATCCGTCGAGCGTGAGGCGCTTCGTCTCGAGCATGCCTTCCGCCTCCCACGACACGAGACCTTCCGCGCGCGGAAAGGGGCTCTTCACGAGGATCTTGGCGACATCGCCGATCTTGTATTCCTCCTTGTCGGGGACGAGCTCGACGCGATTCGCGTTCTCCGTGCGCCACGAGACCTGGCCGGCGCCGTAGACGTAGAGATCGATCACCGTCGTCGCGGTGCGGCCCTCCGGATCCGTCGCGGTCGCGCGCACGAGGAAATAGCCGGCGCGCGGCGGCGTCACGTCGCACGGCTTCGGCTCCTTCGCCGTCGTGACGACGCAGGACGCGATCTCCGTTTCGACCGCTTCCCACTTCGTGCTCCACGATCCGTCCGGCGCCTGCTCCGCCTTCGTCTTCCACTTCTGCTCGACGACCTTGATGTCCACTTTCGCGGTGACGCTCGAGCCGTCGATCGCGGCGGCGATCACGTCGATCGGCGCCTTCTCCTTCTCGCGCACGACCGCTCTTGCCGAGCGCAAGCCGACATAGATCGACGAGGGATGCACGACGAACGTCGAGCGACCCGAGACCGACTGCCGGTTCGCGTCGATGACCGAGGCTTCCAGCGTGAACGAGCCGGGACCCTTGTCGATCGTCCCGCGCTCGAGCTTCGCGCTCACGGCGAGATTCCCCGTCGCGTCGAGACGTCCGCTTCCTTCCGCGGCGTTCGGCTCCGGCGAGCGCCCGCGATACGAGTAGCCGCGGCGGCGCGGCGACTCGTCGTAGTCCATGTTCCAGCTCCACGGACGCCACGTGTGCTCGCCGAAACGGAACCCCTCGTGTCCGGGCGGCGAGTACGCGCCCGGCGATCGCGCGAGCGTCCACGACACGTCCGCGTCCGCCATCGGCGCACCGAAGTAATAGGCGCCGTTGATCGTCGCCGCGAGCGTCTGCCCGAAAATCCACGGGTTGGCGCCCGTGTCGACGCCGACCTTGTATTCGGGTGCGCGGTATTCCTCGATCGAGAACGAGCCGCTCGCCGCCTGCACGATGTCGCCCGCCTCCGCCGGCGTCGCGGTGAAGTAGTACGTCCCCAGATCCGCTCCGCGCGGAATCGCGATGTCCGCGATGAACGTGTCGAACTCGGAGAGCTCGGCCTCGCCCTTCGCCATCTCATCGCCGCGCGGCG
>Ga0163152_10001453_pt1 | contig 37422 bp, 36 predicted proteins | sample OliLakLV19MP8IB2_FD_148635 | JGI IMG/M metagenome (GOLD analysis project Ga0163152, IMG submission 148635) | Freshwater microbial mat bacterial communities from Lake Vanda, McMurdo Dry Valleys, Antarctica - Oligotrophic Lake LV.19.MP8.IB-2 | ecosystem: Environmental > Aquatic > Freshwater >...
TCTACGGCGTCTGCTTCGAGGCCTCGAACAAGAAGGTCAGCCGGATGATGTTCATCGAAGGCGAAGTCACCGCAGGTCCCAACGACGGTGGTCGGACCGACGATCGGCCGGAGGACGGACGCTGAACTGTCAACGGGAGGAACGAGGATTCATCGCCCGGTGAGGGTGACCCGAAAGGGTCAGGAGAGGCCTTCGCCAAAGCGATGTCGAGGCGGGGTGACCCCACAAGGGTCACCCCGCCGTTTTGCCTGGCCGGGACGGACCGGTAGACTGATGGCTGTCACCCAAAGAAGTACAACCGCAGTTGGCAGACGCTGAGGGGGCTGTAGGTGGACGGACAACCGCTCGATCTGCTCGAACTTGCCGGCTCCCGGAAGTTGGATCTCTACCGGCAGCTCTACACGATTCGACGGGTCGAGGAGAGTCTGCTGGCCCTGTTTTCCCAGGGCCTGTTGTCCGGCACGGTGCATACCTGCATCGGTCAGGAAGCCTGCGGCGTCGGGGTGGTCAACGCCCTTGATCGAACCCGGGATGTCATCTGGTCCAATCACCGCAGTCACGGCCACTTCCTTGCCTACTCCGACGACATGGAAGGCTTGCTGGCCGAGATCCTGGGCAAGTCAACCGGTGTCTGCGGGGGGATTGGCGGATCGCAGCATCTTCACACCGGCGCGTTCTACTCGAACGGCGTGCTGGGAGGAACGATTCCCTGCGCGGTCGGCTCGGCCTGGGCGGAAAAATTGCGGGGTACGGGAGCCATCGGCTGCGTATTCCTCGGGGATGGCGCCATGGCGGAGGGAGCGGTCTACGAGGGACTGAACATGGCCTCGCTCTGGAACGTCCCCTTGCTGTTCGTGCTGGAGCACAACGGTCAGGCCCAGAGCACCCCGACGCGATACGAACATGTGGGTTCCTTCGAGGACCGCGTTCGGTCATTTGACATCGAGGTTGAGACCTTGAATGCCGACGAGGTGATGGTCGTTCTCGGGGCCGCCACCCGGGCCGTGAAGCAGGTACGACGCCGCAATCGCCCTCTCTTCCTGATCCTCCATACCCACCGACTCTGCGCGCACAGCAAGGGCGACGATCATCGGCCGGAAGAGGAGCTTCAGGAAATCCGTCGACTCCACGACCCCGTGGCCAACTTCCGCCAACAGTTGATGGCACTCGACCCGTCCGCGGTGACGGCCAGTGAGGCGGCCCTCGAAACGAGGCTCCAGCAGGCGATTGTAGCGGCCCAGGCTGCCCATCCGCGTGACTCCAACGACTTTTTCGCTGGCGAGCCCCGGTGACTACCTACCTCGCGAGCCTGCAGCGGGGCATAAGGGAACTGCTCAAAGGGGATGACCGGGTGTACATCCTGGGAGAAGACCTCCTCGATCCATATGGCGGCGCCTTCAAGGTCACGCTGGGCGCACAGGCGGCCTGGCCGGATCGGGTCATCACCACACCGATCAGCGAAGGCGGCCTGGTTGGCGTGGGCGTCGGTATGGCGCTGCGCGGACTGCGCCCCATCGTGGAGATCATGTTCGGCGATTTCATGACGCTGGCCGCGGATTCAATCATCAACTACGGGGCCAAGTTGCCGGCCATGTTTGACTGGCGAGTCGATGTCCCGCTGGTCGTCCGAACCCCGGTGGGGGGACGTCGGGGCTACGGTCCGACCCACAGCCAGTGCCTGGAGAAGCTGTTCTTTGGGGTGCCGCACCTGGTCATCGTGTCCCCGTCGATCTACGACGACCCCGGTGATGCCTTGACCAGGGCGGTCACGAAGACGCGGGGCGTTGTCCTGTTCATCGAGCACAAGTCGCTCTACGAAGAGCCGCTCGTGAACGATGGTGCGGCAGGGCTCAGCATCGAGAAGCAAGGGCGATACCCGTATGCAACAGCCGTGGTGCGCAACTATGTCGGGGGTGCACCGGATGTCGCCGTCATTGCCTACGGCGGTACCAGCCTGATGGTGCACGCCCTGATGTCCCGGTTCGCCGACGACGAAATTCGCGTTGTCGCCTGCTTCCCGACACAGGTTCAGCCGCTGGCCATCGACGATATCCTGCCGGTGGCGGCCGAGGCCCGAAGGGTCGTGGTGGTCGAAGAAGGAACGAAGAGCTTTGGCTGGGGCGCCGAAGTGGCCGCCACGCTCCAGGACCGGCTCTGGGGGATTCTGGAAAGACCGGTGTGCCGGGTCGCCGCGCGCGATACGATCATACCGGCGGCACGAAGCCTTGAAGATTCCGTTCTGCCATCCCTCGACGACATTGAACGATCGGTACACGGGCTGCTATGACGACGTTCATCCGGGCCCCGATGGTCAATCTCAACAGCGAGGTCATGCGACTTGTCGTCTGGACCAGGACGTCCGGCACGCGTGTCGGCAAGGGTGAGATCATCGGTCTCCTGGAGACATCCAAGTCGACATTCGACCTGCAGGTGGAGGATGAAGGGTTCCTGTATTTCCGGGTTGATGCGGGAGCCGAGATTCGGGTCGGTGAAACACTCGCGGCCCTGACCGAACGGGAGAATCAGCCAATCGACTGGCCGAAGACATCCCCCGACGATGACAGGATCGAGGCCGGAGATGGACAGCGACGCTGGACAAAGAAGGCCGAGCTCCTGGCGCTCCGCGGCAACATCGACATCGAGGCGGTCACGCGGGGTAAAGGCGATGGACCGGTCACCGAGAGCGAGATTCGGGCCCTGATGGACACCCGTGCCCGGTCAACCGCGGATGCCCGGGATGTCGTGGACGACATCTACCCCACGGGTCGCCAGCAGCGGATCCTGGTGGCGGGCGCGGGCGACGGCGCCTCGCTGGTTCTCGACATCATCGCGCGAACGCCACACCAGCGTGGCGTTGCCATGCTGGATGACGATCCCCGCTGGCACGGTCGCGCCCGGATGGGCGTTTCGGTCGTGGGACGCCTGGCCGATCTCGAGAGGCTCTGGAAGGACGGTTCCTTCGATGCGGTCGTCTGTTCCGTGAGTACCATCATCCCGTTTCGCGTCAAGGTGCGCGAGATGTGCGGGACGCTGGGAATTCCGATGGCATCGGTCATTGATCCGACGGTGAGTGTCTGCACCAACGTCCAGATCGGCGCCGGCAACGTCATTCTCGGATTCGCGCGGCTGGGCCCCACCTCGGTCATCGGTCGGAATAACTTCATCGGCGCCTACACCAACATCGAGCACCACGCGATGGTCGGAGACGACAACACCTTCGGACCCGGCGTCATGCTCTCGGGTTTCGCCTCGATCGGCCATCGCATCCGGTTCGGAACGGGCATCTTCATCGAGCCAAAGGTGCAGATCGGCGACGACGCCATCGTGGCCTCTGGCGCCATCCTGACGATGAATGTGCCGCCGGGATCGCTGGTCCGGACTCGCTCAACCATTTCCATTCAGCCACGAAGCTGAAGACCCTCAAGGGCGATCGAGCGCCTCGAGAAGATTTCGTTCCACGACGGGAAGTTCGTGGATCGACTGCCAGGTGGCCATCTTAGGCCTGTAAAGGTAGGCCGGCGGCGCGTTCTCCCGGAGGCGGGCCTGTATCGGGGCGACGGCTCGTGTCGCGGCCGCCGCATCGCCGGTGGCCTTCAAGGCGTGGGCCTCGATAATCCAGGCCAGATCGCACCAGTCTCCCCAGGTGCGAGCCCGTTGAGCATGCTCCAGCGCTTCCCCGGGCCGTCCGGCAGCCAGGGCGGCCCAGCCACGCAACGCCTCGGCGATCGGGTTCTCGGCTTCCAGGAGCTGTGCTTCGTCGAGATGTGTCAGGGCGTGGTCGAGCCGGCCGGCGCGGATCAAGTCGCGCGCGACATCGCAACGGAGTGACACGACGCCGGTGCGCAGCCGGACCGCCTGTTCATAGAGTGGAAAGGCCTGATCCCACCGTTCGGCCAGTGCCAGCGAGGCGGCCTTGCCCCATAACCCCTCCGGGCTGTCCGATTGATAGGTCAGCAGGGCGTCGTAGGCCGCCAGCGCGTCATCGACCTGACCCAGATTCCAGGAATAGCTGCCAATGGCCCCGTCGACCAGATAGCGATCCTCCTCCTTGACGGCTGCCCGTGCTTCCTTCAACTCGTGGAGGACCTCCGTCAGCGGCCGGCCGGAGCGCCAGAAGGCATCCGCAGCCGTCGTGCGCACCGAGCCGCTGCCGGGATACATCTGAATGGCTCGTGTCGCCAGCTCGCCGGCCGTGACCCGATCGCCCTTCAGGGCTCGGGCCCCAACCAGGGCGGTCAACGCTGTCTCCTCGTTCGGGGAGCGATGCAGCGCCTTCTCGAAGAAGACGACGCCGGCATCGACATACCCTTTTCCAACCCGGTCCTGACCCGCATTCACATAGGCGATGGGGTAGTTCGGTTCAACATCGGCCAGGGCCATGAAGTGCCGGACCCGGGCCATCAGGTCGGGATCCATTGTCTCGAGCCGCTCGTAGACTTCCTCGCGACTGTCGAAAACGTCACGTTTTTTCGACTGGAGCGCGTTGGCTCCTTCGGCGAAGTACTCATATACGGACCCGCCGGCGTAACGGCTGAGAAAGCCGTTCTTCGTCAAGTCGTCGCGCTCCTTGGCCTGGCGATACAGCTCCTGTATCTCGCGACTCTGATCGGCTGTCATGACGCCGTGCACCTGGTGCGTCAGTTCGTGGAGTACCGTGTTGTAGCGGTCGAAGATCGTCCGCTCGACGTCCTCGATGCCGGTTACCGTGTTGTAGCCGCCGGCACCCCGTACATCGTCCCAGAGGCGGCTGTCATAGCTGATCCGCTGGTCGCGCAGAGTTTCCAGGCCGGGCGTTTCGGATAGAAGCTGGTGGAGGGGCTTCACGTAGTGCGTGCAACCGCCATCGAGAAGTACCGGCAGAAAGTTCTTCCACGGTTCGACCGACAGCGCCACCCGCTTCTGGTGACGCGGCGACAGGCTCTTCCAGTTGGCCACGTAGCGCTCGATGCCGGGAAGGACCGGCATGGGCGACGCGTCGAAGCGTGCCTCGTAGTCCCTACGATGCACATCGATGTCGAACCGTTGGAATTCGAGCGCCTTGGCCAGTGTGGCGTGGGCCCGGCCATATTCGGGGCAAAGGCGCAATGCCTCGAAACACGCGTCGCGTGCGGCGACGTATTGCCCTTCCTCGAACTCGTAACTGGCGATCCGGACCCGGATGTCTGCCCAGTCCGGGTGCGTTCGGAGAATTGATTCATATGCTGCGCGGGCTTCGCGGCGCTTGCCGTCTGCCAGCAGGCGGTCGGCATCGGCCATCAATTTCCGCCCGGACTCATCGGCGAACTTGCCCGGGAAGGCCACTGCCAGCTCGGTATAGTTTTTTCTGGCATAACCGTTGCCAAGGTAGTAGTGGCTCGCGTCGTGGTAGCGGTTTAACTTGACCGCCCACTCGGCGGCGGTAATGGCTTCGTCGGTCCGTCCAAGCCGGATGAGCGTTTCAGAAGAGGCCATCAGAACGTCCGGCGTGGCCATATCCGACATGGCTTTCTCGTGAAACGCGAGAGCGCCGTCAAAGTCACGTCGACGAAACTGCACCTGACCCAACCCGCGCCGCGCGGCCGCACGAAAGACGACATTTTCATCCGACTGGCCGGCCCGATCGAGTGCCCGAACGTAGCAGGACTCGGCGCGGTCAAAGTTCAGCATCTGGTAGGACAGCCGGCCGGCGGCCAGAAGGTCGGGCATTCCGGCGTCGGTGTCCCGGGCCAGCGAGATGCCACGCGTGCGTTTTGCCACTTCGGGCGTGTTGTCGGCAGCGAAGAGCCAGGCGTAGACAAGATCCCGCTCGTCGTCGGACAGCATGCGGCGCTCATGCATCAGGGGTGTCGTGAGTCGCCCGGCGAGTTCGAAGTCCTGGCGAAGAATCGCCACGCGCGCGGCGAGGATCGTCCAATCGGGCGTGGAGTGCTCGATGCGGGCCAGTCGCTCGGACGCTTCGTCCAACCGCCCGGTGGCGATCATCGCCCGAACCGGGTCGAGGCTGGCCGTTTTGCTGTCCGACCCGTCAGACGATCGGGCGAGCCGTTCTTCGAACCGTGCCTGTTGAGCCTTGAGCGGCGCAAAATAATCGGGCGACGTGGAACCGGCCGGGTCAGCGGCAGAGGCGGCGGGAGTCATCGGCAGGAGTGTCATCATCACAAGCATCAAAGCGATCGGTGCCGCTCCCCGGGCGGCGACGGTGCGCGACGGAGCCGCTGGGGCGATGAATGTCATCATCGAGGCAGGTTACCATAGCCCACATGGAGGACAGCTGCGCCCTGATCACCACTCACTATGCCGCCAGTGCGGAGGGATACCGCGACTGGTGGGCGCCGGTACTGGACCATCTGGCGGGACCGACACTGGACGCGCTGCCGATTCCACCGGGGGCGCCGCGGCTTCTTGACCTTGGCTGCGGCACCGGCCTCGCGAGTCGGCGGCTGGCTCCGCGACTTCCCGGGAATGCCCGCCTCGTGGCCGGTGACCTGGTTTTGGCCATGCTGATTCAGGCGCGGCAACTGGCTCCGAGCATCCCCGTCGTGCGATTCGATGCGGTGCGGCTTCCGTTTCCGGATTGCCGGTTTGATCTGGTCGTCTGCACGTTCGCCCTGCATCACATCCGCGAGCAACGCCGCACGCTGGGCGAGATTTATCGAATCCTGAAACCGGGTGGACGGCTCCAGCTCGTCACCTGGGGCGCCGACGATCCCGGCTGCCCGGCCATGACGGCCTGGGACGACCTCCTGATGGAGATGGGCGGGCCGGCCGAGGATCCGAAGGCACCCACCGTCTGGCACGAGGAGATAGGCAGACCGGCGGCGCTGAAAGCCATGCTGACCACGCTCGGCTTCCGCTCCGTGTCGGTGACTCTGTCAGCCGGAGTCCACGACTTTACGCCGGAAACGCTGGCCGGGGTTCGACTCGGCGTAGGCGCGGGACGGCGTCGATTCCTGGCCCTCTCGTCATCCTCGCGCGAACGCTTCGAATCCAGGGCCCGCGAGCTGCTGGCCGGGCTCGCCGCCGCCGACTTTGTCTGGCGCCCGGACATCGTCACCGCCCAGGTCGTCAAACCGGCCAGGTGAACGGGGGTCGGGCCGGCCAGGTCGCCATCCGATGACCTCCGCACGACATGCCCGAATTGTGGCGCCGGGATGACGGACCGCGGTTGTAAAACCCGCTGCTCGCGGCGCCACTCTTCCACCGATTGCCCTGAATCCCTGGTAGCCGACGCGGCAGGTCGGGCGTAAGATTTCGGCTCACACCCCTCAACATTGGAAAGGATGGGACCATGGCAGAATGCAGCGAACACTCCCCCGGCACCTTTTGCTGGGTGGATCTGGCCACGACGGATCGCGCGGCGGCCCGGAAGTTTTATGGCGAGCTCTTCGGCTGGACCTTCGAGGAGAATCCGGCCGGACCCGACATGACTTATACGATGGCGAAGCTCGGCAGCCATGACGTGGCCGGGCTGGCCGATCTTCAGGCGGAGCAGGCGTCTCAGGGGGTGCCACCTCATTGGATGTCGTACGTGGCAGTGGACGACGCGGCGGCCACCGCCGCGAAAGTGAAGTCGCTCGGCGGAATGGTTCTGATGGACGCATTCGATGTCATGGAGCATGGTCGAATGGCCGTCTTCATGGATCCCGATGGCGCCATGTTTTCCGTGTGGCAGCCGAAGAGCCACAAGGGGGCCGGCCGGCGTGACGAGCCCGGCACGCTGTGCTGGAACGAACTTGGCACGCGGAACACCGACATCAACGGCGCCTTCTATACCAATTTGTTCGGTTGGGGTACCACGCCGATGACCGGTTCCGGCGACATGCCCTACACCATGTTCATGAAGGGCGAGACGCCAATCGGCGGCATGTATGCCTTGACCGAAGCGATGAAGGATGTGCCGCCCCACTGGCTGCCTTACTTCGCCGTGGCCAGTGTCGACGACTCATTCGCGAAGGCGGGGAGACTGGGCGCCAAACCACTCATGCCGGGGACCGACATCCCGAACATGGGGCGCTTCGCCATTCTTCACGATCCGCAGGGCGCAGTCTTCGCGATTTTTCAGGGACTCAATCAGTAGGCACGACGCGGGCGGGCGGTTCCATCGGAGCCGGCCGCCCGCTGCAGTTCACTTTGTTGTCGCCACCGCACGTCTACCAGTCGATCGTGCCCTGCCCCAGGTAGACCACCGGTCCTCCGACCTTGACCGACGAGATGCCGTCGTAGGAATTTTCGATTTCGATTTCGATCTGGCTGGGGCGTCCCACCTCGTGACCCTGTTCATTGCTGATCCGGACGATGGGATCGCAAGGCACCAGCTTGTGGCGCACCAGATAGGCGCCAAGACAACCGGCGGCGCTGCCCGATGCTGGATCCTCGCCGGTATGGTCCGGCATGATCAGCCGGCCGTGGGTCGTTGACATCGGGTCGATCGTTTCGCGGGTAAAGAGATAAAACATCTTGCTGCCGAACAGCTCCGCCGCCTGCCGCACCAGGTCCATCCGGGGCATGACGCGTCGCAGCGCTTTCAGCGAGCGAAGCGGCACCATGATCTGCTTCAAGCCGGTCGACACCATCTGGATCGGCAAATCGGGCGTGGCGAAATCGGATTCGGGAATGCCCATCGCTTCCGGCAGCGGTCCCGGCTCGTGGATCGGCTCGTAGAATACGGGCTCCGACTGAGTCATCACGACTTTGCTCACCTGCCCGGCCCGGACCATGAGATCGACGGGAAGGATCCCGGCCCCGATCTCCTGGAAGACCCGCGTCACCGGCTCACTCAGCTCATAGCGACCCAGCCGTGCCAATACGAAGTGTGTGCCAAGCGTTGGGTGGCCGGCCATCGGCAGTTCCTCGGCCACGGTGAAGATCCGGACGCGAACGTTGGCGCCAATGGCGCGGGCCCGCTGCACGAACGTCGACTCCGAAAGATTCATCTCCCTGGCCAGGCTCTGCATGATGTCGGTTGGCAGCCCCTCCGCGTCGGGAAAGACCGCCAGTGGATTGCCGCCAAATGGGCGCGTGGTGAAGACGTTGACGCGGTGATACGTGATGGTCGGCACGGACGATCAGGGCTTCCGGAAAAACTGGTCGACGAGCTGGCGCGCCTCATCCCAATCGGTTTCGCGCACGTAGACACGGGCCCGGGAGAGGGGCACCGGGAGCCGGTAGAGGTGACCAATGGGGTCCTCGTGAACGACACAACCGATTCCGCAATTCTGGAGAAATTCGCGGATCATGGCCGCCATTTCGGGCATTGGTTCCTCGATGAGGAGCTTGAGCGCCCCATCACTTTTATCCACAGGGGTTTCACCGACGGGCTCCACCAAGTCGTCCTCCTCGAAGTCGTCCATGTCCGGCAGCGGCCCCTCCATTTCGAGGACTTCCAGCAGAACGACATCGCAGGCCGGACACCGTTCCGTGTCGTAGTCAAACCTCGATCGACAGCGCGGGCAGATCGGCATCAGGTTGCACTCCGTTGTCCAGCAACACTATACCAGCTTGACCCCGGGTGGATCGACGCTGTCGTCACCTGACCCGAATCCGGTGGCATCCGGTCAATGGCGTACCACGGAACTGAACCGGAAAGGCCAGGGTGCCGATAACCGTAGTGGATGCGGGCGTCATCAGGCAAAATCGGTCCGGGAGGACGAAAATCCAGTGAATCGCAGGGGATTTGGATTCGTGATCGGGCTTCTCCTGACCCTTGGCTCGGAGGCCCGGGCCGATCGAATGGTTCGGGTGGCCGTAGCGGCCGACGACGACTACCGTGCCCGCACGGGGTGGCAGGAACGGGCCGAGGCGGCACTTGTCGAGGCCGGGACGGCCTTCGGCGATTTCGGGATCACCTTCAAGATTGTCGAATTCCTGGACTGGGAGTCCGAATCTGCCGACCATGATGTGGCCGCGCTTCAGAACGAGATGTCGGCCGAGGTGGTGAGCTCCCGCGCGGAACTGATCGTGGGCTTCGCCGGCGCAACCGGAGGGCGTGGGAACAGGCACTTCATCCGGTTGGGCCATTCCGATACGCCAGGCCGCCATCTTCTGGTATCCGAGCGGGCCGGGCGCGACCTTTCCCTTGTCCTGCGCCACGAACTCGGCCATGCCTTCGGTCTTCCGCACGTTTCCCACACCGTTTCGGTGATGAACGAAGGGGTCGAATCGGGGCGCACCCGGTTCGACACGCTGAGCGCCGCCATCCTGCGCAACAACGCCCGGCTGGAGTTCCTGTCCGGCGATCCGCTGGCCGGGTGCAGCCTCGGTTCACTTTGGGGCCTTTACGATCAGGTGGCTTCCAACGGCGACGAGGTCGCCGATCTCATTGCCGTCATCGGCGACAGTTACCGCCGTCGCGGAGATCCGGAATCCTCGCGCCGGGCCTACGCGGAGGCCGAGCAGATCAGTCCCGGCTTGCGGTCGGCGCGGCTGGGCCTGGCCATGCTGGCACTGGCCGATGAACGCCCTTCCGAAGCGATCTCACTTCTAGAATCGCTCCGGAAGGAGGGCGCTGATGATGTCCCCGGCCTGGAAACGAGCCTTGGCTTGGCCTATGCCCAGCTCGGGCTCACCGCCAGCGCTGTCCGGGCCTACGAGACGGCCATCCGGCAGAATCCGGATGATTTCGCGGCGCTGAACAACCTCGGGCTTCTGCACCTGGACGACGGCCGGCATCACGACGCAGAAATGCTTTTCCAGCAGGCCCTGGCCGTGCGGCCGCGATTTGCCCTGGCCTGGAACAACTACGGTGCCCTGCTCTACAAGACCGGTCGCCAGGACGAGGCGATCAAGGCCTTCCAAACCTCACTTGACCTCGAGCCGGACCAGTCGGGCGCGGACAACCTTCGTCAGCTCGTCGATCGCCGCTAGTCGGAATCGGCCCATCCTGATAGCCTGCTTGATGTTCCGTCCATTCCGTCGACTCCATCCGTCATGAGGCCATGACCCAGACGCGCACGCACGATCAGAGTGGACCGCGGCCGGGCGACCTCCTCCGCGCCGGCATCGGCGGCGGCCTCATGGTCGGTCTTCTCCTCGGCCGATTGACGCTCGGCATGAATCCCCATCTCGCGGAAGGCCTCCGTGATCCGCTGCTGCTCTTCCTCTACTTTGCGATCGGCTATGGATTGGTCGGCCTCGTGCTCGGCCTCCTGGGTGTTGTCCTTCTCGCGTTGATCGGTGTCATGGCCGGCCGGTCGTCCGCCACCACGGAGCGGCTCGGTACGGCGGGCGTGGCCGGCCTCCTGATCGGCCCCTTGATCTACTACGGCCTCCTGCCGGATGTCGGCCTGCAGCACGGATTCCTGTCGGGGTTGCTCTTCGGAGCCTCGAAACCACGGCTGCTGCTGTCGCTGGCCGGCCTGATCGTGGGCCTGTCCGTCATCGGGTGGCTGATCCGTCCGCTGGTTGCCGGCCTGGCGCGCTCGATGGGAATGACAAGCCGGCAACTTCTGACTCGCGGGATGGTTCTGGCCGGGGCACTGATCGTGGCGATGACCCTGGCCTTCCCGCCGAAAGCGCCGACCCCCACAATCGCCGCTCCGGCTGCACTGGCCGACATCCCGCCACCGCCGGCCTCCCGCCCACCTCTGGTGCTCCTCTGCATCGATGGCGCCGACCTGGACGACATGATCCTTCCGATGACGGGCCGCGGTGAACTTCCAACGTTTGCCCGCCTGATGCGCGAGGGAACCTGGGGGGCGCTGGCAACCATCGAGCCGACGTTATCCGCGGTGGTCTGGACCACGATCATCACCGGCAAGACGCCGGCGCAGCACGGCATCCGGCACTTCATCGTCTTCCGACTTCCGGGGATACGGAAGGCCATCCACCAGTTCCCGCGACATACCGGCCTCAACTTCCGGGTCTTCCCGATGCTGGAGAAACTGCCGGGGATGCCGTCGCTCCAGTCCCCGTACACGAGCAACATGCGCACGGCGGAGGCCCTCTGGAACATCGTCGGGCGGTTCATGCCGGTGGGCGCCTATCGCTGGCTCGTCACCTGGCCGGTCGAGAAGCTGAACGGCTTCAACGTGGCCGGGGGTGTCGGCTGGCTTCAGATCATGGGTTCCTTCGAGAGCCAGGCCCATGACATGTTGCAACAAGGATTCCACTTTCCCGCCGATGTCTACACTGGCCTGCCGCCACCGCCCACGATTCCCGATGTGACCCGATTGATGCTCGAGCCCTATGTCGGCGCTGGGCACGACGCTCCCGCCTCCGACTGGAAGGTCAAGGCAATCGCCGCCGCGTTGCGCGACCCGACCGGTCATTACCTGCCACGGCTGATGGAGAAGTATGACGCGCGCTTTGTGGCCGCCAGCTTTTATCCAGTCGACGAGTTCTGCCACTACTTCGCGGTTTACAAGGACAAGGGGGGAATTTTTTCGGGGGCGGTCGCCGAACGATACCGCGCCACCGACGCGCGGCTCGGCGAATTTCTCGACGCGATGGGCGATTCCGTCAACATCGTGATCGTATCCGATCACGGATATGACTTCGCCCAGAACCACCACACGAATGCACCGGCCGGCGTCCTCTTCGGCATCGGGCCGGATTTTGCGAAGGGGCGGCGCCTCGACACGTTGAACGTTTACGACGTGGCGCCGCTCTGCCTGTCGCTGCTCGGCCTGCCCCTGGCCGATGACATGCCCGGAACGAGAGAGCCCCGGTTTGAGGCGGCACTTGACAGCGCTGGCGCGGGTGCCACCAGTCTCCGGCAGTCTCCCACCATAATCGCCACCTGGGAAACGGGCCTTCGCCACGCCGATGACCCGATCTCTAGCCCGATCGATGCGCAGATCAAGGAGCAGCTGCGGAGTCTGGGGTATATCAACTAGACGGTTGGCTCAGCCGGACGCCGACCCCAGGTAAGCCGCCACCCCCAACCCGATCGCCGCCAGCGTCACGACCACCGCCACCCAGGCAAGAGCCGTCCAGAGACGCTCGTCGCCGCGGCCGTTGCGGTCGCCCATCAGGAACGACAGGGCAATGCCGCTGACCAGGCCACCGAGGTGGGCGGCGTTGTCGGCCCGGATCAGGAGGCCGAAAAGGAGCGCGTACAACCCCCACTGGATCATGGAGCCGCGAATCATCTTGCCGAAGGCATCGCCACGGCGATGACCGTACAGGCCGGCCGCACCGATCAGGCCGAACAGCGAGCCGGAGGCACCGATCGAAATGTTCGTGGGCGAGGTCCAGGCACCGAGCAGAAATCCGAGTGCGCCGGACAGGATGAAGATGAGGATGAAGCGTGGGCGGCCATAGGCCTGCTCCGCCAGCGGCCCCGCCTGGATCAGCGCCATCGAATTGAACAACAGGTGAAGAAAGTTGCCGTGCAGGAAGATCGGCACGATCAGCCGCCACCACTCGCCAGCCAGGATACGGGGCGTCGAGCGGGCACCCATCTCGAATAGCAGGCCACCCGGCACGTTCATCAGTGCCGCCCACAACCCCTTGCCCCCGAGAGCACCCAGCGTGGCCACCATCTCGAGGACGAAGAAGAGGATGCAGATGCCGATCAGCCATCCAGTCACCATTCCGGGGTTGTCCGATGCCGACAGATGAACCTCGCGGACGCTTTTTCGGTCGGCGGCCGCGCCGCAATAGGGACAGAGTCGCTCAGTCGAATCGATCAGCGCCCGGCACGCCGGGCATGGTTTAAGGCTGGACATCAGCCGACCATAACGCCGGGAGTCGTCGGCTCACAAGCGCCGGACGATGCGACCAGCGGGACGTCGGTCCTTTGATGCTGCCCCGTCGCATCCAACAGTTTGTCCGGGTACTATCCGCGCGGATGACGGTCGCGCGTTTCCGGGAGGATCGACAACCGGTCGGGGGCACGGGAGGATAATGGTTCGGCAGATCGGGTTCCGGTTGGTCCTCCTGATGACCTCGCTGGCCATCGCCCTCCTGGCAGCCGAGTTCGCCCTCCGGCTGGCATTGCCGATTCCCGACCCCTACGCGACCACCAAGGAAGGCCGGATAGCCGGGTTCGAAAACTCCTTCATCCGGTCGCAGTTTGCTCCCGACTACACGATGACAACCTTGCCGGAGCCGGGCCTGCCGGGCGTCTCGGGATCCAAGCGGTTCACGGTGAACAACTTCGGATATCGCGGTCCGACCCTCACGGTTCCAAAGCCAAAGGGCGAGCTTCGAATCTTCCTGGTCGGTGGCAGCTCGACGGAGTGTCTTTACCTGGACGATTCGGAATCCCTGGACGCCGTGCTGCAGCGGGAACTTCAGACGGACTCCGATTGCACCGTTCGCGTTCATAACGCCGGAAAATCGGGTGATGCCAGCGATGATCATGTCTCGATGCTGGTTCACCGGATCGTCCACCTGGAGCCGGATCTCATCATCGTTTTTGCCGGCTTGAACGATCTGGGTCGGGCCATCTACAACCACGACTATCTTCATCTGGATGCCGTGTCCCAGCCAAACCGCCCGTCACCACTCCTGCTCCTGGCCTCTGAATTCCAGGTATTTCGCCGCATGTACTACACATTCAAGCGAGTGGCCCCCTCGGAAAAGGAAATTCTCGAAGGCGTCACGCAGACCACCAATTATCGAAAGAAGGTGGCCGTCCGCCAGTCGTATCCGATCACGGATGGCCCGCCCCGCGTCGACCACGATCCCTATGAAGCAAACCTGCGAACGCTGGCCGGAGCGGCGCGCGCCAACGGTGCCCGGGTCGTCTTTCTGACCCAGCAAACCACCTGGAACAGCACGGTGGATCCGAAAGCGGAGGACTGGCACTGGCTGACGTTGCTGAACGGCGTGCGCTATCGGGAGGACGAGCTCGATCGCGCCCTGGAGGGGTACAACGACGTCATGCGACGCGTGGCCACCCAGCTGGACGTGCCCCTGCTCGATCTCTCGGCGTCGCTCGTCAAGTCTCTCGACTTTTTCTACGACGATGTGCACTTCAATGTTCGTGGGGCACAACAGACGGCGCAGTCCCTCGCTCAAATGCTGCGCGATCGGGGCCTTTGCTCCTGCGTGAGCACTGAAGGCCGGTGAGCGGAGAAACCGGCTGAGTCGTGCCGGTCGCTAGGGCTGCTCCTCGTAGTCCGCAAGGCGGATGCCGTGCTTCGCCATCGCCTCCTTCATCTGGTCTTTCAGATGCGCGGGCGTGGCCTTGACCAGACCGATCACCATGGTGGCCATGTCCACCTGCGACACGCCGCGGGTCGCCGCCACCTTGGCCACTTCGTTCCGGCCCATCTTCTCGGCCAGCGGCCGCATGAAGACGGGAATCTCGCCTAACAGCACCTTGAACTTGTCACTGGCTTCCGGTGTCCACTCCATCGTGCGCTCCTTCGTTTCACCATGTCGATCGTGATCAGGGCGTGCCGGCCACCTGGTTGGCCGCCTTCCGCAGCAAGGGCGAAAGCGGGTCGAAGCGGATCGCCTCCATCAGCCAGCTCTTCGCTTTCGCGGAATCCCGCCGCGCGGCGTACAACAGGCCCACGGCACCGCAGTAGAGGCCACGGGCCGGTTCATCGAGCCGGTTGAAATTTCTTCCAACGTACTGAAGATGAGGCTCCGCGACGGCGGCATTCATTTCGCGCAACGCCAGGACCGCCAGGCCAAGGCGTGCCCGCCATTGCGTGGAATCGATGGCCGCCGACCGGCTGAGGTCGCGGTGGGCCTCGTCCAATCGCCCGAGCCCGCCACGGCATATTCCCAGCCAGGACAGCATCGGGGCGCTCACGGCTCCGGCCGCGCCGCTGTTGGCCGTCATGGCCCCGAGGATGGCCGCTTCCATCCGCCCGGCGATCGGCAGGTCGGACGGCAAACCGGCCGCCGCCTCGAGCGCGTGAACGGTATACAACTCGGTCGCCTGATCGTTGATGTCGTCGGGATCGCGAACCATCAGTGACCGCCACAGGCCGGCGGCCCCGTCCAGGTCACCGAGCAGCAAGGCCAGCCGCGCCAGCTCGGCGCGAGTTCGCGGATATCGTGACGGCGCCAGCAGCTCGCAACGGTTCAGGTTGGCCGCCGCGTAGGCGGCATCGCCGGCCCGCTGCTCACGTCGCTTCACCAGGAGATGCCACAACCCTGCGGCGAGCGAGTCACGCGAGGCGACCGTGTGCCGCATCAGGAGACCTTCGGCCGCAATCGGCAGGAATATCTGACCGGTCACGATCGAGCCGAGCAGGCCATGCGCTTCCGCCAGGTTCGTATCGCTTTCGGCGGCCGCCTGAAACGCCCGCCGTGTCTCGGGTGACACCACGCGGGCCATCAGGCTGAAGAGTGAATCGGCCCCGGCCGAACGCCAACGCTCCGGATGCAGTGCCTGATCGGCGCGCACCTCGAGGATGGCCCGATCGATCCGAAACCGGCCCCGTTCCAGGTGAAAACGTGCCGCTCGCTGGCTGTCCGCCGGTGCTGGGGCGGCAAAAAAGTGTTCTCCGTCGGCCAATCGGTCCCGAAAGACCCGTTCGGTCGAGGCCGCCGGGTTGGCGAGGAGTCGTTCCAGCTCCGCGTTGACCAGCCGGCCATGGAGGCGCGCCGGTACGCGTGATGAGGCCGCCGCCTTTCGGTAGCTGGCCAGCGCCGAATCGGGGTAACCCAGGAAACGATGAAGGTCCCCTTCGTCGGTCAGGACTTCGCCGTTGTCCGGCACCCCGGCCAACAACCGGGCGTAGCTACGCCTGGCCCGAACGGCCCGTGCCTCGCTGGTCATGGAATCGGCATTCGAAACGCGCCGCAGGTCGGTGGGGCCCTGTCGTTGCGCCGCGCCAAGAAATGCAAGCTCCAGTTCCAGCCGCGCCCGAACCAGCATCGGCAGGTTTCGCTTGTCGATCTCCCGCCGCCGCCACAGGAAATCCTCCAGCACCGGATGCGCCATCGGTTCATAGGCCGTCGGGTCCCAACCCCACTGGAGCCCGGGCTCGAGCGGCGGCATCGGGAGGGTGCGAAACAGTTCGGAGATGGTGTCCGGAGCGGTGGCCGACTCCTGGGCGCTGGCCGCGCCACCCCCGTCAACCAGGCCGACAGCCAGGACCACCAGGATCAGAGCCAGCGCGTTGCCCGACCTATTCATCAAAAATGACCGTCGGCTCGGGATAGGCGCGGATCTTCTTCTCGCGGCTCTTCCTGGCAATCAAGGCCGCCAGTTCCCGGTTCCGTGCCGCCAGGGTCTTCTTCCCGCGCAGCACCGACAGGGGGAGATTCACCTTGAGCGCCCGGTTGGGAATGAAGTGCTTGGTGATTCCGGGCGGAAGTTTTTCTCCTTCCTTGAGGGCGAAGCGAACGATGTCCTGCTTCCGGAATCCCGGAAAGAGGATGACCGCCGTGACATTGGCCGCCGTCTGCTCGGCCAGCCGGTCGATCTGCTCGTCCGCGATTCGATAAATCTGCGTGCGGCGCTTGTATATGTCGGTGACGGCCCGCATCACCGCCGCCGGGCTCACGCCGGGGCGGGGCAGGACACGCCATGCCGTTCCGTTTCGCGGACGGACGACGCAGGCGACCCGCTTTCCGGACAACGCCCTCTCGGCAGTCTTGGCCTCGGTTTTCTCCACGATGGCCAGCGGGATCTTCCGCACCGATTCGAGCAGGGCGGCGCCGTCCAGTTCCAGCAGGAGGTGGTGCCACCGGTGCAGTCGAACCTCCGGGTCCGCGTAGTCGACCACCTGCACCATCAGCGCGGTCAGCTTCAGTACAAATGCGGCGCTGACCCGGTTGGCACCGTCGAGCACGATCAATTTTGAAGTGCCCGGTACACTGGCCACGATGGGCGGATTCCCAAGCACCTTCTCTTCAGCCAGCCGCGCGGCGATTCGCTCGCTCCGCGACGGGTCGGATTCCTCGTGCAGAACAAGCCGCCGGGTGTCGACGATGCGCAGGTCCGGCAGTTTCAGTTCCATTGCGTCCCCGCGATCGGGAAGTCGATCACCTGTCCGCCCACCGGGCCGTCGGGCGTGTTCACTGTCACTTTTGTACCGGTGAGCGCCAGGTCATTTCGGAGATATCCCATTGCCAGGGGCGCGGCATGTTGGAACGACCAGGCCGTCGAGGTGATCCGGCCAGCGGCGGTCCCGTCGGCCAACGGATAGGACGATCCGGTCCGCGGCGCGGTCACTGCCCGCTCGAGTTGGATGAGTGACAGGATCCTCTTCACCGACTTGTAAGTGATCATCCGGGCGATGACTTCCTGGCCGGGATAACACCCCTTCCTGAATCCAATCGAGGCGTGCAGCCGGGCCTCGAGCGGGTTGGCCTGGTTCGTCAGCTCACGCCCGACCAGCGGCTGACCACGTTCGAGTCGCAGCGCCTCGTCCACCACGAGGCCAATGGGCGTGGCGCCGGCTTGTTGCAGGCGCGCCGCGACCGCCGGAGCGGCGGCGCGCGGCACCACCAGCCAGCACTCGGGGTGTTCGGCGCGGCGGGCGATGGCCACGGTAATCAGCGCACCGTCGACGATCCCATCAACGCATCGGGGTTCAGCGGCAGCGCCCACCCGACCGGGCAATTTCAGACCGAGCCGGCCAAGGATTGCCGCGGCATCCGGACCGGATAGTTCGAAAAGGGCGCTCTCGTCATCAAGGGAACGGACGGTTACATCGTCCATGATCACCATCCGGTCCAGCCACTCGAGGTCGGCGGCGCCGCGGCCAGGCCCGGTCACGATCAACAGGTCGTCCGTCCGACGCCACAGGAGGAGCCAATCGAGAATCCGTCCCGTCTCTATCTGGATGACAGTGGTGGCAAACTGGCCGGCAGCCAGTTCCGACAAGTCGGCGGTGGTGGTGCGATGAAGCAGGTCGAGTGCGTCCGGGCCAGACAGGACGAGGCGTGCGCGATCGGATCGGTCGATCAGCGCCGCGCCATCCCGTGCGGCACGGTGAGATGCGATCAGTTGAGATGCGTCACCGGCGGGGGGACCGAAGGCTGCTGATTCGTTCAGGGGCGTCGACATGGCGCAGGATTGTGGGGATGGCTGGAAAGGCGGGTCAAGGGGGCGTCCCCCCGGCGGAGGCAAATAAACGAGCCGCCGACGTTTTGCCTCGTCCCGTGGCCGCTCGGGTTCGAAGTGCGTCGACGGCTCCTACTCAGGGGGTGAGGGCTTTCGCCCTCGGTGTCACATGCACCAAGACATACACGTCCCCCGGGTGTCGGTTTCATGATTGTTCGCCGAAACGGGTTGAATTTCGCACCAGGTCTTCGGGCGTATCGAAATCAATCAGAATTGAATCGTCTTCAACTGGAACATCAACGCGGTCACTGCGGAACGCCTGCAGAATCTCAAACAGCGTTTCAGTGGGCTCTGCCGCTTTGATGCGCGAAAATATTTCCGATCCGAGCAGAAGGGGGTGCCCGCCCCGACCGTTCCAAACGGGCCGGACGACTGGAGCACCGCTCTGAGCTCGTATCGAGACGAGTCGCCGAACCAGCGTGCCGTCGGTCTGGGGCTGGTCGACGAGCGCCACGACGGCGGCCGTCACATCGGCCGGAAGATGCGACACCGCAAGGCGAAGCGAACCCGCCTGGCCGGTGGGCCAATCGGGGTTATCGATCCATTGCGCCCGGGTGAGCGAAACCGAGGATCGCGTCAGCGCGGCGTGAGCGCCGATCACGACCAGGATCGGGTCGAGGTCCGCTTCCGCAAGGCGTGTGACGACCATCTCGATGAAAGTCGAACCGTGCCACGGCAGGAGCGCCTTGGGACGACCCATCCGCCGGGACTCGCCGGCGGCGAGCACGATCCCGGCAGTCCGGCTCACGACGAGGCGGCGGTCGGGGGGGTCGAGGAGGTTGGCGAGAGGACCGGCGTCGCGGCCGGCGGGGGGGCGGCCGCGACAGCGACGGGGGAGGCCGAAGCCGCTGGAGCGCTCTTCGGCTTCTCCATCTGGGTTTGGATGTTTTTCAGGATCCCCTCGAGCTGCGCCTTCATCGCCAGGTGGTACAGCGCCATCTGGAGGCGGCTCATCTGTGCCTCGACCGCGATGTTCAGAATTGCGGTCTGGTCGTCGGCCTGGATCTTGAAGTAGCGGCGGTACGAAAACGGTGACCCGCTGACCGGTTCTTCGCAGATTCGCAGGCCCGGGAAGCGCTCAACGATTCGAGTTTCCACATTGAAGCGCCCAAGACCAAGCTGCCACTGGTAGCGGGCCTGATCCTTGTCGCCTTCCCACCCCGAGGTGGCGGGCCACAGGGTCTTGTGATTGTCCAGGTTTTCGAGAAATTTGTAGATATGAACCGGATGAGCCTTCACGAGAAGTCGGGAGGAGACGATACGATGGATCATTGTTTGATGGCTCTCAGTCAGCAATCTCGACGGATCGAGGTGAATCCAGCCCGTCACGGACCGGAGCGGCCACCCGGAAGCCCGTGATTATAGGGCATCCGGGGCAGCTCTCCGCCTTAGAAAATCGGCGGGTTTCGACCCGCCTTGAGTAAACTTTGGTCTCGGCGCCCTTTTCCCGGCCTCCCAAAGGCCTTAGAATCGACCATTCCATGAAAATGACGCTGAGTTGGGCCACCGGGCAAGAGGACAGTCAGGGTGACCGTCGGGGGGGTCGGTGCTGAGTTGGGCCGAGGCCTGGCCCTGGGTGGCATTTCTGGCCCTTGTCATCGGCCTTCTGGTGCTCGACCTCGGGGTGCTCCACCGGCGGGAACATGTCATCCGGCCGAAGGAGGCGCTGGGCTGGAGTCTCTTCTGGATCTCGCTGGCCATGGCCTTCTGCGGTGTGATCTATTTCTGGAAGGGTCCGGGCCCCGCCGTTGAGTTCCTCACCGGCTACCTGATCGAGCAATCGCTCTCCGTCGACAATCTTTTCGTCTTCGTCCTCATCTTCACCTACTTCCGTGTGCCGGCCGAGTACCAGCACCGCGTCCTCTTCTGGGGGATTCTCGGCGCCATCGTTTTCCGGGCCACGTTCATTCTGGCCGGCGCGTGGCTGCTCAATCGCTTCGCCTGGATCGAGTATGTCTTCGGGGCCTTCCTGATTCTCACGGCCCTCAAGATGCTCAAGGGCGGGGAGCCCGAAATCCATCCGGAGGGGAATGGGCTGGTCCGCCTCCTTCGCCGCTTCATTCCGGTCACTGCCGACTTCGAGGGGACGAAGTTCTTCGTTCGGCGGGGGGGCGTCCTGACCGCCACGCCGCTCGTCATCGTCCTCATCCTGGTGGAGACCACCGATATCGTCTTTGCACTTGACTCGATCCCGGCCATATTCGGCGTCACCCGCGACCCCTTCATCGTCTTCACCTCGAACATCTTCGCCATCCTCGGCCTGCGCGCCCTCTACTTTCTGCTGGCCAGCGTGCTCGGCCTCTTTGCCTTCCTGAACATCGGTCTGGCAGCCGTCCTGGCGTTCGTCGGCCTAAAAATGGTCCTGTCTCATTGGATTCACATCCCGACCAGCGTTTCCCTGCTGGTAGTATTCGGATTGCTCAGCCTGTCGATCGTGGCCTCCCTGCTTTTCCCGCGGAAGCAAACCGACGGCCAATCGAGGCCGTAACGCCTTTGGCACCCGCTCCTGTAACTCCCGGGCCAGGCCGGCATCTGATTGATGGGCCACAACACTGAGGGGAGAACTGACCATGCGCCATCTGATTGCCAGGGCCGTCCTGTTCGGGGGCCTGCTGGCCCTGCCTCTGTTCGGGGGCACTCTTGTCGTCCCGACGCCCGTCCACGCCAACATCAATGTCGGTGACACCGCCCCCGCCTTCACCAAGAACGCCCTCGACGCCCCACCCCCGGCGGCCCGCTCCCTGTCCGACTACCCGGGCAAGGTCATCATCCTCTTCCTGCTGGGGTACAACTGACCGTTTTGCCTCGCGGACGGTCCGTCCGTGCAAGCTGACCTGAAGCAGTACTATGACGTCACCTACCCGGGCCGAGTCCAGGTGCTGGGGGCGGACATGTACAACGGCACGGAGGCGCAGCTCCGCTCCTTCCGGACGCAGACGGGGGCCACCTACCCGCTTCTCCTGCAGGGCGCTTCGGCGGTCGGGGGCAATCTGAACACGCTGTACGGGCCGTTCGACAACTACCTCGTCATCAATGCCGATGGCATCGTCCGCTACCACTCCGCGAACATCCATCCGCATGGCGACCGCTACTACCTGAACGAGATCCGCGCGGTGGTGGATTATGAGATCAACCTGGTCGGTGTTCCCGACGAGGGGGGCGGTCTTCCCGGCTTCATCCTGTCCGCCGCGCCGAATCCGTTTGCCGGCAGCACCGTCATTGAATTTGTGAATCCCACCACGGAGACCCTCCCGGCCAAGGCCACGGTGCATGACCCTCTCGGACGCCTGGTTGCCACCCCTTGGTCCGGTACGGCCGAGCCCGGTCGCCAATCCCTGCGCTGGGACGGCAGGGGAGTCTCGGGCAACCGTGTTCCGTCCGGCAGCTACTTCGTGCGGGTACAGCTGGGTCGCAACACCGCCGTCCACCGGGTCACCGTCCTGCCATGACGATCCGGACGCTTCGAACTTCGCCGCGCTTCGTGTCGGTTGTGCCCGCCATTTTCGTCCTGACACTATCCCTCTTCCGACCGGCCATGACGGCGGCCGCGGAAAACCGCCCGGCGCCGAGCGTGTCGTTCCGCCTGTTGGATGGCGCCCGGCTCGATCTGAGGAGCTTGTGCCGGCGCGGGCCCGTGTTGATTGACTTCTGGGCCACCTGGTGCAAGCCGTGCCTTCAATCGCTGCCGGAAGTACGACAACTGGACGAAAAGTTCGGGCCGCGCGGGCTGACGGTCATCGGCGTCTCCATCGACGGGCCGCGCAACTTTGCCCGGGTGCGCCCCTTCATCACAAAGCTGCGGCTTGGCTATCCCGTGGCGCTCGATGAGGACGGTTCCCTCCAGCGCGATTTCAAGATCACCGCCATACCAACCGCGGTGCTCATCGACACGGCCGGCGTGATTCAATGGGTCCGCTCGGGCTACCGGCCGGGCGAAGGAAGCGAACTCGCCGCCCGAATCGAAGCCCTGCTGGGGCCGCCGGCCGAAAAGACTGAATGAGTCGATCCCGGCCGGCGCTGGCGCTGGCGGCGTTGCTGGTCGCAGCGGCCGGAAGCGCGGGCGCCCAGGTGTCGGGCACGAATATTCTCGAATTTCAGAACGGCAATATCCCCTTTACGCTGCCCGAAAACCGTTGGGATCTGTACGAACAGCTCAACCTGGAATATCGGCGGGAAAAGCTCCAGCTGGGCCTGCGATTCGAATCCGACCGCAGCAGTGACGACAGCTACCCCTACGATCTGGTCACCCAGCGATTCGCCGCCTGGTCGACCGATGATCTTCGGTTCCGCGTGGGTAACTTTTATTCGATCCTCGGCCGGGGCCTCCTGCATCGATCCTTCGAGCTGCCCGGCGTCGTCCTGGACCAGCCGGGATTGCGTTCGCGATACGCCCCTTCCCGTGATGTGGATGGCGCCCTCGTCGAAGCACGGCATGGCCGGGTCGCCGCCCTCGCGCTCGCCGGCTCGGCCAATGTCGGCAACACGTCACCCGGCCTTGAGCCCGTCGGCCTCGAACGCTATAGCGGTGAGATTCTGGGCGGTCAGGTGGCCGTCGAATTCGCCGGAGGAGGCCAGGTTGGGGCCGGCTACCTTCGGGATACGGGTGGCGGCGCGACTTCCCGCGAGTATGGCACCGGATTCGCCGCGATCGATCTGCTGCAATTGGCCGGCGTGTCGGCCGTGTCCCTCCCCGTCTACCTGGAGCAGGCTATCGGCCAGGCGGATTTCGGGGATTGGTGGCGCTTCGACACGGGAGAGGGAACCCCGCATGCCCTGTATGCCGCGGCCAACTTGATCGTCGGCGGTTGGGCCCTGTCCGCCGAGTGGAAGGACTACCACCGCTTCCGGCTGGGAACCAATGATCCGCCGTCGCTGGTTCGTGAACAGAGCTGGTCGCTCCTGAACCGGGCCACGCACGTGCTGGACGCCGACACGGAACAGGGCTTTCAATTGGAGGGTACCGGCAGCCTGCCCGGCGGCGTGGATGTCACGGCCAACCTGAGCCGGTCCGACGGATCCCCGCCGGGTCGGACCGCGCGATTCGAGGAGCACTACCTGGAGCTTCACGTCGCGGCACCCGCAGACAATCGGTGGGAGGCCGGGGTTTTTTTCGACAGGGGACGGGACGAATTTGTTTTCGTCAGGGACCGCGAAGCGTTTGGTCTGAACACAACGGTGCGGTTGTCGAGTCTCCTTTCCGTCACACTTGATCTGGAACGGCTGGATGCAACGCGCGGGCCCGAGTCGTTCACCGATTTCTACTATGCCGCCACGCTGGCACGCGCCGGAACGGCCAGCCTGTCACTGGTCATGGAACGCACCTCGGATCCCCAGGAGCAGCCGGACGAACCGGACGGGCGCTATCGACGATTCCTGGCCGGCGTCGGCAGTGTTCGCCTGGCCGAAGGGCACGATATGAGCCTTTCGTACGGCTCCCGGCGGGGCGGGCGGGCCTGCACCGCCGGAACGTGCTACGAAGTTCTCTCCTTCGAGGGCCTCGAAGTTCGTCTGACGAGTCGCTTCTAGCCGTCGGTTTCGCGAGGTTGCCGGCCGCACGCGCCTCCCCGAGTGATCAGGCCAGCTCGTCGCGCAACGCTTCTGCTGTCGTGACCGGGGCGCGGCAGGCAAACTGCCGACAGACCCAGGCGGTGGGCGTATCGTCGGTGCTCTCGCGATGCCGGAGCAGTGCGATGACCTCCCGGGCGCGATTGGCGTCCTCGGCATCGGGATCGAGCAGGGCCACCACGCGGTTGTACGGCCGGCTGGTCCGCGCCGCCCGAAGAAGTTCCGCGCTCCCGGAGTGCCGTCCGGACCCCACGATCGCCACCTCGACGGGATCGCCGGTCAGCCAGTCGACGGCCAGAAGCAGGCGATGATGAGCCCCGGGCATTTGAGCCAGGCTGCCGGCGTATGCGCCGACGGTGCCTTCGGCCGCATCGCACCAGTCCGGGCGATCGAGCAGGGCTGCCAGCCGCAGCAGCACATTGGCCATCATCGCATTCCCGGACGGTGTGGCCCCGTCCTGCACGCTCCTCGGCCTCACGAGGAGCGCCTCGGCATCGTCGGCCGTCAGGAAAAAACCGCCGGCCAGGTCCGCGTAGTGTGCCAGCGCTGTCTCGATCAACTGTACGGCCGCCTCGAGCCATGGCAGCTCGAACGTGGCCTCATACAGATCGACAAGTGCCGCGGCCAACGCTGCATAGTCCTCGACATATCCGGTGAGTTCCGCCTTACCGCCGCGCCACGAACGGCGGAGGCGCCCATCGATGACCATCGTATGCAGGACGAAGCTGGCCGCCCGCCTCGCCGGTACGAGCCACGCAGGGTCTTCGAGCGCGACGGATGCATCGACGAATGCCGAGATCATGAGGCCGTTCCACGCCGCCAGGACTTTGTCGTCGAGCGGGGGACGATTTCGCGGTGCCCGCGCCGCAAACAATTTTTGCCGAAGTGGTTCGAGTCGTTGGATCGATTCCAGGTCGGGCGGCTCCGGCTGCCAGAGCACGTTGCGCCCGTGCTCCCAGTTCCCCTCCGGCGTCACATCAAACGCGGCGCAGAAAAAATCGGCGTCGGCCTCGCCGAGAACCGCCTCGATGTCCGGACGCGTCCAGACGTAGAAGAGGCCCTCCTCACCGTCGCTGTCGGCGTCCAGCGAGGAGTAAAAGCCGCCGGCAGGATCGGTGAGTTCGCGCAGGACAAACGTGCCGGTCTCCTCGATCACACGTCGGTACTGGCCGTCGGGCGTGTCGCCGAGCACCCGAAGCGCCTCGGCGTACACCGACATCAGGAGCGCATTGTCGTACAGCATCTTCTCGAAATGCGGCACCTGCCAGCGGGCATCGGTGGCGTAGCGGGCGAATCCGCCGCCCAGATGATCATAGATGCCGCCACGCGCCATCCGGTCGAGCGTCGTGCGTACGACGCCGGCACTGCGCGAATCGCCGGTTTGATGGTGATGCCGGATCAGTAGCGATAGTCCCATGCTCGGCGGAAATTTGGGCGCGCCACCGAAACCACCCCAGGTGTCGTCGTGGCTCGAAAGGAGTCGAATGACGGCGGCGTCCAGCACCTCGCGCCCCACCGGACCGGCCGGCGCCGACACGGTGGATCCCACGATCGCCCGGATCGAGCGCGTCAATTCGGCCGCCTGTTCCGCCACGTCGTTCCGTCGCTCCCGGTAAATGCGAGCCACCTCGGGAACCATGCGACGCATCCCGGGGCGCCCCCAGCGGTCATCCGGCGGAAAGTAGGTGCCGCCATAAAACGGCTCCAGGTCCGGCGTCAGGAAAACGGTCATCGGCCAACCGCCGGAGCCGCTCAACAGCTGCACCGCACTCATGTAGATGTCGTCGAGATCGGGACGTTCCTCGCGATCCACCTTGATGCAGACGAACTCCGCGTTCATCAGCGCCGCAATTGCTTCGTCCTCGAACGACTCATGCTCCATGACATGACACCAGTGGCACGCCGCATAACCGATCGACAGAAAGATCGGCTTGTCCAGGCGTCGGGAGCGCTCCAGCGCCTCCGGACCCCATGGATACCAATCGACCGGGTTTCGGGCATGCTGCAGGAGATACGGGCTGGTGGCCGCGGCGAGGCGATTCAGCCGCGGCGCATCAGGCCTGGTCGGCACATCAGGCACGTCAGGCCCGACGCACCGTCTGCGCAATGTTGGCCCGGGCGGCACTCAACGCGGGAAAGAATCCACCCACCAGCCCCATGACCAGCGCAAAGATGAATCCGGCTACCAGCATGGTCGGCGTCACGGTGAATCGAAACGCCACCTCGCTGAACGTGGCCCAGTTCGTCGTGCCGGTGGAAATGCCGTTGATCGGCAGGGCAAACAGCGCTCCGAGTACGCCGCCGATGCCCGACAGGAACAGTGATTCGAGGACAAACGACGTGAGGACGCTGCTGCGCGAAAATCCGAGCGCCATCATCGTGCCGATCTCGGCCCGCCGGCTGCTGACGGCGGCATACATGGTGTTCAGGGCTCCAAAGACGGCGCCGAACGCCATGACAATGGCAATGAAGGTGCCCAGAACCCGGATGATCGTGGCAATCCGAACCGACTGGTCGGAATAGTAGACGCTCTCGCGCTTCACGACCGCCTGCATTCGGCGATCTCCTTCGAGGCGCTGCTTGAACGCATCGAGAAAGGCGGGGTCCTTCAACCGGACGGTAGCCGACTGGTAACCCTCTCGATCGAACGCCGGGCCGAGAACCTCGCTGTCGCCCCAAACCTCTGACTCGAACGAGGTGCCCCCGGCGTCGAAGATACCGACCACCGTCCACTCACGGCCGCCGAAGTTCACCTTCTCACCGAGCCCGCAATTTTGAAATCGCTCCGACAAGAGCTTCCCGACGATGATTTCACTGAGGCCGCTGTTCCACATTCGGCCGGCCACCAGCTTGAGTCGGGGCCGCAATTGAAACGCGGCCGGCGAAGTTCCGCGCGTCAGGATATTCGAGACGCCGCCGGTGCTCTTCTTCTTCAGATTCACGACGACGACCAGCTCCGGCACGATCATCGGCCGCCCCTGCGTATCAATGGCCACTTCTGGCTGCGTCTGGATGATCGACACCCACTCGCGGCTGACCGAACTGGAGAGTTCGTCATTTCCAGGCACCCGAAGGACGATGGCGTTGGTATCCAGTCCGTTTCCCGCCAGTGCCCGCTCAAAACCACTGGCCAGCGCCAGCACGGCAATGAAGACCGCCACGACCAGGGCGATGCCCACGATGGTGATGGTGGTGGCCAGCCGGCGGACGAACAGATTTCGAATGTTATAACTAATTGGAATGGCCATCAGGCCGCCTCCCGCAGAGCCTGCGCGATGGGCATCCGGGCGGCTTGAATCGCCGGAATGAGTCCCGACAGGATTCCCATGGTCAATGAGAGGACCAGGCCAAGAACGATTGTCGAGGGTTTCACGATGAACGCCGGCACAAACCCGCCCATGTTGAATCCGGTCAGCCCATAGGCGGCGCTCGCCAGCCCGATGCCAAGCACACCGCCGATCAACGAAATCAGCGTGGCCTCCGCGACGATCAGGCCCAGTATGGTGCCGTCGGTGAAGCCGATCGTCTTCATCACCGCAATCTCCTTCGTCCGCTCGCGGGCCGCCATCATCATGGTATTGAACGTGACCAGTGCAATGGCGAAGACGATGGCCGCCCCGATCACCGACACCAGGAAGCCGATGTTGCCCATCATCCCCACGAAGCTGGCCTGGAAGGCGGCTTCGGTTTCCGTTTTCGTCTCGTACGAGCTGTTGGCGAACGTCGCGTCGATCCGCTCGCTGATTGCCGCCGTTTGTCCGGCGCTGGCCAGCTTCACGATGTAGATGCCGACGATTCCCTGGTCGCCCATCGTCTGATTCAGATACTTCCAGTTGAAATAGAGGGTGTTGGCATCCACATCGGGCGTCTCGGGCTCGTAGATGCCGCGCACGATCAATCGCCACTCGTTTCCGTCCGGATACGGATAGATGTCCCCGACGATCGGAATCGTGTCGCCGATCTTGAAGCCATATTTTTTTGCCAGTGCCGAGCCGACGAGGCAGCCGGTCTGATCGGCCTTGAATGCCGCCATCTGATCCGGAGGAATCAACAGTTCCGGGTACATGGCAAAGTAGGTGTCCACGTCCACGGCAAACTTGGCGAAGAAGTTCTTCGGTTCCTGGTATTCGCCGCCGAACCAATTGGCCCACGATACGCCCGACACCCCTTCAACCGCCGCAATCCGATCGCGATAGGCCAGCGGCAGGGGAAATATGAGCGAGGTGCTGCGTCGAACGATCAGGCGTGTCTCGTCGGCCACCTCCACCGCGGCGTTGAAGGCGGTGATGACGGTCCTGAGCGTGGAGAACAGGAACAACGCCACGGCGATCGAGGCAATCGTCAGCACCGTCCGGCGAAGGCTGTGCGTCATGTTCCGGAAGATGAGTCCAAGGAACTTCATGTTCGGATCGCCACTTCCTGAACGCCCATGACCCCCTTCTCGAACGTGCGAACCATGTGGGCCCTCTGGGCCGCCGAGGGGTCGTGGGTCACCATGATGATTGTCTTGCCGAACTCGGCGTTCAGCCGCTCGAGCAGCGTCAGGATTTCCGTCGCGGAGCGCGCATCCAGATCACCGGTCGGCTCATCGGCCACGATCAGCGTCGGGTCCGTCACGATCGCCCGCGCGATGGCCACCCGCTGTTCCTGACCACCGGACAGTTGCTTGGGATAGTGGTCCATCCGGTCCTCAAGATCGACCAGGCGAAGAGCCGTCATGACATGATCACGCCGTTCCTTCCTGGACAAGGGCGTCAGCAACAGCGGCAATTCGATGTTGTGGTAGGCATCCAGCACCGGAATCAGGTTGTAGAACTGGAAGATGAACCCGACGTTGTGGGCCCGCCATGCGGCCAGCTTTCCCCCGGACATCGCCGTGATCTCGTCGTCGCCAACCACGATCTTTCCTTCTGTCACCTGGTCGATGCCGGCGATCAGGTTCAGCAGCGTCGACTTCCCGGAGCCGGAGGGTCCCATCAGCGCCAGAAACTCCCCCCTGGCCACATCAAACGAGATGTTGTTCAAGACCGGCACTTCCAGCTTGTCCCGGTAGTACACCTTGGTCACGTTCTGAACCTGAATCAGTGTGTCGGCCACTACAACGCTCCTTCCACGACGGTGACCCGGTCACCATCCTTCAATGTCTCGGGCGCTCCCAGAACCACCGACTCTCCGCCGGCCAGCCCGGCGCCAATGCGGGTCTTGTCGCCGACGGGGCCGAGCAATTCCACCGGCCTTGCGGCCACCCGGCCATCCTTGACCAGCCAGACGATCGGTCGGCCCTCACGCTGCGCGACCGCCGCGGTCGGAACGAGGACGATCGCCCCGGATCCAGGCGCCGCGCCGCCACCCGCGGTTCCATCTCCCGCGTTGAGGAAGTAAACCTTGCCGCCCATTTCGGGAAGAATTCGCGGATCGGGCTTGTCGAATGACACCTTCACCTGCACGGTGGCCTTCTGCCGGTCGGCCGTGGGCACCACCTGGCGGACGCGGGCCGGAAAACGGACTCCCTGGTAGGCATCCAGCTCGACCTCCGCCGGCTGTTTTTCGTGGACGCGAGCCACATATCCCTCGTTCACATCCACGATCATCTCGCTCGATTTGAGATCGGCCATCGTCACGATGGCGCCGCGGGTCAGGCCACCGTTGGCCGGCAGCGGGCTGACAATCTCCCCGACTTCGGCCTCCTTGCGAAGGATCGTTCCATCGAATGGTGCCTTGATGAATGTCTTCTGGAGGTTTTCACGCGCCATCTGAAGGGTGGCCGTTGCCTCGCGCGAGCCCGCTTCCGCCGCGCCAAGTTCGGCCACCGCCACATCCATCCGGCTCGAGGCATCGTCCAGCGTCGTCTGGGCGCCGAGTCCCTTCTCGATGATTTCCTTTTGGCGGCGAAGCTCAATCACCGCACGATCGCGCTCGGCCTTGGCCCGGGCCACCTTGGCCCTTGCCGTTTCCAATCGCGCCTCGTCGCCCCGAATTTGCGCCTTGAAGTCATCGTTCCGGAGCACACCCAGCACCTGTCCGGCCGACGCCGTATCTCCTTCCTCCACGTAGAGGGCGGCCAACCGCCCGCCAACCTCGGAGGACACCGATGCCTTGAGCCGCGGAACCACGTATCCGTTGGCGGTCAAAATCTCGCTACGGACAACGCCACCCGCAATACCGCCCGCCTCGGCCAGCGCCACGCGAACCTCTGGCGGCTTTCGAAGGCTCATGGCGAGCTGGACCGCCACGGCGCCGACCAATCCCAAAACGACAATCAGGCCGACCCAGAAGAAGAGCCCGCGCCCACCGCGCTTGTTTGTCCGATCGATCCTAAGTGACGAAATATCAGCAGTTTTCGTGGATGACATACTCTGAAAGTCCTCCGGAGAGGTGACACTATAGTAGATGGGTCTGCCGGTTGAACACTTTGGAGAGTGCCCGGCCCTGCCGGTTTCGCCCCAAGGGCAAACGGCTGGCCCCGTGCTACACTTTCCGGCCTATGTTTGAAGTCACGAAGAAGGCCACATTCGCCGCCGCCCATTTCCTGCGCAATTACGACGGCCCCTGCGCCCGCCTCCACGGCCACAATTGGACCGTCGAGGTGACCGTCCGCGCCCCCAAAGTCGATCCGATGGGCATGGTCGTCGATTTCATGGATCTGGGAGCCGCCATGGATGAGCTCCTGGAGATGGTCGACCACCGTAACCTGAACGAGATCCCTCCGTTCATCGAGGTCAACCCCACCTCGGAAAACCTGGCCGCCTGGTTTCACCAGGAACTGGAACGTCGCCTCGCCCCCAAGGGCATCCGCCCGCACGTCGTCCGCATCTGGGAGATGCCGGACTGCTCGGCGGCCTACTGGAAAGAGTAATCAGCCCGCCACCCGGCTGATGGACGCCACCCATGAAGATCAACGAAATTTTCCACAGCATCCAGGGCGAATCCACGCACGCGGGCCGCCCCTGCGTCTTTGTCCGCACCACCGGCTGTTCCCTCCGCTGTGTCTGGTGCGACACCAAGTACGCTTTTTACGAAGGCCGGGAAAGGTCGCTCGACGAGATCATCGCCGAGGTGCGGAGCTACGGCTGCCCGCTCATCGAGCTGACCGGCGGCGATCCGCTGGAGGCCCCGGAAGCCCCCGAACTCTGCCGCCGCCTCCTCGACCTGGGACACGAAGTCCTCGTCGAAACCGGCGGCCACCGGGACATCTCCGTCATCGATCCCAGGGCCCGCGTCATCATGGACATCAAGTGCCCCGGCAGCCACATGTCCGACAAGATGGACTGGCAGAACCTGGGCCGACTCTGGAGAGGGTGCGAACTCAAGTTCGTACTGGCCAACCGGGCGGATTACGACTGGGCGCTGCAGACCATCAGGGACAAGAACCTCGACCGCTGGCCTCTTCTGTTCTCCCCGGTCCATGGCGATCTCGAACTCCGCCCCCTGGCCGAATGGATGCTCGCCGACCGCGTTTCCGCCAGGCTGCAGGTGCAGATGCACAAGTACATCTGGGATGCGGCGACGAGGGGGGTTTGACGATAAATGGCTTTCAAGGCGGACTTCTTGATTTCCAGACGATAGGGACCGTGGGATGCTGGTGTCACTTAAGGCCGAGATCCTCCCGGGCCTTTTCATAGAGGACGGACCCCGACTCCTTGAGTGCAAGCCCCTCACGCACCTTACTGGCGCCAAGACGTGTCATTGATGATCTCCCAAGTTCAATTGACGACCATCCAAGGGCCGCCAAAGCTACGTACTATTTGTACGTTATGTACAAGCTATGCGCCTTCATTCAAGTGTTTACGGAATGGGCGTTTTTCGACCGCATCTCTGGCCCGGGTAGTTCGACGATTGTAAGTTGCTATAAAATAACATTTTATGGCCTATCAGACGCGTTTATGAGTTACATCTAGTAAATTTGCGAGATGCATCTAGTAAATGTGCTATATTGTTGCCATGAAAACGTTTGTGCGCGCACAATACGCAACCCTCCAGGGTCGCCTGCAGGAGCCACGCCGATCGATTCAGGCCATTATCGGACCGCGCCAGGTCGGTAAGACAACCATGATTCGCCAGCTCCTCGAGCGAATGAACCTTCCGCACCACTTTGCGACCGCAGATACCCCAAATGCCGTTGGACCAGACTGGATCAGTCAACAATGGGCCGAGGCCACGAAACTGGTTGTCGGTGGAACACCGGCGGTGCTGGTCCTGGACGAGGTACAAAAGGTGTCTCAATGGTCCGAGTCCGTGAAACTTCACTGGGACGAGGACACTTGGCGTGAGCGACCACTTCATGTCGTCGTGACCGGTTCATCACTCCTGCTGATTCACTCCGGACTCACCGAGTCACTGGCCGGCCGATTCGAGCTCCTCCGCATGCCCCACTGGTCCTTTCGGGAAATGAAGGAAGCGTTCGGGTGGCATTTGGAAAAATACATCTACTTTGGGGGCTTCCCCGGCAGCGAGGGAAAAACCGACGACATCGCCCGATGGAAGCAGTTCATCCAGGACTCGATGATTGAGCCGATGATCGGCCGTGATGTTCTGCTCACGACGCGCGTTGCCAAGCCCGCACTGCTTCGACGGCTTGTCGGCCTGGCATGTGAGCACTCCGGCCAGGCCCTCTCCTACACCAAGATGCTGGGACAATTACAAAATTTCGGCAACTCAACCACCATGGCCCATTACCTGGACCTGCTGGCCGGAGTCGGGATGGTGTCCGGGTTGAGAAAATTCTCGATTGACCGGGCACGTCAGCGTGGCTCAAGCCCAAAGCTGCAGGTCTGGAATACCGCCCTTCAGTCGGCCTTTAGTTCCTACACCTTCGAGACGGCCAGACAGGATCCCGTCTACTGGGGTCGCCTTGTAGAATCCGCCGTGGGAACACACCTGCTGAACACCCTCTGGGGCTCGACGGGGGAGGTCTTCTACTGGGCCGACGGCAAGTGGGAGGTCGACTTTGTCCTTCACCGGCTGGGAAAGACCGCGGCCATCGAGGTGAAAACCGGTCGCGTCGATCGACCGGCGCCAGGGCTGACCGCCTTCACCGCCAAGTATCCAGCCGCCAGCGTGCGCCAGGTCGGACCGGATCCGGCGAACCTGGAGGCCTTCTTCTCATCCGGGCTCAGCGACTTGCTTTAGGCGCCAGCTCGGGGCAAGCGTCGGCATCAAAACCGAAGGCCGGTCCACCTCTCGGTGAACCGGCCTCGATAACTCCAACGGACTCCGGAGAGTCCGATGTCAGAGTCTTAGAGCTTCACGACCTTGTCGGCCGCCGGACCCTTCTGACCCTGGACGATTTCGAACTGGACACGCTCACCCTCGGCGAGCGACTTAAAGCCCTGCGCCTGGATGGCCGAGTGGTGAACGAACAGGTCCTTGCCGCCATCCTCCGGCGTAATGAACCCAAAGCCCTTGGTGTCGTTGAACCACTTCACCGTTCCGGTCATCGTCATCTTCCTACCTCTTTCGTAAACTTCGCAATCGGGGCCCAGCTCAACACCATGCCGTTCGACTACAGTATGTTCGTGATCAGATGCCCTCACGATAGGCTAAAACCCCCGCCCCCCAACAACCGCCAGAGACCGAGTCGCCACCACAATATAGGTTGAGTTGGTTGGCGCGATGGAGAATATACCCTGAAATGGTGGGAGGAATGCAACTTTTTTACGCTTGGATCGAGGAGTTTCAGGTCAGCCTGGCCCGGCCAGTCAGTTAAGCCATTATTACATAATGATTTATGACGAGAACCCGGCCCCGCCTAGCAGAGCGCTGCAAGAAATCTCGCCGCCGGCAGGCATCGGACGCCCTCCTCGACAAAGTCGCGCTCCCCCTCAAGGACCACCTGATAGCTGTAGGGAATTTGCAGACGCTCGCGGTAATAGAGGAGGGAGGGGTCAATGCGCACACCTGAAACCCTTGCCTCCACGGCAAACCATGGTTCCCGGTCGATCGATACAAGGAAGTCTACTTCCCGACCGGTACGATCCCGGAGATAGGAGAGTTCAGCCCGGATCCCTTCTCGGTCTTCCAGTAAATGGCAAAGCTTGAGCAGGTGAAGCGCCACGAGATTTTCAAATCGCGGTCCGGCATCGGACACCAGGCTGGAATCCCACAGGTAAGCCTTCGGCATAAGCCGAAGTCCCTGCGCCCGCTTGGACACAAACGGCCGCAGCCGAAAGATGTGGTACAGCCGCTCCAGGATGTCCACCCAGTGCGTCACCGCCCGGTGACTCACCTCGAGATCTTCACGGAGCGCATTTAGCGACAACGGCGATCCGACCCGTTCGGGCAGCATGTCGGCCAAGAGCTGCATTGAAGACAGATCGCGAACAGATTCAAGGTCCCGGACATCCTCGCGGAAGAATCGATCAAGGCGATCCTTCTGCCAGCGCCGCCAGGTCCGCGCCGATTGGGCCAGAAACGGTTCCGGGAAACCGCTGAAAGCCATCATGGACTGAACGACGGCCGCGTCACCCTGCAGCGGCACCTGGATCTCGCCTCCCGGAATCGGCAAGTCGGCCACCCCCTCGGAGCGAAGCTCCGCAACTGACAGCGGATGCAGGCGATAATGATGATACCGACCCTGCAGCGAGTCCCCGCCACGTCTATAGGTGTCCATCCGAGCACTCCCGGTGACAAGAAACCTCAGCCGCTCCCGGTGCGCATCAAACTCCCCCTTCAGCCAGCCCTTCCAAGACCGCCACTTATGCAGTTCATCCAGCACAACCAGCGCACGCCCCCCCGGCCAACGAGCCGCCCGAATCTCCTTCCGATCCAACCGATTATCCCAATTAAAATAAGCCCCCACCGACTCCTCATCGAGAAGCCGCCTAGCCAACGTCGTCTTACCCACCTGCCGCGGCCCAGCCAAGAGCACCATCTTTCCTGCGAGGTCGGCACGAATAGGGGCTTCGAGGTAGCGGGGGAACGTCATGTACTTATTTTGCATTAAGGCAAATAAAAGCGCAACATTTTTTGCTCTTTTTGGAAACTGGCATCAAAAATCAGTGCGCTCACTCTAGACATATTGTTTTATTACAACATGTTATGTCGCTGAAATGGTTGGCACTTGTTGGTGAAGGGTACGCACTGCTCCTGGCTGAAGACAAGACCTCAGAATCGGTGGTACGACTGTATGGGGCAGTTCGACCGGGACCTCGCTTCCTGCACTTCGCATGCCCACTCCTTCTTCTGGTGAATCGGCCTTTTAGTGGTCCGGACAGTCTGGCAAGGGTGCGGAACTCACAGTGGGATAGTGCACCGTGCGCCTGACCTAGTGGAAGCGCTCTGTGAACTCGATAGCCTATATACCTTATGGCCGAACTGCCAGATTCGGTTCACCGTAGCCGGCTACAACGACTACACGTGGGCCCGGGAGTTGGTTAGGAGTCACGCGCTCTGGGCTTCCCCGCTTTTCGTAGACACCTTGATTATGCCGCTTCTTTCGTGAGCCGTGCCCTGAGTTCGAATTCGATGGGACTGACGAAGCCGAGGGTCGAGTGCAACCGTTCAACGTTGTAGAACCGCTCCACGTACTCCCGAATGTCCGCCGCCGCCTGCGCCCTCGTGGCGAAGTAGCCATCGTGGATCAGTTCGATCTTGAGCGTGCTGAAAAAGCTTTCCGCCACGGCGTTGTCCCAGCAGTTGCCGCGCCGGCTCATGCTACACCGCATGCCATGCCTGCCCAAGGCTTTCTGGTAGTCGAAGCTCGCGTATTGGCTGCCCCGATCCGAGTGATGCAGAAGTCCGAGCGGCGGTCGCCGCAACCGAACGGCTTCACCCAGGGCGTCCAGTACCAGCTGCCGGTCAATGCTGTCGCTCATCGCCAGCCCCACCACCCGGCGGGAAAACAGATCAAGAATCACCGCCACGTACAGCCAGCCCTCTCGCGTCGCTACGTACGTCATGTCCGTAACCCACGCACGGTTGGGAGCCTCGACGACGAAGCAACGATCGAGCAGGTTGGCCGCCACCGGCAGGTCGTGATTGGAATCAGTGGTATGACAAAATCGCTTGGCCTGACGTGCCCGGATCTCGTTCTGGCTCATCAATCGGGCAACGCGATGAACTCCCACCTGCTCCCCCTGCCCCTTGAGCTTCTTGTGAACACGCGGGCTGCCGTACTTGCAACGACCGGCCTTGTGAGCCGCGCGGATCTTGACCAGCAGCTTCGCGTCCGTCTTCGCCCGATCCGACAGCGGCCGCTTCTCGAAGGCGTAATATCCGCTGCGCGTGACTTCGAGGACCCGGCAGAGCACTGTCACGGGGTAACTGGCCTTCTCCACCCGGATGAACAAGAACCTCACTTGCTCTCCTTGACGAAGAAGGCCGTCGCTTTTTTTAGGATTTCTCGTTCCATCTCCAGCCGCTTGACGTCCCGACGCAGCTGGGCGAGTTCCGCGCGCTCCGCCGTGGTCAAAGCGCCCGGCTGTCCTGGGCCTGCGTCCACCTCCGCCTGCCGAACCCAGTCCCGAAGTGATGTCGGGGTCAAATCCATTTCCCTGGCGACTTTGGCGATCGAACGTCCGCCTTCACGCACCAACCGGACAGCATCCGCCTTGAACTCCGGGCCAAATGACCGCCGCTTCCGCTTTGCCATTTACACCTCCCGGCGCATTGTCGCGCCTGTTGGGGTGTCAACGAAAGCGGGGGAGGCTCATTCATCGGCTACGATGGGCTTACTTGTGGATCTGGACTACAGGGTCGCTCAGTGACGGTTCGAATGCCCATACAACAAAGTATGAATGGCGAGGTGGAGGTAATATGAAACTCATCTTGTTTGTATTGACTATTTCCATCGCAACAACAACGTATGCCAGCGAGCCAGTAGTTCAATCTCGTCGACAAGTAAGCGAAGAAGCCCTTCTATTTAAGAAGTTCGCTCCTTCAGTATTCACGGTCTATAGTGA
>Ga0163152_10001458_pt1 | contig 37373 bp, 29 predicted proteins | sample OliLakLV19MP8IB2_FD_148635 | JGI IMG/M metagenome (GOLD analysis project Ga0163152, IMG submission 148635) | Freshwater microbial mat bacterial communities from Lake Vanda, McMurdo Dry Valleys, Antarctica - Oligotrophic Lake LV.19.MP8.IB-2 | ecosystem: Environmental > Aquatic > Freshwater >...
GCAACTACGTGCGTGAGATCACGAACTACGACAAGACGAGGTCTTCCGCTTCAGCGGAGGGCGTGGCGCGCAGGCGGCTCACGGCGCGCGAGCTGCTGCAGTGGAAGGCCGTGATCCCGCGAGCGGCTTGAGGCCGTGGCCAGCGCAGGTGGGCAGGCCCGGCCCGCGCTGCGCGCCGCGAAAAGGAACAACGGAGAGGGACAGCTTCCGTGCGAGGCCGTCCTGCGACACACTGTGTCGCGCATGGCTGCGCAGGTCCTCCACGGTTGTCTCCTGGCGCTCGTGCCGCAGGGCGAGTCGACCGTGGGGGCGCAGACGCGGGTCGAGGAGGTGGTTGCGAACGTGCAGGCTCAGCCGCTCGGGGCGGGGACGGTGGGGGATCTGGCGATTCCGGAGGATCTGTTGCGGCGCGTCGCGGATCGCATCCTGCGGCGTTCGTACGAGGATCAGTTCCGCATGGTCATCGCGCTGCCCGTGGAGGGTAGCGGGGCGGCGGCGCCTGTGTCGCAGGTGCCCGAAGGCAAGCCGCGCGGCGCGTTCCGATCGATCCTCGACGGATTGGCTTTGCTCGCGCTGGCGGTCCTCGCGGTGCTCGGGTTCTTCGCGTGGAAGGCGCGCTCGCGGCGCAAGGAATGATCGCTGTTGCGCTTCTGTGTTTGACGGTCGCGCAGGCCCAGGTCGTCGTCCGCACGCACGTCGTCGAGCCGGCGCGGCTGGAGATGTGGCGCGCGCTGCCTGAAGCGCGGCCTGTGTTGCGCAACTTCCGTGCGCCGATCCTGGATCGAGCTGCGCAGCCGGCGCGCCTGGAATTGCCGGGCGAAACGGCCGATTCGCGCGACGTGAAGGCGGCGCGCACGATCGCGACGCGTCTCGCGCGCGAGGGCTTGCGCGCGACGCTCGTCGCGGCGGTCGAGGACCTCGGGGCCGAGCGCGCGGCGGGTGACGCCGGTGCGGCGCTGCTCGAGCAAGTTGGGTTGCCCGTCGACCTGCTCGCCTGCTGGTCCCCGACCGGCTCGGAGCCGCTGCACGATCGGGTCGCGCGCGAGCTGCGCGCGGGCGCGCCGGCGCGCGACGTCCTGGCGCACCTCGCCAGCCTGTCGTTCGCGTTCGAGCCGTCGATCCCGGGCTGGCGCGTCGCGACCGAGAGCGGCGAGGTCGAGGCGGGCGCCGTGCGCATGCAGGTCTCGAGCGCCAGCGACTACGCGCAACCGGGCGAAGGCGGCGCGATGGACGTGTTCCGCGGGCTCGCGCGCCTCTTGCCCGACGCGGAGATCGTGGCTTCCGTCGAGACGAAGCACCGCGCCCTGCTCGAGAGCGAGGCGCGCGCGCTCACCGCATCACGGCGCGCGCCGATCACGCTGATCGAGGAGCCGCTGCCCGTGTCGCAGTGGGCGCAGGACAACGCCAAGGCCGGCTTCGTCGAGAGCGGCGGCCCGCGGCGGATCGCGTGGCTCGCGCCGCGCTACGCCAGCCGCGGCGAGGACGGGACGACCTTCGTGCCGGGCGAGAACCTGGCCGTCGAGGGCTTCGCCGCGACCGGTCGTACGGTGGCGCTATCGCGCCTGCTCTTCCAGGGCGGGGACATCCTGTGCGTCCAGGATCCGCGCACCGGGACACGCTTTCTGCTGGTGGGCGAGGCTGAGGTGGCGCGCAACCGTGCGCTGGGCCTCGCGGTCGAGGAGGTGCTGGCCGCACTCCGCGCCGAGTTCGTCGCCGACCGCTGCATCGTGCTGCCGGCCGTGTCGTTCCACGTCGACCTGGAGGTCACGGTGCGGGCGACGCAGACCGGCCTCGTCGCCTGCGTGCTCGACACGACGGGCGCGGCGCGGATCGTGATCCAGAGCGGGCTGGACGCGCTCGAATCGGCCGGCCTCCTCGATGCGGAGGCCAAGCGCGCCGCGCGCGCCGATCTGGACGCGAACCGTCACGCCGAGTTCTTCGCGCGCATCGGGCCCGTGCTCCAACCGCACCAGCACGCCGGCGGACGGTTCGCTCTGGCCTTCGCCGAGCGCTTTGCGGCCGGGCCCGCGGATTCCGGAGTGGGGAACCTGCAACGCTTCCTGCTGGCTCTCGACCTGTGGGCCGCGGCGCGCATCGGGCAGGCCACGGCCGAGGATCTGGGCGTCGATCCGGACTCGTTCGCCTACCTCGGTTCGCTGCGACGGCGTGAGGTCGACCGGATGCGCGTAGCCGACGCGCTCGAGTCCCTGGGATGGACGGTCGTCCCAGTACCAGGATTGTCCGACGGCACACGCGGCGTGAACCCGCTCAACGGCCTACAGCTCGCGGGGCGCTATCTGATGCCAGCTTACGGCGGTCTGTTCGCACCGCTGGACGCTGCCGCGCGCGAGACGATCGGGCGGGCCTTCGGGACGGGGATCGCCATCGATCCGGTGCCCTGCGGGGAGACCCAGCGCCGCGCCGGCGGACTGCACTGCGCGGCCGCCGTCGAGCCGCGTCCCTAGCTCGGCGGGACCGACCGGGCTTGCCGGGGCGGGTTACGCTTGCCGGACGCGTCCCCGCCACTCCGTCCCGCTACATACTTCTTTCACCCCGCATTCCGAGCCCCACCGGTATGCTCGATGATTCGTGGCGCGCCTCGTTCGCCGCGAAACTCTCACGCGCGACCCGGTCGGGTTCCGTCGTCGCGTATCGGGCCCCAAGCAAAGATCTCCGATCATGATTCAACTCAGGCAGCGGTTCCTCGGCGTCGCGGCGGCCTTCGTTGGCCTCGCGGCTCTCACCACACAAGCCACCGCCCAGTGCACGCCGGCGGCGACCGCGAACGGCCCCGACGTGATCGTCGGGGACCTGACGGGTCCGGCGAACTACTCCGGCGACGGCACGTACGAAGCGCTCGCGATCGGCACGACGTCCTGCAACATCGGCAACGTCTGGCTGAACTGGTTCGCCAACACGAACCAGCACCCCGTGATCGGTCAGACGCTCTACCGCTACAAGATCGTGGACGGCGCCGGCCGCTTCGAGCAGGTCGGTCAGGGCTGGCTCAAGCACGGCTTCTTCGCCCTGAGCGAAGGCCTCTGCTGCTCGGGCTGCCAGGCCACGAACGGGCAGCACCTGGGCGTCCGCTGCTCCGACCCCTACACAGCCTCGCGCAACGGTTCCCAGGGCGGCCTGGGACCCAAGTGGCAAGTGAACGCCAACACGGGCAGCTTCACGTACCCGCCGGCCAACCCGGCCTGGTCGGGCACGACGGCGCGCCGCGTCCAGGTCGCGATCACGGACCTCGAGCCCACCGCCAGCACCACGACCCGCTACTACGGCACCGGCCACTACGTCACGCCGGACGACGCCGCGGCCGGCAACCAGAACAACAATGAGAGCTGGCGCCGGGTCACGGTCTCGGGCAGCGGCACTGCCTGGACCTTCGGGTTCACGGGCAGCACGGTCCGCGCGGAGTACGCTCTCCGCGCGTGGCGCAATGCCGACCCGACCGTCCAGCTCTCCGAGGTCCAGACGACTGGTGACGGTCTCGTGATCGTCGGCTCGCGCGTGACGGACATCGGCGCGGGGCTGCACCGCTACGAGTACGCCATCCAGAACCTGAACTGCGACAAGTCGGTCGGCTCGTTCTCGCTCCCGGTCACGCCCGGCGTGACGGTCTCGAGCATCGGCTTCCACGACGTCCGCTACCACTCGGGCGACGGCCCGGGCAACGTCGCGTTCGACGGCACCGACTGGGTCGGCGCTGAAGCCGGCGGCAGCCTGACGTGGAACACGGCGCAGACCTTCGCCCAGAACCCGAGCGGGAACGCGATCCGCTGGGGCACGACCTACAACTTCCGCTTCGACGCGAACGCCCCGCCGATCCCCGGCACGGCGACGGTCGGCATCTTCAAGACGGGCAGCACCGAGTCGGCCGCGATCCAGGTCCCCGGCAACGGCGGCCCCGCGAGCTTCGCGTACTGCTTCGGTGACGGCAGCGGCACGGCCTGCCCGTGCGGCAACAACAGCATCCCGGGCAACGGCCAAGGCTGCCTGAACTCGCTCGGAACGGGCGGCAGCCTGTCGGTCTCGGGCGCGGCCAGCGTCAGCGCGGACACGTTCGCTCTGAACGGCGACAGCATGCCGGACAGCTCGGCCCTGTACTTCCAGGGCACGACGCAAATCGGCGGCGGCTCGGGCGCGGCCTTCGGCGACGGCCTGCGTTGCGCAGGCGGCTCGATCGCGCGGCTCGGCACGCTGACGAACTTCCTCGGCTCCTCGACCTACCCGGGCCCCGGCGATCAGCCGGTCAGCATCCGCGGCAGCGTCGCGGCGGGCGACGTGCGCACGTACCAGGTGTGGTACCGCAACGCGGCCAACTACTGCACGCCGTCGACCTTCAACCTGACCAACGCCTACCAGGCGGTCTGGCAGCCCTGATCGCGACGCACCCCGCTCCGGCGGGGTGGTGAAAGCACCACGCGAGGCGTCCCGAACGGGGCGCCTCGCGTGGTTTTTCGTGTCCGTCCTCGTCGCTGCTCACATCAGCAGCGTGCCCGACTTCTGCCCGAGCAGATCCTTCAACCGCAGCATGACGTTCGAGTGGATCTGGCAGACGCGGCTCTCGGTCAGCGCCAGCATCTCGCCGATCTCCCGCATCGTGTGGCCGACCTGGTAGTACTGCTCGATGATGAAGCGCTCCTTGTGCGTCAGCGAACGCGTCAGGAAGTGCATCATGTCGCGCTTGTTGAGCTCGCCGATCGGGTCCACCGCGCGCCGGTCCTCGAGCACGTCGACCTTCTCGACGGAGCTGTCGTCCTCGCGGTCCTCCCACTTCTCGGAGAGCGAGAACATGGCCTTGGCGTTGGCGCTCGAGATCTCGATCGCCAGCTCCTCGTGCTCCATGTCGAGCTCGGAGGCCAGCTCGGCGTGCGTCGGCTCGCGCCCGAACTCGCCGGTCAGCTTCTGGTAGGCGCGCTCGATGCGGCTGGCTTTGAGGCGCACGAGGCGCGGCACCCAGTCCTGCGAGCGCAGGTGGTCGAGGATCGCGCCGCGGATGCGCGTCGTGCAGTACGTCTTGAACTTGATGTTGCGCTCGGGCTCGAAGCCGCGGATCGCGTCCATCAACCCGAAGTTGCCCCACGAGATCAGGTCGTCGAGCTCGATCGACTTGGGCAGCGTCTGCAGCAGGCGCTCGGCGATGTAGCGCACGAGCGGCTGGTGGCGTTCCATCAGCAGGTTGCGCAGCGCCTCGAGGTCCTCGACCTTCTTGGCCTTGCGCGCCTTGTGGTAGCGTGCCCAGACCACCTCGGTCGTCGTCTCGCCCGGCTCGCCCGCTCCGGACAGGCTGCGCGAGCGCTGCGGCGCCCCGGCCAGGGGCTCAACGCGGCTCTTCCCCGCCGGGGCAGCGTTCTCACGCTGCGGCGCCGCTTGGGACTCGCTCTTCTGCGAGGCGGCGGACTTCTTGGGACTCGGCATGCTCACGGTTCTCCGAAGGGGGGGTCGCCTGCGCGACTTCAGGTCGTCATCAAGGAGTGCACAGGCAGGTCGCCGAGACGCTTGCGACCCTCCAGGAAGCCCAGTTCGATCACGAAGACGGCGGCGACGGCCTTGCCGCCGATGCGGCGGACCAGCTTGAGCGCGGCTTCCATCGTCCCGCCCGTGGCGAGCAGGTCGTCGACGAGCAGGATGCCCTGTCCGGGACGGCACGCGTCGAGGTGGATCTCGATGCGGTCGAGGCCGTACTCGAGCTGGTAGCTCTCCGACGCCGTCTTCCAGGGCAGCTTGCCCGGCTTGCGGATCGGGACGAAGCCCTTGCCCAGGTGATGGGCCAGCGCCGTGCCGAAGATGAAGCCGCGCGACTCGATGCCGCACACGAGGTCGAACGTCTTCGGATCGACCTTGGAAGCGAGTCCGGAGATCGCTTCCTTCAGACCCTGCGGGTTCGAAAGTAAGGGCGTGATGTCCTTGAACAGGATGCCCTGTTTGGGAAAGTCGGGGACGTCGCGGATGTAGGTCTGGATCAAGAGACTCGACTCTTCTCTCACCGTCCCCCGCACACGCGCCGCGGAAGGGTTTTCCGCCGCCCGCCGCTGGGCCAGCCGGTCGTCTTTCGGCCCGACCGTCCGAGGCCTTGAGGCCGCCCCTACATCGCGTCCGGGGCGGCGCAGCCCAGGAGGCGCAAGCCGTTGCCGATCACCGTCTTCGAAGCACGCACGAGGGCCAGGCGCGCGGCCGTGACGGCCGGTTCCTGACCCAAGACTCGGTGCTGGACATACCACGCGTTCAGATCGCGTCCAAGGGCCAGCAGAGCCGTGGCGACCTCCGAGGGCTCGGCGTGATCGGCCGCGGCGCGCACGACGTCGGGGAAACGACCCAGGCGCAGGAGCACCGGCGCCGCGTCCTCGAGCCTGGACCAGTCGGGTTCGGCATCGCCCTCGCCGGCCTGGACTGCCTTGCGCTCGATCGAGGCCAGGCGCGCGTGCGTGTACTGCAGGTAGGGCCCGGTGTCGCCCTCGAACGACAGGATCTCGGCCGGATCGAACAGGACGTCCTTGATGCGCTCGCGCTTCAGGTCGTTGAACACGATCGCGCCGATGCCGACCGCTTCCGCGATCGCGGCCGCGTCGGGCGCGTCGGGGCTCTTCTCCTGCACGATCCGGCGCGCCTCGTCGACAACCTCGTCCAGCAGGTCGTCGAGCACGAGGACGTCGCCCTTGCGGCTGGCCAGCTTCTTCTTGTCCTTGCCCAAGAGGAGCCCGAACTCGACGTGCTCGACCCGCGGCTCCCAGGGCACGCCCAGGCGCTTCAGGACGGCCTTGAGCTGGCGGAAGTGCAGCTTCTGCTCGCCCCCGACGACGTACAGCGCGCGCTCGAAGGCGAACTCCTCGAAGCGGTGGAACGCGGCCGCCAGGTCGCGCGTGGCGTACAGGGTCGTGCCGTCGCTCTGGCGCAGGAGGCAGGGCGTCTCGGCCAGCGCCTTCTCGATCGTGCCCAACTGCACCACCAGCGCGCCCTGCGACACCTCGGCCACCTCGGCCGAGCTGCAGCGTCGGATCGCGTCCTCCAGGAAGGGCTCGTAGAAGCTTTCGCCGCGCACGAGGTCGTGCGTGATCCCGAGGCGTGCGTACGTGCGGTCGAACCCGCGCAGCGAGGCTTCCGTCGCCCAGCGCCAGGTCGCGCGCACGTCCCCGTCGCGGCCGCTCTCGAGCTCCTGCCAGGCCGTGCGCGCCTCGGCTGCGAACTGCGGATCCGCCTCGATCGCCTTCTTGCCGCGCTGGTAGAGCTCGAGCAGCCCCCGAACCGGGTCGCGGTCGAGGTCGACCTCGGCGCGCCAGCGCCGCAGCGCGACGACCAGCCCGCCGAACTGCGAACCCCAGTCGCCGATGTGGTTCACGCCGACGACGCGGTAGCCGAGCAGACGGAAGATGCGCGCGAGCGCCGCTCCCAAGATCGTCGAGCGCAGATGCCCGACGTGCATCGGCTTCGCGATGTTGGGGCTCGAGAAATCGATCAGGATCGTGCGGCCCGCGCCCTCGTCCGACCCGCCGTAGCGAGCGCCGGCGCGCAGCACGTCGCCGACGACCGTGCGCGCCAGGTCGGCGCGGGCGATGCGGAAGTTCAGGTACGGGCCTGCGGCGCTGACCTCGATGCCCTCGATCTCGGCGGCCAGCGACTTCGCCAGCTCGGCGGCGACGACGGCCGGCGGACGCTTCGCGGCCTTGGCGACGACGAAGCAGGGGAACGCCAGGTCCCCAAGCGAAGCGTCGCGCGGGGCCTCGAGCTTGACGTCCTCGCCCTGCAGCCCCGTGGTGCGCGCCACGGCGCGCCGGATGACGTCTACGAAGATCTGCATGGCCGGCCGAGGAGTCTCCGCGGCCCCGGGCCGGCAGAAGAGACAGGGGGCCACTCTTTAGCAAACGCCGAGGGCCGCCCGCGCCTTCCCTCGCCCCGCACCGCCGCGATTGGCGGTAGTTCGTCAAGTTTGCTGGCAGCGCGGAACGATGTTGCATTCGAGGCCGATCGGCAGGTCGCCTCGAGGCAGACATTTGGCACACCAACTCTCCGCGGCGCCCGCCGGGCGTCGCCGGCACGGCATGACCCTCGTCGAGCTCGTGGCCGGCATCACGCTGTTGATCGTGGGCGTCCTCGGTTTTGCTCAGACGCTGGTCTGCCTGGACAAAGGCCAGGCGCGCACGCGCGAGGCGGGACGGGCCACGCAAGCCGCGCGCGCCGTGCTCGAGCGCATCCAGGCCGAGGCCTTCCCCGAAGCGTTCCGGCGTTTCAACGCCGAGCCCGCCGACGATCCGGGTGGGGCCGGGACCGCGCCCGGCGCGAGCTTCGCCGTGCCCGGCCTTTCGGCGCGCCGCGACGACCCCGACGGTCAGCCCGGCGAGGTCGTCTTCCCGACCCTGGACGCCGCACCTAGCCAGCTCCTCGAGAGCGTCAACCTGGAGGCGCTGGGCATGCCGCGCGACCTGAACGGCGACGGCGTGATCCACCCGACGGCCGACTACGCCACGAGCTACGTCGTGCTGCCGGTCCTCGTCCGCGTTCGATGGGAAGGCAGCGCGGGTCCCGCCATGGTCGAGCTGCGCTCGATGCTGGGGAATTACCGGTGAGCACCCGCAGCCGTCTCGGCCCGCGTATGGACGCGCGCGGGTTCTCCGTGATCGAGCTCGTGATCGCGGTCGCGGCGCTGGCCGTCGTCGTCGGCGCCGTGAGCACCTTCCAGGCGCGCACGCGCGATCACTCGCAAGCCTGGCTGGCGCGCGAGAAGGTCGAGAGCAACGCGCGGCGCGCGCTCGACCGCATCGCCGGCGAGCTGACCGGCGTGGGCCTGAGCATGCTCGACCCCGATCCGGTCGGGAACCTGGGTGCGTCGACGCTGACGTTCAGCCGTCCGGACAGCGTGAGCAACGCGGGCGTGATCGTGTGGGCCAATCCCTCGACGCTCGCTCTCGAGCTCGAGCCGGGCGAGCTCGACGACGGCGACGACGACGACGGCGACGGGCTGATCGACGAGCGCCGCCTGGTCCTGACGCGCGACGTGGGCACGCCTCAGCAGGCGTCGGTCGTGCTGTGCACGGGGATCGGCGAGTTCCTGGAAGGCGAAGTGGGCGACGGCGTGGCCGACGACAACGGCAACGGGCTCGTCGACGAGGAGGGGTTCAACGTCCAGCGCACGGGCGACCTTCTCACGATGCGGTTGACGGTGCAGGCCGGCGCGGGCGCGGGCCAGGTGATCCAGGCGACGGTCGAGACCTGCTTGGTCTTGAGGAACTGATGCACATGAAGACGATCATCACGACGACGCGGACGGCTGAACGGCGCGGATCGGCGCTCGTCATGATGACGATCGCCACCACCGCCCTGGCCGGGTTGTCGGCCGCCCTGTTCACGATCGGCATGGGCAGCGCGCGCGAGCAACGCTCGGAGATGGAGGAGACGCACGCGCGCTACGTCTGCCAGGCCGGGCTCAGCCAGGCGTATTACCAGCTGCAGCGCGGCGAGCCGGGCACGGTGGGCACGGTCGCCGAGCCCGTCGCGTGGGGACGCGCCGAGTACTGGGTGGACCAGCAGGTCCTCGTGCCAGGGATCCTGTCCCTGCGCGCCTCCGGGCGCGACGACCGCGCGGCCGCCAGCATGGAGCTCGTCGTGCGCGAGGTGCCCAACACGATGTGGCGCTATGGCGCCTTCGGACGCGAGTTCATGCACATGGACTCGAACTCGCGGGTCGACAGCTACGACTCGACGCTGGGCACGTACGCGTCCCAGGCGCTGAACGGCAGCGGCTCGAGCGCGTACGCGCTGACGAACGGCGACGTCGGCTCGAACGGCGACGTGCACCTCGACCAGAATGCGACAGTGTACGGCGACGCGGTGGCGGGGCCGTCGCACACGACGACGGTGCTCGGAAATGCAGTCGTTTTCGGCTCGACCTCGCCCACGTCCGCGCCGATGGACATGCCCGCCATCTCGGTGCCTACGTACACGTCGTTGGGCAACCTGACGGTGGCCAGCGACTCGTCGCTGGGCACCGGCAATAGCGCCTACGGCAGCGTGCAGGTCAACGCCAACAAGACGCTCACGATCAACGGGCCGGCCAACTTCGTGATCGGCAACCTGAGGTTGCGGTCCGGCTCGAGGATCGTGATCAACGCGACGAACGGTCCTGTCACGTTCTATGTGCTGGACAACTTCGTGATCAACTCGAACGCGCAGATCTACTCCACCGATTACCAGCCGCAGAACGTCACGATCAACCTGCTCAGCGACAACGTGATCAACCCGGAGGTCGATGTCGACCTCGACGACGTCGACTTCGACTCGAACTCGAAGATCTACGGGACGATCTACGCGCCGACCGCGGCCATCGAGGTCAACAGCAACTTCGAGCTGTTCGGCTCGATGATCGCGCGCAGCGTCGACCTCGACAGCAACTCGCGCGTCCACTTCGACGAAGCGCTGATCACGGCCACGGCCAGCGCCACTCCGCTCTACGAGACCATCTGCTGGCGCGACGTCCCCGTGCAGGACTGAGGAGGATCCCATCAAGACCCCGACGATCTCCGCCGTCGGCCGCGGCCTGCTGCTGCTCGTCCTCGCGACCCCGTTCGTCGAGCCGTGCGCCGCGCAGGACCCCGAGCCGGCACGATTCCCGCGCGTGGCCTGGGTTCTGACGCCGGAGCTCACGGCCGCCGCCCAGGCGCTGCGCGACGCGCGACGCGCGGACTCGCCCGGCGAGAGCGAGCTCGCCGACCGCATCGCGTCGTCCGGACCGGCAGCCGTCGAGGCCGCGCTGGAGATCCTCGTGCGCGCGCGCGTGCCGGAAGTGACCGTCGACGACGCGCCGCAGATCCTGAGCCAGCCCCAGCGCGACGTGCTGCTCCTCGCGCTGTCGCGCATCCCCGAAGCGGACGTGCGCAGCGCGCTCGAGCTGCGCCTCGCCGCCGCGACCGAGGGCGACCACAGCGTCGATCTGGCTGCGGTCCACGCGCTGGGCGCCGTCGGCGGCGCGCGCGACCTGCAGCGCGTCGCGGCCCTGGCGCCGCGCACGCCGACCGACCCGCCGGCGCTGACACGCGAGGCGCGCACCGCGGTGCGCGGAGCCTGTGCCGCGATCCTGCGGCGCGATCCGCGCGCGTGGGGCGAGCTGCCCGACGTGATCCGCACCAGCGACGAGATCTGCGCGCGAGCCCTGCTCGAGGCGCTGTCGACCGGTCAGGAGCCGCGCGCGCTGCCTGTGCTGGCGGAAGCGGCGCGGGTGCACGCCGCGCTGGCTCCGCAGGCCGTCATGCTGGCCGTCCGCTGCGGTCCCTCGACGGACCTGGCGCTCGACGCCGAGTTCACGGCCTGGATGCTGAGCGAGCTCCCGCAGGCGCGTCACGAATACTCGCGCGGACTCCTGCAGGCGATCGGCGCGCTCGACGACGGCGACGCGGTCGCCATTCTCATCGACCGGCTCGACCACGAGGACGCGGGTCTGCGCGACGCCGCGCTGGGGGCCCTGCGGCGAATGACCGGACTCGGTCTGGCGACCGCGCCCGACGTGTGGCGCGCGTGGTACGCCAAGGAGCTCCGCTGGCAGGAACGCGAGCGCCCGCGGCTGCGCAACGATCTGCAGGCCTCGGACCCGGGACGCGTCACCGCCGCGCTGCGGGAATACCGCGGGCGCAGGGTCTGGCGCGGATCCCTGTCGCAGGACGTGATCCGCGTGCTCGAGCGGCGCGAGGCCGGGCTGAGACGGCTCGCCTGCGACGTCCTGGCGCAGCTCGGCTCGCCTTCGGCCCTGAAGGCCCTGTCGAGCGCGCTGCAGGATGCCGACGCATCGGTCGCGGAGGCGGCCTGGCGGGCCATGCGGACTCTGAGCGGCATGGATCTGCCGCATGAGCCCGAGCGGGTGCGCGAGATCTTGCGCCTGGATTGAATGCCTTGGCCTGAATCCCTGGCCTGATCGAAGGCCCGGGCCTAGTTGAACGCCCTGGCTCCGCGCGCCAGCGACTGCGGGTCGCCTTGACAGGTTTTCCGAGGGGGGTGACACTCCCATGTTGAAGGCTTCCGGGGTGCTCGCGCCGGTGCCGTCCGAAACCGCATGCGCCCCCTTCTCGGTGTCTCCCTGGCCGTTGGCCTGATCGCTACCGTCGTCCCCGCGGGTGATGAGCGGCCGGCGGTCCGTTGGGACGCGCGCAGCGCCGAGCACCTCCTGAACCGCGCGGGCTTCGGCGGAACGCCGGCCGAAATCGAGCGCCTCGTGAAGCTCGGGCACGCGGGAGCGGTCGAGACGTTCTTTCCTGACCCGAAGCTGACTCCGCCGCCCGAGATCATCTCGGAGGCGAGCATCCACGGCGGGCTGGAGGATCCGGCTGCGCGCCACGCGTCGCTCGTGGCGAGACGTGAGGGCTACACGGCACACCAGCCCGACCTGATCGTCCCGCTGAACAAGTTCGGCGACTGGTGGGTCGAGCGCATGCTGCGCGCCGACGACCCGCTGCGCGATCACGTGACGGTCTTCTGGCACGGGCACTTCGTCAGCTCGGTCAAGGAGGTCGGCAGCTCGGCCGAGATGATCGAGCAGATCCGCTTCCTGCGCGACAATGCGCTGGGCTCGTTCGAGACGCTGGCGCGCGGCATCGGCAAGACGCCGGCGATGCTCGAGTACCTCGACAACGCCGAGAACGTGAAGGCGCACCCGAACGAGAACTGGGCGCGCGAGCTGCTCGAGCTGTTCTCGCTGGGCGACGGCAACTACACCGAGGTCGACATCAAGGAGTCGGCGCGCGCGTTCACGGGCTGGTCGGACGAGGAGGGCCGCTTCACGTTCCGGCGCCTCGACCACGATTTCGGCCAGAAGTCGTTCCTGGGTCACGTCGGCAACCTCGACGGCGACCTGTGCGTCGACATCGTGCTGAAGCAGCCGGCCTGCGGGCGCTTCGTCGCGGGCAAGCTGCTCTGGTACTTCGAGGGGCGCGAGCCGACCCGCGAGCGCATCGAGGAGTACGCGCAGTTCCTGCGCACGAACGATTACGACGTCGGCGGCATGCTGCGCCGCCTGTTCCTCGACCCGGCCTTCTACCGCGACGAGGTCGTCGGCACGCGCGTGCAGGGCCCCGTCGAGTTCCTCGTCGGATCGTGCCGGCGCCTGGGCCTCGAGGTGCCGGGGCAGCTCTTGCAGAACGGCGCCGACATGCTCGGCCAGCGGCTGTTCTGGCCGCCCAGCGTCAAGGGCTGGGAAGGCGGCATGTCCTGGATCACGACCGCCACGCTGATGAACCGCAGCAACGTGTCGGGCGCGATGCTGGGGCTCGTCGACATGCGCAGCCTCGTGTTCGACGAGGAGTTCGAGCGCGAGGACCCGGCCGCGATGCAGGGCGGCGCGTCGAAGCGCGACCGCGCCAGCCGCACGAACGGTTTGAACCACATCCGCGTCATCCAGGAGTACGGCTGGACGCCGCCGCTCGACCTGACGGGCCTCGTGCGCGGGAGCAGCGCGCGCACCGATGCGCAGATCGCGCGCTTCCTGGTCGACCGCCTGCTGGCCGTGCCGGTCGAGGCCGCGATGGTCTCGGGACCGCAAGCTTGGCTCGCCGGCGAGCGCGCGAAGCTCGGCGTAGCCGACGGGAAGCTCGTCGATTCCGACCAGGCTGAGGACCTGCTGCGACGTTTCGCCCACCTCGTGTTGAGCCTGCCCGAAGCGCAGCTTCACTAGGACTGCGCAGCTTCACTAACACTGCGCAGCTTCACTAGGACCACGCAGCTCCAATGATCAGCGACGGGATCACGCCATGACCAACCAACCCAGCTTCGATCGCCGTGGCGTGCTCGCCGGTGGTGCTGCGCTCGGCGCCAGCCTCCTGCTGCCGCGCCGCGCGCGGGCGTGGGCCGCATCGCGCGAGGACGCGGCGCCGCGCACGCTGCTCCTGCTCGAGCTGAACGGCGGCAATGACGGGCTCGACACGATCGTTCCGTACACGCAGGACGACTACCACCGTCCGCGTGGACGCGTCGGCATCGCGGCCAAGGACGTCCTGCGCATCGACGACCGGCGTGGTTTCCATCCGCTGCTGCCGCGTACGAGCGAGCTGTGGAACGAGGGCAAGCTCGCGATCGTCGAAGGCACCGGCTACGCGAACCCGAACCACTCGCACTTCACGTCGCAGGACATCTGGCACACGGCGCGCGCCGGCGGTCGCCACTCGGGCGACGGCTGGATCGGGCGCTTGATGGCCACGCTCTACGCTCAGGACCGCTCGCAGCCGCACGCCGTGCACGTCGGACAGACGCTGCCGTACTCGCTGCACAGCTCGACGCACCCGATCGTGTGCTTCGATTCGCCGCCGGCATACCGCTGGGCCGAGAACGGCCAGGCGATCGCGGAAGTCGCGGCGAAACGGAACGACGAGAAGCCGATGGGCGGATCGTCGCCGCTCGACACGATCCGCGGTATCGCCTCGAACGCGCGGGTCAGCTCGGCCGAGGTGCGCAAAGCCGCGGCGCAGTACCAGCCGCGCGTCGAGTACCCGCGCTCCGACATCGGGCAAGACCTGAAGACGGCCGCGGCGCTGCTCTCGAGCGGCATCGGCGTGCGCGTCATGTCGGTGACGCACTACGGCTACGACACGCACGAGGACCAGCGCCGGCGACACGACATCCTGATGGGCGAGCTCGACGGCGGCCTGTCGGCGTTCCTGAAGGACGTGCGCGGCACGGCGGCCGGCGACAACGTGGTCGTCCTCGTCTTCTCGGAGTTCGGCCGGCGCGTCGCCGACAACGCCTCGAACGGCACCGACCACGGCACGGCCGGTCCCATGTTCGTGGCCGGCACGCCGGTCGAGGGCGGGCTCTACGGCCAGCACCCGTCGCTGCAGGACCTGGTCGAAGGCGACCTGATCCACACGACCGACTTCCGCACCGTGTACGCCAGCGTGCTCGAGCGCTGGTTCGGCGTCGAGAGCGACCCGATCCTGGGCGCGCGGTACGAAGCCGTGCGGGGCTTCCTGGCGTGATCCGTGCCGTTGCGATCGGTGCGGTCTGCGCTGCGATGCTGACCGCGGCTTGCAGCCCGTCGACGCAGGCCGCCGCGCCGGAGCCCGCGGCGCAAGCTGTGCTGCGTCCGCCGCCCCGGGTCGCGTCGAACGTGGCTTCGAACTCCGTGCCCGCCGCGACGACTTCCGCCCCGCGCGCTTCCGCGATCAAGGAGCGCACGATCGTCGAGAACTACCGCAGCGGCAAGATGCGCGTCGAGCGCACCGAACGCCTGCGCGAAGACGGCACGTGGGTGAACGAAGGCCCCGCGCGCACGTGGTTCCCCGGCGGCGAGGCCGACAGCCAGGGCGAGTACCTCGACGGCCAGAAGCACGGCCCGTGGAAGTACTGGTTCAAGAACCTGCGCCTCGAGGCCGAGGGCACGTACGTGCGCGGCCAGCCGCAAGGTCCCTGGCGCTTCTACAAGGAGAACGGCCGCTGCATCCAGACCGGCAGCTTCGAGAGCGGCGTGCCGCGCGGCGAATGGCTCTACTTCTGGGGCTCGAACGGCCGCGAGGCGACGCGCGGCGAGTTCACGGACGGGCTCCAGAACGGCACCTGGACGTGGTGGGACGAGCAGGGCCGGCCGACGGAGGACGGCATGTACGAGAAGGGCCGCAAGACGGGCGCGTGGCAGACGTGGCACGCAAACGGCGCGCTGTCGAGTCGCGGCAACTACAAGGACGGCCAGCGCGACGGTCCGTGGACGTTCCTGCACGAGAACGGCACGGTCGCGCGCGAGGGCGGGTTCGCGAACGGCCTGGAAGAAGGGCCGTGGAAGTTCTTCGCCGCCGACGGCCAGCCGCTGCAACAGGGCTCGTTCCGCGCCGGCAAGGAGGACGGCCCGTGGACGTGCTGGCACGAGAACGGCACGAAATCCGACGATGGCTCGTTCACGGACGGCCGCTCGAGCGGCGCGTGGACGCACTGGCACGAGAACGGCACGAAGGCGTCGGCCGGCGAGTACGTCGACGGACAAGCGCACGGCGCGTGGACGTACTGGAACGAGGACGGCTCGGAAAAGGAGCGCGTCAAGTTCGAGAACGGGAAGCGCCCGCAGTCGTAGTGCCGCGAGGCCCGGCTACCAGTTCGCCCACTCTTCGTTCGCCTGCGCCAGGTCGCGTTCGACCTCGGCCGCGCGCATCTGCACGTCCTTGAGCTTTTGCGCGTCCCGCCACACGGCTTCGCTCGCGAGCGACGTCTGCAGCTCGGCCAGCTCGGCCTCGAGCTTCATGATGCGCTGCTCGAGCTTCTCGAACGCCCACGGGTTGCGGACCTTGTTGCTGGCGGGCTTCTCGGCCGGCTTCAGGGGCAGCTTCGCGGCCGGTTTCTTGGCAGATTTCGCGGCGTCGGCCGTCGCGCGCGCGTCGGCACGCGCGGAGTCGACGGCGGCGAGCTTACGCGCGCGCCAGGCGCTGTAGTTGCCCTCGTAGCGCTTCACCGACGAGCGGTCGACCTCGAGGATCACGGTGCACAGGCCGTCCAGGAACTCGCGGTCGTGGCTCACGACGACCAACGCGCCCTGGAAGTCGCTCAGCATCTCCTCGAGCGCGGTGCGCGCGGCGAGATCCAGGTGGTTCGTGGGCTCGTCCATCGCCAGCCACGACGGGTTCGACAGGACCAGCTTGGCGAGGCACAGACGCGCCCGCTCGCCGCCCGACAGCGTGTTGATCACGACGTCGACGTCGTTGCCGCGGAACAGGAACTTCGCCAGGTGGTCGCGGATCTCCTGGTCGCTGAGCGCGGGCCACGCGCGGCGCATCTCGAGGAACGGCGTCGCGTCGTCGGACAGCGCGCTCGTGTCCTGGTCGTGGTAGCCGCACGCGGCGCGGTGCCCGAAGTCGATCGAGCCCGACATCGGTTCGGCGCGCCCGGCCAGGATCCGCAACAGCGTCGTCTTGCCGGCGCCGTTGCGTCCGACGATGCCGATGCGCTCGCCGCGCGCGATCCGGAAGTTCGCGCCGGTGAACACGGGCTTGCCGTCGTACCCGCCGGCCAGGTCGCGCGCCTCGAGCACCATCTCGCCGGCGCGGTCGGCCTTCGGCGCGCGGATCACGGGCTTGCGCACGTCGTGGTGGGGGCGCTGCAGCCGCACGATGCCTTCGAGCTTCTTCTGGCGGCCCTTGGCTTCCACCGAGCGCTGGCTGCCCATGTGCGCGCGGATGAAGGCCTCCTCCTTGCGCAGCATGTCCTGCTGCTGCTCGTACGCGCGTAGGTCCGACACGTAGCGCTCGGCCTTCAACTGGATGTAGCGCTCGTAGTTGCCGGGGTAGCGCGCGAGCTCGCCGCGCTCGAGCTCGACGATCGCCTCGACAGCGCGGCCCAAGAGGCGCCGGTCGTGGCTCACGACGAGCACGGCGCCCTTCAGCTCGCGCAGGAACGACTCGAGCCACTCGATGCCTTCCAGGTCGAGGTGGTTCGTGGGCTCATCCAACAACAGGAGGTCGCTGCCCGCGACGAGCTCGCGCGCCAGCGCGGTGCGGCTGCGCTCGCCGCCCGAGAGCAGGCGCGCCTCGCGATCCCACAGCATCTCGGGCAAGCCGATGCCCGAGAGCACGGTCTCGACGCGCCGGCCCGTGTCCCAGCCGCCCAGCGCGTCGATGCGCTCGGCCAACTGGTCGTGGCGCTTCATCCAGCGGTCGAGCTCGTCGCCCTGCGCCTCGCTGGTCCTGTGGTTGACGTCGTCGAGCTCCTTCATCGCGTCGTGCAGCTCGTCGAGGCCCGACTCGACCCAGGCGCGCACGGTCGTGCCGGCCGGGAACTCGGGCCTCTGCGTGACGTGCGCGAGGCGGACGTCGGCCGGGATCATCACCGAGCCCCAGTCGGGCTGGTCGAGCTTCTCGATCAGCCGCAGCAGCGTGGTCTTGCCGGCGCCGTTGCGCCCGACCATGCCGACCTTCTCCCCGGCCGCGATGCGCAGGGAAGCGCCGCGCAGGACCGCCTGGGCCCCGAAGTGCTTCTGCACGTTGTCGAGCTGGAGGAGCGTCATGAAGCCGAACAGGATAGTGCGTGGATCGCGGTTCGACAGTACCGAGTCGGCCTCTCACCACCCGGATCGCGAGATGGGGTTCGCCAGCGGCCCCGTCACACGCGCCGCAGCACGAGGACCTTGTCCAGCCGCTCGTCGCGCAGCCGCCGCGGCCGCGCCATGTCGTAGTCGAAATCGTGGACGGCCGCGATCTCGAGGGCCGGCACGGAGCGGATCAGCGCCTCCACCTCGCGCGCGCTGTACGTGCGGAAATCCCAGCGCGATTCGTAGTGCCGCTCCACGCGCGCGGACTTCTCCGTCAGGCGGTTGCGCACCGGCTCGAGCCGCGTGCGGCGGTCGGGCGGGCCGACGTGCATGTCCGAAGTCACGGTCGAGCCGCCACGCTGCTCGACCCAGCGCTCGCGCTCGTCGACCATGCGCCCGTAGTCGGTCAGGTGCAGTCCGAGCACGTAGATCCCGCCCGGCCGGAGCGCGCGCGCGACGCACTCCAGGTGCGATCGCGCGGAATCCTCGTCGAGCAGGTACTTGAACGTGCTGACGAGGCAGTGGGCCAGGTCGAACGGACGCGCGACCTCGAAGCGCGCCATGTCGCCCACGGCCAGGCTGGCGCGCACTCCGGTGGTCGCCAGCCGCTTGCGCGCGTAGGCCAGCATGTTGCGGTTGCGATCGAAGCCGCGCGCGGTCCAGCCGCGCCGTGCGAGCTCGGCCACGAGCCGTCCGGTGCCGCACGCGGGCTCGAGCACGCGCCGGCCGTCGCTCGTGCCGTACTTCTGCGCCGCAGCCTCCAGGAAATCGGCCTCTTGCGCCGTGCCGACGTCGAACACGACGTCGTACAGGCGCGGAACGTCGTACCAGTCGATCGCGATCGGTTCGGGCACGACGTCACGTCCGGGGTTCGCGCAGCGCCTTCAGGAGCTCCTTGACGATCGCGTCCTCGGACTTCGCGCCGGCCGGTTTCACCTTCGACTCGAGGAACTCGACCGCCGTGGCGCGGGCGTTCGTGCTGGAGGGCAGGCGCGCCATCAGCTCGCGACCCGCGACCCGGGCGCGGCGTGCCATCCGGACGACGCGCACGATCGCGAACGCGATCCACAGCGGCATGACGACGAGGAGGAAGCCGCCGAGGTTCTCCAGTTCGGGCACGGCCGAGCCGACGACGATCCACAGGAGCACTGGACCGATCAGCGCGACGGCGCAGCCCGGTCCGTCCGCCTTGCGCTGCTTCTTGCGCAAGTCATCGAGCACGTTCGCGGCCGTGCTCCGCGCGCGCGTCGCGTCCGCGCTGCCGTGGGCGAGCGCCGCCTGCCGCCCTTGCGGATCGTTCCACGTCGCGCGCGCCGATCCGGGCAGCGGGATCAGCGGCGGCGGCGCGTCTTCCAGATCGTGCCGCGGGTAGTCGGTGCGCAACCCGGCCGGAGCGTGGAGCCCGGCCGCGCTCACCAGCGCGTCGTGGCGCCGCCGCAGGTCCTCCATCCAGCGACGATCGAAGCGGCTGAAGTGGATCTCCGAGAGCACCGCGTCGAACGCGCCGCCGGCGTTGCGCACGAAGCCGAAGTCGTCGCCGGAGGAGCCGATGTACGAGCGCCGGATGACGATCGAGGCCTCCGCTCCCAGCGGCTTGCCGCGCCACGACATGAGCGGCACGGGCGCGCGGTGGGTCTCGACCGTCGCGAAACCGACCTGCGCGAGCGCGGCCAGCAGATGCTCCTGAGACCAGAGCGGGGTGGTGACGAGGCGCGTGCGGGTCATCGGGCGCGCACCAGCCTGCCGCCCCAGCGGCCGCGCTTCAACGGATGTGGCTGCGGCGGTTGCGCACGAAGTCGACCAGGACGAAGGAACCCAGGCGGTCGAGCTCGGAGAAGTAGGCGCGGCCGCGGTTGACCCGCGTGAAGTTCTCGACGAACTCGACCAGCAGCGGATCGCTGGTCAGCATGAACGTCGTGATCGGAATCCCCAGGCGCCGGCAGGCCTCGGCCTCCTCCAGCGTCTTGTTCACGATCCGCGGATCGAGGCCGAACGGGTTCTTGTAGACCTCGCCGTCGGGCTCCGTGAGAGCCGAGGGCTTGCCGTCGGTCAACATCACGATCTGCCGGTTGGCCTGGCGCTTCTTGCGCAGGATGTCGCGCGCCAGGCGCAGCCCGTCGCGCGTGTTGGTGTGGTAGGGGCCGGCCGACAGATACGGGATCTCGTCCATCGACACGCGCCAGGCCGTGTCGCCGAAGAGCACGACGTCGAGCGAGTCCTTGGGGAAGCGCGTCGTGATCAGCTCGCACAGGGCCAGCGCAACACGCTTGGCGGGCGTGATGCGGTCCTCGCCGTACAGGACCATGCTGTGCGACACGTCGATCAGCAGCACGGTCGCGCACGAGGAGACGTGCTCGCTCTCGTGGATCCTCAAGTCCTCCTCGGCGATCTCGATCTCGTCCAGGCCCGAGCGCAGGGCCGCGTTCTTCAGCGTGGCGACGGAATCGAGGCGGTCGAGCTCGTCGCCGAACTCCCACGCGCGCGATTCGGCCTGGCGCTCGCCGCCATGACCGGTGGCGGACACGCGGTGCTCGCCTTCGACGTCGCGTCGCAACGCGGCGAACATGGGCTCGAGCGCGGTCGCACGCAGGCCCTGCTCGCCCTTCTTCGTCAGCGCCAGCGCGCCGCCCGTGCCGCGCGCGACGGTGCCCTTCTGCTCGAGCCAGGCCTTGAAATCCTCGATGCCGAAGCGCTCGTCGAACCACTTGTAGCGCTGGCCGAGCTGCTCCAGCGCGCGCAGCGCGGCCTCGACGTCGCCGTCGAGCGCGACGACGAGCTGATCGAAGACGTTGCTCAGGAGCTCTAGCAGCTTCTTCAGCCCCTCGGCCCACGCGTCGTGCTCGGCATACCTCCACTGCACGTCGTCTACTTCCCCTTGGTCCCGCGGCGCGGTCCCTCGCCGGGCTTCTTCAGACCCTTGACCATCTCCTCGAACATGTCGCGGAACGCGCGGCCGTTGGCGGTCTCCTGGCGCGAGAGCAGCGAGCTCGCCGCCAGGCCTTCCAGCACCAGCTCCATCCCGGCCGCGATCTCGCCCTTGGTGCGCGCGTTCAACTGCTTCGTCGCGATCTCGGCCAGCCCCGGCACGGCCGAGAGCCGCGCGTGCAGCGCTTCGTCGTCGAGATCGTCCGACACCTCGACCATGCGCCCGCCCTGGAAGTGCGCGAGCACCGGCTTGAACACGCCCTCGCCAGCGCCCGGCCCGTCCCCGTCGCGGTAGGCGTCGGGGAAGCGGCGCGCGAACACCGCCTGCAGGGCCTGCGCGACCAGACCGGTCGCGACCTTCTGCGGACCCTCGCGCTCGCCTTCGTAGACGAGCTCGAGCTTGCCCATGATCGCCGGCAGCGCCGCGTGCAGGTCGCCCGGGCGCGCGGTGACGAGCTCGTGACCTGCGCGCAGTGCCCGGCGCTCCGCGTTCGACACGACCACTTCCAACAGGGAGATCGTCATGCGCGCACTGACCCCCGAGTTCTGGTCGACGAGCTCGCTGGCGCGCGCGCGGAACGCGACCTCCTCGACGACGTGCCGCAACCATTCGGGCAGGTCGACGCGCACGGCGGATCCGCGCTCGATCCAGGCTTCTTGCCGCGTGATCGCCAACGCGTCGTCGAGCGTGCGCGGGTAGTGCGTCATGATCTGCGAGCTGATGCGGTCGCGCAGCGGCGTGATGATGCGCCCGCGGTTCGTGTAGTCCTCGGGGTTGGCCGAGAAGACGAGCTGCACGTCGAGCGGCAGGCGCACGGGGAAGCCGCGGATCTGCACGTCGCCTTCCTCGAGGATGTTCAGGAGCCCGACCTGGATGCGCGCCGCGAGATCCGGCAGCTCGTTGATCGCGAAGATGCCGCGGTTCGCGCGCGGCAGGATCCCGTAGTGGACGACCTCCGGATCGGCCAGCGTCAGCTTGCGCGTCGCCGCCTTGATCGGATCGATGTCGCCGATCAGGTCGGCGATCGTCACGTCGGGCGTCGCGAGCTTCTCGCGGTAGCGTTCCTCGCGCGGCACCCACGTGATCGGCAGGTCGTCGCCCAGCTCGGCCAGCATGCGCCGCGTGCGCTCCTCGGCCGGCCGCAGCGGATCGTCGCGGATCTCGCTGCCCGCGACCGCCGGCATGTTCTCGTCGAGCAGCTCGGTCAGCCCGCGCAGGATCCGCGTCTTGGCCTGACCGCGCAGCCCCAGCAGGATGAAGTCGTGCCCCGATAGGATCGCGTTCACGACCTGCGGCAGGACGGTCTCGTCGTAGCCGACGATCCCGGGAAAAAGCGGCGCACCGGAGCGCAGGCGCTGGATCAGGTTCGCGCGCAGCTCCTCCTTGACGGTGCGGGACTTCCAGCCGGACTCTCGCAGCTCGCCCAGGGTGGTCGGCAGTTCTTTGATGCGGGGTTTCATCGGTTTCCGATCGTGGGACGCGCGGGTCGATCGCGCTAGGTGCTGCCCGGCCCGAATGGCCCGATGCGGGCAGCGACCCGGCGCAGTTCCTCGGGCGTGACCGCGGCCCCGGGCAGCGGCGGGAACTGCCCGTCCGCATCCGTTGGGACCAGATGGACGTGCACGTGCCGAACCTGCCAGCCGATCACGGCCACACAGACCCGTTCGCACGGCAGGCGCTCGCGGATGCGCAGCGCCAGCCCGCGCGCGAACTCCCACAGGCGCGCGTGCTCGTCCGGAGACAGGTCGAACAGGTAGGGCACGACCCGTTTCGTGATCACGATCGCGTGGCCGGGCCGGACGGGCGAGGAGTTCAGGAAAGCCAGGTGGTGCTCGTCCTCGGCCAGCCGCACGACCTCGCGCTCGCCGCTCAGGACGTCTTGGAAGGTGCGCATCGCGGAGAGACTAACGAGAGCCGCGGTGCGTGGCCGGAGCGTGCGCCGGACCGTATCCTTTCCGGCCGCATGCCCGCCCCGCCGCCCGACGCGCGATCCCTGTCCGCCACGACCGTCTCGGTGACGCGCTGCGGCGACGACGGCGTGATCCTGCGCGTGCGGCCGGAGCAGCGGCAGCCGCCGATCCGCGCCGCGCGCTTCTACATGCTGCGGCGTGAGGACAAGCTGTCGCCGGCGATCCCGCGGCCGTTCTCGCTCTACAGGCAAGTCGATGACGACCTCGAGTTCCTGATCAAGGTGATGGGCGAGGGGACCAGCGCGCTGGCGAGCTGCACGCGCGGCACGCCGCTGCGCCTCGTCGGTCCGCTCGGCAACGGCTGGCCGGCGCTCGACGGCGACGGGCCGCCGTGGGTCATGCTGGCGGGCGGCATCGGCTCCGCGCCGTTCTACATGGGCATCCAGCAGGCGCTGGCCGGCATGGACGGACGCACGCCGGCGCGGCCCGATCAGCTCGCCTACTTGTACGGCGCGGCGCGCGCAGGGCTGCTCTACGACTTGGCCGCGTTCCAGCGCTTGGGCGCGCGCGTCGAGACCTGCACGGACGACGGCAGCCACGGCCTGCGCGGCAACGTGTTGAAGCTGCTCGAGAGCCTGTGGACCGCAGGATCCGTGCCGCGGCAGGTGCGCCTGCTGGCCTGCGGTCCCGAGCGTATGCTCGAAGCGGTCGAGAAGCTGGCGCGCTCGAAGAACCTGGACTGCTGGCTCTCGCTCGAGAGCGTGATGGGCTGCGGCGTCGGCATCTGCAACGGCTGCCCCGTCCCCACGTTGCCCGAGGGCCCGATGGGCGCCTGGCCCAACGCCAAGTGCTGCGTCGAAGGCCCCGTGTTCGCGACGAGCGCGATCACACTGGTCGGCGCACACTGACGGTACGGTGCCAGATGGGATGAGAAGGCCGGCACGACCCCGACACGTTCGCGATCCTGTCGCGGTCGAGCCTGGCACCGTTTTGCCAACACGTCGGGGTCGCGCCTGGCACCGTACGCTGGCACCGTACGCTCATCTGGCCGTAATGGCGGTTTTCGGCCTGCTTTTGCCGGTCGGCATACACTGGACGAGCGCGACGGAAGCCACGCGGCCATGCGGATCCTGCTGATCGAAGACTCCGGCAAGCTCCTGGACTCCCTGCGCCTGGGGCTCACGAAGTCGGGCTACGAGGTCGCGACGGCGGCCGACGGCGAGGTCGGCCTGCGCATGGCGCTGAGCGGGTCGTGGGACCTCGTCGTGCTCGATTTGATGCTGCCGGGCGTGTCCGGTCTCGAGATCCTGAAACAGCTGCGCGACTCGGGCTCGGACTCGCACGTCCTCGTCCTGACGGCCCTGGGCGCGGTCGAGGATCGCGTCCGTGGGCTGCAGGCTGGAGCCGACGACTACCTCGGCAAGCCGTTCTCGTTCGAAGAGCTCCTGGCGCGCGTGCAGGCGCTGGCGCGGCGCAGGTTCGGCCGCAAGACGCCCGTGATCCGCATCGGCGACCTCGAGATCGACTCCGTGGGGCGCACCGTCCGACGGAACGGAGCGCTCGTCACGCTGACCCACCGCGAGTACCGGCTGCTCGAGCTTCTGGCTTTCCGCGAGGGTGAAACCGTGACGCGCATGGAGATCGAGGAGCACCTCTACGGCTCGCGCAGCCTGCCGCTCAGCAACGTGATCGACTCGGCCGTCTGCAACATCCGCTCGAAGCTCAAGGAGCACGGCGTCGTGCCCCTGATCCATACGCGGCCGCGCCTGGGCTACGTCCTGAGCGCGCAAGTGCCGTGAAATCCATCCGGCGGACGCTCCTCCGGCGCCTGTTCCTGGGCGCTCTCGTGCTCATGCTCGTCGGAGCAGGCCTCATCGACGCCGGCGTGCGCTTGCTGCTCACGGAGCAGTTCGACACGACGCTGCAGCAGAAGCTGGCCACGTTCGCGACGCTGATGGAGGAGGACGGCTACGACATCGACCTGGGCTTCGTCGAGAAGTCGATGCCCGAGTACTCGGCCGCCACGAGCCCTGAGTACTTCGAGCTGTGGCTGCGCGACGGCGAGGTCCTCTACCGCAGTCCCTCGCTGGCGAACGCCGACCTGCCGTTCTCGTTCGGGACGAAGGCTGTGCCGCGTGTCTGGGACCTGGCCCTGCCCGACGGACGCGCGGGCCGGGCGATGGGCGCGGAGTTCGAGATCCACCGCTACGAGCCGGGCCTGGAGGATCCGGGGCCGGCGCCGCTCGTGCTCGTGGTGGCCAAGGACAGGAGCACGCTCGACCGCGCGCTGGCGCTCCTCCTGGGCGGCACGATCGCGGGCATCCTGCTGCTGCTCGGCGCGGGCTACTTCGTCGGCCGCGCGGCGGTGAAGAGCGGGCTCCTGCCGCTCGAAGACCTCGCCCGCCACGTCAGCGCGGTGGACGATCCGCTGCAGGCCCCGCGCTTTCCGGCTGCGAACGTGCCCGAGGAGCTCGCGCCCCTGGCCGAGAGCCACAACCAGATGCTGGACCGGATCCAGCGTGCATTCGAGCGCGAGCGTCGCACGACGGCGAACATCGCGCACGAGCTGCGCACGCCGGTCACCGAGCTCGTGATCCTGACCGAGACGGCGGAGCACTGGGCCGACGAGCCTGGACGGACCTCGCGCAAGCTGCGCGAGCTGCGCGAGATCGGCGGGCAGATGTCGACGCTGATCTCGACCCTGCTCGAGCTGGCCCGGATGGAATCGGGCCAGGTCCCGCTCGAGATCGAGTCGATCGACCTGGCGGAGATGGTGCGCGATTGCTGGAGCGCGATGCCGGCCGCGTCCGGGACGAGGCGGCTCGTGCTCCGGGCGCCGTCCGACGGCGGTCCGTTCGTCCGCGCCGACCGGGCCGCGCTCAGCATCCTGCTCTCCAACCTCATGGCGAACGCCGCCGACCACGCCCCGCCCGGGGACGAGATCCTCTGCGAGCTGGGCAGCACGGACCAGCGCGGCACCCTGGTCCTCTCGAACGCGGCTAACGGCCTGCAAGCCGCGGACGTCGACAAGCTGACCGAGCCGTTCTGGCGCATGAGCTCCGCACGCGACGACCGCAAGCACGCCGGCCTCGGGCTCTCCCTCGTCGCGCGCCTGGCCGCGTTGCTCGAGTTCGAGCTCGCGTTCCGGGTCGAGGCGGGCGTGTTCCGCGTCGAGCTCGGTTTCCCGGTGACCGCAGCCGAGCCCGAGCCCAGCGTGCCGCGCGCCACGAACGGGCGGGCGAGCCACTAGCGCGACACGTTCGAGCAGCTCGTCGTCTAGCGCGGCACGCGCAGTCGGCTCGACGACGGGCCCGACGCGCTCCACGACAGCGGCGCCCAGGCGCTCGGATCGTCGGCCACGGCTTCGAGGCCCTCTTTGCGCGCGGTCACGAGGTAGTCGCCCGGCGGCAGCGAGAGTCGGACGTTGCCGGGTGTCTCGAGGCTGCAATCGAACGTGATCAGGCCGTCCGCGTCGCGCCGGCCGACCTCGACGACTTCGGTGTCGAGCGGCGCGCCCGTGCGCGCGTCGAGGAGCTCGACCAGCGCGCTCGTGATCTCCAGCTCGAACGTGCGCTCGATGCGCTCGCCGGCGCCGACGCGCAGCCAATCCGTGACGGGCCAGGACCAGGGTCCGAACTCCGGCACCTGGACCAGGATGCGCCAGTCGCCGGGCGGCACCGGACCGAGCTCGCCCGCCACGCCCGAGCGGAACGATGCGGTCAGGCCCTCGCCCGGGAACTGCGGCGCATAGGGCTCGGCTCGCACGCTCAGCACCCGAGGCAGTCGCTTGCTGATCGGCGGAGCCGGAGCCGTCAGCGTCAGGCTGACCGTCAACGCGATCGTCCCCGGGAAGCCGCCGGGCAGCCCGATGTCGCGCTGCGTCGTGCCGGTCGGAAGCTGCAGTCGGAGCACGGGGGCGAACTTCTCGGTGCCGGCCAGAGGGCGCGCGCGCGTGCGCAGCTCCGCAGCGAACACGAACCCGACGGAGTGCAGGCCCGCTTCCGTCGGGCCGAGGCGGTAGGTGCGGTCTTCGGAAGGCTGGCAGTACACCGAGACTTCGGGCGCGTCCGGTGCGCCCATCCAAGGCCCGATCGAGAAGGGAGCTTCCGCGCGCAGCGCGAGGCGGAACTGGTTGAAGCTCGCCCCGGGAGGCGCGTCCACGTGCCCCTCGAGCCAGGCCGCGGGCGGCAGATGCAGCACGAGATCGGGCCGGGAGGCTCCCGGCTCGAGAGCGAACAGTGGCGTAGCCGTCGCGAGCAGCGGTCCGACCTCGGCGCGCACGATCCAACGACCGGGTTCAGGGAACTCGAAGCGGAATCGTCCTTGCGCGTCCGCGCGCGTCCAGCTCTGGACGAGGCGCCAACCGCCCGCGCCGGGCGCATGGCGCAGCTCCTGGGGAGCGAAGGGGCTCGCGTCGTGGTCGCCGTCGGCGGCCGGCGCGAAGAGGCCCACCATGGCGTGAGAGGCGGGCTGGCCGTCGTCGAAGCGCACGATGCCGGAGATCTCCGCCCTGCGGGCGCCGGCCGGTCGCCGCGGCGCCGGTGCGAACTGGGTGTCTCCGGACACCGCTTCCACGGACGCGTCGCCGTGGTCCTCGGCGTTCGCGAGGATCAGCGACTCCGGGTCCGCGGAGGCGTCGGATGCCTGCAGCGGACCATCGCTTACCTCCGCGCGCCGCACGCCCATGGCGAGGAACAGCGCAGCGACGAAGGCCGCCAGCAGCACGGCCAGGGCCACGAGCCAGCGCACGGCTCTAGCGCCCCTCGCGCAGCTTCAGGATCTTCGCGCGCAGCATGTCGATCGGCATCTCGAGCTTCCCGCCGGAACTCGCGGCGCGCTCCAGGAGCTTCAGCGCCGTCTCGAGGTGACGGATCGCGCCCTCGCGGTCGCCCAGCCGCTCGAGCAGCCCGCCCAGCGAGCGATGCACGGCGAAGCTCTCGGGCAGGAGCGTCGCGGCCTTCTCCCAGGCCGCGCGCGCGCCGGTCAGGTCGCCCTTCTGCTCGAGCATGCCGCCCTTCAGGAAGTACGCACCGCCGTGCTCGGGCTGCATCGTCAGCACGTCCGCGAGCCACGCCAGCGCGCTGTCCACGTCGCCGTGGTCCGCGTCGGCCGTCGCCAGCAGCAGGAACGCTTCGGGGCTCGCCAGGGAGAGCGAGCGGATGAAATCGGCGAGCTGCCTGGCCGTCGCCGCGTCCGGTCGGTTCTCGTACGCGCGGATCAGGTACGGCATCGCCTGCGGCACGCCCTCGAGCTCGTTCGCGAGCACGCCGGCGTTGTAGTGCGACTCGAACGACAGCGGAGCCAGGTCGGCCGCGCGCTGGAACGAGAGCAGCGCGCCGTGCTTCTCGCCGCGCGCGGCCTGGATCTTCCCGCGCGCGACGTGCGCTTCGGCGCTGCGCGGGTCGAGCTCGATCGCGCGACCGATCTCGCGAGCGGCCTCCTCCCAGCGCGCGGCCTTCGCCATGAGGATCGCGATCTGCACGCGCGGACGCGCGTCGAGCGGCGCCAGCGCGGCGGCGCGGTCGAAGTGCTGCCGCGCCTGCGCGTCGTCGCCCGCGCGCTCGCGCGTGGAGCCCAGCAAGAGGAGCGTGTCGACCTGATCCGGCTGCCAGCGCAGCGCCGTCTCGAACGACGTCTGCGCGCGCGCCCAGTCGCCCTGCTGGAACCAGAGGCGGCCCAGGTTCCGGTGCGCCTCGACCGAGCGGTCGTTCTCGGCCAGCGCGCGCTCGAGCGCCGTGCGCGCGGCGGCGACGTTGCCGGCGCTCAGCTCGGCGATGCCGAGGCCGGTCCAGCCTTCCGAACTGCGGGGGTACGTGGCCGTCACCATCCGGAAGATGTTCGAGGCGTCCTGGTAGCTGCGGTCACCCTCCGCCTCGGCCCCGTAGAGCAGGACCCATCCGAGGCCGACGTGAGCCTGCACGTGGTCGTCGCGCACCGCGAAGATCGAGCCGTCCGTGCGCGCGGCACTCAGCAGCGCCACCGCCTCCTGGAACTCGCGCTCCGCGGCCTCCAGCGCCGCGAGGTCGTGCGTCGCGCGATAGCGCTCGAGCAGCACGCGCCCGTATTGCCAGCGCGCATAGGGCACGCGCGGGCCGCGCTCGGCCGCCGTGCGCAAGAGCGACTCCTCGTCGTGCCAAGTGCGCGCTTGCGCCTGCGTCAGGACGCCGAACGCGCCGGCCACGAGCAGCAATCCGGCGCTCGCGATCGGCGCCGGCAACCAGCGCCGCGCGGCCAGGACGAGCGTTGCCACGAAGCCGAACACGGCCAGGTACAGGCTGCGCTCCGAGAAGGGGAATTGGCCCAGCGATCCCACGCGCACGACCAGCAGCAGGAGCGGCGCGAGCGTCAGGAGCGCCGCGGCCAGCAGCACGCGTTCGCGCCGGCGCGCGAGCCAGACGCACAGCACGATCCACGCTGCCAGGAACGCGAAGGGGATCGCGAGCTGGGCTCGCGCCGCGTCGGGCACGAACGCATGGAACAGGCGCAGGTCCGCGGGCCATGCGAGCCGCTCGAGCGCCCGTCCCAGGAATTCGCCGCGCAGCAGCACGAGGCGCGACGTCGGCACGCCGTACTCGGTCGTGGGGCGGTCGAGCCCGCCCCACGCGCTCTGGAACACGAGCACGCGCGCCAGCCACCAGAGCGCGAGCACGGCGAGGTAGGGCCGGTAGGCGTTCGGCGTGCGCGCTCGCGCCAGCGCCAGGTCGATCGCGATCACGCCCAGGAACGCGCCGGCCGCGACCTCCTGGGTCAGCAGCGCGGCGAGCAGCAGCGTCGCAGCCGCCCACGGCGATCCCTGCGCGCCGCGCTGTCGCCACGCCAGGTGACGCTCGAGCGCGAAGAGCGCGAGCGCGCCGCAAGCCGGATCGCCGAGCGCGCTGATCCAGGCCACGCTCTCGACGTGCACCGGGTGCAGCGCGAAGAGCAGCGCGACGGCCCAGCCGACCGCATCGCTGCCCGCGAGGCGTCGCGCCAGGGCCCAGGCCGCGATGCTCGCGATCAGGTGCAGCGCCAGCGCGAAGACGTGGAACGCCAGCGCCGACGGTCCCGCGACGGCATACGCCGCGGAAAGGAGCAGCATCGTGAGGGGGCGCCAGTGGCCGCCCGCGAGCTCGTCCCGCGCGACCTGGAACTCCCACATCGGTCGCGTCCAGTGGCCCACGACGTCGAACTGCACGACCGCCGGGTTGCGCAGCACGACGGCGTTGTCGTCGTAGACGAATCCCGCGCCGAACGCGGGCCAGAACGCCGCGCAGGCCGCCAGGATCAGGATGGCGAGGTGGATGCCGCGTCGCCCGCGCGTCCAGTTCGACTCGGCGGGCGTGGCAGGGGATGCGGCGGGTGTTGGCTCCACGGAGCGAGTCCTACCCCCTCACCCCAGTGCAGGCAACGCGCGCCCCGCGTGGATCCCCGGGCACCGCGTGGCCGGGCGCGACGTCGTGACAACGTGCGCGGGGGAGCCATCCTTCCGGACGACTCCCCCGCTTGGACGCAGCCGCCGCGCGTGAGCGCCGCGGTGCTAGAAGCTCACGGGCAGAAGAACACGGCCAGCGCGTCGCTCAGGTTGAAGCCCGCGCCGCCACCGGCCGGGTTGCGGTACCAGAGCTGGAAGTAGCGCGTGTCGCCCGCCACGATCGGGCTCGGCAGGTTGTTGAAGTCGAGCAGGCGGCTTGCGTCACCGAAGACCGAGATCTGCTGGACCGAGAAGCGCGAGATGCCACCCGTCACGCAGCGGTACCCGTTGCCGAAGGGAGCGAACGTCTCCGACGGCCCGTAGAAGTACAGGCACGACGCGTTGGGCGGGCAGCCCGTCGTCGTCAGCATGAAGTTGTTCGCCGCGATCGAGTTCGGGCCGTTGTAGCCCATCACCGCGCCGATCGGGTCGACCGAGTTCGGCGACGTGAAGCACGTGTTGAACGGCGGCGGGCAGACCGGCCCGTTGTCGGGCTGGAAGGGCCAGGCGTTCGACAGCGTGGAGTGACCCGTGCCGGCGTTGATCTTGACCAGCACGTCACCCGGTCCGGCGGTCGCCGGCAGGGCCACGGTGATCTGCGTCCCCGTCGAGGGCACGCCCGTCACCTTGATCGGAGTGCCGCTGCCGCCCGTCGCGAGCTGCGTGAACCACACTTCGTTCCCGGTTGCCGAGAAGTTCGAGCCGTTGATCGTCACCGAGCCGACGCTCGCGACGACACCCGAGATGATCGGCTTCGTCGCCGCGGCGATGCCGTAGATCGACTGGAGACCGGCGATGTCGTCGGCAATGATCGAGCGCTGCGCGACGGCCGGGTTCGCGACGCCGGCTGACATCGTCGGGTTGCCCGCGGCGACGCTGTGGCCGAGCCCGAGCGCGTGCCCCAGCTCGTGGCAGGCCACGCCTTGGATGTCGAAGTGGTTGTTGGGCGTGGTCGGCCCGTCGTTCCAGGTGGCCGCGCCCGCGTAGAAGCGGATGCGCCAACCGTCCGAGATCGGCGTTTCGCAGAAGGCCAGGGTGCTGCCCGAGCTGCCCGCGAGCTCCGAAACGATGTTCTCGTTCACGCCGCCGACGCTCGTGGCGTTGCCCTGCCAGGAGGGGTCGAAGTTGGCGCCGCCCGAGCCGAGTCCAGCGGGCTGGTGCGGATCACCGTTGCCGGTGCCGTGGAGCCGGCTGCCCCACTCGAGGTTGGCCTTCCAGACGGCCAGCTCGACGCCCACGTAGCCCGGGAAGTTGACGTCCGCCACCGTGTTGTCGTCCGCGGTGGGGTCGGTGAAATTGTTGAAGACGCGGTAGTCGCGCTGGGTCAGGCCCAGGCTTCCGCCGATCACGCTCCATGCCTCGGTGCGCGAGGGCAGGACCAATGCGGCGGCGATGCCGACCGCGCAGAAAGAGCCGAGGACGTGCTGGGGCTTCATGATGTGCGTCCTCACTTCTTCTTGGCGGCGGCCAAGGACTTGATCTGGGTGTCGAGCGCGTCGAGGCGCACGTTCGAGGTGATGGCGTAACCATCGCCGCGGCCTTGCACGACCGTCGCGTTGCGCGACTCGAAGGTGCGGTAGAGGCCGCCGTGCCAGCCCATGAGCGCGTTGCCCGAGAGGTCGCCGCCCATGTTGTCCTCGAACTTGTAGAACGCGACGACCTGGTTGCCGACCTTCTGGTCGTCCATGCTCGGCGCTTCCGAGTTGAAGACGCCGTCCGTTTCGCTAACGAAGCCGCCACCGAACCAGACCTCGACCGAGGCCGGCTGGTTGGTGGACAACGAACGACCCTCGACCGTGAGGGATGTGAAGTACAGTTCCGGACCGTCGACCGGGTGGTCGATGCGGATCACGTTGCGCGCCACGATGGTGCCCACGACGGCGTCGTCGGCTCGCTGCACCATCTGGGTCAGATCGAGTCGCTCGATCTGCGCCGTGCCGAGAACTGCCGCGGCCGAAATCGCGGCGCCGCCCAGCACGAGGGCGGTCAGGGTCTTCTTCATCATCGAATCGTTCCTTGAGAGAGGGTCGCCACCGCCCGGCACGGTCGTGGAGAGGAGCGTCTGCCTGGACTCATCTGCGCGAAAGGATCGGGCTGTGTTGAGACGGCTTGGAACTTGCGGAAGTTCCAAAGCCTGGGAGGTCGGAAAAGAAGGACCACCGAAGGTGGGTAGGGAAGTCCATCCCCGCCGTCAGGATTAGACCAAGCATAACCCGGGCTAAACCTAGTGGGGCCGCGAACCCGGCGTGTACCCGTTGCCCGTATGCGGCCACGGTCCCGGTCCCAGGAACGGCTTCAGCTCGTCGTCCGCCGGGTCCTCCTGAAGGAGCGCGCGGATGGCCGGCAAGCCCTCGGGATCGCCGGCGCGGACCTGCGCGACCGCCAGACGACGACGGGCGCCCCGGTCCGTGGGCCGCAGGGCCGCGGCCGCCTTGTGCGCCTGGACGGCGGCCGGCAGGTCTCCGGCCTGCTCGCAGGCCTGGCCCAGCACGGTCAGCAGCTCGAAATTGGGCTGCTCGACCGCGGAGAAGGGCTGCAGGCGGCGCCGGGCCGCCTCGGGATCGAGGGCCTCCAGGTCGGCGCGCGCCAGCGCCACCTCGAGCTCCGGCCAGGGCGCCCACCGGGCCGAGACCGGTGCGACGAAGGCCTCGATCGCGGCGATGTCGCGCTTGCCGACGAGAACGCGCGCGAGCCACTCCCAGGCGCCGCGCACGAAGATCGAGGGCGGCGCCGCCAGCGCGGCTTCGCGCAGGAGTGCGAGGACCCCTCCATCGAGCTCGATCTGCTCCGACTCGGTCTCGTAGGGCGAGCTCGGCACCTGATCGTTCCAGAACTCCGCCAGACCGCGCACGAGCGAGGTGCCGCCGTCCTGCGCCAGCGCGTCCGTCACCGCCCGCGTCGCCACGTCGGGACGCCAGGTCTTGCGCAACAGGAGCCGCGCGAGAGGCGTCGGAGGTGCGGGCGTCGCCCGATCGAGCCGCACGAGCTCGGGCCGGCGCGGCGCGTCGGGCGCGGCGCGCGTGGCCCCGTCGAGGACGCCCAGCGACAGCTCCTGCAGACCGCTGCCGGCCAGGGCGTAGAGGCTCTCTTCGTCGCCCGCGAACGTGGAAGCGGGCAGGCCGCGCATCATCGGCTCGCGTAGCGCGGACCAACGCGCGACCACCGTCGTCGCGGGCCGCGTGCTCAGCCTGCGCCAAGCCGGCGGATCGCCGCGCGCCGCGAGCGCGATCACCAGGTCGTAGCCTCCCGCGAGAAAGCGTTCCTCGGCTTCGCGCGGAGCGAGGATCTCGCCGGGCGGCAGGGGGTAGTCCTGGAGGAGCTCGCCCTCGAGTCGCGGCATCGCCTCGTGCCATGCGGCCGTGCGGTCGATCAGCCCCGCGTCCTGCTCGACGATCTGCGCCGCCCGCATCTGGGTGAGTTGTCCCACGAGCAGCACGCGCACGTTGTGACCCGCGCGCACCTCGGGCGAGAGCGCGGCGAACGAGGACTGGATCTGCTGCTGCTCGGCGCGCACGCCTTCGAGGCCGGGCGACAACGCGACCCGGTCGAGCGTCGCGAGTTTCAGGCCGCCGCGACCTGTCTCGACCGTGGCGAGCCCGGCCGACGTCTCGAACGCCAGGAACGGCAGGGTCGGCATCTTCTCCCAGGGCGACAGCAGGAAGAGCGGCTTCGCCGGCACGAGCAGGACCGGCAAGGCGAGCGGCAACGCCGCCGCGCACGTGAGCCAGCGCGCGCGTGCGCTACGTCCGGGCAAGGAGAGCATCGCGAGCCCGGCGCCCAGGACGGCCGTGAGGACGCCGAACGGCAGGAGCTGCGCCGAGAACAGCTCCACCGTGCCGGTCGATGCGGCCGGATCGCCGCGCAGCAACCACGGGATGATCGCGAGCCCGCAGCCGGCGCCGACGAGGATGCTCGAGAGGCTGCCCGCGCCGCGCGCACCGCGCAGTGCCATGCCGATCAGGAAGGCCGGGAGGACCAGGCTCGCGCCGGCCAGCAGCGCGTCGGCGCCGATCGTCGCGTGCCACGATGAGTCGAGGCCGTACTGCCTCAAGAACCGGTCGAAGGCGCCGAGCTGCCCGATGCGTTCCAGCGTGGCGATGCCCGCGTATCCGCCGGCCGCGGCGGCGGCCAGGCAGAACGGCGCGGACCAGCGCTCGAGCAGCCGCAGCGACGCGATCCAGCCAAAGCACGCGCCGCCGATCAGGACGAGCACGAGGAACGTGCTTCCGAAGGCGGAATCGTCCTGCGCCAGGCCACCACCCAGGAGCCGCAGGTGTCGCGCGACGACCTCGAGCACGAGCGCCGCGGCGCCGCCGGCCAGGAAGAGCCCGATGCGCTCGCCGACCTGCACCGGGGTCGGCGCGTCCGCATCGTCCTCGCCTGTCCGAGCGCGCCCGGCACTCCACGAGGCGAGCCCCAGCACGACCGCGACGATCAGGACATCCCACCCCGGCAGGCCGAGCGGTCGCCCGAGGAGGAGCCCGTGTCCGGCGTGACCGAGGGCCAGGGCGATCAGGAACCACAGGTTGGCGCCGCGGGCGAGCGGCCGCAGAGCGAGGCCGACGAGCACCAGCGCGGCGCCGCGCACGAACAGTGCGCTCTCGGCCGCCACGGCCGGACCGTCGAACCAGGACTCGCCCGGCACGAGGCGCAAGCGCGAAAGCAGCCACCCGCAGACGAGGCCGAGGAGGATCCGGGAGAGACGCGGCATGCCCGATGTGGTACGCGGGTGGGGGCGGCGGCCACAAGCACGCATTCCGGAGCGCCGTGACGCTCCTCCGGCGATCGCGCCGGGACCGCACGCCGCTCCGACATGGGAACCCGTTCCACGATCGATCGTCCGACGGCCGGCGTCTCGCCGCCGCACGCCGCCGCGCTGGTCGCCGACCTGCTCGGTTGGTTCGCCGGCGCACGCCGCGACCTGCCCTGGCGCCGCGATCGCGATGCCTACCGCGTGTGGATCAGCGAATCGATGCTGCAGCAGACGCGCGTCGAGGCCGCCGTGCCGTATTTCGAGCGCTTCGTGGCGCGTTTCCCGACCGTGGCCGTTCTGGCCGCCGCGCCGGTCGAAGCTGTGCTGGCCGCGTGGAGCGGGCTGGGCTACTACCGCCGCGCGCGTTCGCTGCACGCCGCGGCGCGCGCCGTCGTCGAGCGCCACGGCGGCGAGGTGCCGTCGGAGCGCGAGGCGCTGCTCGCTTTGCCGGGGATCGGGCCCTACACAGCCGGCGCCGTCGCCAGCATCGCCTTCGACCGGCCGGAGCCGCTGGTCGACGGCAACGTGGCGCGCGTGCTGTCGCGTCTGTTCGCGCTCGACGCGCCCTCGGATTCGGCCCGTTTTCGCGCCGAGTCGTGGCGGCTGGCGGGCGAGCTCGTGCGCGTCGCCGCGCCGCACGGACCGGGAGACTGGAACCAGGCGTTGATGGAGCTCGGCGCGGTCGTGTGCGTGCCGCGCGAGCCGCGCTGCCTGGCCTGTCCCGTGAAGGCGCACTGTCGCGCGATCGCCGATGGGCGGACGAGCGAGCTGCCCGTGCCGAAGCGGCGCGCGCAGCCGATCGACGTCGAGGTGCACGTCGCGCTCGTCCGCGACGGCGATCGCGTCCTCGTCGCCCAGCGGCCGCCGGGCGGGCGCATGGAGGGCTTGTGGGAGCTGCCGGCGATCGAGCCGTCCGGGGCGAGGCGCCTGCACGCGGCCGAGTGGCCGGGCGACGGGGCCCTGATCGCGGGCGACGAGATCGGCTCGGTCGCGCACTCGATCACCTGCCACCGGATCCGTGCGCGCATCTTCGCCGCGCGCTGGACCGCGTCGGACACGGCGCCTCCGCTGCGAATGGCGCGCGCGGACGAGCTGGGCGCCCTGGGTTTGACGGGGCTCGCGAGCAAGGCGCTGCGCGCGTCCTCCACGGAAGCGGTGCAGCGCGAGAGCCGCTCCGCGCGGCGGACGCGCGACGCGTGCGCAGGGCGCGTGCGTTGAAGCCGGAAGCCACGTATGGCAGGAAGGCCGTTCTGCCCGCGCTCCAGCCTGCCCCGACCCAGCCGACCGGGCGCCCCACGGCGCGCGGCGTGACGTTCGTCGTCCCGGCCTTCGACGAGCAGGGCGGGATCGCCGGCGTCGTCGAGCGGCTCTCCGCGCTGCGGCTCGACGTGCCGGTCGAGATCCTGGTCGTCGACGACGGATCGACGGACGGGACGCCGCGCGTGCTGGAAGATCTGCGCGCGCGCCATCCAGCGCTGCAGGTCGTGAGGCACGCGCACAACAAGGGCTACGGCGCCGCGCTCAAGACCGGTTTCCTGCGCGCACGGAACGAGGTCGTCGTGATCACCGACGGCGACGGCACCTACCCCGAGGCGCGCATCGGCGAGCTGCTGGCGTGCATCGATGACGGCGCCGACATGGCCGTCGGCTCGCGCACGGGAGCGGACGTGAACATCCCGCTCGTACGCCGGCCGGCCAAGGCGTTCCTGCGCTGGCTGGCCAGCTACCTGTCGGGGACGCGCATTCCCGATCTGAACTCGGGACTGCGCGCGATGCGCCGCGACCTCGTCCTGCGCTACCGGCCGATCCTGCCCGACGGCTTCAGCTTCACCACGACGATCACGCTGGCGGCGCTGACGAACGACCACCGCGTCGACTGGGTGCCGATCGATTACGCCAAGCGCGCCGGGCGCTCGAAGATCCGTCCGATCCGGGACACGCTGGGGTTCACGCAGCTGATCGTCAGGACGGTGCTGTACTTCAACCCGCTCAAGGTCATCTACCCGGTGGCGGGGCTCGTGCTCGTGATGCTCGTCGCGTCGCTCTACCACGACATCTTCCTGCTCGATCCGCCGAACCTGGGCGACAAGACGACCCTGCTCTTCATGGCCATGATGAACGTGCTGGCGGTGGGCCTGATCGCGGACCTGATCGACAAGCGCTCGCGATTGTGAGGATCCGGCCCGCGTCCGGCGGGCTTCCCGGGCCGGCGCGATCCCGGGGCCGCGCCGGAGCGCGATCCGCGTTACCCTGCGCGTCCAAGCCGCGCCCCGCGCCAGGAAGCCCCCCATGCTGCAACCGAAGAGCCCCGCCCCCGCCTTCTCGATGTCCTCGACGGCGGGCCGCGCAGG
>Ga0163152_10001459_pt1 | contig 37370 bp, 28 predicted proteins | sample OliLakLV19MP8IB2_FD_148635 | JGI IMG/M metagenome (GOLD analysis project Ga0163152, IMG submission 148635) | Freshwater microbial mat bacterial communities from Lake Vanda, McMurdo Dry Valleys, Antarctica - Oligotrophic Lake LV.19.MP8.IB-2 | ecosystem: Environmental > Aquatic > Freshwater >...
ATGAGCAACCGAGCGCTCCGCGCTATGAGCAACCGAGCGCTCGGCTGCTCGTAGCGCGGAGCGCTCGGCTGCTCGTAGCGCGGCGCCGGCGCCGGCGCCGGCGCGGGCCGGCTGGCCTGCGGCTGCGGCGCGCTGCCGCGCTGGTAGCTGGGCGCCGCGGACGGCCGCGACATCGTCGGCGCGGAAGGGCGCGAGGTCGGCGCCGCGGAGGGACGCGCAGCCGGAGCCGAAGGTCGCGAGGCGGCCGGTCGGCTGCCGCCACCGCCGCCTCCGCCACCACCACCACCACCCGCCGGACGACCCGAACCCGGGCGCTGTGCCTCGGCGCTGAGCGCCAGGACGAACAGACCCACGAGGCTGATCACGATCGGGCGGGCGTGGAGAAGGATCGACATCGTTGAATGACCTCGAGCGTGCGGGAGCCCGGCCAGACCGCAAGTGCGGTGCCGGGACCTCCGACCGCCTTCCAAGCACCCTCCAGGCTACACGCGAGCGGCTTTCCTCGCCGGACGGCCGCGCGGTCCTCCCCGGAGGACAGCCACGGAGGACAAGATCCAAAGGCCAGGAGATCGAAGGATCTCTCCTAGTCCAACGGCACCACGACCACCACGTCGGGGTCGGCCTTGCGCGAGTCGAACCGGGCGTAGGCCGCTCCGGGCGTCGAGTCTGCCGGCAGTCGCGCGCGCAAACTCTCGAGCAGTGCGGGCTGCACGCGGGCGAGCCCGCTGACGGACGACGCCGTGCCCGGACGCTCCGGGACCACCACGAAGCCCGGCGGGATCACGTCAGGCACGCGCGCAAGGCGCAGGATCACCGCGGCGGGCTTGCCGTCACGCGTGAGCTCGACCGTGGCCCACTCCTCGAACGGCGGTCCGCCGGCGGCCTGCACTTGCGCAATGAGCCGCGTGCGCTCGGCGCGCGCCGCGTCCCAGCTTGCACCGGCCGGCAACGGCACGCGGCGGACGCACGTGGGCGGGATGTCGAGGTCGCGCGCGTCGCCGGGACCTGCGCCGGTCACGCCGCGACGGTCGGGCGGCACGAAGAACGAATCGATGTAGCGCGTCTCGACGTCGACCGCGTCGACGGTCTCGTTCCAGATCTGCGCGGACGCGTTCCAAGTCTCGAAGCTCGCCGGCCAGGCGCGACCCCTCGTCGCGGGGACGGGCTCACCCGCGGCTGGAGTCGGCGGCGCGGGCTCGCGCCAGGTGATGCGCCGGAACGAATCGCGCGGCTTGCCGTCGACGCCGAAGAGCGTCAGGTCGACGGGCCGCAGCGGCTCTCCCGCGAGCTTCGCGTGGATCCGTCCGCCGACCGCGGCCGGAGCAGTGCGCTCGTCGCCCTGGCCATCCCACGTGCGGTCGTCGGGCCACAAGAACAGCGCGCGGCGCAGCTCGAAAACGGCCAGCAGGGCGTCGCGATCCTCGCTGTGGTACTCGATCGACGCCGCCTGCCGCGGCTCGACGGCCAGCACGTGCTCGCCGGACTGGTAGCGCATGCGGCGCTCCTCGTTCGGGCCTTCGCCGGCCGAGATCCACCAGCGCACGCGCGCCGGGAACACGTAGACCGTGCGCAGCTCGTGCGGTCGACCTGGCTGCGCCAGGTACTCGATGCGCGAGCGCGACTCGAATCCGCGCAGGCCGGCCAGCGCCGTACGCGACGGAGGTGGCTTCAACGCGGCCGACGCGGCCGCGGGCACCTGTTCCCGGGGCGCCTTCTTGGGCGGAACGGCCGGCGGATCCTGCAGGCCGGCCAGCGACAAGCCGACGACTACGGCAAGCGCGTGGCCCACTTCGACCATTCCTCTTCGTCGGTCCCGTAGTTCGTGCCCGAGAGCTCGACCATCGAGCGGAACAGCGACGACTTGACCGGTTCATCCGCGCGCAGCCAGACGGTGACGAGCGCGCGCGCGGCCTTGCCCCGCAGCTTGACGTCCTGCTTGGCCATGAACGAGATCGCGCGTGCGCCGGCCGCGATGCTCAGCGTCGTGTCCTCGTTCAACATGTCGGCGATCGCCTGGAACGAATCCGTGTCGCCCAGCTCGGCCAGCGCCAGCGCGCAGTGCGCGCGCACGGTGGCGGCGCGATCGACCATCCCGACGCGCAGCGCGGGCTGCGCCGACTCGCCGCGCGCTCCGGCGCGCACGAGCGTCGACAGGCACAGCGCCGCGTTCGTGCGCACGTCCTCGGTCTCGCCGCCGGTCAACTGCGCAGCGATGCGGTCGAGCGGCGTGTCCGCGCGGCCCAGAAGCCACAGGCCGATCAGCGCGCTCGACACGACCTCCGGGTGCTGGTCGTCGAGCGCCGCGAGCAGCGGGCTCTGCACGCTCGGATCGCGCGTGAAGCCCAGCGCCGCGGCCGCGACGATCCGGTTGTTCGGCGGGCCCGTCTCGAGCTGCTCGAGCAGCTCCGCGCGACGGTTGTAGGCCGTCGTCATGATCGTCTTCTCGAGGTTGCGCGCCTTGGAGCGCTCGACCTCGGTCTGGGCCATGAGGAACAGGTTGTTCCAGGCCGTGATCTCCTGGTCGAGCGTCACCAGGAGCATCCCGATCGGCTCGGGCTTGTTCGAGGCCTCCACGATCGCGGCGATCGGGTGCTCGGGCGCCGTCGACCGTTCGGCCGCTTCGGCCGCGGGTGATTTCTCGTCGGGCGTGGAGGCGCAGCCGGCGAGCCAGAGGACCGGCACCGCGGAGAGCACGAGACAGACGGAGCGGAGGGCGTCGCGGACCTGCATGGGAGCCTGGGACGCCCGGGTCCCGCGCATCTTCCTGCGGGTCCGGCGGTCTGCGGCGGCGCGTAGACTAGCTGGATGCGGCCTGGGCCACCACGCCGCCGCAGTCCGTCCACCCCCGACCCCGACGAACCCAGAGCCCTTGGCGATCCACATCCTCGACGCGATGGCCCGCGAGGGCTTCGAAGAGGTCATCGCGCTGCACGATGCGCGCTCGGGCCTGCGTGCCTTCCTGGCGATCCACGACTCGAGCGCCGGCCCGGCGTTCGGCGGGATCCGGCGCTGGGCGTACGAGGACGAGGACCAGGCCCTGCGCGACAGCCTGCGGCTCGCGCGCGCGATGACGTACAAGTGCGCGCTGGCCGAGCTGTCCGCGGGCGGCGCGAAGATGGTCGTGCTCGACCGACCGACGCTCGACGTTCCGGCCGGATACCGCGCGATCGGCGACTTCGCCGAGCGCCTGGGCGGACGCTGGTACACGGGGCCCGACGTGGGCACGGGCGAGGCCGAGATGCGCTCGGTCGCGGCGCGCACGCGCTACGCGACGGACCCCGGTCCGGAAGGTCCGGGCCAGCTCGCCGAGGCGACCGTCGAAGGCGTCTTCCGCGGCATCGAGGCCGCGCTCGTGCACCTCGACGGCCAGGCCGACTGGCCGCGACGCACCGCCGTCGTGCAGGGTCTGGGCGAGGTCGGCGCGGGGCTCGCAAAGCGTCTCGTCGAGCACGGCGCGCGCGTGCGCGCGTCCGACCTCGACGCCGAACGCGCCGTCGACGTGTCGCGACAGCTCGGCATCGAGCTCGTCGATCCGGCGACGGAGTTCGACCAGGCCTGTGACGTGTTCGCGCCCTGCGCGCTGGGCGGGATCCTGCACGACCTGACGATTGCGCGCCTGCGTTGCCGCATCGTGGCCGGGGGCGCGAACAACGTGCTCGCGCGCAGCGCGCACGGCGAGCGACTGCACGAGCGCGGGATCCTGTTTGCTCCCGACTTCGTGCTCAACGCGGGCGCGCTCGTGCGCGGCGCCCTGTTCCACCTGGAGGGCCGCCGCGAGCCGATCGACGCCATCGGACGCCGGATCGGCGCGACGGCCGCGCGCATCCTGGAGCGGGCGCGCGAGGATGGCGCCTCTCCTGCGCGGGTGGCGATCGACGAGGCCGAGGATCGCCTGGCGGCCCGCCGCGCACGTCGCGGTTGACGGGTCCAGAACGAATCGAGCGCACGCCCATCGCGCCCCGCGGGGCGTCGTGAGCCGCGGAGCCCTTCCCTCGCGGCCGTTCGTACGCCACGATCGGTCCGTGATCGCACCCGTCCTCATGGCGCTCTGGACTCTCTTCGCCGGACCCCAGGTCCTCCGGCCGCTCTACCCGGCCGGGGCTCGACCGGCGGGGGACGTGCCGGCCACCGCGCCCGACAAGGCGCCCGCGAGCACGCCAGCCAGCGTTCCGAAGGCGGAGGGCAGCACGCGCGAGTACGCGATCACCACGGAGCCCGGCGAGGACGGACCCGTGCGCATCGAGCGCGGCGATGGCGAGGTCCCGCTGATCCTGCCGCGAGGCGAGGAGCTCGTGTTCGACGTGATCATCGACCTGGGCATCCTGGGCGACGTCGACGTGGGCGACGTGACGCTGAGCTCGGGCCTCGAGCGCACGCCGCGCGGCCTCCCGTCCTCACGCGACGCGCAGCGCAAGGTCGAGATGTTCGACCGCGCCTGGATCAAGAGTGTGGCGCAGGGCGGATATGCCGGATACGAGGTCACGCAGACGATCACCGCCAACCACCTTTCGCAGGACTGGCCGCGCATCCTCTACAAGGATCAGCAGCGCGGCTCCGAGAACCGCGAGCGCGAGTTGAAGATCGGTCTGCGCGACGGCCACACCACGGCCGAGTACCGCAACGACCACCACTGCCAGGGCTGCTCGGACAAGACGCACTTCGTCGATTCCGTGTGGGCCTGGGGCAAGCCGTCGCACTGCAAGAAGTGCAAGCTGGCCGAGCACCGCGTGTGGAAGGAACCGGGTCATCGCGAGGTGCCGAAGCAGTCGATCGACATGCTCAGTGCCGTCTACGTCGCGCGCGCGATGGTCGAGTTGGGCGTGAAGGAGACATCGTTCCCGCTCGTCGACAAGCAGAGGGTCTGGCGCGTCAAGGTGCAGCAGGGCGGCCGCGAGCGGCACAAGGTGCCGGCCGGCACGTTCGAGTGCGCGCAGATGCAGCTCATCACGAGCCTGGAGCCGGGCGAGAAACCGGACGGCGACTCGAAGAACTTCCAGGGCCTCTTCGGCATCCAGGGCACGATCCGCATCTTCTTCGACGCGAAGACGGGCGTTCCCGTGCTGATCCAGGGCCAGTTGCCGATCCCGGTGCCGTTCGTCGGCGACCTCGACCTGTCCGTGCAGCTCAAGAGCTACAAGGGCACGCCCAAGGGTTTCGGCCCGAAGCGTTGAACGGAAGGGTGCTGCCCAGGGCTGCGTGAGAAGTCGGCAGAGCGGGTGGGAGGTCCCAGCCCGCGCTGCCTGCCTCGAAAAAGCGCATCCGTGCGGGTCAGCTTCTGCGAGATGTCCGAGTGGCGCTACAGCGATCTCAGGAACTCGACCAGGTCGTTCTTCTGGTCGGTCGCGAGCCCCAGCACGAAGTGCGCGTCGTAGTGGTTCACCACGTCGATCAGGCCCCGGAAGCGGCCGTCGTGGTAGTACCCGCCGCGGCTGCGGATGAAGAGCCCGCGCAACGGCGTCGTGCGGTAGCGGCCGTCCGGTGAGCGCGAGGCCTGGAAATCGTCGATGCCGATCTCCTGGGGCGTGTGCATGTTCCAGCCGGGCTCGGTGTAGAGCGGCGGCACGTGACACGTGGCACAACCGGCCACGCCGTTGAAGAGCTGCTCGCCGCGGTCGGCGGCGCTCGTGTCGAATGTGGTGGGCGGCGGCGTCGGGATGGGCAGCGCGAGCTGGTAGAACTGCAGCGCCGCGAGCTTGGACGTGATCCGGTCCTCGTCCGTCTCGATGTGGCCCAGCTTGGCCGCGGCCGCGACGGGGAACTGGGCGGGATCGTCGAGGCGGGGATCGTGGAACGTGCCCTTGCCGTGCATCTCGATGTTGGCCACGAAGGCGTTCCAGTAGGTCATCGAGCCCCAGCCGGTGTACGTGTGCATGTTGACCCCGAGCATGCCCAGCGCGGGCGGGATCAACGTCGCGGCCGTCTTGCCGTCGGGGCGGAAGGCCTGACCGTCGAGGAGCAGCTCCGCGTCGAACTTGCCCGGTCCCCACGAACGCAGCACGGTGCGCACCTTCTCCTCGGTGACGCCCAGCAGGCTCGCGACCGGAGCGAGCGTGGGCGCGGACGCGACGATCGCGCCGATGTCGAGGTCACGGTTGGGCCAACCGTCACGGCGCACGCCCATGCCGGGCTGGAACGAATCGTCGACCGTCGAGTGGCACAGCGCGCACTGGATCCCGATCGATCGCAGATCGTTCTGCGCATCGAAGAATCCGCGCAGGCCGACCACGGCATCGCGCCGCAGGAGCTCGACGGTCGTCTCCGGGAGCTTCATGTCGACCTGACCGGCCAGGATCGCCGCGCGCAGGTCGGCGCCCAGGGCCTCGCTGTCGACCTTCAGCCCCAGCGCGAGCGCCGTCTCCGGGTTGACTCCTTCGCCGACGCCGCCCAGACCGGTGCCCAGGATCGCCTGGTGAAGGAGGAGCGAGTCGCCCCAGAACTCCTCGCTGCCGAAGGTGTCGTGACGGAACGTCTCGCGCCCTTCGCCGATCAGGTTCGTGGCGTTCTGCAGGACCGTTTGCTCCGAATCTCCTGCGCCCGGCGCTGCGGAGTTCGCGTCATCGCCGTGGGCGTTGTCGCAGCCCGTCAGAGCCTGGGTGAACAGTGCCGCTGCGATGAAGGCGAGCGCACGAGTCGCTCCGTACGCGGACGTGCTGTTTGTGAAGCGTCGGGAATGCATGGGAATCCTCGCACGAACCGGGGACATGACGGTGGTCCGACGAGGCGATCAGCGCCGCATCGGAGACCCCGGCGAGTGCAGCAATGCACGTACCGTCGGAGCCCTCTCGCGAGCGAACGGCGCGCGTGCCCTCCGTCCCGCTCCTGCAGCGACCTCCGAGCTCGAAGCCGCGCGTCCGTCCCGGATGCGGCACGTCCTCGGTGCGCACGCCCTACAAACGGCTGCGGCCCTTTGAACGTCACGACCGTCACGCGTCGGAGGGGACCTACCGCCGTTGGGTGCCGAGCCGGACCGTGCGGGTTCAGCTCGTGAGGCCGACCTCGCGCAAGAGCGGCGCGAGCGCGACCGGCATGCCGGAGCTGGCCGAGCGCCGCACCGCCTCCATCAGGCAATACGTCTCGACGCCTTCCTCGAGGTCGGGCTGATGCGCTTGGCCTTCGATCAAGGCCAGCGCGAAGTGCTCGGCGTAGTGCGCGAACTCGCCGTAGTGCATGCCGTGCACCTCGCTGCCGAAGTAGAAGTGCCGGCCGGCGTAGAGGTGGTCCTCGGTGACCTCCGTGCCGTCGGGCGCCGTGTGCACGTAGCGCATGTCGTGGTACTGCGCCAACGAAGTGCCGGCCGAGCCCCACAGGAGCAGCTCGATGCAGTTGCGCGCGGTCGGCAGCTCGTGCGCGCCGTAGTGGCCCAGCGCACGGCCGATCCGGCCGTCCTGAGCGCGCGCGTTGACGACGTACACGTCGCGGCCCGCGAGGCCGTGCTCGGCGCCGAGCTGCGAGGTGGATCCCAGCGCGTGCACCTCGCGGATCGGGCCGAGGTACCAGCGCAGCAGGTCGAGCGGGTGCGACAGGCCCAGGTACACCCAGTCCGTGTCCGTCGCGGCCCAGGGCGACTTCTCGTAGTACCAGTCCATGCGGTGCACGTAGTGGGCATCGGCCAGCTCGACGCGGCCGATCTCGCCGCGCTCGAACGCCGCGCGCTGGCGCAGGAAAGGCTCGAAGAAGCGCGTGCTCTGGCCGACGAGCAGCTTGCGCCCCGTCGCGCGCCCGGCCGCCAGGATCCGCCGCGCGCCCTCGATCGAGTTCACCAGCGGCTTCGTGCAGATCACATCCTTGCCGGCCTCGAAGGCCTGCACGACGTGGTCGGCGTGCAGCGCATCGGGCGTGTAGATCGCGACGATCTGCACGTCCGGCAGCGCCAGCATCGCGGCGTAGTCGTCCGTGGTGACGAGCTCGGGCAGCTCGCGCCGCGCCGCTTCGATCTTGTCCGCCGACAGATCGCAGCCCGCGACCGGGTACGCGGCCGAGCAGCGCGAGAGCGCCAGGAGCAGCGTGCGCCCCTCGTGCAGCCCGAGGACGCCGACGCCCAGCGCGTGCGGATGGCGCGGCTTCCGCGGGATCGGGTTCGTGCCGGGGATGTGCTCGAGGAACCCCACGCGCTCACTCGAAGTCGCCGGTGATCGCGATCGCGCCGGGGCGCACCGGGATCGCGACGACCGTGGCCGTTGCCGGACCGTCGCCCAGCCGGAACGTGGTGCCGACCGCCTGGTGGCGGCGCTTCACGAAACCGAGCACGAGGCCGGTGTCGAGCACGAATGAATAGGCCCAGCTCGTGACGAGGCCCAGGTCGCGCCATTCGCCCTCGTCGAGGCGGTGGAGGCGCGTGCCGGGCGCCACGGGATCGTCGTGGTCCACGCGCAACGCGAGCAGGCGCTTGTTGAGCCCGCCGTACGTGTCGATCTTGGCGATGACCTCCTGTCCCGTGTAGCAGCCCTTGGTGAAGCTGAAGGCACTCTCGAGGCGCGCTTCCTGCGGGTACACGGTGTCCTGGATGTCCGCGCCCGGCGCCGCAGCGCCGGCTTCGATGCGCAGGATGTCGCGCACGACGACGCCGGCCGGTCGGGCGCCGGCGGCAACGAGCGCCTGCCACAACGCGGCCGCATGTTCTGGCCCCGCGTCGAGGCGGAAGCCGCGCGAGCCGGCGACGGGCAGCTCGGCGACGGCGAGCGGCGCGCCCTGGAACGTCCCGGTCGCGAATGCGCGTTCGCCGGGCAGACGCGCCAGGCCGCTCACCGCGCGCACGACGTCGTCCGCGAGCGGACCCACGAGCTCGAGCGGCGCCGTCGTCTCGTTCACGACCTCGAAACGCACCTTCTCGCTGAAGTGGTACATCTCGAGCGCGTCGGCCAGCGCCTTGGCGCGCGCGGCCGCGATCGTGATGCGCAGGCTCTCGGCCGAGCGCGCCAGGTCGAAGTCGAAGAGCACCTTGCCCTTGCTGGAGAGCAGCAGGTTGCGCTGCGAGCTGCCCACCGCGAGCGCGCGCACGTCGTTGGACGTGATGCGGTGCAGGAACTCGACCGCGTCCGCGCCGGTGACCTCGATCGCGCCTGCAGCGGTCGCGTCGAACAGCGCCGCGCCCTGGGTGGCGGCGGCATACTCCGCCGGCACGTCGCCGTAGGTCAGGAGCTCGGCGGGATCGGGCCGCAGGCGCGCGCCGGCGGCGCGGTGCAGGTCGAGGAGGATGGATGCGTTCAATGGTCTTCGGCCCTGGCTGCTCGCGATCGTGGACCAGGAACGTACCCGATCCAGCCTGCGACACGGCCGCTTGACAGCGCGACCTGACCCGTGAAACTGAGAGAGCGAGAGAAAACCGATCGTACGCTCTCTCCTATTTCGTTGGCGCAGCGCGCAACGGCGCGCGGCGCTGCGGTTCTCCGCGACCGGAGCACGCCTGGCGCGAGTTCCCCGCATCCTGGCCGTTGCCCTCGCGTGCCTCGGCGTCGCCGGCTGCGGTTTCGAGCCCGGTCCGGCGCCGACGCGCTACGCGCTGACCGCCGAGACGCAGGCCGCGTTCGCCGACGATCCGGACGCGCGCGCGCGCTTCGAGACCCAGCTCGAAGCGGCGTTCGGTCCGCCCGGCGCGCCGTGCTACGCGCCGATCGAAGCCTGGGCCGACGATGGCCTGGATCCGAATCGTCCCGACCTGCCGCTCGGCTCGGGCTCAGGCGAAATCGGCGTCGCCGAGACGGGTCGCCTGCGCGCGGACAACCGCGCATTCTTCGCGCGACAGCTCGCAGAGCTCGAGGGCGGCGACCTCGACGACGTCGACGTGCACCCGCGTCACGCCGGGCTGCGCGCCGCGTGGCTCGGCCTGCTCGACGAGGTGCGCGTCGGTCGGACGAGCGTCGATGCCGCGCGCGCGCGCGGCCGCGAGCTGTTCGAAGGCTGGTACCCGAGCCTCGCGGAATCGGCCGAGCGCTACCGCGTCGAGTGCCTGCACTGCCACGGCGTCGAGGGCGGGGGCGACGGTCCGTCGGCGCAGTTCATCGAGCCGCGCCCGCGCGATTTCCGACACGGCGTCTTCAAGTACACGGCGCTCACGCAGCCTTCGCGTCCGCGGCGCGAGGATCTGCTGCGCACGCTGACCGAGGGCTTGAACGGCACGTCGATGCCGAGCTTCGCGCGGCTTTCGTTGGCTGAGCGGCACGGGCTGGCGGACCTCGTGCGCCTGCTCGCGATCCGCGGCGAGGTCGAGCGCCGTCTGGCGGGCGCGTTCGCCGACGAAGGCGAGATCGACGACGACGCGATCGCGGAGGAGACGGCCGATCTGTACGAGCGCTGGCGCTCGACGGAGGACAAGGTCGTCGTGGCGGAGTCCGAAATGCCGCCCGTGACGCCCGAGCTGATCGCGCGCGGCGCGGCGCTCTTCCGCGACACGACGAAGGGCAACTGCTCGAGCTGTCACGGCGAGAACGGCGCGGGCGACGGCGTCGCGGCCTGGAAAGTCGGGCTCGACGGCCGGCGCGAGGCCGCGTACCTCGACGCGTGGGGCCGGCCGATCCTGCCGCGCGATCTGCGTCACGGGATCCTGCGCGGCGGCTCGCGGCCGATCGACGTGTACCGGCGCATCTGGTCGGGCATCCCGGGCACGCCGATGCCGGCACTCGGCACCGCGAAGGGGCCGGATGGCGAGCCCGTGCTGTCGAGCGCGGACGTGTGGTCCCTCGTCCACTTCGTGCAGTCGCTCGCGCGGTCCGTGCCGGAGCCGTCGGGGCAAGCAGAGCGCTAGCGGCATGCGACACCTGGCTGCAGCGCTGATCGTGATCCTCACCGCGGCCGTGATCGTGCTCTTCGCCGTCTCGCCCGGTCAGGGCTGGTGGCTGCCGCCGGCCGCGTCGACGATCGCGCGGCCGATCGACGCCCTGTTCGACGGCATTTTGGTCACGGCGGCCGTCGGATTCGTGCTCGTCATGGCGCTCCTGACGTGGGCCGTGTGGCGCGGCGCTAGCCCGCGCGCGGACCGGGCGCGCAGCGTGCACGGCCACCTGGGGCTCGAGCTGGGCTGGACGGCTGCGATCGGCGCGGTGCTCGTGACCGTGGCGTTGGCGCAGCTGCCGACGTGGGCCGCGCTGCGCGACACGGCCGCGATGCCGGCCGGCGGCGCGACGGCGACGGTGCTGGCGCAGCAGTTCGCGTGGCGCTTCGGCTACGCCGGCGACGACGGCGTGCTGGGCACGCCCGACGACATCGAGGCGGCCAGCGAGCTCGTGCTGCCGGCGGGCGAGCCGGTTCTGCTGACGCTGCGCTCGCGCGACGTGATCCACAGCTTCTTCGTGCCGGCGCTGCGCGTGAAGCAGGATGTCGTCCCCGGCCGCGCGATCCCGCTGTGGTTCACGATCGAGCGACCCGGCACGTACGAGCTCGTGTGCGCCGAGCTGTGCGGCCTCGGCCACTACGCGATGGCCGGGCGCGTGCGCGCGATCCCGCGCGGCGAGTACGACGCCTGGCTCGCGCAGCAATCGCGCGCGCGGCTGTCGACCGGCGTCGAGGACCGACGTTGAGCCACGCCGGAGCGCAGCGCGGGTTCGTGCGCACCTGGGTGCTGTCGACGGACCACAAGGTCGTCGGAATCCAGTACCTCGTCGCGTCGGCCTCGATGCTGCTCTTCGGCGGCTTGCTGGCGATGGCGATGCGCTGGCAGCTCGCGTGGCCGTGGACCGAGATGCCGATCCTCGGGAAGCTCTTGTTTCCCGCGACAGGGCGCGTGATCAGCCCGGCGTTCTACACATCGCTCTTCACGATGCACGGCACGGCGATGGTGTTCTTCGCCATCCTGCCGCTTCTCACCGGAGCGTTCGGCAACTTCCTGATTCCGCTGCTCGTCGGCGCGCCGGACATGGCGTTCCCGCGGCTCAACGCGGCCAGCTTCTGGATCCTGCTGTTCGCGATGGGCCTGTTTCTCGCGGGTTTCTTCGTCGAAGGCGGAGCGGCGTCGGCCGGCTGGACGTCGTATCCGCCGCTGGCGACGCTGCCCTCGGCTGCGCCCGGCAGCGGCAGCGGGCAGACCCTGTGGCTCCTGGCGATCGTCGTCTCGGGCGTGGCTTCGATCCTGAACGCGCTGAACGCCGTCGTCACGGTCGTCAAGATGCGCGTGCCAGGCCTGACCTGGATGCGATTGCCGTTGACCGTGTGGGGGCTCTTCGTCGCGGCCGCACTGGTGCTCGCGGCCCTGCCCGTTCTGACGGCCGGCGGCGTGCTGCAGCTGGCCGACCGCTGGATCGGCACCGCGTTCTACACGCCGATGGGCTTGATGGTGAACCAGTTCGCGCCCGACGCGGCCGGCGCGACGGGCGGCGTGCCGCTCCTGTGGCAGCACTTGTTCTGGTTCTACAGCCACCCCGCCGTCTACGTCATGGTGCTGCCGGCGATGGGGATGGTGTCCGACATCCTGGCCGTGAACGCGCGCAAGCCGGTGTTCGGCTACCGGCCGATGGTGTGGGCGATCGTCGCGATCGCGGGGCTCGGGCTGATCGTGTGGGGGCACCACATGTTCACGAGCGGCATGGGCCTCGAGATCGGCCGCGCGTTCATGATCTCGACGATGCTGATCGCGCTGCCGTCGGCGGTGAAGACGTTCAACTGGGTCGCGACGATCTGGGGCGGGCGCATCCGCCTCACGGCGGCGATGTGCTTCGTGCTCGGTTTCGTGGCGCTGTTCGTGATCGGCGGGCTGTCGGGTATCTGGCTCGCGGCGACGCCGGTCGACGTCTACCTGCACGACACGATGCTGGTCGTGGCGCACTTCCACTACATCGTCTTCGGCGGCACGGTGATGGCGGTCTTCGGCGCGCTGCACCACTGGTTCCCCAAGATGACGGGGCGCGCGCTGTCCGAGAACCTGGGCCGAGTCCACTGCGCGGGCACGTTCGTGGCGCTGAACTGCGTCTTCCTGCCGATGCACCAGCTCGGGATCGCGGGCATGATCCGGCGCACGGCCGATCCGAACGTCTACGCGCTCTACCAGCACCTCGAGCCGCTCAACCGCTTCGTGACCTGGAGCGCGTTCGCGCTGATGGCGTGGCAGGTCCTGTTCCTGGTCAACGTCGTGTGGAGCCTGCGCTCCGGAACACGCGTCGGTCGCAACCCCTGGCAGGGCACCACGCTCGAGTGGGAGGCCCCGTCGCCGCCCGGGCACGGCAACTTCGACCGGGATCTCGTGGTCGAGTGCGGTCCCTACGAGTACGGGGACGCGGCGGGGGAGCACGACTGGCGGCCTCAGGCAAGAGGAGGCCGTCCAGGAGTCGATCCAACGGCCTCCCGGAGCTAATGGCGCCGCGCGGAACCGCGCGCGGCGCGCGTGAGACCCGGTCCGGGATTCGCTATCCTCTTCGCCCGCATGTCGCCCGTGAACGGCTCCATCTGGCCGCGGCGCGCCGCCTGGATCGCGTGCGCCGTGACGTTCCCGATCTTCCTGATCGGAGGCACCGTCACGACGTTGAAGGTGGGCATGGCGGTGCCCGACTGGCCGACGACGTTCGGCCAGAACATGTTCACGTACCCGCTGTCGGAGATGCTGGGCAACACGGGCGTCTTCTGGGAGCACAGCCACCGGTTGTGGGGCGCGCTGGTCGGTCTGTGCGTCGTCGGGCTGGCGCTCGTCGTCTGGACACGCGAGCGCCGCAGCGTGGTGCGCTGGCTGGCCGGCTTCGCGCTGGTGGGGGTCGGTCTGCAGGGCCTGCTCGGCGGCGTGCGCGTCCTGAGGAACAGCGCGGAGCTCGCGTTTCTGCACGGTGCGTTCGCGCAGGCGCTCTTCGCGCTGCTGGCGGCGCTCCTCTTCCTGGAGTCGCGCGCGTGGGTCGAGGCGCGACCCGCGACCTCTGCGCGCGCGCGGAGTCTGCGGCGTCTCGCACTCCTGGCCATGCTCGTCGTCTACGCGCAGACGGTGCTGGGCGCGTGGCTGCGCCACGTGCGCGCGCCGACCCCGCTCGGGTTCCACATCGTGCTGGCGGTCGCCACCACGGCGATCGTGCTCATCCTGGCACGCGAACTGCGTGCCGCCGGCCAGCCCGTCCTCGCGCGGACCGGGCGCTGGCTGCGCGCACTCGTCTGGATCCAGGTCACGCTGGGTCTCCTGTCGGCCGTCTGGATCTTCGTCGTCACGGGACCGCACAAGCCGGTCTCGATCGGCGAGGCGGTCTTTGCGACCGCGCACGTGGCCTGTGGCGCGCTGCTTCTGGGCGCGTGCGTCGCAGCCATGGTGTACTCGCGCCGCTGCCTGGCTCTCGACGAGCCGCGCGTCGCCCCGACTGGCAATCTGGGGACAGCACGATGAGGGTCAGCGCCGGAGTCGGCACACGCGAAGTCGGTCTGGTCGCGGACCTGGCCGAGCTGTTCAAGGTCCGCATCGCGTCGTTCGTGGGCCTCTCCGCGTTCGTCGGCGGAGTGCTCGCGCCCGGCGCGCGGCCCTGGCACGCCGCCGAAGCAGCGCTGTGGATCACGGTCTCGGCCGCCGCCGCCAGCGCGTTCAACCAGGTGCTCGAGCGCGACACGGACAGGCGCATGGAGCGCACCTGCAACCGGCCGATCCCGGCCGGGCGCATCGCGGCGCGCGACGCGCTGCTCGTCGCCGCGACCATGGCGGTCGTCGCGATCGGCATGCTCGCGTGGCGCGCGTCGACGCTGTCGGCGTTGCTCACGCTGGCCACCTTGTTCGCCTACGTCGCGGTGTACACGCCTCTCAAGCGCACGAGCACGCTGAACACGCTCGTCGGCGCCGTCCCCGGCGCGGCGCCGCCGCTCCTCGGCTACGTCGCGATCGCTGGTCAGCCCGCGGGCTGGGCCTGGGCGCTCTTCGCGATCGTGTTCGTGTGGCAGTTCCCGCACTTCATGGCGATCGCGTGGCTGTACCGCGAGGACTACGCGCGCGCCGGGATGCGCATGCTGCCCTGCATGCCCGGCGCGGAAGGGCTGGCGGGGCGCACGGCGCTCACTCATGCCGTGCTGCTCCTGCCGGTGACGCTGCTGCCGGCCATGTGGGGCGACGCGGGCTGGGTGTTCACGATCGGAGCGACCGCTCTGGGCCTGGCGTACGTCGCTTCGTCGGCGCTGTTCGCGTGGCGGCAGACGCGCGCGAGCGCACGGCAGCTCCTGCTCGTGTCGCTCCTGTACCTGCCGCTCGTCCTCGCGCTGGCCGTCCTCGATCCGGTCACGGGCGCCCTCTCGGCGTTCCGCTGAACGACATGGCCGCGGTCCCGCTGCCGAACGTTCCGCGACCCTTCGACGCCGCGGTCGATTCCACGCGACCGGGGTTTGTGGCGCGCGCCTGGGACAGCGGGCCGCCGGTCGCGACGGCGCGCTTCGGCCTGTGGGTGTTCCTGGCCAGCGAGGCTTTCTTCTTCGCCGGCCTGCTCGCGGCGTACATCGTGCTGCGCGACGCCGCCAGCACGTGGTCGCTGCCGCTCGACCGCGGGTTGGGCGTCGCGTTCACGGCGCTGCTCGCCGCCTGCTCGCTGACGGCCGGCATCGGCGCGCGGCGTCTCGCCAAGGGCGCGCACGCCCCGGGCTCGCGCTGGATCCTCGCCGCGGCGGCGCTCGGCGCAGCGTTCGTCGCACTCCAGGCCTACGAGTGGCAGCACCTGCTCGAGTCGGGATTCGCGCCGCGTGCGTCGCTGTCCGCGGCCTGCTTCTACGTGCTGACCGGTGCGCACGGGCTGCACGTCCTGGCCGGAGTCGCGTGGCTGGCCGTCGCCGGCCTCGCGGCGCGGCGCCTCGGCGCGCGTACGATGCCGGCCGAGCTGGCCGTCCTCTACCAGCACTTCGTCGACGCGGTCTGGGTCGTCCTCTTCCTCGTCCTGTACCTCCTGTCATGAGAAGGAAGCTCGCCGTGCCCGAGACCGCGGCGCCGCCGTTCGGGCGCTTGCTCCTGTTCGGCATCCTGGGTCTGGCGCTGACCGGCGTGCTGATCGTGCAGTACAGCCGCAATCGCCCGAGCGCTCCGTCCGGCAACGTCCTGGCCGCCGAGGCCGATTCGACCGAGGCCTTCTGGCCCGTGGCGCCGTTCCAGCTCGTGGAGCGCAGTGGCGCGCCGGTCACGCTCGAGACGCTGAAGGGCCGGCCCTGGATCGCGGGTTTCGTGTTCACGCGCTGCACCGGCCCGTGCCCGCGCATCACGGCCAACATGCGCAAGCTGCAGGGCGAGCTGTCCGGCACGGACGTCCGTCTGGTCTCGTTCAGCGTCGACCCGCTGTACGACACGCCGCAGGTCCTGGACGCCTACGCGCGGACCTTCGGCGCGGACCCCGAGCGCTGGCTGTTCCTGACCGGACCGCTCGAGGAGGTCCGGCAGGTCAGCTACCAAAGTTTCCGCTTGCCGTTCGAGCGCGACGAAGCGCAGCCGCCCGGTCAGCTCGTCGCGCACCGCACCGTGCTGACGGTCGTCGACCGCGGGGGGCAGATCCGCGGTTACTACGACGGCGAGACGGACGCCGGCGTCCAGCAGGCGCTGGCCCGCGCGCGTTTCCTGGCGAGCCGGCCCTGATGCAGCCGTTCGTCAACGCGATCCTGAACGGCAGCGCGGCGGTCCTGCTGTGTCTCGGGCTCCTGGCGATCAAGGCCGGTCACCGGAAGCTGCACGAGCGTCTGATGCAGGTCACGTTCCTGGTATCGACCGCCTTCCTGGCCAACTACCTGCACTACCACTTCGTCACCCAGCGCGCGGCCGGGGCGACGCCGTTCCGCGTCGAGGGTTGGCTGCACACCGCCTACCTCGTTCTGCTCGCCAGCCACGTGATCCTGGCGATGGTGAACCTGCCGATGGTGCTGCGGGTCCTGTGGTTCGCGCACAAGGAACGCTGGCGAGAACACCGCCGTCTGGCGAAGATCACGTTCCCGATCTGGCTCTACGTGTCGATCACCGGCGTGCTCGTGTACCTCTGCCTCTACGTGTGGAATCCGCCGGCGCCGGCTTGATCGAACGTGCGCCCGGTCGAGCGTTGCGCTTCCCAGGACTTCGCGCCACGATCGGAATCACCATGCGCCGACTCGCTTTGCTCGTGCTCGCCTGTCTCGTCCTCGCACCACGCGGCATGACATGACCGATGTGCCGGGAGGCGGTCGCTTCCCAAGTCGGCGGGTTCGCGAGCGGATGGAACGCCAGCGTGCTGCTCATGCTGGCGCTCGTGCCCGCCGCGCTGACGGCGCTTTTTTTCGCTGCGCGACGCGCGGCGCGTGCTCACGGTTGTGATCGGGAGATCGACGGGCGGCCGCGCTGGCCGCAGGGGCAGTGAGATGGCGAACGAACGCGATACGATCCGCTACGCCTTCGCGGACACGCGGCTGGGGCAGATCCTCGTGGCGACGAGCGCGCTGGGTCTGTGCCGTATTCATTTGCCGGGCGACGATCCGCTCGGATCGCTGAAGCAGTGGGCGTCCGTGCACGCTCCCGGTGCGGGTTTTGTGCGCGACCCGAGCGCCGTGCGCGAGGCCACCCAGCAGATCGAGGCCTACGCGCGCGGCCAGCTGACGCGCTTCGACCTGCCGCTCGATCTGGCCGGGACGCCGTTCCAGTTGCGCGTGTGGTCCGCGCTGCAGGAGATCCCGTACGGGGCCACGCGCACGTACGCCGATGTGGCCGCCGCCATCGGCGAGCCGCGCGCGATGCGCGCGGTCGGCGCGGCGAACGGGCGCAACCCGGTGCCGCTCGTCGTGCCGTGCCACCGCGTGATCGCGCGCGACGGCATCGGCGGGTTCACCGGCGGGCTGAGCAACAAGGAAGCCCTGCTGGCGCTGGAGAACGTTCCGATCCTCGCCTGATCGATCGCAACCGTTGCGCCGACGGCCGACGCCCCTACGCCTGCACGGTCTTCGGGACGATGTCCGTCTGCAGCAGCGGGTTCTCCGCGGGGATGTCGCGCGCGGCGAGGCCCAGCTCGCGGCGGACGATGTTCGTGCCCTGGGCTATCGCGACGGCCTTGAAGAAGGCGATCCCGCGGTTGCAGCCCTGCAGGCCGAAGCCGCACCCTCCGTTCGCGCGTGCAGCAGGATGCGGACCTTCGGAATCACATCGTCCACGTCGCCGAAACGCCGTTCGTCAAATTGAACGTCGACGCGGTGCAGAACGTCGCGGCATTGCGATACCACACCTGGTACGTGCGCGATCCGGGCGCGGTCACGAGACCCTTCACCGAGACCGAGGGATCCCCGGCGGTCGGGTATTGCGACGCGCCGCTCACGTTCATCTTCGTTCCCAAGCGGATCACCGTTCCGCCCGCGCAGCGCAGGCCGTCGCCGAAGGTGCTGCCGAGGCCGCCGTTCAACTGCGTCGTGCCTTGGAAGTAGAGCGACGAGCTGTTCGGCATGTTGCTGCCTGCGAGCACGAGCGTGTCGCTCGCGAGGCTCGTGCTGCCCGAGCCGGCGAGATGCGCTCCGCTCGCACTCAACGAGTGCGCGCACCCATTGCCCGCGGCTCCGTTGTTGCCGCACGGACACGCGCTGCCGCTGCCGTCGCCGAAACAGAAGGTCGCCGGAGGCACCGCCAGAGGCAGGCGTGCGATCCAACCCTCGGTGTCTCCCGCGGGGTTCTGGCCGTAGCCGACGATCACCGAGCCATCCGGAGTGATGGCCCTGGCGGAGTGCAACGTCCAGCCGGTCAGGTTGAGGTTGTAGTCGTTGGTCAGCACGATCGAGAGTTCACGCATGCCGTGCGCCGCATCCCAGATGAAGGCGCGCGAATTGCCGCCGACGGTCGTATTGCCGACGACGATGGAGCCGTTGTGGTTGCAGGAGTTCGCGTTGCCCACTGCCGTGCCGCCGGGCGCTGAGCCCAGACCGAGCGGGACATCGTTCTCCCAGCGACAGGGCTCGCCCAGTGAATAGCTCGGAGCCGCGCCGGAGTTCGCCGCGCCGACCAGCACGTTCCCGTCCGCGGAGACCCCGAAGGCCTGGCTGTAGTCTGCTCCTCCCGCGAGGTCCGGCGGTACGTGCAACGTGGTTCCGACCCAGTAGCAGCCTTGATAGGCATATCCCCCGGTGCGGACGCGTCCGACGATGACGTTCCCATCCGCGCTCGTGGCATACGCGCCACTGTCCGAGGCGCTGCCCGGTAGGGGGACCAACAGGCCCGTGAGCACGCCGCTGTCGATCCGATAGCCGGTGACGATGGTGTAGGCCGTCGTCTGATCGTCCGTACCCCATCCGCAAATCGTCAGCCCGTTCGCGGAGATTCCTGTGCCCTGCGCACCGCCGGGGAACCCGGGGACTTGCGGAAGCAGGGTGGGGTTGTACGCGGGACCATCCCAGCGCACGCCTCGGTGCTCCGTAGCGTCCCTTCCCGTGCCGACGATGATCGAACCGTCGGAGTTGACGCTGTTCGCATAGGCATCTACGGCGCCCCCCGCGATGTCGCCCAGCGAGACCAACGTTCCGCTGCGCCAGTAGGCCGCCTCGGTGCCTGCCGCCGTGGTGCCCGCGCCGACGACGGTCGTCCCATCGGAGCTGATGCCATACGCGAAGCTGGAGAAAGCCCCGCCCGTCAGGTCCCCGATGCCCTGGAAGGACTGAGCGGACGCAGCCGGCGCGAGGATCGAGGTCAGCGCGAGGGCCAGGATCGGACGGAGATGCGACGAGGGATGAGACATGGGGCCGGAATCCTGTGAGTCCAAGGGAGGGAAGTGGTTGCTGAAGGGCAGCGATGCCTCATGGCGCGTCGCCTGCGCACGAGAACCAGATCCTCGAAAGGACCGGGGCGTTACAGGGTCAGTCCAGGAATCGTGGACTTTTCGAAATCAACTCCGTCGTCCTGACCGTCGTCGACGACGCCACGGGCGCACTCGTGACCGGGTATGCCCTCGACGTCCGCTTCGACTGCGCGGACTTCGTGCCCCACACCTACCGAGAGGCCGAGAAACAATCGATCGTACGGCCTCTCCGATCCTGGTGGCGCCGCTCCGCGGCGCGAGAGACTTCGAATTCTTCTCAGTCTCCGAGTTCACGAGGCGCAGCAAGAGCAGCCCGCCGGCGAGTGCTTCGAGGGGACGACTCGGCGAGAACCTGAGGCCGAGCGCCGTGGAAATCTCTGGAACGCACACCCGACACCCCGGAGGCTCGCGCGCATGAGCCCGGACGACCCGGATCGCGACGGCCAGCTCGTCCGCCGATTCTCGGTGATCGGCCTGTGGGTGCTCGTCGTCAACGGGATCCTCGGGGCGGGGATCTTCGGCTTGCCATCCAAGGTCGCGGCGGAGACGGGCGCGTACAGTCCGCTGCTCTTCGTCGCGTGCGGTCTGCTGATCCTGCCGATCGTGCTCTCGTTCGCCGAAGCCGCGAGCTACGTGCGGACGACGGGCGGCCCGATCGCGTATGTGAGCACGGTCTTCGGTCCGTTCGCGGCATTCCAGACGGGCTGGTCGCTGTACGTCGCGCGCGCGACGGCGTTCTCGGCCAACGTGAACCTGCTCGTCGACTCCCTGGGATGGCTGTGGGAGGACGCGTCGAGCGGCGCGCCACGCGTCGCCCTGATCGGCGGCATCTGCGGCTTCCTCACGATCGTCAACGTCGTCGGATCGAAGCAGGGGATGCGCACCGCGGGGATCCTGACGGTCCTGAAGCTCGTGCCGATCCTGGTGCTCGTCGTCGCCGGACTCGTCGTGCTCTCGCCCGCGATCCTGCCGCCATCGTCGGCGCCGATGCCTTCGCTCGCCAGCGCCGGATCGGCTGCGCTGCTCGCGACGTACGCCTTCGTCGGCTGGGAGATCGCGCTGATCCCGGCCGGCGAGGCGCGCGATCCGCGGCGCGACCTGCCGCGCGCGCTCCTGCTGGGGCTCTTGTGCGTCGTCGTGCTCTACGTGTTGATCCAAATGGTGTGCGTCGCGGCGCTCCCGGATCTCGCCAGCTCCCAGCGCCCGCTCGTCGACGCCGCCGACGCGATCCTGGGGCCAGCGGGCGCTTCCCTGCTGCTGTTCGGAACCGTGGCCTCGATCGGGGGCAACCTCGCGGTATCCGTGATCGCCGGCTCGCGCACCACGTACGCGCTGGCGCAGGCGGGATCGCTGCCCGCGTTCCTGGGCCGCGTGCACCCGCGGTTCGGGACGCCGGCCGCGTCCGTCATCGCATTCGGAGCGCTGGTCACGGCGCTCGCGCTCAGCGGCTCGTTCGTGTGGCTGGCCGGGCTCAGCGTGCTGACGCGCGTGCTCGTGTTCCTGCTCGTCATCGCCGCGCTGCCCAGGCTGCGCCGTCGTTTCGGCGCGGAGAGCGGCACGTTCCGCCTGCCCGGTGGATACGCGATCCCGTTCCTCGCCGCGGTCGTCTGCGTCGGCCTCACGTTCCAGGCGAAATCGGGTGCCGTCTGGACCACGCTGGCGTTCCTCGGGGTCGGATCGGTGCTGTACTTCGCGGCGCGACGCAAGCGTTGAGCAGCGCGAGAGACTCGATTCGAAGATGCCGCGCGCAACCGCGCCGAGATCTGACGACGATCGAGCGGTGCCCGCTCAGAATCCGTTTTCCTGGAGGTCCAACCGGATCACGACTCAGAGACTGAGAAGAATTCGAAGTCTCTCGCGCCGCGGAGCGACGCCACCAGGATCGGAGAGGCCGTATGATCGATTTTTTCTCGGCCTGTCAGAGGGTGAGAAGAATTCGAACCCTCTGCGCGCCGCGCGCGGTTCCGCGCGGCGCCAACAGGGTATGAGAGACCGTAGGATCGATTGTTTCTCGGTCTCTCAGCGCAGCGCGGCTTCGATCGCGGGCGCGAGGTCTGCAGCCCACTGCTCGTAACCCGTGGCCGACAGGTGCAGGAAGTCCGGCATGATCTCGCTCGCGATCGTGCCGTCCGCGCCGACCCACTGGTCGCCGATGGCCAGCGTGCGGTACGGCGCCTCCTTGCCACGCGCCTGTGAGCGCAGCACCTGGTTGATCTGCGCGATTTCGCCGCGCATCGGGTTGAAGGTCTCGCCGCGCGGGAAGATCTCGTGGACGAGGATGGTCGCGGAGGGCACCTGCGCGTGGATCGTCGCCACGACGTGCTGCACGCCTTCGAGGGTCTGCAGGCCCGTGCTGGCGCCGTGGCCGAGGTTGTTCGTGCCGATCAGGAGCACGACGCACTTCGGCTCGAGGCGTTCCAGCGGCGCCTGCCGCAGGCGCCAAAGCACGTGCTCCGTGCGGTCGCCGCTCACGCCCAGATTCAAGGCGCCCAGCGGCGCGAAGGTCGCGTTCCAAGCTGCCCGGCCCGTTCCTTCCCAGCCCTGCGTGATCGAGTCGCCGAGGAAGACCACCTTGCACAGGGGCGCTTCCTTGGCGCGCTTCAGCACCTCGTCCTGGCGCGCGAGGATCCCTTCCTCGGTGCGAGGAACCGGAGTCGTGGCGGGATTGGCGGTCGCCGGCGTGGTCGCGGGTTCCTGCACGCTGGCGGGGGACTGCGGCATGACGCAGGAGCACAGGGCCAATACGATGAGGAGGATCGAGTTCATGGAGCATGGACCTACGGAGCCAACGACTTCGCGCGCTCGACGAGCGCGTCCAACGAGCGAGGCTGACCGATGTCGGCCAGCCTCGCTCGAGATCACCCCGGCGAACCTGTCACCAGCCGGTCGGCAGGTTCGTTTCGTTCACGGTTGCCACACGAGCTGGAGCCCGTTCGAGAGGTTGAACGTCGACGCCGTGCAGAACGCGGCCGCATTGCGGTACCAGCACTGGTACGTGCGCGTACCGGGCACGGTCACGAGGCCGCGGACGGAGATCAGCGGATCGGCGCCGACGGGGTATTGCGATGCACCGCCCGCATTGAACTTCGTCCCGAGGCGGACGACCGAGCCGCCGGCGCAGCGCAACCCGTCGCCGAACGTGACGCCGAGACCGCCGCTCTGCTGCGTCATCCCCTGGAAGTAGAGCGCCGAGCTGTTCGGCATGCTCGTGCCGTGCAGCACGACCGTGTCGGCCGAGATCGAGGGGCCGCCCGTGGCGCTCAGGTTCGCGCCCGACGCGAAGACGCTGCTCGCGCAGCCGTTGCCCGCCGCACCGGCATTGCCGCACGGACAAGCCGTCGCCGTGCCGTCGCCGAAGCAGAACGGCGTGCCGACGGCGGGCGCACAGGAGGGCGTGATCGTGAACGTGCCGCTGCCGGGGACTTCGCCCGGCCACATGCCGATCTGAATCACGTAGTCCTGGCCGGCCACCGCGTTGAACGTGACGTCGGAGGGACCCACGCCGCCGCAGCCGTCGTCGTTGCACGCGAGGGACGAGCCGGCCGGACAGGCCGAGCCTGAGTAGACCGCGACCTTCGTGTCGAAACCCGTCTGGTTGCACAGCGACACGGTCACCGCGCCCGTGCACGTCGAATTCCAGCGGTACCACAGGTCGTAGGTGACCAGCTCGTTCGCGCACAGCGCCTCGTTCTGGCCGACGAACCCGGTCGTGCCCGAGGTGTTGTCCCAGGCGAACGGCCCGCTGCCGCTGACCACGATCGGCGCCGCGCAGTCGTCACCGGCGGCCGGCGTGAACGGATCGACGGTGAAGAACCCGGTCGTGCCCGGCACGGTCTGGTAGCTGCCGATCTGGAACATGTACTGCTGTCCCGCCGTGGCGAAGAAGGCCGCCAGCGCGCTCCCCGAGAGAATGCCGCAGCCGTCGTCGTCACAGGAGAGCGGCTCGCCCGTGGGGCAGCCGCCGCCCTGGTAGACGGCGATCCTCAGATCGTGCTGTCCGCCCGCGCACGTGTTCACCGCGACCCAGCCCGTCGACGCCGCGGTCCACGAGTACCACACGTCGAAGGAGACAGCCGACGTGTTGAAGATGAAGCAGCGCGTGTTGGTCTGGCCGGTCGAACCGGTCGTCGCACTGGTCGTGTCGTAGCCGTGAGGGCCTGCGCCGGAAATCGGCAGCGCACCGGTGCACTCGTCGTTGGGGATGCCCACGAACTGCGAGACGGCGAAGAAGCCGGCGCCCGGCGTGGCCGGCGGATTGCCGCCCGGGTAGAGGCCGATCTGGATCGTGTACTGCTGGCCGGTCGTGACCGGGAAGATCACCGTGCTCTCGAAGGTCGCGCAGGCATCGTCGCTGCAGGCCAGCGCCGCCGACGACGGACAGCCGGCGCCCGCGTAAACCGCGATCTTCGTGTCGATGCCCGTGCCGACGTTGCAGGTCTCGACGCGCGCCGTGCCCGTGAACGGGGCCGTCCAGCGGTACCAGACGTCGGCCCGGACCGTCGTATTGCCGAACAGGTTGCAGGCCGCCTCGTTCTGTCCCTGCGTGCCGGTCGTGGCGGTCGTGTTGTTGAAGGGGAAGGTGCCCACCCCGGTGATCACGACGGGCGTCGCGCAGTTGTCCTCCGGCGGAGGCGAGAGCGGTGTGATCGAAAGCTGACCGGTGCCGGGCACCGCCGGCGGGTTGTTGCCCGGATAGAGGCCCAGCTGGATCACGTACGACTGGCCGAGCGTGACCGTCACGTCGACCGTGCTCTCGAACGTAGCGCACGCATCGTCACTGCAGCCGAGGGCCGGGCCGCTGGGGCAACCCGCTCCGTTGTAGACCGCCACCTTCGTGTCGATGCCATTGCCGACCCCGCACGTGCTGATGCGAGCCAGGCCGTTGAACGTGGCCGTCCAGCGGAACCAGACGTCGCTCAGGATCGCCGTGTTGCCGAACAGGAGGCAGGCCGACTCGGACTGACCCTGCGTGCCGGTCGTGGCCGCCGTGTTGTCGAAGGGGAACAATCCCGTGCCGACCAGCAGGTCCGGGCTGAAGCAGTTGTCCGAGCCGCCGACGAGGTTCGTCGTCACCAGCACCGGGGTCTGCGCTCCGCCCGTCGCGCCTCCGCCGTGCGTCACGTTGGCGCGCCGGGAATTCGGCTTCAGCCACTCCGACTTGGAGCCGGGTTGCTGCGCCAGTGTGGCCGGGGCGAGGAGTGCGAGCCCGATCGCGACGAGCAGGGTCGAGTTCTTCATGAAGCGTCGTTTTTCAGTTCGGGGGGATCGGGAGCGCCATGCAGAGGCAGGTCCCAGCCAACCGGCCGGAGCATCGCTCGTACCTTGCGAGCGTATCCCCACAGCGGATTCGCGGACAGGGGACTTCACCCTGAGACCGTCCACTTACCTGAGCCAGTGGAAGTGAGGCGTCCCCAAGCCCTGCTGCGAGGCACTCCGAGCGCGTGGCCTTCGTAACCGTGGCCTCCGGATCTCCGACATCGTTCGACGCTCGGGTGCGCATCTTTTGCTGCCCGGATCGTCCTGGAACTTCCGGTTTTACTACCTCACGCCGGCATCGGGCGTGAGCGGGCTTCAACGCGTCGGACGCGCTGAACGTTCCGATCCATCCCTGATGGGCGTGAGCGGGGCTCGCCCCGCCGGCGACTTCAGCCCGTATAGATGCGGTGACAGTCGTCGTGGTCGTCGATGCGCTCGAGGAAGTCCTCGTGCGCCTGGCGCTGCTCGGGCATGATCGAGGCACGCTCCTTTGGTCGGTAGCCCATCTCGGACTGGCTGACCTTCCAGCCCGCGTCGCGCAGCGCGGTCGTGACTGCGTCCAGGTCCCCGGTCGACGTGTAGAAGCGCGCTCCGCTCTCCTCCTCGGACGCCTCCTCGAGCGGCTCGACGTCCTGCGCGCCGGCTTCCAGCGCGGCGGTCTCGAGGTCCAACCCGGCCGTCGCGTGCGTCGCCTCGATGATCCCCAGATGGTCGAACAAGAACATGACCTTCGCGCCGAAGCGTCCGTCCTTCCACATCGAGCGCATGTCGGGCGCCGTGCGGTTGCGGTTGTCCGTCAGGCACTCGACGATCACCGGAACGTTCTGCGGGGACATGCCCTCGAAGGTCACGAGCTCGAACGAAGTCTGATCGGTGCCCGCGCCGCTGCCCTTCTTCACCGCGCGCGCGATCACGTCGTTCGAGACGGACTGCTTGCGCGCGAACTCGATCGCCAGCGCGAGGCGCGGGTTGAAGGCCGGGTCGGGCGCGCCCATCTTCGCCGCGACCGTGATCTCGCGCGCCAGCTTCGACGTCATCTTCGCGCGCTTCTCGGCGTTGATCCCGCGCTTCTTCGCCAACCATTGACGGCCCATGCGGGCAGTGTAGTCGGCGTCGGGCCGGGCGCACTGGCGTGTTTCGTGGCCGGCGCGAGGTCGGCGCCTGGAACGCGAGCCGGACGTGCCGCCGGAGCGGGTGCGCAGAGGCACGGTCGCGGTTATTCTGCTCCGCGAGCGCGCACCTTCCCGCGCTGCTCGCCCTCCCCGGAACGCTAGCGCCGGGCCGAGCCGGAGTCCGGCTCGAACATCGGCCGCGCGGGTGGCTGAGTCGGCGGTCGCTGCGACCGCCGAGCGCGAACGGCGGACGGCGAGCCGTTCGTCAATCGGGCTTCAGGACGGGCCAGCTCTTCAGGAGCTTCCAGGCGATCACGACGCCCTGCTCGTCCTCGGCGACGACGTGCACGGCGGCCAGCAGGTCGCGCGAGCCGAAGTCCACGGAACGCAGCGCGAACGTGCGTCCCACGAGCGCGCGGGCCCGATCGGAGATGCCCAGTTCGCGCGCGTGCTCCTGGAAAGCCCGCGCGGCCTCGCGCTCGCGATCCATCGCCGCGCGGATCGCCTGCTGGCGCGCGGGCTGCACCGCCGGGAAGTCTCGAGGGTGGGGGAACTCGAGGCTCGCGACGTACGTGCCGGCCTCGCCGCTCCCCGTGACGCTGCCGAGCGAGACGGATTCGAGCGGCGTCGTGCCCAGGTCCACGAACACGGTGATGTCGCCTCCCGCTAGTCCACCGCCCAGGTACCCCTGACCGACGCGACCCTGATAGGACACGTCGCCGTCCTGGTCGTGGCTGCGCGACAGCAAGCCGTAGTGCGCGCGGCCGACCATGTCCGTGGTGAGCTCGGCCCACTCGGAGAAGTACGGCGCGAGACGCACGAGGCCGGCGTCGGTTCGTTCGCGCCACGCGCCGAAGCGTGCTTCGATCTCGGGTGAGAAACGGCGGAAGAGCACTTCGTCCGTTCGCGCGCGCACGGCGTCGAGCGCCGCGCGCAGCTCGGGCTCGGACATGCGCGTCAGCTGCGCGGCGGGCGGCGGGAGCGCGACGGAGAAGCCCGGCGCCACGTACGCTTCCCGCCGGTCCTCGACCGGCCGCGACTGGAGGATGCGGTATGCGATCGTGCACTGGTCGGTCGCCGTCGCGATCACCTCCAACGCGACGAGCACGTCGTAGTCGTTCGGCGCGATCGCGCGCAGCAGGTACGCGCGTCCCGGACGCGCTCTCGACGTTGTGCTGCGCGCGGCCTGCGCCGCGGCCTCTTCGAGCTCGCCCCGCGCCTCGGCTTCCTGGATGCGCTGATCGCGGACGGCCCCGATGTACGTGCCTTCCAGGTCGTCCACGACCCAGGCAAAATCCCACAGGAAGCGCTGGGCCGGAGCGAGCCCGTGGGGAGCGACGCTCGAGGCGGGGATGTCCGCGAGGCGCCGGTCGCCGAGGTCCACGAACACCTGCTGGCCCGAGCCCCCGAGCTGTCCGCCCTCGAGGCTCACTTGCGGATGGCGGTTGAAGTCGTGGACGCGTTCCGTGAACGAGTAGTAGGAGCCGCCCTCGCGCATCCACGGCAGCGAGAAGGAGTGGCCGAACGCATTCCGGTCGAGGAGCCGCACGACGCCGCTGGTCTCCGTGTCAGCCGGGATGCCGGCGCGCGCGCGCTCCTCGGGCGTCACCGCGAGACGGCGATCCAAGATGAGCTTCTTGAGCTGCCGCGACTGCTCGAGGAGCTTCACAGGCTCGTCGGCGGGCGTGAAGTCCGCGAAGCTCGCGGCGGAAGTGGCCGTCGCGACCTCCGCGGGCAAACGCGTCGCCGCGGTGGACGAAGCATCCAGCGCGCCCTCGATCGCGACCGCGGGCGCGGACGCAGGCTCGACCGCCGCTGTCTCGATCGCCTGCGGCGGTGCGAGCGCCGCGCGCACGACGAGCACGCCCACGACGCAGGCCGCGAGCCCAGCGCCGATCGCCAGCGGCCACACGAGGCCAGTTGCAGCGGACGGGGTGCTTGCCGCGGCCGCCGTCGGTGCATCGCGCAGCGCGAGCAGCCCGGTCAGCCCGCGCATCCAGCTCGCGCGCTCGCCGTGCTCGCGATCGAGCTTCGCGCGCAGCAGCTCGTGCGCCCGCGCGAGCTGCGAGCGCACCGTCCCGGCCGGCACGCCGCGGCCCGCCGCAATCTCGACGGACGTGAGGCCTTCGTAGTACGTCGCGACGACGACGCCCTTGTACGGCTCGTCGAGCGACAGCACGGCGCGCACGACGCCGTGCTCCATCTCGAGACGCTCCATCGCACTCTCGGCGGCGGGCACGGATTCGGGTCGTGCCACCGCGACTTCGCGCGCGACACGCCGGCGGTCGGAGCGGTGCAGGTCGAGGGCGTGATTGCGCGTCACGCGCGCGAGCCATGCGCGCACGCCGCCGTGCGCCGGCGGATGCTCGACCGCGGACGCCAAGGTGCGCTGCGTGACTTCCTCGGCGTCGGCCTCGCCGCGCACGAGCGTGCGCGCGAGGCGCAGCACGAACGCCTCGTGGCGCAGGAGGGTCTCGGGGGTCAGGACGTGTTCCATGGGTTCTCTCCGGGATGGGTCGAACCCGGAGACGGCGCAGCGGCGCTGGCGCTGCAGGATTCCGCGGAATCCTTGGCAGGACTCCGAGCGGATGACCACCGCGACAGGGTAGCCGCTCGGAATCGTTCGGATCGTGTTGGCTGCTGCGCGCCACGCGCGCGAGCCAGCCGCCGGATCGGGTCGAGGCTCGGATGCGGCTACGAACGAGCGCGAGACGCTGCGCGGATTCGGCGCCGAATCGGTAACGGCGCGCTGTGGTTTCCGATGTCCTGTGGTCGTTTGTCTCGGATCGCGGAAGGTCCCGGCCCCCCTGTGGCGCGACGAACCCGAGGAACCCATGAACTCTGCATTCGTCATCTCTCCTGGCGCTCCCAGTCGACTCCCGCGTACCACGACGCGCGGGCGATCTTCGAGGCGCAAGTCCGGATCTGCGGGATGCCGGTGGGGGTAACCTCACCGGCCCACCCTGCGCTGCTCGTGTCGACCAGGGAGTGAGGCGTTGCCACGGTCATCTCGGGACGCAGCCTCAGCGTGCTCTACGAGTTGCGCAGGGCGCAATCAGATCGGTGAGCTGCGGAACACCTCGAGCCGCAGGGAGGTGCTGACCCGAGGTGCCGTCGGGCCGGCGCACGGGCGAGCGAACGCTCTCGCTGCTTCGCCTTGCCGATCTTCACGATCGCGCGAAACAGCCGCGCCCCGCGCAGGTTCTTCTCCTGCGCGGGGCGCGACCGTCAGCTCCTGCGCCTCAGCGCGCCCAGTGGATCGCGAGCCCGTTCGAGAGGTTGAACGTCGCGCTCGTGCAGAAGTTCGCGGCGTTGCGGTACCAGGCCTGGTACGTGCGCAGGCCGCCGTTCTGCGGCACGCCGCCCGCCACGCTGAGCGGCACGTCGCCCGTTCCCGGATAGCTGGCGATGCCCGACGAACTCGACTGCTTCGCGGCGATGCGGCTCACCGTTCCCGTCGCGCAGCGCAGGCCGTCGCCGAAAGCCGCGCCGGCGCCGGCCGTCGTGCCCTGGAAGAAGAGGCAGGAGACGTTGGGAGGCACGCTCGTGACCTGCACCACGGCCGTGTCCGCCAGCGTCGACGCCGGACCCGAGGACAATTGCAGGCGCGCTCCGCTCTGGAACACCGAGTTGGCACAACCGTGCCCGTCCGAGCCGAAATTGCCGCACGGACAGGCTGCGCCCGTCGTGTCGCCGAAGCAGAAGCCGTTCACGGGACCGCCCACCAGACCCTCCACGAAGCGGCCCCTCACGTCGTGGTTGACGTCGTTCTGCGTGACGTCGTAGACGACGAGGTAGCGATGAGCGAGCGCGCCCGTCGTGCGCGCGGCCGCGACGTTCGAGCCCAACTGCGAAAGTCCGAGCCCGGGCTGGATCTCGAGGTGGTTCTGCGACAACCGCAACGTGTCGCCGGCCATCGCCAGGTCCGAGATGAACAACTTGTAGTGGATGAAGACCGGATCGAACTCGGAATACGAGACCAGGAAGTGCTGGCCGTCGCTGTCGATGCTGGGCTCCTTCTGATCCGCGCCGGGGGGCCCCGCATTCTCGAGCTGCGTCAGGTTGATGGTCTGCACTACGCTCGGACCGTCGATCAAAGCGACCAGGATGTCGCGACTGGAGGTCCCCCGCGTGAAAGCGATCGCGGTGCGCCGCGTTCCTGAGATCGCGCTCGAGGCGCAGGGCGCCCGCTCGACGCTGCTGAACCCGGACGCCACGGTGAACGGACCATCCAGGACCGTACCGTCCCACTGGAGGTGGGCCGCCATGATGTCGCCTGGTGAGAGCTCAGTCGATCGCTGCCAGGCCACGATCCACTCGTTGCCGTCGTTCGACTTGGAAACCGAGGGGAGGAGTTCGTCGACCGCGGAGGGGGCGATGAAGTTCGGCCCGGAGATCACGATGCCGGCCGAGTTCACGATGCTGTAGGCGATCCGCTGATCCGGGTTGTCGTGCGTGAGGCCGGGAGTGTCCTGCTGGAAGACGACGCAGTAAAAGGCCTGGGGGCCCTGGAAGGGATCTCCGCCGACGTCCGGCCGGATGCACGCGCCCGTCAAGGTCCCGCTGACGGAGAATTGCGGGTTCACCGTGAGGATGGTGCCGTTGGGCTGGACCGTGCGGCCCTTGACCGTCTTGGCGCCGTTGCTGCTGGCGGTCACGCCGGCGGCCACGAGGAACTGATGCGGGAAGGCCAGGTTGGCGATCCGCGGCCGGACCCATGAGTCGGCCGTGACGTCGACGGACGCCGTCGCGATCAGCGTGCCGGTCGCGCTGTACATCTTCGCGATGACGTCGTGATCCGAGGCCGAGAACACGAGCTCGTACGCGACGACCCAGACGTTGTTGAACGCGTCGAACGCCGTGTCGATCGAGAACGTGTCGTCCGTCGTCGAGTCGGGAAAGATCGCGTTCAGGATCGGGTCGACGACCAGTGGCAGCTCGGCGTCCGCCAGCACGTCCGCGCTCACGCGGATCGTGAGCGAGCCGTTCTCGATCCTTGTCGCGGCGTCCGTGCGCCGGCCACGCGCGTCGACGACGACGGCGCGGCTGTAGGTGATGCGCCCGCGGTCGGACCGGAACTCCAGGCCCTCGGCCGACTCGACCGCGTCCAGCTCGCTCGCGACGGGGATGCGCAGCACGAGATCTCCCGCTCGCGGCAGCGTCTCGAACACGAAGGACTGCTCGAGCGACTCGAGCGCGCAGTCGTACCGCTCGGTGAAGCTGCCGCGGTCGAGCTCGATGCGGTCGCCGTCGCGGACGGCCTGCGCCGCGCGCTCGAACGCGATCGATTCGCCGCCCAGCGTGACGAGGTCGGGCGAGAGCGCGAGCGGCAACTTGCGCGGCTCTTTCGAGCCGACCCGCGGGTAGTACACGGCGCCCTCGGCTCCGAAGCTCGCCTTCCACGTGGCGCCGACGGCCCATAGCCGGCCGTCGCCGGGCTCGTCGTGGAGCACGCGCAACCACGCCGCGGACGGCGCGAAGTCGGGCGCGGACGGGAGCGGGCCGGCTTCGGCCACTGCGGCCGCGGCGCCGCTCGACTGGGCGAAGGCCCGGGACCCCAGGAGGGGCAGGAATGCCGGCGCGATCAGCGCGACGACAGGCAGAAGGACAGTGGTGTTCATGGCGGTGGCTCTGCGCCGGAAGGGGAGGACCGCCCCGACGACCCGCCGTGGATCGCGACCGGCCCCGGTCACCGATCTGCGGGCTCCGTCCCCGCCACCACCGGGATTCCGCCGAAAACTCCCGGGTCAGCGCGGAAGTCCGGCCGCTGCGAGCCGCTCGAGGGCGATGTCGCGCAACCGGACGTGATCCGGCTCGGCCGGGTTCAGCTCCATCGCGATCTCCGCCGCCAGCAGGCCGTCGCGCGGGTTCTTGAGCGAAATCTGCGCGGCCGCCATGTGCCCCCAAGTGGAGGCGGTGCGCGCGTCGAAACCGACCGCGATCTCGTACTCGGCCAGCTCTCCCGCGTAGTCGCGCAGGCCGTGGAGGGTCCGGCCCATCAGCACGCGCGTGATCGGCTCCTGCGGCGCGAACCCCAGGGCGATGCGAAGCGGGGGCACGGCCGCCTCGAAGTTCCCGGCCTCGAGTTCCAGGCTGCCGAGGTTGTTCCAGGCCTCGAACATCCGCGGCCGGAGGGCCAGCGCGGACGTGAACGCCGCGCGCGCATCGTCCGTGCAGGCCAGCGCGCCGTTGGCGAGCGCCAGCGTGTTGTAGGCATCGGCGTCGCGCGGATCGAGCCGGATCGCCTCGTGGAGCTCGACGATCGCCTTCTCGTGGTCCTTGGCGAAGTAGTACACGTTGCCGAGCAGTTGATGGGGAGGTCCCCAGTTGGGATCGAGCTCGATCGATCGGCGCAGGAGTTGCGCCGCGGCATTCCTGTCGTACTTGGTCAGGGTATTGCCGGCGGTGAAGACGGCCCGCGCCGAGTCAGGCCAGAGCGCCATCAACGCTGCGGCCGCCGAGCGCACGCCGACTTCGTCGCCGGCGTCGCGCGCGGAGAACGCGCGCTTCATCTGGTAGAACCCGCGCGCGCCGGGCGAACGGTTCACCGCTTCCGCGAAGCGCTGGGACGCGAGCTGGTACGACGCCTTGCGCTCGTGACGCGGGCCGCGGTCGGCCTGCTTCGAGATTCGCATCCCGTCGACGAACAGCTCGATCGACGTCGCGCTCGCGAGCCACTCGGATCCGAAGTCGAGGTCGGGCGATCCGCCGTCCGCCACGGCCCGCAGGGCCTCCATCGCCGGCGAGTCGGGCGCCTGTGCGAGGAGCTCATTCGCCTCCTCCTCGCGGTGGCTCTCGACCAGCACGGTCGCGCGCCCGACCAAGGCCTCGATGCTGTCGGGTCGCAGAGCGAGCGCGTGCGCGAAGTGCTGCTCCGCGGTCGCGGCTCGTCGCGTGGCCAGATCGGCATAGCCGTCCTGCAGGTCCTGCTCGAAGCGGCGCTCGCGGTCCATCCGATCCGCCGCCAGGACGCGGTCGCGCGACGACCACCACGAACCGCCGAACACGGCCAGCCCGACCACGGCGAGCGCGAGCAGGCTCACGAGTGTCGCTTGCCGCGGCTCGCGCCGTGCCCAGCGCGAGAGGCGGCCGTGGAGCGGGACAGGGCGCGCGAAAATCGGGCGGCCCGCCGCTACGGCCTCAAGGTCCGTCGCGAGCGCCGCCGCGCTGCTGTAGCGCCGGGCGGGCTCGCGCTCCATCGCCGTCGCGACTACGACCGCGAGGTCGCGCGGAATGTCGCGGTTGTGCGCGCGCACGTCGGAGGTGACGCCCGACGCGATGGCGCGGTAGAGAGCGATCTGCGTCGGGCCGTCGAACGGCCGGTGCAGCGTCAAGCACTCGTAGAGCGTGACGCCCAGCGCGTACAGGTCGCTCAGCGCGTCGGGTCGCGCGCGCTCGCCGCTGACGAGCTCCGGCGGCAGGTAGGCCGGCGTGCCCGCGGTCTGTCCCGTGCGGGTCAGCGTCGCAGCGTCCGACTCCGCCCCGATCGCGAGGCCGAAGTCGAGCAGCACCGGCGCGCCCTCCGGCGTGACGACGACGTTGGACGGCTTCACGTCACGGTGCACGATGCCCCGCTCGTGCGCGTACTGGAGCGCGCGCGCGACACCCGCGATGCAGCCCGCGACCCGCAGTGCCATCTCGCGTCCCGTCGAGGGGGGCGGATCCAGCCGGATGCAAGCGTCGCCGACGTCGCGCGCCTGGGCGATCTTGTGCGCCAGCGACTCGCCCTCGACGAAGCGCATCGCGATCCAGGGCTGGTCCGCGTCGACGCCCGCGCCGAAGATCGTCGCGATGCCCGAGTGATCGAGCTGCGACGCGAGCTTCGCCTCGCGACGGAAGCGCTCGCGAGCCACCGCGCTCTCCAGCTGCTCGGGCGGCAGGATCTTCAGCGCAACACGCCGGCCGAGCGGTTCTTCGACCGCCTCCAGCACGACGCCCATGCCGCCTCGGCCGATCCGGCGCACCACGCGGTAGGAGGCGATCCGCGCCGGGATCGCGCCGTCGGGCTCCTCGTCCGATCGGGATTCTTCGAGCGTCAGCAGTGCGTCGAGCGCCAGCAGGAGATCGGCCTCGTGATCGGGGAAGCGCGCCGCGAACTCCGCCGGATCGACAGGATCGCCGCGACGACGGAGCTCGAGGAACTGCTCGAATGCCTCCCCAGCCGACGCGGGGCCGGAACTCAAGCGCCCCCTCCCGTACCGGCGACACCGAGTGCCTTCAGCTCCGGGCGCAGACGCATGAGGGCCCGCATGAACCGCATGCTGGCCGCGGACGGCTCGATCTCGAGCTCCAGCGCCGTCTCCTCGTTGGTCAGACCCTCGAAATGACGCATCGCGACGATCTCGCGGTCGATCTCCTCGAGGTTCTCGATCGCCGCGCGGACGCGCTGCCGGAGCTCCTCGCGCGCGACCGCCTGCGACGGCGACGTACCGGTGTCGATGAAGCCGTCGGCCACGCTTGCACTGCTGACGTTCGGACGATGGCCGCGCTGCGGCGCGTCGCGCATCGCGTCGCGCATGTGCGCCGCCAGGTGACGGCGTTGCGCGCCGGCGAGCGATTGGCCGGTGATCAGACGCAACCAGACGTGCAGGGGCAGCTTGTCCTGCGCGCACCACTCGCCGAAGCGACGCACGACCTCGACCCAGGCGTCCTGCACGATGTCGGCCGCGTCCAGGCGGCGGCGCAAGCGCCGGTCGAGGCGCAGCTCGACCATGCGCAAGAGCCGCTGCTCGTGGAGTCGGAACAACTCCGCCAGCGCGTGCTCGTCACCGAGACGAGCCCGCGCGACCGGATCGAGTGCGGGTTCGGGCATGCTGTTTCCCGTCGGCGGAGGAACCACTCCGTGCGGGCGATCGTCCGAGGAGGATACCCTCGAGGTCCCGCGCTGTCCGCTTGCGAGCCCCAGCTCGGGTCGGTCCGTCTGCAGGACGGGCCAGGTCTCCCGGGGCTTGCAGGCGATCACGTCGCCGTGCTCGTCTTCGCGACGACGCGCACCACGGCCAGCCGTTCGCGTCGGCCGAAGTCCGAGGAGCACAGCGCGAACGTGCGTTCTACGATCGCGCGGCTCGCCGGCTTCACTCCGCCGCGAGCTCCGACCAGCGGATCGTGTCGCCCAATACGCTGGCGAACCGGACGGTCCGGCCGTCCTCCGACCACACGAGGGGGGACACCTCATCGAAGGCCACGCTCTTGGCTTTTCCCGCCACGACGCGCCAACCCTCCTTCGCATGAACGGCGTAGGCACAGCGCGATCCGTCCGGCGACCACGACGGCTCTCCGACGAAGGAATGCTCCTGGCTCCGATCGTCGCCGTGCACGACGAGCCAAGTGCCTCCGCTGGCTGTGCCGCCGTGGAGCACCGCATCCTCCCGCAGGCCCTTGAGCTTGCAGCCTTGCGCCGCCCGGTACGCGACCCGGTCGCCCTGCGGGCTGATGCGGATCGCGTCGACGAAGTCGAACTCGAGCTTCGCGCCGCCCGCTCCGTCGAGGACGACACCGAACTTGGTGCCGGACCGCGCGCGGAACGACAGGTGCTTCCCGTCTGCGGAGTACACGGGCGCACCCGCCGACTCGTAGCCTGCACTCGCGTCCCGCGGCCGGTTCTTCGGATCGCGTCCTTCGATCCGCTCCCGGCGCACGGCGAACATCGACTCGGCGTTGGAATGCGCAGGCCGCTGGGGGTTGACCATGTACGTGTAGGCCACTTCGCGACCGTCAGGGCTGACGACCGCTTCCAAGGGATAGCTCGCGTCGTGCTCGAGCCGTTCCTCCTTGCCCTTGGCGTCCACGCGGAAGATGCTCGACTCGCCGCCCTTCGTGCCGACGCACACGAGGAACCCGCCGTCCGACGGAAAGGACGGCGCCAGGTTCGTGGAGGAGATGACCCACTTCTTGCCCTTCGCCTTGCCGTAGTGGATCGCCATGGGTGCGTGGGACAGGCTCCCGTCCGCGTTGTTGACCCCGCCACCGGAAACGAGGTACGCCGGCGTGCCGTTCGTCGGATCCAGTGACACGGGTCCGATCCACTCGTCCGTCGCGACGGCCTTCCCGTTGTAGATGACGCTGACCGTGGCCCCGAGCGCTGTGCTCTTCGTCACGCGGAACGCCACGTGCTTCCCGCTCGGGTGCATCACCGGCGGCCAGACGTCGTACCAGCCGGCACCCAGGTCGTCGCCGTCGAGCGGGTACTCCTTTTCGCCCTTGCGCACGACGCAGGCCGCGCGCGAACCGTCGTGTGCGGCGCGCACGGTCCCGAACACGAGCTCGTAACCGGCCGGAATGCGCGCGAGAACCGCGTCATCGGGGAAACCGAGGGCCATTGCGAGCGCGACCGAGGCGAGGGGGAGCATGCGGATCTCCGGGAAGGTGCGGTCGATGGCGCGTGGGAAGCACGCGCTCGAAGCCGGCGTCACTCTAAGCTCCGCCGCGCGCGACTGCAGCGAGGCCTCGAGCCCGCTCGTCCCTTCCAGCCGTCGGGATTTGGAACGAAGGGGTGCAACCGTTCCGCATCCCGCGCGTCCTGGGGGTGGAGGGCCTCATGCAGGAACGGACGAGGGCGGACGAGCTGGTGAACCCGACAACGTCGGAACCACGACACGGTGGCCTCACGAGCGCGTTGCTCGCGCTGGGGCTCGGCACGCTGCTGGCGTGTCTCGTGGCGCTGGCCGGAGCGGGTCCCGGGCCGCCGCCGCCTGGCCCGGTCGTGTTGTGGGCGGCGGACCGCGACGGGGGGCGCGTGTTCGGGCTCGACCGCGACCTGTTCCTGGCGCAGCGCATCCCGGTCGATTGGCCGCTCGACGTCGAGCCGGCCGGCGACGGTGGACTGTGGGTGCTGCGCTCGGGCGGCGGCACGTCTCAGTCGACGCACCGTCTGGACCGCTTCGCATCGGACGGCGCGTTGATCACCGAGCTGTGGCTCGAGCACGCGCGGGACCTGGATGTGCTGGCGGGCGGCGAGCAGGCGTTGATCGTCGAGGCGCGCGAGCAGGCGCTGACGCGGTTATTGCGCGTGCGCGACGAAGGCAGCTTGTTCGTGCTGCTCGAGCGCGACGGCCTCGCGTGCATCGCCGGCGAACGCGCGGCGGCGCTGGTGGGAACCACCGACGGAACCGTGTTGCGCGTCGACGTCGCCAGCGCGAGCGTCGTGGCGACTGCGCAGCTCGGCGGCAGCATCGTGGACCTCGCGCCCGGTCCGGAACGCGGCACGGTGTGGGCGCTCGACGGCGCGGGGACGGGGCGCGTGCTGCTCCTCGCGCCCGACTTGACCGTGCGCTGGACCGTGAACCTGCCACGCCGCGCTGCGCATCTGGCAGCCGTGCGCGGCGTGGCAGGTTCACGGTCCAGCGCACGGTCAAGT
>Ga0163152_10001461_pt1 | contig 37339 bp, 22 predicted proteins | sample OliLakLV19MP8IB2_FD_148635 | JGI IMG/M metagenome (GOLD analysis project Ga0163152, IMG submission 148635) | Freshwater microbial mat bacterial communities from Lake Vanda, McMurdo Dry Valleys, Antarctica - Oligotrophic Lake LV.19.MP8.IB-2 | ecosystem: Environmental > Aquatic > Freshwater >...
ATTCCCTCCGGCCGCACCGGTGCCCCGTCCCCCGGCCCCCGCAGTGGCGGTGGCGGTGGAATTCACACTGCCGCCGTTGTTGGTGGTGTTGGCCAGGGCGGTGGCGTTGCCTCCCGTGCCGGCTGGTCCGCCAGCCCCATTCTTTTCTCCCCCTGCTCCCGCTTGTGCCGTCACGCTGTTCGTGAACTGAGAGAGCGTGATGTTTCTGGTGAGCGAGCTGGTGGCGTTGCCCCCGGTGCCAGCAAGACCAGTGAGTGCATTGCCTCCACCACCTCCGCGTGCTATTTGCATCATATTAACGGAGCTTGCGGTCGAGGCGCTGGCTTCGATGAGGTCAGTCATGGATGCGGCAGCGCCGTGGCCACCGTTGCCGGAGCCGGTACTGACGGTGCCCCCCGGTCCTCCCTGAGAAATCGCATTGAGGTTCAAGGAAACAAAGCCCGGCGAGGTCGCCGTGCCGCGAAGGATGCCGACGGTACCTGCCCCACCATTCTGTGCGTTGTTATTGGAAGGGAAGGCAGTGATCCCTCCGCCCCCGCCCCCCGTGGATTCGGTGGAGAGAGTCAGGAAGGTGCCGGTGCTGGTGACATCCAAGGACGAGAGCGAAGTTGCGGCCGGTGCCGCCGAGAAGCCTCCTGCGTTTCCTCCAGCGGAGGCTTTCGTGTTCATAGTCACGATGCTAGGGCCCGATTGGTTGTAAACGAGTGTTGAAGTGGCGTTGCCCGGAGTGCCACTGGCACCGCCAAAAGCCGTGCCGCCGTTGCCACCTCTGACAATCTGGGAGAGATTGAGCCCCCCGGTGGTGGAGCCAGTGATGGCATTGATCGCGGAGGCCGAGGCACCGTGCCCTCCGGTTGTGCCATTCCCGCCGTGGCCACCTGTGAGGCTGTAGTTGAATTGCACGCTTCCGCCGCCCAGGGAAGCCGCGCTGCCCGAGGCCGTTGCGACCCCGCCATTGCCCCCTTGCAACCCAATCCCGCTGGTGGCTCCGCCGCCGCCGCCGTTGGCGGAGATATTGGCCGTCACTTGCCCATTGCCGGTGAGCGAGAGCGAACTATTGGCTGCGCCGCCATGGCCGGCGTTCCCTTGAGCGGAATCACCTCCCGTTCCCCCGGCGGATCGTGAATTGCCGGTGAGAAAGGCACTCATCGTATCGATGAGCGACAGGGTGGAACTACCCATCCCCGCCAGACCTGGTAAACCGTTGGACGTCGCGCCGCCGCCGCCGCCGGTCGCATCCTGAGTGAAGTTGATGGTACCAGTCGTCGACCCGCTCACGACGTTGTTGAGCGTGGCGCTCGCGCCATCCCCGCCATTGCCGCCGGAGTTGTTGCCACCTCCCCCCGTGCCTCCTCTAGACGTGGCCGATACGGAGACGGAACCACCTCCGGTGGAAGTTCCCGTGGCAGAACCAATCGTTGCCGCGCCACCATCGCCACCGTCGGCACCAGGTCCGCGGAGAAACATCAGACCTTCTCCTCCTAACCCGCCGGTGCCACCCGTGCCACCGACCACGCGAACTTCCGTGGAGACGCCCCCACCCACCTGACTGTTGGAAGCCGAAGCACTGGCGGTGGCCGTCCCACCATTGACTGTGGTTCCTCCCGCGCCGCCGCTTCCTGCGAAAGCATCACCTCCCGATCCACCACCGCCGCCAGCGCCGCCCGTGGCGATGGCCCGAGCTGAGTTGAAACCACCACTAGCGGTGGTGGTTGCCGAAGCGGTCGCATTGGCGGCCGCGCCTCCAGCGCCCCCGACTCCCCCCGTGCCACCCATGGCGTTGCCTTGTCCTCCCGGGCCCCCGGTACCTCCGGTGCCTCCGGTGGCGGTGGCCGTGTTATCGGTGTCCGCCGGTGCGCTGGCGGTGGCGGTGGCATCCGCGCCGGCGGTGCCCGCGCCACCCGGTCCTCCGTTTGCGCCGGTACTGCCGGCTGACCCCGTGGTGCCATTGGCACCGTTGACGGTGACATTGGCGGCGTGGCCGCATGGAACCGCCAGCACGCAAATCAGGATCGCGGCTAAAATCGTGCTGCGATCGAACAAGAAGAAGCAGACCCCCGCACAAGCTTGGTGACGCATGCGAATGAACTCCCCTTGAATAGTAATGGAGCCTCTTCGCAACTATTGTGAGAGTCCGCAATTCAAATTGCAAGAAAATTCTGACGATTGCCCCTTATTGAGCAACCAAACACCAACACTGCGGCAAATAGGCTCAGCGTCCCCGGCTCCGGCACCGGCGAGGCCGCTTCAGCAGCCGTGTTTACCGCCACCAAGCCACCCATTCCATAGCTCGCTTGCCAATCGGTCAGACTTCCAACGCTCGGATTTCGCTGCCACCTCAAAAAGTCGCGACCATCGACGTCGCCATCGCCATCGTAATCGGCCGTCGAGGAAGCATAATATTCCAATGCGCCGCGATCAACCTCGGCTCCGCGCAATTGGCCCAGCAAATCAAACAACGGTGCCAGTTGCGAAGTCCCCGAGTTGCGTGCCAGCGAAGTCGGCGAAAGTTGATAGTTGTCTCCCGCGAGATTCACGAACAAACTTGCATAGGCCGCCGGCGTCACTGCCAAAGAGTGGGCGTCTTGACCGGTATCATCTTGCCAGCCAGCAAGATCAAAACTTTCTTCTACTCCCGCTTCCTCATCAATAGTGACATTGAACCGTGCAATCATAATGTTGTAATCGCTCGTCAATCCGGAGAGGCTCTCGTCGGAAATGTCGATGGCCCCGCGAAACGAATGATCGCTCAACAGGATATTGTTGAATACGGTGTTGTTGATACTCTCTTGCTGAATGTTGAGCGCCCAGCGGCCATCCGCGGCTTGATGCACCGTATTGTTGATGACGACGTTTCCCGACGAACCGCCACCGCCGTCAATCTGATAGAGAGAAATACCGCTGGCGTGGTTGTTGTAAAGTAGATTGTTTTCAATCCGCGAATCTTGCACGCCGTCCATGTTGATGCCGCTGCCGCCGCCGAGGCCATTGTCATAAATAATATTGCCGCTGACCAAGGCATCGCTGATGATGCCGTCGCCCCCTTGGCTGAGATCACCATTCATGTGAATGCCATTGCCGCGGTTTCCCCAAGCCGTGTTGTTGCGAATCACGGGCCGATCACCGCTGTTGGACACATAAATCCCGTGCTCATCGAGGGAGCCCGAAGTTTTGTTGTTCTCGATCAACAAGTCGTCGACATGCCCCGTAAAGATGCCCCACACGCCGTTGTTTTGGGCCGTGACGTTTCGCACCGTCACATGCTCGGCGAAGTTGCTCGGCAATCCAACGCTCCGCACCCCGGCGCGCGGCATGGCCGCCACCTTGAACCCATCGATCACGATATAAGACGCGCTTTCCAGATTGATGCCGTCCGGCGTGACGACATTCCGCTGTGTAATATTCACGCCGGGCTGCGCGAAGAATTCAATGGGGCTCGCGGGCAAGCCGCTCGTGGTGAGATGAAAACCGGTGTAGTTCCCCGGCAATACGACCACCCGATCGCCCGGGCCCACTTCGTTAGCGGCGAATTGCAAGGTCCGCCACGGCGCGCCACTCGAACCGACATTCCCGTTATTGCCGGTCGTCGAAACATAATATTCGGCGGCGTTTGTTCGACCGATTCCAAAGACCAACACTAGAACCAACAGGCGCAGCATCCCGCTCTTGCCTATGTACATAATCCACTCTTTCTCTGGCCCGATTTCAGTTCCGCAAGATAAGCCGTCCTGACAGGCAAGCCACGAGCGGTGAAACCATTAGAGCAGAACGCATGAGGCAAGGCAAAATGTAGCTAGCATTACCGACAATTACGCCGCATCAAGCATGGCAAGCAAGCGATCAAAAGCATTAACGCGCTTGGCTCCGGCACGGCCACACTTTCAGCTACAAGCAAACCGCCGTTGTACTCGGTTTGCCACGTGGCCAAGTCAGCAGCGCTGAATGGGACAGGCGATTGACCCCGCTGCCAAGCCAAGAAATCGGGGCCATCCACGTCGCGGTCGAAATCGAAGTCGCCCGCTACGAGATTGAGGTCGAACTCGACCACCACCGAGCGATGGTCCGAGGGATAAGCGGAATATGTCCCCGGGCCGACGCCGATGTCCGTGTTGCCATCGTTCGCGTTGTAACCCAGAATCGTCGCGCTCACCGGCGTGACATAGTCCTCGTGATAATAAACAAAGTCGATGCGGTCATGGACTTCATTGACACTCACATTCGGCGGCGGATAACCGGGGGTCCAGGTTCGGCCTTGGTCGTTGACTTCATCCGGTCGAACGGCGCGGAAAGCATCGACGAACCCCGCATTGGTAATCGCGCGCGACGTCGGCCAATCCACCTTCAGGCCAAAATTCAAACTCGCGTCGGCCGCCTCTTGAGTCCAATCGAGGTGCGAAGGTTCATTAAAATCGCCCACCAAAAAAACGGGCAAATCGGTGGCGAGCGCGGCGGCCATATTGTTCAGACCCGCGGTAAGGCTAACTCCGCGCGCAGCCTGCGCCGCAGCTATCGCTTGCGCTTCAGTCGTGATGGCTCCATCGCGAATTTGGTACGGCTGATAAGGAAAAGGTTCCAGATGCGAATCAAAAATGTAGACTTCTTGTCCCGGCGAGAGCGTCAGTTTCGCTCCCCTGGTTCGCGCGTGCGTGCCAGGGATCGCCGTGATCGGATACCGACTCAGGAGCGACAGGTCGCTGTTGAAATGAAACCAATGGAAGCCGGGCAGCAGCGCGGCGAGGTCGTCCACCGAGGCCGAGGTTTCTTGAATTCCGATGACATCGGCCTGTGCCGCGTTGATCACGTCAACGGTTTTCGACAGCGGCTGAAACGCGCCGAAGCCACCATTCCAAATGTTGTAAGTCATCACCCGCAGCGACTCGACCGGCGCAGCAACGACGACCTCCGGTGTGACAATCGCCACGGCCAACACACCTAAAGCCATACGCTGAAGAAATAAGTTCGCACGCAGAGCCAAGAGATTACGAGAGCTGGTTTTCATCGGAGATAACCAAATTGCGAAGAGGAGGAGTGATCGCAGGGAACGATCTGGCAGCACACACCCCTTGTTAAGTCAGGGCAAAGCTGTCCAACCCGCATTGTAGACTGCCGCTTTCGATCCAGGAACGCTCAATGCGCAATCTTTCCCCAAGCCGCAAAAACGGTGAGCCCGTTTCAGCGGGCGTAGCAACCACGCCGAAAGGACACCAGCAGACCGACCATCAGCAACGCAATAGTCCCCGGCTCCGGCACGGCGGTGCTTGCCGCGACCAGCCCACCCGTCCCATAATTCGCCTGCCAATCCGCCAGATCCACCGCGTTAAACGGAGTGGGCGATTCACCTCGTTGCCAGATGAGAAAATCCAACCCGTTGACAAATGTATCGGAGTTAAAGTCGCCAAGAAGAGTTGGAGCCAACGCTCGTTCATAACTAAAACCTCCGCCTGTTCTCACAGTCCAGCCTGTCAGGCGAACGTCGATATAGAGATCATCCGCGACAGAATACATCACGGAAGGCAATCCGATCACTCCCGGGGGGCCACCATTGCCATTACCTCCAAAAGCAGTCGCCCAGGGATGAAACGCGAGATTCGACCAATTCGAGGCGGCGATGGTCGCACCAGGATTATTATTGAACGGATAAGCCCACAAAGTGCCCACGGGGCTTACTAAGCGATCAAACACCAACTCATCGTCAACGACTTCTTCAAGCGCGTTGACTAAGCCGCCACCGCTGTTGACCCGTGTAATCACCACAGCGCTCGTGATTTCATCCTGCCACTCAGGGAGCAAAGAGTCCACTCCATCAGGCTTTGAAAATGAGAACTCGTAACCACTCCAAACAGTGGCGGCTTCCACAGGGAGGCAATTGATCAAAGCACTTTGCAAAAAAATCATCAACCATGCGCACTTGGTAATTTTCATGAGTTGCCGCATCCTTCGCCAAAATGATTCATCACACAAATAAGAATACCCGGCGTCGATCACCGATCGACGCCGGGTGGCTGCTTCCGAGATACTACGTCAAAGATGCACGCTTACTTGCGACGCTTGCCGAGCAAGCCCAGCAATGCCAGACCGCCCAAGGCCAGCGTGTTCGGTTCGGGAACCGAGAACACATACAACTGACCCCCTTCGATCAATGTCGCTCCAGTGGGATAATGGGCTTGCATGTCCGCAAGAAAATATCGTTTGCCGTCGTTGCGACCCAGAACGGCGGTAATATCAATCACACCCGAGCTTTCCTCGTCAATCGTCAAAATGCCGGGTGGCAAAATGTTGGTCGGCGTTTCAATCACGGGATCGAAAAACCGATTGCGATCCGATTCGAGCAATTGCACACTCGATCCCGTCGCGGGATCAAACTGCCAAGTCTTGGCGATGTACTGCACATTGCCCGGATCTTCTTGAATATAGACCAGTCCATCGTCGCCCACGGTCATGTTGTCAAAGGAACGAGCCGTTTGGCCATCGGTGCCAGTCAGCGAGGCCGCATCAAGCACCATCGCGATGTCGCCCATGCCATAGTTGGGGTCGGCAAGAAGATCGAAATCGAGACGGTAGAGTTTAGCCGTTTGGAAAGTTGCCGGTCCCCCTGCACCATCAGGATCAGCACCCGTGGTGACGAAGTAGAAGCTGTCCTGGTCAGCCCATTGGCCATCTTCGGGTCGAGCGAAGTTGGTAACTCCCAGTCCATTGCTCTGGGTCTGCAGATTAGCTCCGGTTTGGAAGGCGTTGACGGCCTCCAAAGTAAAGCTGCCATTAATGGGAGCTGTTTCCAAAGCGAGCGGTGTCTTAATGCCAAAAAGATCGCCATTAGTTAAGCCGGCCAGTTCAATTTCATTGCCAGTGCTCTGCTTGTCTCCGATGTACACGTAAACCTGACCAGGCGTGCTATCGTCAAGGCCGACCACAACCGTCTTTTGACCCGAGAACGGATTGGCCAGACTATTCTCCCAAGAAAACTTGCCGAGGGCCGGCACCTCATAGGCGGTTCCCTTTTCAGAACCAGTCGCAATAAAAGCGTAACCGCGCCCTTCCGCGCCCACTTCTTCGCCATTCATATAAATGCGATTTTGTGTGCCGAGACCCGAAGAAGCATCATAAAAAGCCGACAAGGCTGGCAGGTCGGCCGAGCAAAGCCGTCCAATCCGATTCACGCCCGCATCACCTAGCGGAGTCGCGTCCACGAACGCCATGAGAGTTGTGTCCCAAACAATGTGCTTGGTGGCTAAGTCGTTGCCGCTTTGAACGCTGAAATCGCTCTTGTTGACAACCCATTCCGAAACGAAGGCCCCTTTTGCTCCGTGAGCTCGAACAGCACCAACGCTTGCGCCCAGTTCATGATTCATCAGGATCGTGAAGGTTTCATCGCCATTGTCGTAAGCTCCCAAACCATCAGGAATACCGACCATCGCATAGCCGCCCACCGCATCACCGACCGTCAGAATCGAAGTCACGTTCACGCCAGGGGCGGTGGGTGTCACATAAGGGCTTTGGCTGGAAGAAGGGCCAGTGAAAGAGGCTGCAAACGCCGGTGAAACGAACGCCCCGAGCGAACTCAAGGCCACTGCTAAAGTCGTAGGATAATAAAACAAGCGTCGCTTCATGAATCTACTCCTTTCGTGACCATGCCAAACTTTGTTGCGTTCGGCGAACGTCACGACTATTCAAGGGATGTGAAGATACGGGTCGAAGTCGCCCAAAAGTGCCGCAATGCCTCAATTCGCGTCTCCTAGGGACACGAGAATACGGCTTGGTTACGGTCAATCAATTTCGGGCGATAATTTTTGCGAACTGTGCGTAGCGCCAACGAACAGAACGTTGGCACTTTAGCAGCGAAGTTAGATCGAATGGTTAACAAGACGTTAATTCAGCGCGAATGTTCGATGCGATTTTCTTAGCGCAATTTTCTTATTGCCAATCGACCACAAAAATCATAGCCACAGCTAGCTTCGCAGAGATGCGTTGTGACAAGAAGCTTTGCAGCGTAATCGTTGGCCGATCATGGCTAGCCAGCCTGCCAACAAGAGAATGCCACCCCCCGGCTCCGGCACGGCGACGCTCGCAGCGGTGAGCGGACCCATCCCATAATTCGCTTGCCAATCCGACAAATCACCCGCGCTGAACGGATTCGGTGACTCGCCTCGCTGCCAAACTAGAAGGTCGCGGCCATCGATGTCGCCATCTTCATCGAAGTCGCCAAGCAGCGTATCGTCATACAACACCAGCGTCGACACACTGTACGCCGGCATCATGTAGTGAAATGCATTCACTTGACTGATGAGAATGTCGGCCACTTGCTGCGGGTTCGAGTTGGCACTGGTAAGCTGAAACACTTCCGCGCGGTCAAACTGAAAATCGCTCGTCACGGCGAGCCCTGCATCGAGGGGTTGGCTTGTGCGATTGATCGCCACCAGTATCATTCGCGAGGGATCGCTGGAATCAACGCTCGCATAAACCGCCGAGTTGGCAAGGTTGCTTGTGCTCGCTCCCACTGAAGTATCACCAAACTCACCACCGTCGCCGTCGTAGTTGAGATACATCTTGAAGGCGGCGTCGGTGAACTGCCTGCCGCCGTCTATTGGCCAGAGCGCTGCCGCAAACAGTCCTTCGCGGCCAAAAATGCCGAGCGCGTCAGCCTGGGCGATGCCGCCCGAAATGTGCGTACCGCCGCCGTAGTTATATTCCGTAATCGCGAGCTTCGTGCCGGGATTAAAATCATCGACATCGCGTTGCAAATTTCTCAGCAGCTTGATTGGCCCGCCGCTGCAACAATTGGTGATCCAACTGGTCTCGGTGTAGCTCGGATCCCACAAAGAGCGTGGGGCCTGCACGCGGGCTTGGATCAACGCCGCCGAGGGATTCGGATTGTTATCAAACGCGATCCGCGTGCCGCCGCCGGTTGCTTCGGGATACCAATGCACATCGAGCACGTCCATGAGCTTACGGCCTTGGGCCGTTTCCTCGATGCGCACTTCGTTTAAGAGCCACTCCAAGTAATTCAACTCGCCCGGTTGGTTGCCGCCGGGATGCGAGGGAGAACTCGTCGCGTCGGAGGCCCCCTGTAAATTGGTGAACTCGGAGTAACCGTAGCTTACCCCACCGAACACCAACGCATTGGGCGCGGCATCCTTGATCGCCGAAGAATGCGCGATCGTTTTGCTCTTCATCTCCGCGAAGGTCGGCGCGTAAGGATGAATCAGCGGATGCGTGCGACCACCAGAACTCGGGTTCAAGACGTTCGGAATCCCCGACTGCCAACCCGGCGGTAATGTTTCACCCCACAGCGCCGGTTCATTATCCAAACTATAAAACACCGTCGGAGGATTGCTCTGCTGATTGCGCGTCGTTTCCACCCAGTTCACCAATTCGTCGGTAAACACATAACCATCACCTTCGTTCGGCGTGAGGCTCAAACTACTGCCCGGATAGATCGACGACTTCTTCACCCTGACTTCTTTCCAGCGCGACGACGGGGCCACTTGGGTTTCATCGACCGTGCCGTTGGTGTCAGCCGACACATAGCCCGCCATCGGCACGGTGACAATTTGGGCGCGATTGTTCTGGGCGGCGCTCACGAGCGCCGGGCGGATTGCTTCTCCCGGTGGGGTGTTATTCGCGCCGCCAACAAGGAAATTGTCGTTGTGATGATAGTAGTCGCTCCCCGCATTCGAGGCGTTTGTTTCCCAGTTGTAACCAGTCCAACGATTGCCCCCCTGCCGGTCAAGCTTGGCGGGAGCGTTGAAACCCGCGCTCTCATAAAAATTGATGCCGTAGATGTAAGGAGAGATTTCGCGGATGTTGCGCGTGGAGTTGATCGAGAACAGCACATCCGACGGCCCAGGATCGTCGGGCGTCACCGCGCGAACTTCCAAGCACGCGCCGGGCAAAATCAGCGTAACGAAAAGCCAACGAAAACGAATCGCCATCATAACTGCCTCTCTCGAACCTGCCCCTGATAAGCCTGTCGTGTCCACGACACAATTATTCTAACAGGTGACGCGGTCCAACCAACGCCTGCGCTTGTCTGACGACGACAATCACGCCGTTTTGCCTCACAGGATTTGCTAGCCTCAAATTTTTGGCAGAGAATTTGTATTCTTCCTGTAATATCGCTCGCGTGTAAAATCTCGCTTATCAAAGACTTACGCGAACATAACTCGGTGCTGAGTCGTAGAAGACAAAAGACCCTCAGTTTTTTTTGGCCCATGTGCGGCTTTCACCCACTCATCAGGGGAGCGTCATGCAGATTCAAGTCAACACCGATAACCACATCGAAAACACCGCCAAGCTCACTAACTACGTTGAATCCATAATCCACGATTCGCTCGAACGATTTCACCGCCGCATTACCAGCGTGCATGTCCATCTCACCGATGAAAACGGTGGGCACAAATCGGGCAGCAACGACAAGCGCTGCGTGATGGAAGCCCGCGTCTCTGGTCGTCAACCCATCACCGTCACTGCCGATGCACCATCGGTCGATCAGGCCCTGAGTGGCGCAATCACTAAACTCGAAAAACTCCTCACGAGCACGTTCGACAAGCTGGATCAAGCCAAGGGCCGTCCCTCAATGGCGGGTGAAGAAACACCTTAACTGTCATCCCCGCGCAGGCGGGGATCGCGTCTGGCACTCTCTGGGTCCCCGCCTGCGCGGGGATGACGCACAGAGGGCTTGGCACGGATGTCACTAGCAAGGAAGCAGCGGCGTGAGCAGAATAGAGGTCACCGTTATCACGATCTCCCCTCGCCGAGCGATTCCGCCCCATGTCCGACAATCCCGAACAGGATCGCTTGGCGGAGCACGATGCGGGCCAAGCCGATTGGAAACGCTGGGGCACGTACGTCAGCGATCGCGCGTGGGGCACCGTCCGCGAGGATTACAGCGCGAATGGCGATGCCTGGAATTATTTCCCGCACGACCACTCGCGCAGCCGTGCTTATCGCTGGAACGAAGACGGCCTCGGTGGCTTCTGCGACGACAAGCAGCATCTCTGCCTCTCGGTCGCCTTGTGGAACGAACACGATCCGATTCTCAAGGAACGCATGTTCGGTCTCACCAACGAGCAAGGCAACCATGGCGAAGATGTCAAGGAATACTATTTCTTTCTCGACGGCACACCGACGCATTCCTACATGCGGATGCTTTACAAGTATCCACATGTGGCGTATCCGTACGATGATTTGGTGACCGTCAACGGCAAGCGCGATCAATCGCAACCGGAATACGAACTGTTTGATGCGTTGCAAGAAACATTTCTCGCCAACAACTATTTTGATATCACCATCGAATACGCTAAGGCCGGTCCCGAGGAGATTCTCTGCCGCATCACGGCGGTTAATCGTAGTCAAAGCCCTGCCCCGCTTCACATCTTGCCGCACCTGTGGTATCGCAATACCTGGAGTTGGGAAACCGATGGCCAGCGGGAGCAAATCCGCGCTGTCGGCCCTGGTGCGGTGCATACTTTGCACGGGAAACTCGGCGAACGCTGGTGGTATGTGCAAACCTCCGATGACCAACCCGTCGAGTTGTTGTTCACGGAAAACGAAACCAACTTTCTGCGCTTGGATAATGCGCCGAATCCCTCGCCCTTTGTGAAAGATGGCATCAACGACTGCGTTGTGTCAGGCCAACACGAAGCGGTGAATTCCGAGCGCGGTAGCAAACTCGCTGGCCACGCGCACACCGTCGTCCCCGCCGGCGGCACGTTCACGGTCGATGTCCGTTTCTCGCCCAAAAAACTTGCAACACCCTTCGCTGATTTCGACGCCCTCCTCACCACCCGCCGCGCCGAGGCCGACACCTTTTATGAAGCGCTTCATCCGCCCCAGATGGGTGCCGACCAGCAATTGGTCGCTCGGCAAGCGTTTGCGGGTCTACTGTGGTCGAAGCAATACTACCATTACGATGTGTTCCGCTGGTTGAACGGCGATCCCATGCAGCCGACGCCGCCCGAATCGCGCTGGAAGGGTCGCAACGCGCATTGGAAGGAGCTGCACAATGCCGACGTGATTCTCATGCCCGACACCTGGGAATATCCGTGGTACGCGGCGTGGGACTTGGCGTTTCATTGCGTGGCGATGGCCCACATCGATCCCAAGTTCGCCAAGGAACAACTCCGCCGCATGGGTTTTGAGTGGTATCAACATGCCAACGGCCAGTACCCCGCCTACGAATGGAATTTTGATGATGTGAATCCCCCGGTAATCGGTTGGGCCGCCTGGCGAGTCTATCAGATCGACCGCGATCTCAAGGGCGTCGGCGACGTGGAATTCCTCAAGGAGATTTTCCAAAACGAGATGCTCAACTTCAACTTCTGGGTCAACCGCAAGGACAGCACCGGTCGCGATGTGTTCGGCGGCGGTTTTTTGGGCATGGACAACATCGGCGTGTTCGACCGCGACAAGCCGCTGCCCAACGGCGGCCAACTCGAACAGAGCGACGGCACCAGTTGGATGGCCCTCTACTGCATCACCATGCTCACGATTGCCACCGAGCTAGCCCGCGATGAAGCGATTTACCAGAACATGGCGATTAAGTATTTCGAGCATTTCCTGTACATCGCCCACGCGATGACCAACATCGACGGCGCGGGAATCAATCTGTGGGACGAACAGGATCAATTTTTCTATGACGTGATTCTGCTCCCCACGGGCGAAAGCAGTCCCGTGCGGATTCACTCGATGGTCGGTCTCGTGCCGCTGTTCGCCGTGTTCGCGGCCGCGCCCGCGAAGACTGAGGGTTTAACCGAGTTTCAAGAACGAACCGAGTGGTTCGTCGAGCATCGGCCCGACCTGTTGAAAAACGTGGCCCCCGTGCTCACGCCCGGCGTGGATGGCACGAAACTTTTGGCAATTCTTTCCCCCGAACGACTCACCGCCGTGCTGCGCCGGATGCTCGACCCCGCCGAGTTTCTTTCCGACTACGGCATCCGCGCGCTGTCGCGCTATCATCGGGAACATCCGTTCAAATTCCAGTCCGAGGACCAAGAATTCACCGTTGCGTATCTCCCCGCCGAATCGGATAGCCGGCTGTTCGGCGGGAACTCCAATTGGCGAGGCCCAATCTGGTTTCCGGTCAATTACATGATCGTCCGCTCGCTGCACGAGTTCTCGCTCTACTTCGGCGACGATTACAAAGTCGAATGCCCCACCGGCTCCGGCCAAATGCTCACGCTCGATGAAGTGGCCCGAGAAATCGCGCGCAGGCTTTCCAGCATTTTCCTTCGCGATGAAAGCCACGGCGGTCGGCGGGCCGTGTGGGGCGAGAACGAGTATTTTCAAAGCGATCCCGAATGGCGCGATTACATCCCGTTCCACGAATACTTCAACGGCGATACCGGCGCGGGCGTCGGCGCGAGCCATCAAACCGGCTGGACGGCCTTGGTGGTGACGCTACTCTACGAATACTGGCAACAACACGGAAGGTCGTAAAAAATGAAACCGCTGATGAACGCTAATAAACGCTGATCGAGCAATTAATTAGCGTTTATCAGCGTCCATTAGCGGTTAAAATTGCTTGTTGGATCGCTCACAAATACCAAGGAATTGAATATGAACCTCACGGGAAAAGTCGCCATCGTCACCGGCGGGAACAGCGGCATTGGCCTCGCGATTGTCTTGGAACTCGCCCGCCAGGGAGCCAACGTCGTCATCGACTACGTGTCGAACCCGCAAGCCACCGCAGCGATTGAAGAACAGGTAAAAACACTTGGCAGCGAAGCGATTGGCTTCCAAGCCGACGTGAGCCAAGTCGCCGAGCTAGAAAAACTCATCGCGGCGGCGGTCGCCAAGTTTGGCCGCGTCGACATCATGGTCAACAACGCCGGCGTCGAAACGCGGACCAGCGTGCTCGATACCACCGAAGCCCAGTACGAAAAGGTGCTCGCCATCAATCTCAAAAGCGCCTTCTTCGGCACGCAAATTGCCGCCAAACAGATGATCAAACAGGGCGATGGGGGCCGCGTCATCAACATCACCTCCGTGCACGAAGATTGGCCCATGCCGGGCAACACGCCGTATTGCCTCTCGAAAGGGGGGATGCGGATGCTCACGCGCACGGCTGGTGTGGAACTCGCCCCGCACAACATCCTGGTCGTCGGCGTCGGCCCCGGCGCGGTCGCCACGCCGATCAATCTCTCGACGATGAAAGACCCCGCGTTGATGCAGAAGCTTAATGACACAATCCCCCTCGGCCGCATGGCGAAGCCCGAGGAAATCGCCAGCGTAGTCGCGTTTCTCGTCGGCGACGGCGCGAGCTACATGACCGCGACCACGGTCTTCACCGACGGCGGCATCATGCACAGCAGCCCAGGGTTATAACGTAGGCCGGAACAAGCCGTGCGCAGTTCCGGCATGAACTCGAATCGCTGCTGGAACTCGCAGAACTCGTTCCGGCCTACATCACTCCTCCATCGACCGCGCCTTCGAGAGCGCCGATGCCACCAATCCCGCAGGGACCGACACAATGCCCAAGCCGATCAGCAGAATAAACAGCGTGAAAACTTTACCCCCCACCGTGATCGGCACAATGTCGCCGTAGCCGACCGTCGTGAGCGTTTCCACCGACCACCACAAGCTGTGAAACACGGAGGAAAACTTCTCCGGCTGGGCCTCGTTCTCAAAGTAATAAATGCCCGCCGCGGAAAAGAAGAGCAGCAACAACGCCACGCAGAGAAACAGCACAATCTCTTCCTTGGCAATCAAGAACGCGCGGTGGAAACGGCTAATCGCCTTGCTGTAGCGCACCAGCTTGAAAGCGCGAAACAGCCGCAAGAACCGAAACGCCCGCAAGCCGCGCATATCGAGTTCCGCAGCCACATAGAACGGCAAAATCGCCAGCAAGTCAATCAGGCCGAAAAAGCTGAAGATATACGCCAACGGCCTATCAGCCACCCAAATCCGCAGCACGTACTCAACCGTGAAAATAGCCACGGTGACCATATTGAAGAATTCGAGCCAGTCGATGGTTTCCTGCGACAACCCCGGCAAGGTTTCAATCGAAAACAGCAACAGCGTGATGAAAATCGTCGCTTGAATGAACAAATCGAACACGCGCCCCCAACGGGTGTCGTTTCGTTCGATCATGGTTTTCAGAAATGACATGCGACCATGATAATTGGAGCCGCGGCGGTGACCTAGATCAGTTAGAAGTCCGTCAATTGTCGCGGGCGCAGGCCCGCGCGCAAGGCGTTCAAGACCGTGAAAACGTCGATAACTTCCTGACTCACCGCGCCGGCCACGGGTGTTAGAAGTCCACCGCTGGCGAGTGCCATTCCCAACACGCTTAACGCCATGCCGCCGATCGCGCTTTGCAAGGCAATCTTGCGCATCCGGTGGCTGATGTGCATGAACTCGTCCACCTTTTCGAGCGTGCTATCCATAACCACCACCCCCGCCGACTCGGCAGTGATGTCGCTGTTCTTGCCAATCGCCACCCCCACGGTCGCCGACATCAGGGCCGGAGCATCGTTGATGCCATCTCCCACGTACAGCGTGCGCGCTGCGTTGGTCTCGCGGCGCACAATCTCGACCTTTTCCTCCGGCGACTTTTCAGCGTAAATCTCCTCGATCCCCATCCGATCCGCCAAATAGCGCACCTCCGATTCGCGATCGCCCGAGACGATCAAGACTCGATTAAATGCATGTTGCGGACTGAGATGTTTGATAAACGACAACCCTTCGGCCCGTGGTTCGTCGCGGAACCGATACATCGCCACATAGCGATTGTCGATAACAACAAAACATTCAAGTCCTCCCGCGTGAGGCGGCATCTGTTCCACCCCTTCAACGGAGGAATTCAACAAGGCCCCGCGACTTGTGATCTGCACCGTGTGTCCATCAACGAGAGCGCGCATTCCCGCGCCAGGTGGCTCGCTGATTTCGCTCACTTCTCGCAGTTCAAGTCCCGCGGCCATGGCTTGATCGAGGATCGCCTGCGCGAGCGGGTGCTTCGAGTAGCGTTCCAAACTGGCAACCAAACGCAGAACTTCCCGCGCGTCGCTCCCCGGCACCACAATCTGCTCGGTGAGCCGGGGCTGCCCGTAAGTCAGCGTCCCCGTCTTGTCGAAAATTGCCGTGCTGCATGTGCTAATCGTTTCGAGAGTGACGGGATTCTTGACGATAATTCCCCGCCGCGCGCATTGCGAAATCGCGCCAATAATGCAAACCGGAATCGCGATCAACAACGGGCAGGGAGTCGCCACCACCAGCACGGCCAAGAAGCGGCTCGACTCGCCACTGACTCCCCAAGCCGCGAGCGCGATCACTAAGGCCAGCGGCGTGTAAAATGCCCCCAGTGTATCGCCGAGCCGCCGCATCCGAGGCCGCTGCAATTCGGCAGCATGCATCACTTGCATGATCTTCGCATAACGCGAATCGGCCGCCGGGCGCGTGGCACGAATCGTCAACGCTGCTTCGCCATTGATCGCGCCCGAGATCACTTCCGCTCCCGTGGTTTTCGACATCCGAAACGGCTCGCCGGTGAGAAACGATTCATCCATCACCCCGCGACCTTCGGTGACGACGCCGTCCACGGGGCAAATGTCGTGCGGAAAAATGACCAGCGTATCTCCCACCGCAATCTCGCTCAGCGCGACATCAACCACCTGCCCCGCTTCGCGCCGATGCGCCACCGACGGCATCCGCTGCGCCAGCGCTCGCAACACCGACGAAGCGCTCCGCACCGCATAGGCTTCGAGCGCTTCGCCTCCCGAGAGCATCAAGACCACGAGCGCTCCGGCCAGGTATTCGCCGAGGAGCACGGCGGTGACAATCGAAATCCCGGCGAGCAAATCGGAGCCGAACTCGAGCTTCGCCAACTTCACGAGCAACTCGTAAACGAGCGGCATCCCCCCGCCGATCAAAACCACCCACAGCGGCCAGTTGTAAGAGTCCGCGCCAGTCTGCCAGCCGAATCGCAAAACAAGATGGGCGACGATCCCAGTGATGGCCAAACCAGCGATAAGCAACATCCGCTGATTGGACAGGAAGTTGAATAGGCGCTGGAAATAGCCGTGACTGGCAGGGGTCGACATTAATTAACTTGGTATGAGTCATAAATTCCGAAAGCGGTCGTAAAAACATTATAATGAGTGGTGAACTTAAAACAGATCTCGCAGCAATCCACCAATGACAAAACTCGCCGCCTCATCGATATGTTCTTTCTCGACCGTTTTTGACTTAGCTAGGTCCGCAACAGTCCGTGACACTTTTGCCAACCGAGTCGTCGAACGCGTGCTAACTTTATTCCCATCAATAATCGATGTGAAATGCTCCGTGGCTGGTTCAGAAAATTCGCAGTAATCAAACACTTCTCCACCAGGAATAGCAGCATTACAAGAAATGACTGTTGATTCAAACCTCTTGAGTTGTTTCTCACGAGCGTCTTGAACAACTTTCCTAAGTTTCGCACTTTCACCTGGCCTTGCGGATGCCATTCGCTCTTTGGTGGATAGTGCCTGCAATTCCACTTGTAAGTCGATCCGATCTAGAATAGGCCCGCTAATCTTGGATAGGTACTTCTTGACATCTGTTTCTTTACAGCGACAGGAATCTGTGCCGAAATAACCACAGGGGCATGGATTCATAGCTGCAATTAATGTGAATCGACAGGGATAGGTAACTTTCGCAGTAGCCCTCGAAATCCTGACTTCACCATCTTCTATGGGTTGCCGCAGGCTTTCCAAGGTATCACGACTAAATTCTGCTATTTCGTCCAAGAACAAGACGCCGTGATGAGCAAGAGTTACCTCGCCCGCTTTAGGAACACCGCTTCCGCCACCTATGACAGCTATTTTGGTCGCAGTATGATGAATTGATCGCACGGGTCGCCTTGTCACCGCCAAGCCATCCTGTTTCAATTCGCCGCATGCTGAATAGATGCGGGTGAGTTCAACTTTCTCAGCGTTACTAAGCTTCGGTAGAATCCCAGGAATTGCACCCGCGAGCATCGACTTGCCTTCGCCTGGAGGGCCGATCATCAGAAGATTGTGGCCACCAGCAGCCGATATTACTGCCGCACGTTTTGCTCTTGTTTGGCCACGTACCAAACCAAAGTCTGTCGCACTGGGAATATGATTGTCAAAGGTAATGGCCTGCGTAAGCGCGTTTTCCAAATTCCTTTTACCCTGAAAGAATTGAATAACATGCTCCAACAAGCCGACCGGATAAACCCCGCACCCTTCGTGTCCCGGCTTAGCAAGTATGAGAGCACATTCTTTTTCATTTCCCGAAGGAACAATCAGCTTTTGATTAGGCTTTGTGACATAGGCTAATGACAACGCTCCGGGTACTCGTCGAATCTCACCATGAATTCCCAATTCACCCATCAGAACGTATTCGCCTTCGAGATGTTCTGCCAAATCTGGTAGCAATCCAGCGGCTTGAAGCATAATAATCGCTAAGGGCAAATCTAACCAAGTTCCGCCCTTGAACATATCTGCTGGTGCTAGATTGATTAGGATTTCAACCTCTGGACCAGGAATGTTTAATTTTGCAAACGATCCCTTGATTCGATTCTTTACTTCTTTGGCAGCATCGCTTGTCAAACCAGATATGGTTGGACTATCCCACGTCGCCTGTTTCTTCAAAACATCGACAGCCCTCGCTTGAACTTCGATAATATATCCATCAAGACCAATAAGAATTCCACCGTTCAACGTGTGATCTCGCTTGAGGAGATCAGTCAATTCCGCTTGACGAGTCTTTGTGCGCAACCCTGCCATAGCTAAGCCCTATTAATATTTACAAGAGTACAGAAGCGTCAATACCTCGGCATACTACATGACGCCGCCGACAAATTCCAGCAGTTTTGCGCAATCTAAGATAAATCGCTCAGGGAGATACTACTTCGGTCATCTATTTTCTCTCCCCCGCGCTAATCGTATGCACAAACTCCGCCCCGAAGAACAGCACAACCGCCGCGTAGTAGGCCCAAAGCATGATTGCGATGAACGCGCCGATCACGCCGTAGGCGCTGTCGAAGCGGTCGCCGATCACGTAGCTCGCCAGCACGAGTCGGCCAATTTCCCAGATCAGCGAAGCGAAGATGCCGCCCTTGAGTGCCGCCGACCAGGGAACCTTGGTGTTGGGTATCGCGTAGTACAACACGGTGAACACACCGGTGTTCAACACCCACGAAACGGCGAGCTGTGCTGCCCAGATCATCCAGGGTGCCGTGGTGATCAACTCGCTAGTCGCGGTGAGCATGATGCCGCTAGCGAAAATCACCAACAGCACGCATAAGAGCCCAAGCAGCATCAGAAACGCCTTGATCCGGACGAACACGATATCCACGACCGTGCCCCAAATGCCGCGATCCTGTTCGTGCAGCTTCCAGATGCGATTGAACGCCAGGTCGATCTGTGAGAAGAGCGCAATCACCACCACCAACAGCGCGACGATGCCCACCGGCCCCCCCAGCGAAGCCTGCTCTTGCAATTGCTCGAGGGCTTTGGCGACCTGCGTTTGCAAATTGGGAGAAAACTGATCGCCAATCGCATCGAGAATCTGCTCCTCGGCGGCGGGGCCTGATTCCGAGACATGCAGAAACACGCCAAAGGTCGAGAGCAGAATCAACAGCAGTGGAAAGAACGCGAGCGCCGTGTAATACGCCACCGACGCGGCCAGTGTCGAACCATGATCCGCCGACCAATTGAGATAGGTGCGATACAGCAGGTGGGTGAAGTTTCGTAGATGGGCGATCATGGCAAGGCATTATAACATGCTTGGCCAGGAGACTCACGGCGAATCTTAGCGGCGTTCTTTGCGGGCCATCGGGAGACACGTTGCTAGTTACAACGAGCGGGAACATTCGTCGGAATCGGCAGGAATACATCACCGCTGCATGGCTCAAAACCTGCCGGCCAACAGGCGCTCATACGGCAGAGAACCCGATTCTGTGTGGGAGCATCTGGATTAACTCGTTCGACACAGAGTTCGACAGTGCCACCATCGCAACCATAAAGGAGCTGCCAGACATCACGAGCCAAATAGCGAGGCACGTAACCGATCATCGCGCTTGGGTGCTCAGTTCGAACTGCCACGGCATTGGGGTCTGACGGGTTCTGAACATCCAGCATCAAATGCAAGACATCACCAGGCTCCAATAGTTTAATCCTGTTTAAAACTGTCGGCTCTACCCACCGAATGCCATGCAGAAAAAACTTGTTCAAATAGCATCCTTCAGCGTCCGGTGCGGGACACGGAAACACCTCAATGGCATCGGTTTGACGAATACCCTCGGTAACACCTAGCACAACGATAGGATCAGGCGGATTGTCTGGATCGAAGCCACTCCAGCGTAAATACTCTTCATACTCCGGCCGCGAAGACGGCAGCAGGCGATTAGCGAAAAGCGGAAAGAGCGTTTCGGATTCGTAGATTTGGTCCAGCTTCTCCATCCCCGAGAAGGGTTGAAAGTCAGGGAGCGTTGCTCCCTGAACATAGCAAAATCGATAAAGACCTTCTTCGTGAACTAAGCGACCAACTGGTCGCCAGCCGCTGTGCGCTTTTTCATTTCGCCAAGCAACAAACACTGCGTTCATATTAATTTCAACACCTAATTTTCACTTCCAGCTACCAGACTCAGCAAGTTGTCGTGCCTCTTCCGACACATCTTCGGGAACGTAATAGCGATTCCTCTTGGGGCGTTCACCAGTGACGGCTTGCAGTCGAGTCAAAACTTCTGATATTTCGGTCGGCACTGTCCCAAGGTCAATAAGGATAGCATTGTACGGATCTTGTTCTTTCTTTTCCTTTTCAGGAGCGTAGGGGTCATAGACAGTCTGTTTTAACCGATCGTCACGAAGTGCATAGTACTCGGGCAGATTATAGCCTTTCTTCTTAACCAATTCGCGTAGGGCTTCCTCCCAGGTCTCGCGGACACCGTCAATCGCGCCTTCGGGGACCGGATCGTTAACAGCCTTGAACTTTCGACGTGTGACAAATCGAGTGGCTAGGTCTGCAAGGACGCTGTCAGGATGTCGCGACCAAACGATCAATTGATAGACCAGCGTAGAATCCTCCAGCGCAAGATATTGCTCAATCGTTTCCTTGCTCTCCTTCTTCGCGTTCCGAAATTGTTGGATTTCTGGGATGAACTGAGGGGCCCCTCTCTCTGTCTCAAGCTGCTCCGCCCGTCGCCATGCGGCATGGATGAGCTTCTCAAATCCGCGCGTCGTCTTGTGCTGGTAGACGTTCTGATACATGTAAAAGCGAGCGAAGATGTACTCTTCAATCGCAAATTTTGCCGAATCAGGCCAAGCCAGCACCATGCTGCTGTCCTTCTCAACAAGAGAAACCGTGTTCAGAATACGATACCAATCGAAGTGTCCGTATCCAGCGCCGGTAAAGTAACTGTCCCGGCGCAGATAGTCTAGGCGGTCAACATCAAGCTCGCTTGATAAAAGGGTCTTTTGCCAGGGAGGTTTCTCCCGATTCTTCTCCTTGATCAGAGCTACAACATCCCCAACTGGAATCTCATGCTTTGTCAACACTCGATTCACCTCCGTGGCATTGCTCTCAATGATGCGACATGACCATTCCTCATGGTTGATGCCCAGCAATGGCTCGAAGAGATGAGAAAACGGACCATGCCCCACATCATGAAGAATGGCGGCAGCGAGAAGTTGAGTCTTTGCCAATCCAAGTCGCGGCCCTGGCTCGCAGCGTTCCAGTCTATTAAGCACCTGTCGCATCAGGTGCATTACGCCAAGAGTATGTGAGAGCCGACTGTGATCGGCACCGGGATAAGTAAAATGGCTAACGCCGAGTTGATGAATGCGGCGAAGCCGCTGAACTTCTCGCGTGTCGATCAACTCGATAAGCCATGGTTCATCGAGGGAGATGTAGTTGTACAGCGGATCGCGAATAATTTTTTCACGGGTGGGCATGCGAACGTTCCATTACCCTCTTGGCCAAAGTTTCTGCTTCCTCCATGATACTGGACTGTTCGCTTTCCCTCTTAAATTTTGCCGTCTCCACGACGGCATTCTCCCATTCGCTTCCCGCCTGGTGAAACGCGACGATGGTCGCGGCTAACTCCAATATCCGGGAACGAGTATCATTGAATTCCTTCAACAAGTCGGCGTACTCTTCAACCTCTCGTCGGCGCAACGTGCCTACTGCTGTCCTCTCAAACTCCATAAGCCGTTCGCCAGCCTCGTCGTCGACACGATAGCGAAACTGAGGGCCGAACTCCGTGTCGTCGCGATCCTCAATGAGCACGTGACAACTGGCCAGCTGGTCGACGAGTCCGGCGAGTGACTTCGAGTAAGGACCATAGTAATGAATCCGGTAATCTGTGACGTTGAAGGGACAACCGGCGGCTTGTAGCAAATGGACGGTTTTCTGGATACGCTTGCGCGACCTGATGCCGCCTGCTTGAGCGATGAGCTTGGCGAGTTGGTAATTGGTCATGGGGCCACTCCTTGATATGTACGTTTGACCACTATCCTATCGTCGGTCAGTCCACGAGGCCAGCATGAAAAAATCTGGAAGCGCTGCGGGAGGATGGCATGATAGCATGGCTAAGCACGGCGGGTAAAGTAGCACCGGCCAGTGACTTGCGACGCCCTGGACCTCAGTCTTCTATTCTGCGGTCACGAGAAGCAGTCCGCCCTTCGTTGATCGCAACCTTTTTCAAGTTCTACTCGCCAATCGTTTCTTCCCCACCCCGCGTGGCCATCGCCCGCCAGGTAGCCGGGTCAATCTCGTCGCCGAAAAACCGCGCCGAGCCATCCACGCGCGCCGCATTTACGCCGCCCGGGTGCCTGCTGCGCGATGATCTCCAACCGAACGCCGCGTAGCGCTCGCTGAGCGGTGCGATGAGCTTGGCCGACATGCAATCAAGTTCCGACGAATTCGGCGGGCGAAAGTGGTTATACATGGCCGAACGATACTCGCCATTGGCCCAAGAAAAACTTGGCGGATCGCTAAAGTTAAACAGGACCGAGGCGTCGCAAGAAGTTTGCGTGAGCGGGGCCGCGCTGGCGAACACGTAAGCAACCCGCTCATCGATTTGGCCGCGCGGCGTGAGTGGGGCCACAAAGTCGCCCAAAGTTGTCTCGGACAGAAACACGGTCTGACTAGTGCCATCCGTGATTTCAGCGATGTTCAGCCGCGAATTAACGTAAAACACGCCATCGGCATCAACCGGCGTGCCTCCAGCAATCCCACTCCCCGACGCCGCGGCGTAGTTCGTAGGACCAAACCCTGGACTCACGCGATCTCCTCGATCACTTGGACAGAGCATGCCGGGAATGATCTGCTCGATTGCCGCTTGATTTTTCTCGGGCAGATTGAAAAACCTGTTGTAAAGCGGTAGCGACATATCAAGCTGGGAGTAGAGCGCCGCGTTCTCGAAATGCGGCAGCGATTGCGCGAACGCCGACCAGCGATAAAACGTGTGCGGCGTGGCCGGATCGTTGGGATCAGCTTGGGCCAGCGAGCCACTCGGCAGATGCCCGTGGGCCGCTTCATAATTGTGCATGGCGAGCGCGAGTTGCCGCAGACGGCTCAAGCAATCGTTCCGCCGCGAACTTTCTCGCGCGGCTTGAATCGCCGGCAACAAAAACGCGACGAGTACCGCGATAATCGCAATCACGACCAAAAGTTCCACGAGCGAAAACGCGGTGGCGTTCGTGCGTCGCTCCGTCATGGTGGTCGTCGTATCGAGTTTCATATCAAGTTGAAAAATCGGCTGGCTTGCGCTGGCGGCTCATGGCACAGAGCGCTAGCGATAACAGAGCCAACGTACTTGGTTCAGGAATGCTTATCGCAGCCGCAAGCGGTAGGTAACTCGCCATGGCGGTCGGTTGGAATGCGCCCGAGATCCCTGAGTTACCGAACCCACGTTGCCATGCCAAGAAATCGCGACCATCGGTATCAAAATCGCCATCAAAATCGGCGTTGGCTAGGGTATTGTAGGGTGTTCCATAGGCATCCTGCAAAATGGCGAGGTCAGCATCGTCAACAACGGTATCGCCATTGGCATCCCCCACCAAGAATGGCGAGGTAGCAAAAAAGAAATCGTTGTAGCGCGTGATGTTCCCCGGAAACAACTGATTGGGGTAGAACGGATCGGTGAGCCTATCGTTCCCCAGACTCGAAACCAGAATGTTGCCGTCTCCGCCGATCAGCACCCCCGAGGGGTAGGGAACATGCTCGCCGAATTGTAGCCCTTGGACAACTTCCCCGCCCGAAACCAAGAACTTCACAAAAGCCTGACCCGTTAAACTAGCGACAAACAAATTGCCGTTGTCGTCAAATGTCAAACCATTGAAGCCGCTCGGGGGGTATGGTAGGGCGAGGCTAACAATGGCTCCGGAGGCAAACGTGGTCGCCGCGGTGGCGTAGTCATCAAGAGGATTGCCCTCCGGCGCGGCGTACTTCAACACCGATCCTACGGCTCCAAAGTAATTCGTTTCGCTCACATAAAGATTGCCGTCGTCATCGAAGGTCATGCCAGCACGACCCGTTGCGGCAGAGCCTGTGCCGATTGTCTGCAAAAGATTGCCGCTCGCATCGAAGCGATGGACTTCGTTACCATCCGAAACTCCCATTTGGGCAAACTCCGAAACAAAAAACGTGTTGCTAGGGGCATGATAGCTAATGCCGCCAGCACCAATCACATCGGTAATGAAGGGCGTTGTTGTGCCGTCGACAGGATCGACTCTCACCACGCTAGCGACCGTCCCAAAGGGCCCCCCTTGCACGTTCGTCACGTAGAGAAATCCGGCCGGCCCGAAGGTCATGCCCGAAGGAACATCCAGACCCGTCGCCGTCACGACCCGCAAAAAATCGCCGGTCTCTTCATCAAACGACAAGACGCGATTGGTAGCTCGATCAGTGACGAACAGTTCCGCCGCCCGGGACATAGCCGTTGTAGACAAAACAGAGCACAAACAGAGCAAGCGAAAGAGGTGTGACAAATTCATCGTGGCAATCTCCCCGAAGGTAAAGCATAGGAGTGGCAGGCCGATGGGATCGGCAGGGTCTCATCAACGTGGGATTGCCGTCTGACTAAGTGGCTAGGGCAGACACTCGACGAGTACAGAAGAGCAATTCGCTGTTACGTTGAAAAAACAGGGCGCGACAAAGGCGGGATTAGTGGCGAGCTTGAGTCTTCCAACAAGGCCCGTTCCGACATGGCCTGTTCCGAAAATGAACCCCCTTATTGTCCGAAGCGCCACGAACAGCGTCAATACGCCAGCCTGAGAATCTTGGAGAACAGCGAAGTCCGCCCGAATGTAGCAGGCACACTCCGTGTGCCGTGGCTGCCCCGAGAAAACGCGGTGATTTCACCAAGACGGTTACGGCACACGGAGTGTGCCTACTACTTTGCAGTTCTCCTGCCTGAGAATCCGGCTTGGAAAACAGCATCGCCCCGGCAAAAATTGCTTTTGCCGGGGCGATCCGTGTTGTGATTGCCATCAAAATACCATGCGGATTCATCCGACTCTGCGTCGCATGGCCCCCAGGCAGCCGAGGGCGAGCAAGACCAGTGAAGACGGTTCCGGTATCACGGCGAACCCTCCTTCAAAGTCAAACGGCGTGGCCGCGGGCCCCACAAGCGCGCCATTGGTGGTTGCACCCGTAGTGAGATTCACATCATAAAGCAGATAGGAACCCAAGGGTCCACCGAGCGGAGCATCCGGCCGCTTATACACCGCGAACGCCAGATCATCGCCGAGGCCTGGATCGGTGCCCGTGCTGTAGATATCGAAGCCGATATTGCGTTGGGCATCAATCGTCAACCCGAAGCTGCCGACCGTGGCCACGGTTCCGGGATTGGGTGGGTTCTGCAAGAGCAAGGCGTCGTTACGCGAATCCATGTCATAGAGCGCAGTCGTCCCGCCCATCGTCGCGTTGTTATTGATATAGGCCGAAGCATCCACAAATGGCGAGTTGCCGTTGGCAAAAGCTAAGTTGCCATCAACGCCTGCGATAGCCCCGGTCGACGAATTCAAGCGCAAATTGGAATTGTTGGTTGCGGTCAGACGAATCCGCATGCTGCCATCCCCCTGCAGCGTCGTCGGATTGAAATCAAAACCAAACGTCTGATTTCCAGTGAGGTTGTAGGGCGCGGGTAGCGCGCCCGACGAGGCGAAGCCTGCCCCCACGGCAGTGGCCGAGCCATTACTCAGGTTAAGCGTGTAAAGTTGGGTCGTGTTCGGGCCAACCTCAATCGCATAAAGCTGGTTGGTGCTGGGACGAAAATCGATTCCCTCGGGCACGAAGCCCACGGGGCCCAGGGTCGTCACACTGCTAGGATTGTCAACGTCGAAGCGGAACAAATTACCAGCGGCATTCACTCCATAACCCGTGATGGCGGTTGCCTGATCGGCAATGGCCAGCGTGCCCAACAACGCGCACGAAACAACACAGAAAACTTGTTTGCGGAACATGATGTCACTCCCAAGGTACAACTTGAAGAAAGAAGGAAAGATTCCTTCACGGGGAAACGCAAGCTGCTGTGGGTAGCGACTCCTTGGCTATGTTTCAAAATGCGACAGGAAAAACACCGGATGCTTTACTGGTGCTCCGCACGCCTTCGCACAGATAGCCGTATCATACCCCCTGCTTGTGCCAACACAAGATACGGCCACAACAACAAACTGGATTTATTTGCGTCGGATTTCTCTTTCGGAAAGCAAATTTACGCTGATTTCCTTAGCGCGCTAATTCCCAGGCCCACCCAAAAAATGACCAGCGTCCCCACCACCACCGTCATGTACGAATGCCACGGATTCCGGAATTCGGCGGGAATCGTCACCCATTGCGGGAATTGTGGCACCGACATCCACAAAATCACCAATAAACCCACAATCACTGCGATCGCCCCCGCAGCATTGTCGGACCGCCGACTCACGAGCCCCAACAGAAACAACCCCAGCACTCCCCCCGCGAAAATCCCCGCCAGTTGCCACCACGCATCCAGCGCCAGCCCCGCGCGAATCATCCACAATCCAATCCCCGTTCCCATCGCACCCCAAAAGAGTGTCGAGATATATAAGACACGCATCGATTCCCGCTCCCCCGCCTCGGGCCGCAGATAGCGCTTGTAGAGATCGCACAGCGTAAGTGTCGCCATGCTGTTGAGATTGGAATCCATCGACGCCGCAAAAATCGCCGCCACCACCAAGCCAGCCAACCCCACGGGGAGTTGGTTCTTAATGAAATGCGGAAACACTTTGTCGGCTTGCTCGACTGAGCCCAACAACTCCGGCTGTGCGCCGTACAACACCGACAAACTCGTGCCGATAAAAAAGAACACCGCCGCCGTGGGCACATACAGCAGCGTCGTGATCCAAATGCTCTTCACGGCTTCGCGATCACTGCGCGCGGTGAGATAACGCTGAATGTAACTTTGGTCCGTGCCGAAGTTGCCGAGGTTAATCACCAAGCCATACGCGAACACGACCCAGAACGTCGGTTCACGCAAGCTGGTTCCGAAGCTTCCCAAGCTGAATTTATCGTTTCGCCAACCTGTTTCCAGAATCTCGCTCAAGCCACCGGGTGTTTGACCAATCACCGCCAACACGCAGAGCGATGTCCCCGCAATTAGCACGGCGCTCTGCAACACGCCGGTCCACACCACCGCCTTGATCCCGCCCGCCATGGTGTAGAGCGTCATCAACACGCCGGTCACGATGATCGTTGTCGAGACTTCCCACCCCGTGAGTGGTGCGACGGCCAGGGCTAGCAAATAAATGACGGTCCCCGTGCGGGCCATCTGCGTGAGCAGGAAACAAATCACTGCATAGGTGCGGGCCCACGGACCGAAGCGATGTTCCAAATGTTCGTAGGCCGAAATCTCGCCCGTGTGCCGATAGAATGGCACAAAGTAGCGCACCGCAATCGCCGCGGCCACCGGCGTGGCGAGCGAAAACACAAACGCATTCCAATTCCCCGCGTACGCCTTGCCGGGATTCGCGAGGAACGAAATGCTGCTCACATACGAGCCAAACATCGACAAACCGACCGCCCAACCGGGGAGCGACTGGCTCGCCGCCATGAAATCGTCGGCACCCGTGCGCCGCAGCGCAAACCAAGCGCCGATCCCCACCACCGCCGCCAAGTAGGCGACCAAAACCAGCAAGTCGAGCGTCGGCAGCATGTGGCGTGCAATAAGTGGAAAGTGTTAAGATTTGCCCCAATGTTCCAGCGTCACAAAACGGGCAAAAATAATCAACTATTTCTGGTTTATCGAAAGCAAATTGTTGACTCTCCTTCGCGGCACCGCTAGCCTGAATCGGCCAATTGACACCAGTCTCAATGCTCTTCCTCGTTTTTTTGAGGTGACCGTCTCATGAGTCGTTCTCTGCCCGCTCGTTTCGTGGCTCCGATCTTGACCTTGGTCTCTTTTGTGGCCAGTCCTCTGCTACTAAGCACCCTGTTGGCAGGCATTCCCACCGTCTTTCAACCCAATTTCGACCAAGGCTATACCCTCGGTTACACCATCGGATATGACTCGGGTTTTCTCTCGGGCCAAGACCGGGGCATCACGATCGGCACTCAAAACGGCAAGGCCGACGGCTTTGACGCGGGCTGGGTCGATGCCTATGAACCCGCCTACGACATCGCGTACACGGTGATTTATCCCGTGGGCCATGTTGAAGGTTGGGCTGAAGGATTAATTGAAGGCTATGATGAAGGGTGGAGATGGGCTGACAGGTACTACTCTGCGGGCCTATTTATATCGCATGTCAATGCATCGGGATGGGGATGGGGTGGAGGCGGGTCAAGTTCCGGAAGCATAACTATCAATGGTGGTGGTTTCGGTGGAGGATTTGAGATTTCCAAGTCGCATTATTGGGACTATCGCAAGCTTCTCAATCTGCCTGAGGACTACGATTGGACCACCCACTTTTTTGACCTTGGTTACGAAGATGGCCAAAAACTCGGGAAGACCACTGGCGATCAAGATGGCTACAACCTGACTTATGGTCCGGCTTATGACGCTGGTTATGATGTTGGCTATGTCGATGGAGTGGATGAAGGAACCGCGGAAGGGACTCTCGATGGCGCGACCGACGGATACGATGACGGTTGGGACGTGGGCTTCGAAGCAGGTGAGGACCTTGGCTTTACTGCCGGTGTTCAAGACTTCTACAACGGATACTTCGAGCAGCCTGTCTATGAACTCACTCCATTCCAGGTGCCCCAAATGCTCGAGGCCCCTTCGCACGTTTTCGCCATTCAAGCCCCATTGCCGGGGAAAATCAGTGTGCCTGAGCCGGTGAGCCTCTCACTGCTTGCCGTAATCAGTTTGGTTGGGCTCTTGCGACGTTCTAGATAGAACTGTTCGGCGCGAGTTCCGGCAGATTAACAGTCCTACGGTGATCATTCCTGCCAAAAGTGCACTCGGCGGTTCCGGTACGGCCATGCTTGCTGCGACCAACATTCCGCCGTTGTACGCGGTCTGCCAAGCGGCCAAATCCCCCCCGCTGAATGGATTGGTCGATTCACCCCGTTGCCACTTCAAAAAATCCCGTCCATCGACATCGAAGTCGACATCGAAGTCGCCGGGAGTGCCGGAGGAGACGACTGCGAGGCCCAGGCTTGTCGGTTGAAAGTCGACCGCCCAATCAAGGCCGCTGGGCAGTGTAGCCGCCGAGAAATCGAAGTTGGGACCGCCGACGATCGAACCCGCCGTGAAGATCGGAAACGTCATCCCCGCGGTCGGTGTGAAGCCGATGCCCAGCGTTACGACGAAATCACCCGCGAGGCTCGCCGCGCCGGTCACTGTAAGGTCGTCGAAATTGGAGGCGCTGCCAAGGTTGAAGTCGATGTCGGCGCCCGTTTGCTGAATGAGTGAACCAACCGTCGCGTTGTCCAAGGTCAACGTCGACCCTGACTGCAACGTCACGCCGCGGGTGATTGCGGAGCTACCCACGCTCAAACTCCCGGCGTTGACGACATCGGCGCGGACCTGGCTGCTCGAAGCGACGACCACAACACCGTTGTTGACGATCGACTGCCCCGGGGTCGTTTCGAAGATGCCGCCACTCGCCAGAAAGAGCGTGCCAGAACTGCCGACAGTGACTCCGCCGATAACCGGCACATATCCCCCCGCGTCGATGTTGAGCCGGCCCGTGCCAGCGGAGCCCACGGTCAGCGACGAGCCGACGTCCAGCCTCGACCCCGCCCCCGTGACGTTCACGGTCGAGTTGGCGCCCGCGAGCTCGCCGATGATCGTCGCCCCCACCGAGTCGGCTTTGCCCCCCGCCGAAACCGTGAGCGTGCTGGTCCCTTGGCGGCCGGCGAACAGCGTGCCCCGAGCCTTGAGCAGGGAGTTGGCGCCGGTCACGGTGGTGGTGTTGGTCCCGCCGCTCGAACCGAGGACGATGTTCTGCCCTTCGATGACTCCAGCGGTGGAAACGGTGGTCGTTGTGCCGCGGAAGAGGCCGATCAGTCCATCCGACTCCACGCGGCCGCCGGTCACATTAAGCGTGACGTTCGACGCCGCCTCTCCGCCAGTGCTCAGGGATTCGTTCGCTACTAGCCGGGCCCCGCCGCTGATTGTGGTATTGGTCGTGCCGCCGCTGCCGAGGACGCCCATCCGCAGTCCCGAGTTGTAAGTTGCCACCGCATTGTTAGTGAGTGTGGCCGTGGTCGTGGCGCCGCTGCCTCCCCAGTCGCTGATCGTGCCGCCGGTCGTGCCGACGGTCAGCCCGCCATTGTTCATGTCGAGCGTGGCATTGCCCAGATCGAAGTACGACGGCGTGATGAAGCCTCCGCCATTGCGGATCCGCGTCGTGGTATTATCGCTGAAGATGAAGCCCGAGGTGAGCGTCCGGTTGACGAATCCGCTGTCGACGAGCAGCGTCGTGCCCGCGCCGAGGTTCAAGCTCCCCCCCGTCCAGTCGATCCGGCTGCCGGCGTTGAAAGTAGCGCCGCCGTTGAAACTGGCCGTGCCGTTCACCAGATTCAGATCGGCCCGATTGTCGAACGTCGCCAGCCCATCGGCTTGCAGTGTGCCGCCATCGACCGTGAGCGAGACCGTCCGATTCGTCGAGCCGCCCCCCATGCGAAAGGTCGAGGTGGTGCGGAGCGAGCCGCCGCTGGTGACGTTCCCCACGAATGCACCGTTCGAGAAACCGGCGACGAGGCTGCTAACGTTCGCGACCCCCGAGTCCGAGATCGTAACGGTCGCATTGCCACTCGATCCCGACCCCCAGTCGCTGCGGGTGGTCCCCGCCGCGGTAAAGGTCGAGCCGGCCCCGGTGACCGTCAGGGAGCCGACGGCGTTGTTGCCGACGTCGATAAACGAGCCGGCCGTGATGTCGCCGCCACCCGTCGCCTTTAAGTGGACACCGTCGTCGACGGCATGCGAGTCCCCGAAGACCAATAGCGCCGTGCCGTTGTACTCGAGGTCGACCCCCGTGAGGGCATTGAGCTGCCCGCCGCTGTTGATGGTCGTCGTGCCGCGCACCAGCGTCGTGTCGCCGGAGATGCGGAGCTCGCCGCCGCTGTTGACCCGCATCTCGCCTGCGGACTGGTCGAAGAAATAGGTCAAGGTTTGCACGCTGGAGCCGTTGTTGACGTCGATGCGGCCATTGTTGACGGTTCCGATGGAGTTGGTCGTGACGGTCGAGTTGTTGAGCGAAAGGATGGCGTTGTTCAAGACGCGCACGAGAGGCGTGTTGAGCCGAAGGGTCGAGACAGTATGAACATTGAGCGACTGAAAGTCGGAGTTCTTGAAATCCATCGCCAAGGTCGCGGTCAACACTGCTCCGTTGGCGCCGGTAAACGTGTATTGTTTCAACAGGGGAGATTCAACGGACAGGTAATTGATTGTCGTACTCGCCGACAACTGAACATTGGTGACGGCCAGTGGAAAGCCTGATTCGTTGTCGGGAAAAAATGCGTTTTCGGTTGAACTCGGCGGACCGGAATTAAAATCAACTATGAACCACGAGGTCGATGCAAACCAGTCGCCGCCAATCCCGCTCCAGGTGTCAGCGTGAGCCGCGCTGGTGGCGAGAAGAAGTACGGCGATGGCGCACGCTTGGCACAAAAAGAAACTCTCGGCAACCCGAGACGGGAAGTGGCGACGCATAAGATGTGTCTCGTGAGGTGTGGTGTCCGATGATGTTCCCAGAAGCGCGGCCTCTATTCGCCGCCAAGATTTCAACGCGCTTGCGGGAGTGTCTAGCATAACCTGAGTTGAATCACCGGGCAAACACCCGTTTCATACAGGTGCGGCCAATCCTTGCGTTAGCCGCGAGGCGACGCGCAGCGCAGCCGAGCGGGCATCAACGCAAACAACGCACAAACCAAAATCAAACCCCACGGCTCCGGCACGGCGACATGTAAGGCGGAAGGGGGAAGGCGGAGGGCGGAAGTGAGCGAACCCACTCCATAATTCGCCTGCCAAGCCGCCAAATCCCCCGGACTAAACGGATTCGGCGATTCCCCCCGTTGCCAGGCCAAGAAGTCGCGGCCATCGACGTCGCCGTCGAGGTCATGGTCGCCGGGGAGCGCCGCCAGCAAGGCGATGTCGTTGCCATCGCCAGCGGCATACGTGATGAAGAGATTCGTACCGCCGAAGTTGCCGACGAACGCATTTTCCACAAGCCCCTGAAAAGTACCAATTTGCGAGCCCGTGACGTTGACAATTCCGAACTCGTCGCCCGGCACGGGATTGAAGCTGTTAATCAGTGAAACATCGAGAGTGCCGTCGAGCGCCAGGTCGCCAACCACAATGATCTGATCGTATTGCGTGCCTGCCACCGTGCCGCCTAGTTCGATTTGCAGCGTGGCGGTCGAACCAAAGCTGATATTATTGGCAAACGTGACCGAGGCGGGGCTATTGCCTGGTCGCAAGTCGCCTTCGAAGAAGATGTCGCCGCCACCGGTGCTGCCGCCGCTGCCGGTGAACGCGCCGAGCACGACCGCCACGCTGGTCGTCGAACCGACCTGGCTGACACGGAATGTTCCGTTCTGGATGATGTCATCGTAGAACGTCGCGTTCGCGCCGCCGCTGACGACGATCGTTGCGCCGACATTGTTGGTAATGTCGCCAAAAACATCGCTGGTCCCAAAACTCAAAGCCAGGCTTCCCCCATTCGTGAGGCCGCCGCCAAAACGGAGCGCGGCATCGCGGGCGGCGATCAGGCCCGTCGAGGCGGAGTTGGTTAGCGCGCCGTCGAACTCGATTTCACCCTCGATCACCTCGATCAGTCCGGCGTTGGAACTGGCGGCAGTCGCGTCGAAGTGGATTGCTTGATTGTCTCTGACGCGCACGTTGCCGGTCGCAGTGTTGGTCAGCGCACCGGTGACGCGCCCCGCGCCCTTCAATGTACCGCTATTGCTGATCGCTCCGATCAATCGCGCGTTATTGACCAGTTCCAGTTCGCCGCTGTTGACAAAGTTGCCTGCCGTAATCAGGCCGCTGTTGGAGGATAAATACCCGTTCGCGCCGATGGTGAGCGCTCCGGCAACGGTAAGCGGCGCGGCCACGGGCAAGGCAAAGTCACCCGCCGAGACGGTCAAACTCGGTAAAGTGCTGGTGGAGTTGTAAAGCAGTGTGCCGACACCCGACTTCGTCAGCCCACCAATACCGCTAATCGTGCTATTGAGTGTCGTGGTCCCGAGCGTCTCAATCGTTCCCCCGGCAGCGCCCAACGAAATCGCACTGCCGAGCGTCATCGTCGTCGTGTTACGAAGCGTGCCACCGTTGAAATTGAGCATCCCACTGCCCAGGTTGGTCTGGCTACTAATCGCCAGCACGCCGTTGTTGAGATTGGTCGCGCCGGTATACGTGTTGGCGGCGGTGAGTGTCACGGTGTCGGGGGTGTTCTTGGTCAGGGCCCCGCTGCCGGCCAGAATGGCGCTGACTGTTCCGCCCTCGAGGTTGTAAGCGCTGCCGATGAGAGTGCCGCTCCCAGTGATCGAACCACCGTTTCTCAAGGTGACCACGCCCACGGTCTCGGTGAAAGATTGCAAGTCAAAGACGGCAGAAAAGCCGTCGACGAACAACTCCGAGGCGTCGGCCAAGCGCTCGCTGGCGCCGATGCGGAGCGTTCCTTGGGCGACGCCGGTGCCGCCAGTGTGGGTATTGGCTCCGCTGAGTGTTTGCGTGCCGGTGCCGATCTTGGTGAGGCTTCCCGTACCGCTGACGACGCCGGAGAACGTGGCCGAGGCATCTCCGGCCCCGACGATCAGTGCTCCACTGCCGAGCGTGATGTTGCCGTTGCCGCTTAGCGCGCCGATGGTATCTATAAAACTGTTGAGGTTGAGCGAGCCGGGGGATGCGACGGTCACGACGTTCGTGTTCGGCAGGACATTTGACGCGCCCAGCGCCAGGATCCCGTTGTTGATGGTCGTCGTGCCCGTGTATGTGTTGTTGCCGCTGAGCGTCACGGTGTCGGGGGTATTCTTGGCCAAGGCCCCGCTGCCACCCAGTATGGCGCTGATTGTTCCGCCCTCGACATTGTAAGCGCTGCCGATGAGGGTGCCGCTACCGATGATCGAACCACCAGTCCTCAGAGTGACTGCGCCGACGGTCTCGGTGAACGATTGCAGATCAAACACGGCCGTGCTGCCATCGATGATCAAATCCGAGGCGTCGACCAAGCGCTCATTGGCACCAATGCGCAGCGTGCCTTCTGAAATGCCCGTACCGCCGGTGTAGGTGTTGGCCCCGCTGAGCGTCAGCGTGCTGGTGCCATTCTTGGCAAGCCCTCGGAGCGCGCTGTTCTCGCCGATGGCGCCACTGATTGTCACACCGTTCGTATTAGAGACCGTGATCAACCGACTGCCGGTCAACGTCATCGGACCGGACAATGTGATGCCCTGTGATCCGGCAGTGGCAAAGTTTGCATTCACCGTCACGGCATTGGCCAGGCTTCGTGATGCGCCCAAGGTTCCTCCATTGAGCGTCCCCCCATTGATGGTCAGCGTGCCGGTCCCCAGGGAGCTGTTGTTGTTCAACGTAAGCTGGCCCGCGTTGAGAGTGACACCGCCCGTAAACGAGTTGCTAGCGTTCAGCGAAAGAGTGTTGGCGCCGTTTTTGACAAGCGCGCCAGCAACGCCCGAGATGCTGACCGCAATCCCCGAGCTGCCGGTCGCGGCGTCGAAGATCAGTTGATTTCCGCCCAGATCAACGCTGCCCGTGTTGAAGGCAAGCGTCCCCGCCGCCGCCGTCCAAGTTTGACTGGCCCCCAGGACAATCGGGACGTTGATCGTTTGAGTCTGCGTATCGTTATTCGTAATTCCACCACCTTGAATGGTGAGCGTCGCTCCGCCAGAGTTGCTGATGTTGAACGCTCCCACCGTATTGTCGAACGTGAGGCTGTTAATGTCGAAGTTGACATTGACTGTGTTCGCAGTGTCGATCGTCCCCGCCATGATGATATTGGCGGTGCCATTGCTCACCGGCACGCCGTCGGGACTCCAATTGGCGGCCGTGTTCCAATTGACATCTCCCCCGACCGCTCCGCCGCCGTCCCACGTTTGGGCATTCACGGAAACAGCGAACAAACACGACAGAACCGCAGACGCAGACGCGATGCGAGTAACCATGGACACCTCTCAAATGATGTGGAATAAAAAGTAGGTTGTGTCAACGGCACGCGCCGGAGCCGTGGCAGTTAATGCGAACGCAACAATGAGGGAATTCGTGACTGGATCACACATGGTGGAGTAATCCCGCTGATGGTTATTTTTTTGACCATACTCCGTCTCGGCGGCTTCGCGCGCAAACGGCCAGGGTTACGAACGCCAAGTAGCCGAGACAGTCCGGTTCCGGCACGGCGGTACTCGCTGCCACAAGGGGCCCTACTCCATAATTCATTTGCCAATCGGCAAGATCCCCAGCGCTAAACGGCGTCGGCGAACCGCCGCGCTGCCAAATGAGAAAGTCACGGCCATCGACGTCGCCATCGTTGTCGAAGTCGCCGGAAGTTCCACCTGCTAGAAAATTGCTCAGCACAACTTGATTGTCATCGAACGGACTGCCGACGCCATAGTTGATGAGAAACGAACCGCCGCCGTCGGAGGTGGTCACCCGCTGGCCGCTCGGGGCGTTGTCGAAGGCGCCCGACAGGCTGCCGGCTATCAGGATCGCAAATGTCTGGCTGGGCGTCGGCGTGAAGCCGCCCGTGAGCGTTAGGTCCAACTCGCCGTCGAGCAAGGCGCTGCCCGTGACGTTGACAAAATCGAACTCGGAACCGGCCAGCGGGCCGCCGATTTCGATCTCAAGTGCGCCCCCGGATTGCTGTGTGTAGTTGCCGTTGACGGTGGTGCTGCCGGGAGAGTGGCCAGGCGCGAGTGTACCGCTGGAGTTAACGAGGTTGCCGTTGAAGGTTCCCACATGGAGCGTGCCGGAGGTCCATTGGAATTGGCCGCCCGCGCCGTCAAAGCTGACCGCCGAAGCATCGAGCGTACCCCCTTGAAGCCGTACCAGTCCCTGAGGAAAGATCTCCACCCCTTGGGCGGCGCTGACGGTCCCGGCGGGTTGAATGTTGAGCGTACCTTCTCCGCCGGAAGCTCCGAATACTGGCTCACCTCCAACCAACAATCGCCCGGTCATCGTCCAGGTGCCGCCGGTGACCGTGGCCGTGCCGTCCGAGCCGGCTCTTGCGCCAAGGATACCGTCGGCACTGGAGACGTTACCGCCCCCCGTGACATTCAGCGTGCCCGACCCTTCGAAGCCGACGGTCAAACTGGAATTGTTCCACTGCGAATTGGCGCCAGAAACGGTGACGACGCCGACGGCGTCGGAAAAACGGCCAATGACGCTAGAGGAGCTCTGGACCATGCCGCCGTCAGCGATGTTCAGCGTGCCGTTGCCAAACTGACCGACGCGCATGGTAGTATTTATCCACTGCGAACCGGCGCCAGAAACAGTGACTAAGCTGAAGCCCTCAATGTTGGCGAGGCCAGTTTGAACTACACCGCCGGCAGTCACGTTCATGCTGCCGGCGTCGATTTCTGTTGAGCCCGTTGAAACATTGAGCGTCGCGCCCGTGCCGATTACGTTGATTTGGCCGCGGCTACTCAGTTCTGACGTGACGACGACGTCGCTGCCGAATCGGACGTTGAGCGTCGACCCGGAAAGCACCGTCAGGTCGTTACCGACCGTCAGATGAAGCGGCTTGGCGAAAAATTGAAATGTACCGAGTGAAAGGCTGGCGCCGATGATCACATCTTGGGTGCTGCCGGAAAAAGAAGAGTTGACGCGGAGCGTGCGAGGGGTATTAACCCGGATTTCCCAGATGACTTCCCGCACAATGGCACGCGATTTGCGCCACACCTTGTAAAAACAGCGGTTTGTACGCTCAACATGCCATCGTGACAGGGGAGCCCCATGGGTGACTGCCAAAACGAG
>Ga0163152_10001465_pt1 | contig 37228 bp, 28 predicted proteins | sample OliLakLV19MP8IB2_FD_148635 | JGI IMG/M metagenome (GOLD analysis project Ga0163152, IMG submission 148635) | Freshwater microbial mat bacterial communities from Lake Vanda, McMurdo Dry Valleys, Antarctica - Oligotrophic Lake LV.19.MP8.IB-2 | ecosystem: Environmental > Aquatic > Freshwater >...
TCACGCTTCACGAGATACGCTTCACTCTCTGCTGCGCTTCACGAGGAACGCGTTTTCCTGGCGATGTCGTCCCTCGACTGTGCTCGGGACCCTGAGCTTTGTCGAAGGGCGACGAACCGTCATGAATCATGCGGGTTAACCTGATAACACCGCTCACCGTCGCGCAGTCAGAACATCGCGATGTCCCACTTAAGTAATCCACTATTCTATCGAAACCACTGGGACCACCTCTCTCGCTGTCGCGAATCATTGAGTATCGACAACCCCTAACAATGCTGTGTTGCCCCCCCCAAGGAGGGATTGCCACTACGCAGTCATTTATTCAGAATGAATTTATGTGCGACTTGCAATGTGAACTGGTCGAGGTCTTGGAAGACAGAGCATCGGTTCCGTTGTGACAAGCCACTAAGAGCAATTGTTCAACGACGCGCTTCGAGATAGGGCCATCGAACCGCACATGGCGAGTTGACACTTTCACATATCGGAGAGACAGAATGAAAAAGCTTAAAAACCTTGTTCTTATGTTGGCTGGGGCCTCTACAGCATTCGCTTGTCTTCTAAGTTCAACACTTGCCGTAGTAGAAGCCGCGACCCTGCCGGCGGGGTTCTCCGAATCCATTGTGTTCTCAGGGCTGAGTGCCCCTACCGCTGTTCGCTTTTCTCCGGATGGGCGGGTCTTTGTCACGGAAAAAAGCGGACTCATCAAGGTCTTCGCCAGTCTCTCTGCCACCACGCCCACCGTGTTTCATGACTTGCGGACGAATGTGCATAACTTTTGGGACCGGGGGCTGATGGGACTGGCACTGCACCCGAACTTTCCCACCGTGCCGTCGGTTTACGTCATCTACACCTATGACAAAGACCCCACGAATGCCCAAGTGCCCCGGTGGGGCATTGCCGGCGCCACGTCCGATGGCTGTCCTACGCCGCCTGGCGCCACATCAGACGGATGCGTCGTGAGTGGGCGGGTGTCTCGGCTAGAAGCGGCCTCCGGCAGCAATCTCTCGACCGGCACCGAATCGGTCTTGGTCGAAGGGTGGGGGCAACAGTATCCCGGTCACTCGATGGACACCGTCATGTTTGGTCCAGACGGGGCGCTGTACGCGTCGGCCGGGGATGGGGCCAGCTTTAACTTTACCGATTACGGCCAGGATGGGAACCCGTTGAACCCGTTAGGGGATCCGCCGGTCGGCATTGGCGGCCTGCAGAGTCCTCCCACGGCGGAAGGGGGTGCCACCCGCTCCCAGAGTCTGCGCCGGGTCAGCGGGCCGGCCGTCTTAAATGGCACCCTCATCCGGATTGATCCCTTCACGGGGGCGGGCCTGTCCGGTAATCCGCTCTTCTCCAGTCCAGACCTCAACGCCCGCCGCATCGTGGGCTATGGATTCCGCAATCCCTTTCGGTTTACGTTTAGACCAGGCACCACTGAACTGTGGGTCGGTGACGTCGGGTGGAGCGCCTGGGAGGAGATCGACCGGATCCTTAATCCCCTCGCATCCCCTGTGCGGAACTTCGGCTGGCCCTGTTACGAAGGCGCCGCGCGTCAGCCGGGCTATCAAGGGCTGGGGCTCAACATTTGTCAAAGCCTGTACACGAACGGGAGTGCGACGCCACCCTATTTTGCCTATGCGCATGGGCAACCCGTCGTGGCCGGAGAAACCTGTCCTGCTACCAGCGGGTCGGCCATCTCGGGATTGGCGTTCAATCAAGGGGGTACCTACCCGGCGGCCTATCAAGACGCGCTCTTCTTCGCCGACAATTCCCGGAGTTGTATTTGGGTTATGTTCAAAGGGGCGGACGGTTTACCCAATCCGGCGAGCAGGGCCACGTTTGCGGCCGGTGCTGCTGGTCCCGTCGACCTGCAAATCGGGCCAGGGGGCGACCTGTTCTATGTGGACTTCTCTGGCGGGACCATCCGACGCATCCGATATGCCGGGGGCAATCAGGCCCCGAATGCCGTCATTCAGGCCACGCCGTTGTCGGGACCTACGCCGCTGACGGTCGCCTTCGATGGGCGGGGCTCCAGCGATCCGGAGGGAGGGACCCTGACCTATTCCTGGGACTTGAACGGCGACGGCCTCTTCGGCGATGCCGTGACGGCGCAGGCCTCCTTCACCTACACGCAGGCGAGACTCTATACGGTGCAGCTCAGAGTGACAGATCCTCAAGGGGCAACGGACAGCGCCAGCGTCTCGATCTCGGCCGGGAACTCCCCGCCCACTGCGTTTATTGATACGCCGACCGCAAGCACGCAGTGGGGGGTTGGTCAATCGCTTGGTTTCTCCGGCCATGCGACCGATCCAAACCAGGGCACGCTTCCATCCTCAGCGTTTGCGTGGGAGATCATCCTGCATCATTGTCCCTCGAACTGTCACACACACCCCATTCAGAGTTTCACCGGCGTCACGACGGGATCCATCCCGGCACCGGACCACGAGTACCCGTCGCACATCGAGATCAAGCTGACGGTGACGGATGCGGGGGGGCTGACGGGTACCAAGAGTGTTCTCCTGAATCCGCAGACGGTCGCCCTGAACTTTGCCTCAACTCCTTCAGGCTTGCAGCTGGTTGTCGGCAGTAGTAGTGCGCCCACCCCCTTTACGAGGACCGTGATTCGGGACTCCAAGAACTCCGTGAGTGCCGTCTCACCCCAGGCCTTGGGAGGGACCACTTATTACTTTACCTCCTGGTCCGATGGTGGCAACCAGTCGCATACGATTACGGGAACCGCGGCTGCGACCTATACGGCAACATACAGCCTCACTGCCGACCCAACGCCGCCGAGTATCCCAAGCGGGTTAACCGCCACGCCTGTCAGCGGGACACAGATCAACTTGAGTTGGGCTGCCGCGACCGATAACGTCGGCGTGACCGGCTATCAGGTGGAGCGCTGCCAAGGGGCCGGCTGCACCACCTTCGCCCTCATCGCGTCCCCCACCACGACCAGCTACCTTGACAGCGGCCTCACGGCCGGCACCACGTATCGCTATCGCATCCGCGCGCGCGATGCCGTCGGCAATCTCAGCGGCAATTCGATTATTGTGACCGCGATCACCGGCGGCGGCGGGCCTGTCGCCGGCCTCGTCGCGGCCTACGGCTTTAACGAGGGGACCGGCGTCACCAGCCGCGATGCGTCCGGGAATAACAATACCGCCACGCTCAACACCGCGACCTGGACCACCCAAGGCAAGTACGGCGGGGGCCTGTCCTTCAATGGCGCGGCCATCGTGTCGGTGGCCGATGCGGCATCGCTCGATTTGACGACCGGCGTCACGATGGAGGCATGGGCCTTTCCCTCGGTGACCGGCGGCGGCGAGTATCCAACATTGCTGATGAAGCAAAACTCGTCCGGCGCCTTGCCGACCCACATGTATACACTGCATGGCCGCGCATGGGTGAGTGATACGGGGCCACGGCTGCCTGGTCTGCGGCTCAATACCGGCACCTCCTCGGTCGTCTCTGGCGGCAGCCTCCTGGCGGCCAATACCTGGACGCATGTGGCGGCCACCTGGGATGGAGCCGTGATGCGGGTCTATCTCAATGGCGTCCAAGTCGCGAGTGGGGCCGCAATAGGCTCGTTGGTCAATTCGTCCGGGCAAGTGAGTATCGGCGGCAATAGATTCCTTAGCGCCGAGTATTTCAAGGGTATCCTCGACGAAATTCGGATCTATAACCGCGCCTTGAGCGTGAGTGAGATTCAGCAAGATATGACCACTCCGATTGGTGGGAGCACCGCCGACCCAACGCCGCCGAGTATCCCCAGCGGGTTGACCGCCACGCCTGTCAGCGGGACACAGATCAACTTGAGTTGGGCTGCCGCGACCGACAACGTCGGCGTAACCGGCTATCAGGTGGAGCGCTGCCAAGGGGCAGGCTGCACCACCTTCGCCCTCATCGCGTCCCCCACCACGACCAGCTACGTCGACAGCGGGCTCACCGCCGGCACAAGCTACAGCTATCGCGTCCGTGCGCGCGATGCCGTTGGCAATCTCAGCGGCAATTCGATTATTGTGACCGCGATCACCGGCGGCGGGCCTGTCGCAGGCCTCGTCGCGGCCTACGGCTTTAACGAGGGGACCGGCGCCACGAGCCGCGATGCGTCCGGGAACAACAATACCGCCACACTCAACACCGCGGCCTGGACGACCCAAGGCAAGTACGGCGGGGGCGTATCCTTCAATGGCGCGGCCATCGTGTCGGTGGCCGATGCGGCCTCGCTGGATGTGACGACCGGCGTCACGATGGAGGCCTGGGCCTTTCCAGCGGTGACCGGCGGCGGCGAGTATCCAACATTGCTGATGAAGCAAAACTCGTCCGGCGCCGTGCCGACCCAAGTGTATACACTGCATGGCCGCGCATGGGTGAGTGATACGGGGCCACGGCTGCCTGGTCTGCGGCTCAATACCGGCACCTCGTTCCCGGTCGTCTCTGGCGGCAGCCTCCTGGCGGCCAATACCTGGACGCATGTGGCGGTCACGTGGGATGGGTCCACGATGCGGGTCTATCTCAATGGCGCCCAAGTCGCGAGTGGGGCCGCAATAGGCTCGTTGGTCAATTCGTCCGGGCCATTGAGTATCGGCGGCAATAGACTCCTCACTGCCGAGTATTTCAAGGGTATCCTCGACGAAATTCGGATCTATAACCGCGCCTTGAGCGTGAGTGAGATTCAGCAAGATATGACGACCCCGGTGGGTGGGCCGTAGGAGAATCGCTTGGCCAGGCTTCACGTATGAATCAAGGAAGCCTGGCCTGACACATGAGGCCGACTCATTACTGCCAACGGAGAGACAGATGCTGACAGTTCTTAGCGTAATCGGCACAAGGCCAGAGGCCATCAAAATGGCTCCTGTCATCAAGGAGTTAGAAAAGCATTCAGGGCGTATACGATCGGTCCTCTGCTCAACTGGCCAACACCGGGAGATGTTGGATCAGGTGTTTCATCTGTTCCAGATCAAGCCCGACTACAGTCTGGACTTGATGCGGCCGAATCAGAGCTTGTCCTCCTTAACAGCGGGTGCCTTTGCGGCCCTAGACCATGTCGTTGAGGAGGTAAAGCCAGATTGGGTGCTGGCGCAGGGGGATACTACGACAGTTTTTGTGGCCGCGATGGTTGCGTTCTATCACCAAGTGTCCTTTGGTCATGTCGAGGCTGGACTCCGGACCGGCGACAAGTTCAGACCATTCCCTGAGGAAATTAACCGTCGGATCGCTGATCTCGTGGCTGATGCATACTTTGCACCTACTGAACGGGCACGGCAAGCCTTACTGCGAGAGGGGTGCGCTGAGTCGGACGTATATGTGACCGGTAATACGGTAATTGACGCGGTGAACGAGGTCGCTTCACGTGAATATGACTGGCGAACAGGTCCGTTGGCAGGGCTCCCTCTCGACCAGCGGATCGTATTGATTACCGCGCATCGACGCGAGAGTTTCGGCGAACCGTTTCGAGAGTTATGTTTGGCTATTCGGGATCTTGCTCATCAGTTTATCAGCGAAGGAGTGCATTTCGTCTATCCGGTCCATTTGAATCCAAATGTTCGCCAGCCCGTCACTGATATCCTCTCGGGTCTCTCCAATATCAGTCTGATCGAGCCATTGGATTATCTCTCATTGGTGCATTTGCTCAAACGATCGACTCTCGTGCTGACCGATTCAGGAGGGATACAGGAAGAGGCGCCCGGACTGCGAGTGCCGGTGCTGGTGATGAGAGATACAACGGAACGGCCTGAGGGAATAGAAGCAGGAGTCGTGAAGCTGGTCGGAACGCAGCGAAGCCAAATAATATCAGAAACGACAAAATTATTGCGGGACCCTATTGCCCATGCGACCATGGCCAATGGTGCAAATCCCTATGGAGACGGGAAAGCTGCCGGAAGGATTGTGGACGTGTTGCTAAAGCGGTCAAGTCCACACCATGCAACGACAGGGTGATTTTAGTGAGATCTTTTGGGCGTCAACAACAGGAACGACAGTGCTGCAACATTCTCCATGAACTATAAGTCGCGGGATTGAGGGAAAGGCCTGAAACTCCCTGCCTGCTGCTCTATACGGCGTGAACAATCTGTTCGGGGTCTGACAGGCTTTCTATACGCGGCATTGTCGTTTCTCTCAAAACCGGATAAGAATTTACAGCGAACGCATGTGTGGTATCATGCGATATTATTAAGGGGAGGGATAGCATGATTAGGCGCATCTTGGGGCAATGCAAGAAAGCGGTTCATCGAAAGATTGCAGACTATGTTTGGGATCGTTTGATGGAGCCAAATTCGCCACGCAACGGGAGAAAGCCTTTTGACGCGGAGGAACTCAAGCTCGTCAGAGAGGCCCTTCGATCGCAACACCTGTGTTGTATCGATGGGAAGATGGTCCCAGATTTTGAAAGGGAATTTGCCGTTGCCTACGATGTTCCCTATGCCGTTGCCTCGACGTCAGGGACAGCTGCCATTCACGTGGCAATGGGAGGCCTTGATCTCAACCCTGGCTCAGAAGTCATCACCGCTCCCATCACCGATCTGGGGACGATTGTTCCTATCCTGTCTCAGAATTGCATCCCAGTCTTTGCGGACATTGATGAGACCTACAATATGGACCCTGAGGATGTGGAGCGCAAAATTACTCCGCAAACAAAAGCCATTATTGTCGTTCATTTGTTTGGAAACCCCTGCAACATGGATGCAATGGTCGATATCGCCAAACGCCATCGTCTCCCGTTAATTGAAGACTCGTGTCAAGCACACATGACGGAATACAAAGGGCGCTATACCGGCACGATCGGAGACATCGGCTGTTTCAGCTTCCAACACTCCAAGCATATGACGACGGGCGATGGAGGCATGACGATTACCTCGAATAAAAAGTATTACGAGCGGATGAAACTCTTTGCCGACAAGGGATATGCAAGGAAGGGCTATGGGAGCCGAGCGTATCTCTTCCACGCTCCCAACTATCGAATGACGGAACTGGTTGGGGCGGTAGGATTAGCGCAATTGAAGAAAGTCAAAGGCGTTGTGGCGAAACGGCATGAACTGGGTACGCACATGAGTGAGCTGCTATCCGCAATCCCCGGCATCGTGCCGGCGCCGAGCACGCCAGGCGGAAAACATCCCTATTGGATGTACCCAATCGGTGTGCAGGGAGTTGATATCAATCGTCTGGCTGAAGAGTTGAAGAAGCAGAAGGTTCATACACTTCCTGGCTACACAGGGAAACCCATCTATTTGTGCACAGAATCATTGACAGCGAAGAAAACGTATGGCGATTCTCAGTGGCCATTTACGGGTCCAGGGGTGACGAAGAACTATGAGTACAAAGAAGGTCTGTGCCCCCGCGCAGAAAAAACCCTCGGAGAGCTCCTGGTATTGCCATGGGACGAAAGCTGGACGAGGGGAGATGTCGAACGGGTTGCAGGCATCCTCGGCACCACGCTCAAGAATCTGACGACGAATCGGTCGGCACGCACTGTGTCACACACGCCCCGCGTCACGGCGGAAGTTCCTTCGGCATCGCAAAGCAAGAAACTTCGTATCGGCATCGTTGGATGCGGGCAAATGGGGAGGTGGCATTTCGACGCCTATCGGAAAAATTCCCAAGTGGAATTTGCCGCCTTTGTCGACACGAATGTAGAAAGCGCAGAGCGGTTTGCCGCCGAAGGGACGGGGAAGGCCTATGCCTCGACAAAGGACATGATTGCGAATGAACGCCTCGACGGAGTCAGCGTATGCACGATTCCCTCGACGCATCGCGACATTGTTCTGGATTTATTGGAGGCGGGAATTCATGTGCTGTGCGAAAAACCGCTGGCTGTCTCCGTTGATCAGGCCAAAGATATGACGGCGAAGGCTACGGAAAAGAATTTGTTGCTGCTGACGGCGTTTAAGTTTCGGTACTTCGATGAGGTTCAGAAGGCCAAGGAACTCATGAATAGCGGGGGACTCGGCAAGATCGCGAACTTCCGACTGATGTTCGGTGGATCTATCGACATGGCTGGAACGTGGTTTGCCCAGAAGCATCTGTCTGGAGGCGGGATTCTTATGGACAACGGGCCTCACGCGATCGACTTGATCCGCTGTCTCTTTGGTGAGATTACTGCCGTGTCCGCTGCCGTCTCTAATTTGCAGGACATTCCTGTCGAGGATACGGGACGAATGAACTTTACCTTAGCCAATGGAGTCACGGGTACGGCGGAAATGAGCTGGTCTCTCCCGATTCCCTCAAAGACCTATCTCGAGATATACGGCGAAAATGGGGCTGCCTTGTTGGACTTCGAAGGGATTCGGTATAAGTTTAAAGACTGGAATGAGTGGAAGGTCATTCCTAATGGCCTGAATGCCAAAGGGGCCTTTGCTCGTCAAACGGATCACTTTATCAACTCCATCATTACCAAGAACCCATCGATCGTGTGCAACGCAGATGGGGCGAAGTCGCAGATCGTCATAGAGGCAGCCTATGCGTCTGTCGAACAATGCAAAACAGTGTTTCTGTAAGAGAGAATCGTGGGTCTAACCAATAGGTGTCAATAGAATCAGGCTGCAATATCAATCTGGGCGATGGTTCGCTGCTCAACTCCCCTCCACGTATGCCGCACCAGCATATACGGACTGGAATAGATTGGCCGCATTGAGACGCCGGAACGTCTGCCCCTCAACCTGCAAGACACTCCAGATCGACGTGGTGGCCGACTCACCCGCTTGTAGCGCTTGCCCTCGGTGGTCCGCAGGCGCACCGCCACGAAGGGCAACTCACAACGTTCGTCGCCTGGAGATGGAGCCAGTGCGTGCGAGGGGAACTGATAGAACGTGACCAAGCGCTTTCAGTTGTGCGCCAACCGCTCAATGGCCTTCACGTCCAATCCCTCAGCCCAGACGTACATCACCGCCAGCTCCTCGATCCGGCGTTGTGTGTCTCGCATTCCTGTTGCCATTGGGCCTTGTGTCGCAGGATTTCGGTAGCCGCATTAGCAGATGCCTCCTACGGAGGCATCTGCTATAAATCCTTCAGCACAATTTCCTAATTACATGCCTTTTTCTCGGATGAGGAGGCGTGCAGTCATAACCGTGCATTCTGGTTTTTCACGTGGTATAAGGGGCATAGATCGATGCGCCGGGTAGCGATCAATTGTCGGGGCTATTCATGACTCAAAGCCGTGTATCATTCGACCTGCAAGGTGGCACGAATCGTGTTATGGGGGTTGTCCTTGCTGGTCTCCTGGTGCTTTCCTTCTACTTCGCAACGGTTCTCAGCCCAAAAATATATGGCGATGGACTTGAGTATTACGTCCAGCTCTGGGCCTTGGCTTCTCATTTGTCTCCCGAGGTCCGTCAGAGTGACATTGAGAGTCTTTCAAGGTACGTACAGCAACACGACATTATTGGGGTGAGAGAAGGGGGGAGAGAGTCTTTTTTCTCTGACCTCGCGGAACAGATGAGGTCAAAAGGGTCGGGAAGTGGTCTGTTCTTTGAGAGTCGTTCTGGACAATACTTTGGGCTGCATTTCTGGTTCTATTCGGCTGTGTGTGTGCCGATCAAATGGACACTGCAAGTTTTCCAAGCCAACGAGCTGAAGGCGTTTCAGTTTACAAACGCGACGCTGGTTGCGCTTGGCCTCGCATTTCTTTTATTCAACACATCCTTGTCTATGGCCTGTAGGCTAGCGATCGCGTTGTTGCTCTATGGGGTGGGGGTTTCATACTACCTCCGTTGGCCACACCCTGAGATTTATAGCGCAGTCACATGCCTCGTCGCGTCAGTGGCTTTTCTTGAACGACGCCTCTTGCTCTCCACGTTCGCGTGTGGACTGTGTGCTCTTCAGAACCCTTCAGCGGCACTGATGATCCCCATCATTTTTGTGAGTCAGCTGGATCATTGGCTGAAATTGCCGGCTTTGGCGAAATCCAAGTTGGTGGGACAATTTGCCCTGGCAGGCAGTGGCTCGTTGCTGCCCTTCGCATTCTACTTTGTCTTCTTTGGAAGTTCCTCGCTCGTTGTGAGAGAGGGATATATGCAGTCGAGCAATATTGACTTTAGTAGATTGTACTCCCTGCTCTTTGATCTGAACCAAGGAATGGTTGTCGGTGCTGGTTGGATTATGGGGCTGATGGGTCTCGTGATCTCAACCCGTCTCTTCTCCTGTGTCTCTCCTTCACATCCTTCCGGGATTCATCAAGTGGTCTATAGGGAGGATTGGCTGCTTGCCGCGATGCTCCTCATGGCTATAGGAGTGTTGCCGCAGGTGAACTGGAACTCTGGGCAAAGTGTATTTACCCGCTATGTGCTGTGGTTGTGCATGCCCTTGATCGTGTGGACTGTGTACCAATGGGAGAGAATTGATCTGGGGCGGTGGTGGCTTCATCTAGTTGTTGTATTGCAGTTATGTACTGTGTACCTGTTCGGCGGATTTGCCAATGTCGATGAGATGTCTAGCTATGTGCAACATAAGCGAGTTCCCAGCGCAGTCTTGAACCGTGCTCCGTGGGCCTATAACCCCGAGCCAGAGATTTTTGCGGAGCGTACTCTCGGGCGAGAATTGGACATGGGCATCGATAAATGGCGAAAACCGATCTTCTATCGCGTCTGGAGAGATGGAACGATCAAGAAGATTCTCGTTCATGAAAGCAGGCTCGATACTATCTCAGAGGAAGCGTGTGGTCAGCACTCTGCACTTCTCACGCAGCAGGGAGAACCTATTCGGCCAGACATGTTCCGAAGGACTCGATCAAATTTCGTGTACATATCCGGAAATTTTCATTGCTCCACAGCTCATGAGCAGTCAGCTGAAAAACCTCCCGAACACGATGCGTAATATGATTCTCTATTTGAAAGAAGAACGGAGGGGCCATCATACGCGGAATATTTGACGATCAGGAGCGGTTATTTTCGTCTATTTCGCCGGAGCACCGATGTGCGGCACGGTTCCCGCTCCGGACCAATACACGAGTTGGTGCGCGAAGTGTTGCGTGAGCTGGACCGTGATTTCCGCACAGGGTATTCAACGACAGGGCATCTATCGATCAAGTTCGAACAGTTGCTGAGCCCTCGGCTCCGGCACGTGGTACACCCTTTCGCAGCGCACACGTGCAATGATCGAGTGTATTGTGGGATGGGGCAAGCGGCACGGGACCAGGCGCAAGATGAACCACAGGGGTTTCGCCGGAGTCACCGCCGACTGTCTGCTCAATCTGATCGGCTCCAAGCTCAACCGCATCCCGAAACGTTTGGCGCAGAGGGGAGAGGTGCTTTCCCCCCAACACCGCACTTAGACTGAACGGAACATCCATTCATCTTCGGAAATAATCCGTCTCGAACTCAAGAAAATGGAGATTCTAGCAGGCTGCGGAAAAGCTCAGTTCATGCACCATCCGCCGTCGGAATCTTCCATAGGGCATCGATGTCAACAAAGCATCAGGATGCTCAAAAAGGCCGGACTTCTCACCCACCCCCACCCCCGGCGCGCCAAGACACGCCGTTCCGCGGGCAAGGCCGCAGCGAGAGAAGACTGGTGGCGTACCCTCAGAGGTACGTTGATGATCTGAACGACGCGAGAACGCCGTGGCCGGATTTTTCAGCATCCTGCAAGTCAGTAAAGAAGGTTGTTCAGCAGACTAGGCTATTTATCTTTATGCTCATGCGGGGTCTTTGAATCCAACCATGGCGGCGAAACTGTGGCGGACGGGGGTAGGTCAGTGAGACATTCGATAAACAAGGGCATGACGGAACTCCCGGTTTCTTCTGAAAACCAGCCCGAGACCGAATTGTCTCGGAAGTTTCCACTCTGTGTCGACATGGATGGGACACTGCTGAAGACGGATAGTCTTATCGAATCGATCATCGTACTGCTGAAATCAAATGCCTTGTATCTCGTCATGATTTTTTTCTGGATGCTGAGAGGGAAGGCCTATTTGAAGTGCGAACTTGCACGCCGTGTCGTTCTGGATGTGGCTTCTCTTCCCTTTCGTTCCGAACTTCTGAACTATCTCCGAGAGCAACGCGGCGCTGGCCGGAAGTTGGTGTTGGTCACAGGAGCCCATATGGAAGTCGCCAGGCGCGTGGCGGATCACCTTGGCCTATTCGACGACGTATTGGCGACCGAAGGAGAGACCAATCTCACAGGTGAAGCGAAGCTCCAGGCTCTCATTAAACTATTCGGTGAAAGAGGATACGACTATGCCGGAAATGAACGGGCAGATCTCATTATCTGGGAGCACGCCAGAACCGCCATAGTGGTAGGGGCCTCGAATCGTTTATTGAAGCGCGTTCAGCAACGAGCTCATGTGGGAAAGGTGGTCGACCTTTCTGCCAATCCGCTGCGATACATCGTGCGTGCTATTCGTCCGCACCAATGGGTCAAGAACATTCTGCTCTTTGTGCCTCTGATCACATCGCACCAGATTGTTGAAGGACCATTGAGCCTGATGGCCATCATCGGGTTTGTTGCATTTAGCCTCTGTGCGTCAAGCGCCTATGTGTTGAACGACTTGCTCGATATGGAATCAGACCGCCAACATCCATTGAAAAGAGAAAGGCCATTTGCATCGGGAAACTTGTCACCATGGTGGGGTATCGCCATGTGCCCATTGCTTTTGGTTGGCGGATTTGGGGTTGCAGCGGTTTTACCAGGCAGGTTTGTCTTGCTCCTTGCGTTCTATTTAGTGGTGAGTACGGCATATTCTGTTTCCCTCAAGAAAAGAGCTATCGTGGATGTGTTCGTTCTGGCAGGACTCTATACCATACGTATCTATGCAGGTTCGGAGGCTATTGACGTAATCATTTCTCCGTGGCTGTTGGCATTCTCTGGGTTTGTCTTTCTCAGCTTGGCCTTCATCAAGCGAGGATCTGAACTGGTGATGACCAAGGAATCGGGTCGCAACTCCATTCATGGACGAGGGTATAGTGTCGACGATATGCAGTTTGTCTTATCCGTGGGACCTGCAAGTGGGTATATGGCCTGCCTTGTGATGGCCCTCTATGTCAGTAGTCCCGATGTGGTAAAGTTGTATTCGCATCCAAAAATCCTGTGGTTACTATGCCCGTTATTCCTGTATTGGATCAGCCGTACCTGGCTCTTGTGTTCTCGGAATAAAATGCCCCAGGATCCCGTTGTGTTTGCTGTCCGAGACAGGACGAGCTACCTCGTTGGGGCGATCGCAGTTCTTATAATGATGTGGGCAAAGTAGGTGGAATAGATGGTGGCAGCAGAGATGTTCGTGTGTGCATGATCACGCAGTATGAAAAACATCTTGCGCATTAGATAATCGAGAAATATCATGGGTAAGCCACGCGATCAACAAAGGACTTCATTAGGCTTCAGGAGGGGTGGACGTGGCTAAACGTGGATGATTGCCTGGAGCGAGGAGCGCTGCATCTGATTGCTGACTCGCCCGCATGATTCATGACGGTTCGTCGCGAAATTGCGTAGTCGCCGCGCGAGACAGGCGCGCGGAGTCGTGAGGGAGGGACGCATACGTGAAACAGTATGTTGACCGACCGAGCGGCGAGCCCGCCTGCCTGGACGGCTGGCTTATCGCGTCCAGGCTTGTCGTAGCGGTGGATCCGCGATTACAGCAGAAGTGCTCATGAATCATGCGGGCTAGGTGTGTCGACATCCGAGTGCGGGCGCATTTGTTAGTCATGGCAGAATCGTTGATGCGGAAGGCAAGGAAGTATATTGCGGGAACGCGATGAGAAATCCAGTGGGCCCGTAAGCTTCCCTGAAAAATAGACAGTCCAATAGGGGAACGTTTTGACACAATAGCCACCCTGTAAAACGGTGGTTCCATAAGGGGGAATTCGGTGATTGATCTGACTCAGGACTCGATTGAGATGGAGAGGAATTGATTATGTCTGTCACAAAGAATCAGGCGGCTGCAAAAGCAATCCAGTGGATCAAGAACCATCGGGCGCCGGGAGGCGGCATCCTTACGCACCACAAACATACGGTGGCTTCCCAAGAGGTTACCGGGTATATCATTGACACGCTCTTTTATGTGGGCGAAAAAGAACTCGCGAAGGATCTGGCTCGGTGGGAGGCGTCAGTGCAACGGAAGGATGGGGCTTTTTCGGCGCCGGACGGCACTCCCTATACATTCGACACGGCTCAGGTGATCAGAGGGTTTTTGGCTGTGCTCGATGAGATGCCCCAACTGGAGGGCAATTTACGGAGGGCCTGCGATTACGTCGCCGGTCAGATTACTTCGGATGGGAGAGTCACGACGCCATCCTATGCGATGTGGCAGGTATCCGCAGGCAATCAATTTTCTTCATATACAGATCTCTACGTGTTGCCGCCTCTCATCGCTGCGGCAAAGAGGCTGTCTGAGCCGAAGTATAAGGAAGCCGCGCTACGAGCCCTGGAATCCTTTAAGCGACAGGCGGACCTTGTCGAGTTTAAACCGAATATCGGAACGCTATCCCATATCTTCGGCTACATGATGGAAGCGCTGGCCGACCTAGGAGAAACGGATCTGGCAAGGAAGGGGTTGCGCCAAGCGGCAGCCATTCAGAAGAGCAACGGCGCTATTCCAGCCTATCCGGGAGTGGAGTGGGTCTGTTCCCCCGGCATGGCGCAGTTAGCACTGGCCTGGTATAAGCTGGGCGAGCCGGAGCCGGCTGATCGAGCCGTGGCCTATCTGGAAAGCATACAAAATCCCAGTGGGGGATTTTATGGTAGCTATGGGGCCGGCGCCGAGTATTTGCCGAAGGAAGAAATTAGTTGGGCCGTGAAGTTCTTCCTCGATTGTTTCATCGTTACAAAAAGGCTGTAACCCCATCTCCGTAGGAACGAGGCAATACCATCATGGCTGACAAATGGAATTTGGCGCCGGAACAATGGTCGGCTGTACTCACGAACGAAGCAAGCCCTGAGACGATTGCGAAGAACTTACTCAAGGGGGAATACCTCCCCTGGAATGACATTCTGCTCCAGCAGAGCGCCAAATCCGATACAACCCTGGACATGGGTAGCGGAAGAGGGGAGAACTCAGCCATGCTGGCTCAACAGGGAAGGCGAACCACTCTTCTCGATTGGTCCCAGGACAACATCGACTATAGCAAGAAACTGTTCCAGCTCATGACGCTCGATGGAGAGTTTTGTCGTGCGGATATGACGAAGCCGCTACCGTTTGAGGATAATACCTTCGACATGGTCTTCAGCTGCGGAGTCTTCGAATATTTCACGGGGGAGACCATTCGAGAGATTATCAAAGAGGCGTTCCGTGTATCGCGGAAGCGAGTTATTATTATGGTCCCGAACTCACTCTCCATTCCGTATCGACTGGGCATGGGTTACATGAAGGCGACTGGACAGTGGCACTGGGGCGGTGAAGTGCCATCGTCCACACTCAAACCCTATTTCCAGAGCATCCCCAATACCAAGGTGAGAGAGTTTTCTGTTGGGACGAAACACGCCCTGGATTTTTTGACCATGCCGGGAGGAGGGACAATCAAGAAGCTGTGTACGCGGCTCCTCAAATTGAAAAATCATTCCAACCCTTCCTTCCTTCGTCAAGGGTACTTGCTCATCACGATTGCAGAAAAAGTGAGTTGATGAAGATGAGAGTCTGCGTCTTTTCCTCTCAGTTGAATCGGGAGATCCTGGAGAGCAATACATGGCTCGCGAATGTCCATTCTTCGCTGAAATCAGCGAAGAATGAGGACATATATTTTACAAGTTACCGTTTGCCAGGCGCCGTGCAGGGGACGGGAAATGTATATTTTCCCTGGGGTCAGAACAGTTTTCGGATGACTCTCTGTCGACGTGTTTTTCGCCTCGTTGACCAGGTTCGCTGGATTCCGTCGATCGTGGCGTGGGTTCCCTTGAAGTTGTGTCAAAAAGAATTTATTGAAATCGTGTTGGCGTGCGACCCTGATATTGTCGTGCTTTCAGATATTCGATGGGGCAGGCAATTTGCCAGAGTACTTCGAGAGATCTCCCCTGGCCTGATTTGTCTAACGGAAACAGGGCAACGCTTCGACCTTCCTCGTGTGAGGAGACCATACGATCCGTCCGTAAAGGTGAGCATCGTCCTTCCGACGTATAATGGCTCAAAATACATCCGTCGATCCATTGAGAGTTGTATAAACCAAACCCATGCCAATATCGAACTGCTTATCGTGGATGATGCGTCGAGCGACGAGACAGCCAGAATCGTCAAGGAATACCCTGATCCTCGGATCCGCTATTTCCGGCATGTGACGAATCGCGGGATCGCTGAAGGATTGAATACCGGTTTTCAGAGTTCCACAGGCGACTATTTAACCTGGACGTCCGATGATAACTACTATACGGAGAACGCCATAGAGGAAATGGTCCGGTTCCTGCAGGCCTATCCTCACGTCGACTTTGTGTATGCCGAAAATTATGTCGTGGATGAAGGCGACACGACATGGAGGGGTGGAACGGTCAGGAGAAACGAACCGGCGGAGTCACTCGCCATCGCCAATTTTGTGGGCGCCTGTTACCTCTACACTCGAAAGGTCTATGACACAATCGGGCGATACAACCCCAAGACATTTCTGGCGGAGGATTATGATTATTGGGTTCGCGTGTCAAAGCAATTCAGGATGCAGCGATTGTTTAGGCGTCTATATTACTATAGGTTTCACAAGGATTCTTTAACCTCGAAGTTTACCGCCGAGGAAGTCAGGGATAAAATGAAACTTGTAAAAGAGATCAATGCCTTGCCATAACTCGAAAGTTGGCGTTCCCGCCCCTCCTGAGTCGCATTGATTTTTGGCGGCCCCGATTAAACAATTACGCTTCGTGCGAAAGCGACAAATGAAGACGCGCGTCCTTTTTGTTACCAAGGCTTGGTCTCGAGGGGGGACCGAAAAACATATCGTGGACTTAATCGCCAGGCTTGATGCGTCTTGTGCGGAGTGCATCGTCTTATGTATGGAATCCGATTTGTACACTGAGTTTGTGAAGGATAAACAAAACGTCACGGTATGGAAATTTACGGGAAAAACCCCAGTTAGGTTTCTCTCCTATTGGCTACTGTTCAGAAAGTGCCACCCCGATGCAATCCTCTTCGTAAATGGTTGGTTGGGATTGTTCCCGTGGTATGCCTATCTCGCAGCGAGACTCTGTGGCGCGAAGCGAGTATTGGCGATTGAACAATTGATCGCGGACTCACCTGAGAAAGTGATGGGAGCCGGCCTGTGGAACGCGTGGCGTCGGCTGATCGGGTATCATGCGAGAGCGATATGGAGAATACGGCTGGCCGGGCTGTTGAGCCATGCAACGATTACCGTCAGTAACGCAGTCAGAAACAAGTTGATACAGGATTACGGTTATCCAATTCCCAAAACTGTCACGATACTCAATGGCGTCGACCTTCAGCGCTATGCGCGCTCGAACAGCGCTGGCTCTGTTGCCAAGAAAACGGAGCTGGGGTTGCTGGAGTCCGATCCACTAGTCCTTTGTGTTTCGAATCTGAATCCACAGAAACGAATCGACGTGTTGCTGGACGCATTTTGCATCGTAGTCAAGAATCACCCAAGAGCGAAATGTATAATTCTGGGGTCTGGACCGTTGGAGTTCGAACTGCGAAGGAAAACTGTAGAGCTAGGCTTAGCCGACACAGCGCTGTTTATAGGTCATGTCAGTGATGTGCGATCTTACTTAGAGGTGGCGGATCTGTTCGTTATGTCATCTGATAAGGAGGGATTGCCACTGTCTCTCGGTGAGGCCATGGCCTATGGCGTTCCCTGTATCGCAACAGATGTCGGCGGCAATAAAGAAATTGTTTCGCACGGGCAAACCGGCTTATTGGTCAAGCCGAGATCGCCGGAGCAACTTGCGGAGGCCATCGACTATCTTCTCGCTCACCCCGAGGAACGATCCCGTATGGGCGTTAACGCGCGACGCCGTGTCCAGGAGCACTTCAATATTGAAGATTCTATGAGTCGACTCAAACGTGTCTTGTTTGGAGCGTCGTTATCGGATCTTGGAAATACATCCAATGAATTGACCGACGAATCGCGATGAAGATCATCCATGTAAGTCCGACTTATGCTCCGGTGCTCGGTGGGGCTGAATTGCATATGAAGGCGCTGTCGGAGGGGCTCGTCTCCCGCGGCCACGATGTGACGGTCCTGACTGCCAATGCCAGAAGTTCGACGGATCTCTTTCGCGGTATCCATGGCCGATTGACTGAGGCTGAGGTCATCAATGGTGTGAACGTTGTCCGCTTCGACCCAAACGGACAGGTTCTCGGTGCATGGCTGAAGCGATGGATTCAGCTTCCCGGGGGATGCCGGTCTCTCCGTATAGTCTTCGGAGAGGATGGAATGGAGATGCTGGCGGCTCAGCCTCAGCTGATTCAGATCATGTCGTATCTGCTTCGTACTCGTGCCGATGTCGTGATGGCGATGAGTTGGTATTGGTCACCTGCCTACCATACTTATTTGGCAAGACAGTTGAGAGATTTCGTGTTTGTTGGGATCCCGCTATTTCATACGGCCGAAACGTGGTGTCAGCGACCGATCTATAGAAACATGCTTGCCTCTAGTAACGCAATCGTCGCAAATACGACTCATGAGGAGCAGTTCGCACGCGCATATGGAGCGCGCCGAGTGGAGGTTGGGGGAGTAGGGGTATATCCAGATGGGTTTGTTTCCCGAAACGGAGCAGCAATCCGAGCGCGCTATGGGATCGGAAGTGCGCCAGTTGTGGGATTCGTCGGGAGGCAGGAAGTGAACAAAGGTGTGGTTCAACTCGTTCATGCAATGAAAATCGTGTGGCGTTGGAATGCAGAAGTGCGCCTTATTATTGCGGGTCATCAATCGTCCGAGCATCAGGCGCGCGCGGTTCAGTCTGCGATTGAACAGTTGACCGGCTCAGAGCAGCGCAGGCTCGTTCGAATCAGTCAGTTTGAAGAGGCAGAAAAGTCATCGCTGTATGATGCGTTTGATATCTTCGCTCTTCCTTCAATAGGGGAGTCGTTTGGCCTGGCGTACTTGGAAGCGTGGTTGTGTCAAAAACCCGTCATCGGCGCCAGGATCGGGTCTACGGAATGTGTTATCGATGACGGTGTCGATGGATTACTGGTCGATCCTCAAAGCCCGGATGACCTTGCCGAGAAAATTATTACATTGCTCTCTGACCGTGACAAGCGAGTGCAGATGGGTATGGCTGGATACTCAAAAACCCTCGCTCGCTATACATGGGACAAGGTGGTCGACCGGGTAGAAGCGCTGTATCGAGATCTCCATGCTGTGAAGGGCGCAACCAATGCGAGATCCGCGATCTATGGGGACGCATCTGGAGGGTCCCAAGTCTAGACTTCGACGATCACCAGGCCAGGGGGAGTTTCAGCATGCAGGGGACTATTCAAGCGGCCAGTCCGAGTTCCAAGGAGCCTATGCGAGAAAGATGGCGGATCGCCTGGGTCCATAATGGCGATATGGGCGGATCGAAGCGTTTTGCCTTCGAAATGGTTCGTAACCTGTCTGCGCGTGGCCATGTCATTGACGAGTTCATTGTCCGCGGCTCCTCCGTGTCAAACGTGGATTACCTACCGCTCAAGCCTTATGTCCGCACCTCTTCCGAGTTGATCATGCGGCAGATTGACCTTTCGTGGCTGCGGCCGCATCTCTTGGGTTCATATGCTCAACTTGGCGCTACCCTTTGGACGATGCGTCAGGTCAAGTACGAATTTGAGAGGCTCGCAAACGTCATCAATGCCACAGAGTATGACTTCGTACACATTGACCAATACCCAACTTGCCGAACGGTTGGCATCCTCCCGTACCTTCGGCGTCCGACCGTTGTCTATAGCCATGAGCCGTCAACGGTACGGTACGAAGAGTCTTCACGCCGCGTGACTCTCGTCCAGAACTCCTCCGGCAAAGGTTTCTATACCTCTCTCTGTGATGTTGCCTCAAAACTTTCGGCCCATATGCTTAACAGACGAGATATTGTTCAGACAAAACTTGCGCACATAATACTTGCGAATTCATACTTTTCAAAAGAGGTATTATTTCAGCGCTACGGGTGCCATTCAAAGGTTTGCTACCCTGGGGTCGATTGCTCGGCCTTTGGGCTGGCGATATTACCGGTCGAGCCGATGGTGCTATCCGCAGGCCGAATCATCAGATTAAAACAGCATCATTTGGTGATTGAGGCGGTTGCGTTGATTGAGCGGACTCAACGGCCGCGCGTCGTTATTGCTACAGCAGAACACATCGAGCGCTCGGTGGATCCATGCTATAGCGAAGAGCTGGTCCGATTGGCAAAAGATCGCGATGTCGATCTCACGGTGAGGTACAGGCCGAGCCAGCTGGAATTAGCCGGCTTGTACAGCCAGGCTCTTGCGTTGGTCTTTGTCCCTATCATGGAGCCGTTCGGACTTGTCGCGATTGAAGCGATGGCGAGCGGAACGCCGGTCATCGGGATCAAGGAGGGCGCCATTAGAGAATCTATCATTGATGGGGTTACGGGAATACTCGTCGATCGAGATGTGGGCCAGATCGCCGCGGCAATCACCCAACTCCAACAACATAAAGAGACTCGCACCGAAATGAGTAGGCAAGCGGCTGAACATGTTCGCGCCCATTGGACCTGGGAACGTACGGTTGAGCGCTACGAAGAGGAAGTTCGGAAGGCGCTCAACAAGCAAGCGCACCCAACCCCAGCAGGCTGAGAGACTCATGAAGATCCTGATCGTGACCAATCTTTACCCGCCTCACTATCTAGGAGGGTATGAGGTCCATTGTGCCCAGATCGCTGAAGCACTGCAGAAAGCCGGCCATGAGGTACGAGTCTTGACGAGCACCTATGGGGTGTCGCTGACCTCCATGGGGACGATACGGCGGCGTGATGATGACGTCGCGGGAGTATCCGTATATCGTCGGTTGCACGAGTACTATTTCGATCCTCAACCGGTCCTTCAATGGCCGTGGACACTACAGCAAGCCCGACGAGAGTTACAGGATGTGGCCCAGTTTAAACGAACCGTAGAAGAGTTTAGGCCGGACCTGATCAATTGGTGGAATCTCAATGGCGTAACGAAAGTGATCCTCCCGCTGGCAAACAAGTGGCGAATTCCTGATGTTCACGCCGTCGATGATAATTGGTTGATTGCCGATTATGGAGTTGCCGGTCGGTTGGCTGCATTAGATTGGCAGGTTCTCTGGGACGGGGAGTGGGGCCCTCGCGTTCTTCGTCCGGTGCTCCGTTGGTTCGGACTACGATGGGAGCGGTATGTGCGTGAGCAGGATATCCCGACGAGGGATTTTTCCCACCAACCGTCCTGTGTCTGTTTCCTCAGCGATTTTCTACGCGTGAGGCACCGTGAGGCTGGTTTTGAATTCCCTTTGAGCAAGGTAATCTATGGCGGTGTGCATGTCACTCGGTTCTTTGAACCATTGCCAAAGCCGCACGTCGAGGGGGCGCCGTTACGCGTACTCTACGCTGGGCAGATTACCCCGGACCGTGGCCTCCAGACCATCATAGAGGCGTTCGGTCACCTTTCAGCTGCTGAGCGTGAGATGATGACCTTAACTGTCGTTGGCGCTGGGCATGTCGACTATATGAAACGAATCAAGACACAGGCCGAGAATCTATCGCCGGCCATTCGGATCACGTGGATGGGAAAAGTACCGCACGAACGGATTCCGGACATCTACAAGAGCCATGACCTCTTCGTGTTCTCGTCAAAACGGGCAGAAGGACTGGGGTTTGTGTCCATTGAGGCCCTATTAGCCGGGTGCGCTGTCGTAACCACTGGGAGTGGTGGAGCGATGGAAATCGCTTCAGCCGCGGACATTCCCCTCTTTCCTACGGATGACAGTGCGTCATTGAGTTGCCTCTTAGCCAGACTTGCGACGGACAGACAGGAGGTATTGAACATTGCCTCGCGGGGCCAGGCCGTGGCGCTTCGGATGTTTAGCTTTGACCGCATGATCGGGGAATGGATCCGAGTATTTGAAGATCTTGCCAGGCAAGGCTGCCAGACTGATATTCACAAAGAGCTGTCCGGCAAAGAGCTCGTAAGCCGCCAGGTGACTCGCAATCCGGTATGATTAGAAGGCTCGAAGTTTCGGTCAGTACTATGTTCCAGAGAATCCTCAGCCACCATGAACCCACTTCCTGAAAAGACCAGTGCCGTGAAGTCGCTCTTGATCAGCAGCATCTACTACCCTCCGGATGTCGGAGGTATCTCACAATACATGTCGTCCATGGTGTCTGCGTTGGGGCCGGATCGTGTCTGTTGCCTGACAGGTGTGCCTGCGCGAGAGGATCAACAGAAGGAAAAGCCTACGGCTGGCCTGTATCGTCGGCCGCTTGCCTTTGCCAAACCAAAGTATCTTCAAGCCGTAGGCTGGGCTGCTACTATGGCTGAGATTATGGTGCGGGAGCGCCCCCAAGCCGTGCAGCTTGCGACGTTGTATGAAGGATACTTGGGCTTATGGCTGCGAAAGTGGATGCAGATGCCCTATGTGGTCTATGCGCATGGGAATGAAATCCTTGATGCCATGCAGGCTGATGGGGATCGAATTCGCCTGGGGATATGCAGTGCGGATTGCGTTCTGGCGAATAGTCGCTTTACCGCAGATCTGTTGAAACAGGTAGGGGTTGAAAGCGAACGAATTGAGATTGTGCACCCAGGTTGCGATGTTGCGCGATTTCAACCTACGTCTGTCTCAGACGATTTCCGGAAGGCCATTCTTGGTCGTCACGCAGCAGGCAAAGTCATTCTGACGGTGGGTAGATTGGTAGCTCGTAAGGGACATGATGTGATGATCCGGGCACTTCCACGAGTGCTCAAGAATATTCCGGATGCATGCTACGTCATTGTAGGCAGTGGCCCGGCCAAGCCGATGCTCGAAGAACTCACGTTCAGCATGGGAGTTCGTGGCAACGTCATTTTTCTGGAGAATGTCGGAGATGCCGAGCTTCCGGGCATCTATGGGATGTGCGATGTCTTTGTCATGCCGAGTCGCGCGGATCTCAAAGCCTGTGACGTAGAGGGATTCGGCATTGTATATTTGGAGGCCAACGCCTGTGGGAAGCCTGTGATTGCAGGAAAATCGGGTGGGATCGCTGATGCCGTAGTCGACGGAGAGACAGGGCTTCTTGTCCCGCCTGATAGCCCAGAGACGTTGTCTGATTCGATTTGCCGGATGCTGACCCACAAGGAATATGCTGAGAGGTTGGGGCAGCAGGGGCGGGAGCGAGTGGTCCGGGAATTTAGCTGGAATGAGGTCGCAAGCCGCGTGGACCGTATCATGATGGCGGTCACATCCGGCAAGTACGGATCTACTCGCGATTCTTGACCTACACAAAGGAAGAGTACCCATCATGAATATCTTAGGAGTGTCAGCCTACTATCATGACAGCGCCGCCTGTTTAGTGCAGGATGGGGACATTGTGGCGGCGGCACAGGAGAAACGATGTACCAGGAAGAAGCACGATCCAGGGTTTCCACATCGCGCAGTCGGTTATTGCCTCAAGGCTGCTATACGGTTTGTGGCTTGCTGCTAGCCCGCATGATTCATGACGGTTCGTCGCCCTTCGACAAAGCTCAGGGTCCCGAGCACAGTCGAGGGACGAAATCGCCAGGAAAACGCGTTCCTCGTGAAGCGCAGCAGAGAGTGAAGCGTCCCTCGACAGGCTCGGGACGCCCTGAGCCCGTCGAAGGGCGTATCTCGTGAAGCGTGAAGCGCTGGAAGCAGGTGCGAAACATGAAGCGCCCGGCTCCGGAACGAAATACGCTTCACGAACGACGTTTCACGCATCGAAGACGCTTCACGCCCAAGAGCAGCGAATCCGCGATTGCAGCAGAAGCGCTCATGAATCATGTGGGCTAAGGGCGATCGGTGGAGAGTCGTTTGGCTAGGCGATGGGCCAGTCGAACCATGCCGGCCGAGCGGTCTGACGGATCGAGCAATACATTCATGACATGCATGTGGCTGGAGTCGGCCAAGGCGGCAGTGAGCCCTCGCTCGAATTCCCCTTGAGTGGCGATCCTCGTGCCGATTCCACCTCCGATCATGTCGCAGATCCGCTCATAGTGCCACTCGTGGACGTCGTTGAAGGGACCTTCGAGAATCTCCCGTTCCGTGGAGTAGCCTCGATTATTTAATACGATGACGATCGGCGTTTGGCCGTATCGTACGGCGGTCGAGAGTTCCGTCCCTGTCATTTGAAACGCGCCGTCGCCGACCAACACGATGGGTCTGAGGGTGGGATCGGCAAACGAAGCCCCCACGGCGGCCGGGACGGCAAATCCCATCGAGGTGTAATAGGCGGGAGAGAGGAATTCGAATCGTTGATGGACGTGGAGATCGGCTGCTGCAAAGAGCGATTCTCCGACGTCGGCGACGACGAGCGTGTGTTCGTTCAACAGACTATCGAGGTGGCGGAAGAGTCCATGTAAGGTGACGGGGGCATCCGGCGCAATGGCGCCTTGGGCCACGGGGAGCGGTGCCGGCAGCGGGCGAGAAGGAAACGAAGGGAGGGGGTGGGTCACCAGGGCCTTCACAAAGTCTTGGAACCGGATCGCATCGTAACGATGGTGTTTGATGGCCACCCGATCGGCAGTCGCATGAATCGTGCGGCCTTCCGAGAGCAACGGCGAATCGGCGTTGAGATCTTCAACGTCGGACAAGATCGATCCCAGGATCAGCAAGCAGTCGGAGGCATTGATGAACTGTTGGACCTCGTCACGCGCGATGAGGCCGCCGTAGACTCCGACGTAGAGTGGGTGGTCTTCACGGATGACGGATTTGCCCAGTAGGGTCGAAGCGATGGGGACGTTGAGTTGTTCGACCAAGCGAGTCAGATCGTCTTGCAGGCCGAATCGCGCGATCTCTGCGCCGGCTAAAATAGCCGGGCGGCTGGCCGAAGCCAGCATGGCGCGGACTTCGGCGATGGCTTCGTTCAGCGCGGCGGCATCGCCTGGCTCATCATCGAGACAGAAGGGTCGTAACGGGTGTGCCAGCGGCGTATGGACGAGATCGCGAGGAATTTCGATGTAGATTGGGCGTCGATAGCGCAACAGCGCTGTAAAGGCTCGATCCATTTCTCGTTCAGCGGTAGAAGGATCGTCCAGAGAAATGGCGGCCACCGTGATCTTCTCGAAGACCTCGCGTTGTGTGGAGAACTCCCGCACCATGTGGTGCATGTAGGGTGTGCGAATACGCTCCGAGAGTCCTGGCGATCCGGTGAGTAACACCACCGGCGACCGTTCCGCATAGGCGCAGGCAATCGCGTTCACGGTATTGAGTCCGCCGACGCAATAGGTCACACAGACCGCCCCGATACCGTTGATACGCGCATAGCCATCCGCCGCAAACCCCGCACAATCCTCGCGTGTGGTTCCGACATGTTGAATCGGTGAGGCCTCGATCAATTGGTAGAGGCTGAGGACATAGTCGCCGGGGATGCCAAAGATATGACGGACCCCCAACTGGTGGAGTCGATCGATCACGGCGGAACCGATGGTCGGGATTCGTGTCATCATGAAACTTTCTGGTTATGGAGTGGAATGGATGCGGCCTCTCATGTATAGCCGCAGCAAATCACAGCAGGGACCATCCGTCAAGCAACCAGGCGCATCTGGAAGGGCTTGACGTTCGGGTCGCGCCATTGGATAAGTACACTATGACCCTTCATGATGACAGTCCCCGCTGGCAGGTCCGCCTCTCACGCACGTATGCGGTCGAGGCGTTGGGGCATCCTTGGATCTATGCCGGGTATGTTGAGGACGTCAGCGGCGCGCCGGCCTCAGGCGATGTGGTCGATGTTATGGCGCCGAATGGGCGATTGTACGCCAGAGGCTTCTATAATCCTGCGTCCAAGATCCGTATACGGGTCCTGACCTTCGACGACGAACCCCTGACAGAAGAGTTTTGGAGAAGGCGACTCGCGCAGGCCGTCAGGCTGCGTCAGCGGGTCGTCACCGGCGCCAATGCCTATCGCCTGATCTATGGAGAGGCGGATCGATTGCCGGGCTTGATTGTGGATCGTTATGACGATGTCTTGGTCATGCAGACCCTGTCCTCCGGTATGGATCGCCGGAAAGATCTGCTGGCCGATCTCTTGTGTCAGGAATCCGGAGCCACGCGAGTGTATCTGCGCAACGATGCCAAGAGTCGCACGCTGGAAGGGTTGCCGCTGGAGAGGGGATTTCTCCGAGGGGGCGGTGCGACGACGGTCGACATCCAGGAGGGGCCAGCTCGATTTCTTGTCGATATCGAAGGAGGGCAGAAAACCGGTTGGTTTTGCGATCAACGAGAAAATCGGCTGGTGGCAGCGCGGCTCGCCGCCGGCGCGGAGGTCTTGGAGGTATTTGCCCATACCGGGGCCTTTGGGATTCATGCGGCGCTCGCGGGAGCGAAGTCGGTCGAAGGGCTGGATGTGAGTGAGGAGGCGCTGGCGCTCGCACGCACTCATGCGGTGCTGAATAGGGTCGCCGATCGGTGTGTCTATCGTTCGGCGGATGCATTTGAGGAGATGCGAAAGCTGGAACGGGCAGGGCGCCGCTATGATCTGGTGTTGCTCGATCCCCCGGCATTTGCCCGGAGTAAACAGGCGGTACCTCGTGCCCTGGCTGGATACAAAGATGTGAATCTTCTAGGGATGCGGCTTGCCAAGCCGGAGGGTTTTTTGGTGACGAGTTCCTGCTCCCACCACGTCACTGAACAGGAGTTCTGGACGGGAATCCGCCTTGCTGCACGAGATGCGAAGCGGCAGGTCCGTCTGCTTGAACAGCGTGGACAGGCCGGCGACCATCCGATTCTTGCCGCGATGCCAGAGACCCGCTATTTGAAGTGCTTCATACTGCAAGTATTGTGAGCCTGTGTTCGGCAAGGTGAGAATATCACTCGTATGCAGGGCGCTCAAAAAGGCTGTCCAGCAAGGCCGCAGCGAGTGAAGGCCCGAGGAGGTACCTTCGTGGTACGTGGAGGGTTCGAACGATGCGAGAACGCTGCCGGCAGACTTTTTCAGCGCCCTATTAGTCGCTGGGTGGTTCGAAATGACCCGATGGGCGGTTCTGCCAGGGAACGGTCGCCTGTTTGGCTTGTTTGACAAGGCTGCGCAAATTCACTTCCGCTGCACGGAGCAACTTCGGTTCGCCGCTTTGCATGATAGCGGTCAGCAGGACGTACAGCGAACGGTCCATCCGTGATCCGGTGAGAATTCGTTCTGTGACAGGATCGGGCCCTGTGGGGATGGAATCCTCATCTTCCTCTGGACCGTCAAACAAGGTACGAAATGAGGTTGGATGGCTAAAGAGCCAGGCCGGAGGGATCTTCAGCGCCGCAGCGAGCGCTTCGAGTATCGAGGCAGAGGGATCAACGTCTTCCGCCTCAACGCCCTCTAATACGTGAGGCTGAATATGCGACTCGGCTGCCAAGTCGTCGACCGAGTGGCCCCGCGAGATACGCCAGGCTTGAATCTGTTGTCCGAGCGCCATGGTGCGATAGTACTGAAATTGGGGCGCTCTCCGCAACCTCCCTGTGTGGGGCTATGGCACGATATATCTTGAAACACAATAACTTACGTGTAATCTTACCCAGTGGCAGATGAACGATGAAATCAGGTATAATGCGCAACCTAGTTCATTCTCGACCCAGTGAGGAGGCATAGCATGTTAGGAACAGATATTCGCGGAATCATTGCAGAAGAAGAGGAAGTTCAGCGGCGCAAGGATGCCTTGAAATCACTTCTGAGTATGCGTTCCAAGCAGTTGCGGGAGTCGTTGGAACAGCGGATCAAACGGGCTCGGACTTGTGGAGATTGGATCCAGCTTTCTCAAGAAGAATGTGCCACCCTTCATAAGCGGGAAAAACTCTATCTCAAGTCTCAGTTCGACAAGCTGCAGCACGAGCAGGATCGAACCAGAGGGAAGTTGACTGCGCTCAAACGAGCGAAGACGCGGGCTCAACGGATTCGCGCTGCCGAAGCCGCATCTGGGCGGAAGCGCCGCTGAACCGGTTCTGTCCAGGACGATGATACGCTAGCGTGGCTGCCTCACTTCCCCTCCTGACGCGCTCGCAAGGGGCGCACATTCGTAAACTTCTCCTCGATAGCCGAGTGCGGGCACAGGATGGCGCCTTCGTGGTCGAAGGCGCCCACGCAGTTCAAGACCTCCTGACTCGGTATCCCGAACAGCTTCTCACGATCGTGACGGCACAGGGTTATCTGCCCAAAGAGACGCAGGGTCACCGACTGGTTCGACTCGCCTCTTCGACGCAACAGTATTCCTGTTCCGACATCCAGTTTTCTAAATTATCCGACCTAGACGCGCCGCAAGGCATTCTCGCAGTGGTGCGGCAACCGACGTGGGATGAAGGAGAGGTTCTTGGGCAGCCGACTATCGTTGGGATTTTTGGTGAGCAGATACAAGACCCCACCAATGTTGGAGCCATTATTCGAACGGCGGCAGCGCTCAACGTCAGTGCCCTGTGGCTCACGCCGGACTCCGCCGATGTCTACCATCCCAAGGTGGTGCGTGCCGCGAGCGGCATGTTACTCGCGTTGCCGATTTTTGTTGCCAAGGATATGACCTGGTTGATCCGGCAAGGTTGCCGTATTTTTGCAGCAGAAGTGTCTGGGGACAAGACGGTTCCGATCGACGACATTTATCAAGTGCCACGGAAACTTGTCCTTGCCGTCGGTAACGAAAGCCGCGGTTTGTCGGCTCAGATCCGCAGACAAGCCACCACCAGATTTACCATCCCTCTCAGCCGCGACGTAGAATCTCTCAATGTGGCGGCAACTGCGGCCATCGCCGCATTCCACTTCTCGCGACTTCCCAAAGAGAAATGACCCTGGGCCTATTCGTCTGTACGGATGGACCAGGCAGGGTCGGTCATCAGTCTGCGATGGGAAGTGAGAAGTGGTGCCGAGGGACAGAATTGAACTGTCGACACCAGCCTTTTCAGGGCTGTGCTCTACCAACTGAGCTACCTCGGCACGGTTCTTTCGCGACAGGCATACTAAAGTGGCAACATTGTGGCGGAGTCTTTTTAGCAGTGAGCAGATCAGGGTGTCAAGGCTGGCGCACGAGCCCTGTGCCACCTGGTCCGTGGCAGTCTCCTTCGAGCCGGCGAGGAAGGTGACATGACTCGAATGGCACGCGCTCGCCATCCTCATGAATTTCTTGAACGGAATCGTGGCATCAGTATCAGGTCTTATCAGGCTGCGGAAGAACTCAGTGTACGCTCACATCCCGCTCTGTTCTTACCTGTGGCGTTGACATATGAACGACTCACAGGATGTTCAAAATGTTCAGCCTTCTCACCCACCAAACCCCGGCGCGCCTCGGGTGAGGAGGCTGCTGTGGCAGACTCGGGTGGGAGGGTAAGCGAGCCGCCGGAAAGAGATGGCCACACACAAGCGGTTGGCCCAGCGGCTCGCGTTCTGGATCTTCGCTGTGGATCCCTCCAGTCCGTGGCAACGTGGCAGGAAGGAGCACAGCAACTGGTTGTTACACCGGTACGTGCCGAAGGGCAAGGATTTGTCTGGGTACAGGCAGTGTGAGTTGAACGCCCTCGCGCATCGCCTCACCAGGCGCCTGAGAACAGGCCCCAACGTTGCCATGCCCCTGGAAGTCTCTGCGCACCTGCGCCATCATTGACCCGTTGCACCTGGAATATGAAACCGCCATCTGCACGTTGCTGAAGGGGGCGCCTGAAGACCATGTGCCCTCCATACAAGCTTTCTGGGACGATCTGGATGACGCGTGACCAGATGCGACGAAGGAGGGGCCTATCCTGTGCCATTGCGTCAGCCGGCGTAGATGCGCCGTCAGATTCGACGTTTGGCGAAGAGGGCGGCGGCTTGGGCGCGCCGTGAGATGCCCAGTTTTCGAAACATATTCGCAAGATAATGCTTAACCGTCTTATCGCTGAGTCGCAGCCTCGCCGCAATCTCCTTATTGGTCAATCCTTCTGCCAGCAACGCCAACACGCGCTCTTCCTGAGGGGCAAGGGACTCTGTGCGCGCCTGGTCTGTTTGAGCCGGCCTTGCTGAAGTCCCATTGAGGGCCCGGGGGGCGAGGGCTGGATCGAAAAGCGAGTGGCCATTAAAAACATCACGAATCGACTGAATCAGCAGGCCGGAGTCGATAGTCTTGAGAACATAGCCCTGCGCGCCGGCCAGCATGGCCGCCAAGGCGGAATCATCATCCGCATAGGATGTGAGAAAGATGATGCGGGTTTTGGGGTGACTGGCGTGAATCTCATGAGCGGCTTCAATCCCAGAGCCATCCGGGAGTCGGGCACCCAACAGGACGATGTCCGGGTTGAGTTGCGTGACCGCCCGCACCGCGGCGGCTTTGGATCCTGCCTCGCCGACGACGGTAATGCCCTGATTGTCGTGTAACAGGGTCCGTAGACCGACACGGACCACTTCGTGATCGTCGACCAAGAGCAGGCGGATCGGTGTCACCTTAGCGGAGGACATCGGAAGCCTCGTTCGGCAAGTCGATGACGATGCTGGTTCCCCCATGTACCTTTGACAAGACCCTGAACCGTCCTCCGATCTTGTGTGCACGGGCGGCCATATTACTGAGCCCATGCCCGGTCCCCTTGGCGGTCTTCTGGACGAATCCACGGCCGTTGTCGCTGATACTGAGCCGGACACCCTGCTTCAGCATCTTGAGCGATACCCTGGCCTCTTGCGCATGGCCGTGCTGGATGCAATTACTCACGGCTTCTTGAATGACGAGGAACAGATGCAGGGACTGTTCAGCCGATAAGGCCTGTGCGTCACGGTCCTCGACCGCGAGACGCACCCGCGTAGCCTGGTGTTCTTTTAATGAATCCAGCATCTGCTGCAACGCCGTGGGCAAGTCCTTCCCTTGGAGGAGACCTGAGCCCAGCCCCGCGATAAAGTTCCGGATCTCCCGCCTGACACGGTTCAATTGGTCGATGGCCTGATGAAGCGATGCGCCGGACTTCTTGCGTGCGCTTGGGGACATCAACGATTTGGCGACTTCGAGGGTGAGGCCCACCGCGAAGAGCGACTGGAGGATGCCGTCATGCAGGTCTTGGCTGATCCGCTCCCGCTCTTGAAGCGCCGCCTGCAAGTCGCGCTCCCTCTGACGCAACGTCCCTTCCAGGCGCTTGCGATCTGTGATATCGGTCGCCGTGCCGAGCACCATCGTGACTCGGCCCTGCTCGTCGAGAATCGGCCGCTTTACCGTCTGAACCCAGTGACGGTTCCCAGCCCTATCGGTGATCACTTCTTCAGGGATAAAGACGTCCTGAAGGGTATTCATCACCTCCAAATCCTTCTGGCGAAAGAACGCGACCTCTTTCTGGTTCGCATTGAAGTCGACGTCGGTTTTGCCGATCAACTCGTCCACCGTCGCCCCGTACGCATCAGCAAGTATTTTGTTGACCAAGGTAAATCGGCCATCATGATCCTTGGCGAAGATGAAATTGGGATTGATGTCGAGTACCTGCCGGAGAAAGGAGTGGGATTTCCGCAGCTCTTCTTCCGCCAGCTTGCGCTCGGTGATGTCTTCGATGATGGCGACCAGATGATGATCGATGCCCCCTGGAAGGGCCATGCTCGTGGCATTGATCGTCACCCAGATCACCTGTCCATCCTTCCGAATGTACCGCTTTTCCAGCCGATAGCCTGAGATCTCGCCGCAAGCCGCCTTGGCGGTCAAGGACCGGTTATGCGAAAGATCGTCCGGATGAGTAAAGAGCGCATAGGTCTGCCCAAGAAGTTCGTCCTCCTGGTAGCCGACCAAGTTGCAGAATGCCCGATTGACCTTCACATACCGTCTCTGTTCGTCCAGCACCGTCACCCCCAACGGCGCTTCCTCGACTAACATCCGGAAGCGTTCTTCGCTCTGGCGCAGCGCCGCGTGCGCCCGCTTGCGCTCTCCGATGTCCCGCATGATGGCGCAGTTATATTCGTTCCCCTCGTACTGCAGGTAATTGACGGTCACCTCTGTGTCGAGGACCAGCCCGGTTCTCGACCAATGTTTTGACTCGAACGTTAAGGATCCTTTCACCTTCAACTCGTCCCAATGAGCAGGCCAGCCCTCCGGAGGAAAGTTCGGGTCGATGTCGTGCAGGGTCATGGCCGTCAGTTCCTCGCGGGTATATTCCAACAGCCGTCATGCCGCATCGTTGACATGCAAAATCTTCGCGTCTGGACCGATCCACAAGAAACCCTCGACGGCGCGGTCGACGGAGAATTGAGTCAACTTGAGCGCTTCCTGGGTCTTCCGCAACAGGGGGATGTCTTCGTTGAGGAGAATCGCCCCCAATAGGCTCCCGTCGGCTCCGCGAACCGGCACGGCGGAGTTGCTGATGATCTTTCGAGACCCATCCTGACACTCGATCTCCAAGACCTCATTGGACGTGGATTCGCCTTTGACCAGCGCGCGCGTGAGGACCCACCGATGCGGCTCAACCAGCGGGCCGGAGCGTTCCCACCAATGCGCGTCCATTTCCGTATCTGACATGGAGACCTGTTTCACGCCGGTCCACATCTTCCTCGCCGCAGGATTGCTCAGCACCATCTTGCCCTGCGCGTCGGTGAACCACACGCCGACCGGCAGGGCATCGAGCACGGTGCGCAGTTCCTGCTCGCGCCGAGCCAGCGCCTCTTCGGCCCGCTTACGCTCAGTGATGTCTCGGCTCGCCACAAGGCGAAGCTCCCGCCCGTTGTACCGATAGGGCTTGACGACCACCTCCCCATAGAATGTTGAGCCGTCTTTGCGCCGCCCCACAGACTCGTACGGCCCGCACACTCCCATGCGCATGTTGTTGATGACCATTTCGCGGGACTCGTCCGCCACCACGTCCAGAACGTGCTTTCCAATGAGTTCACCAGGCCCATATCCGAACATCTTCTCCAGCCCTGGATTTACCTCAATCAGGATGCCTTGGTCGTGGATGCCGATGCCGTCGAAGGTTGCCTCGCTCAGAATCCGGTAGCGCGCGTCACTCTCCTGCAAGGCCACTTCCGCCCGTTTCTGATCAGCCACGTCTCGTCCGACTCCGGTGATGCCGATGGGTTCGCCGTGAGGATTCTTGAGTAGGGCGCCGGTCCAGTGATAGGGAATGGTCCGAAGGTCTTTGGTGAGCAGATGGCCGTCAAGTTCGGCGTACCCTTCCGAGAAGGCCCGCTGAATGGCTGCGGCGGTGCGATCGCGTTCTTCTGTCGGGACAAAGGCCAAGGCCGGCTTGAGTAACAATTCCTCTGGGCTGTATCCCGTGACGTCCCCGAGACGCCGATTCCATTTCACCAAACGGCCTTGGTTGTCGAGGGTGAATAGAATCTCAGGGACCGTGTCCATGGTATTGCGTACATCGCTCAGGGCCTGGACATATTTCTCCTCCGCTCGCCTCCGCTCGAACTCTGCCGTGACACGTGGGGCAAAGACTTCCAACAGTAACTGCAGATCGTCGCTGTGTGTCAGTGGCTTTACGTCCATCACGATGAGCAATCCAATGACGCCTTCGCCTTTCGTCCACAGCGGCACCGCGCAATAGCTCTCAGCTCCGAGGTCTGCCAAACGCTGGAACTGAGGAAACGTGGCCTGAACATCCCGGTTGAAACAGGTGAAGGTCTGTGACAATGCGACGGCGCAGGGCGTATGGACGAGGTCATACTCGAAGTTGTCGATGAGGGCGCCGGCAGCGGAGGCCGCGAGGGTGCGGATCTTCCTGAGTGGACCTTCACACACCTCACCGATGAGCGCATAGCGCACAGGCAATGTCGAGGTCAGGTGAGTCACGAGTGAGGCGAAGAACTCATCCCCGGTCTCGACCGCTGTGCCTTCAGTGATGGCGCGCAGGAGATGCCGATGTTCGCGAAGATCCTGCATCGAGCGGTCTCGCTCGGCGAGCCCGCGCTCGAGTTCTGCCACCTGCAATCGCAGGGACTCGATTTCCGAAAGATGATCGATACTGCTCATGGTGTAACTCCTTGCCCTGCGCAAGCCCGGCACAGGGTGGTGAGGTCCTGGGTCGGCCGACGAGATCGGGGAATAGCCGTCGCACAGTGCGTTGAGGCTTTACCAAGGCGCCGGACTAAGAGGGAGACAGGGGAAGGACCGCGACATTGTTCGTTGGAGACATCCAGGAGATGTAATGGCATCGCATCCGGTGCGTAGCGGTTCTGTCGCAAGAACCGCATTGCGCCCACCCCAATAGTCGGCTCTGCACGGCAATGTGGAGCGGTGAGTGTCGCTGGAAGGCCTTGAAAAGTCCAGCCCCAAATGGGGAGAGGGGATACGATCGAAATATGACGAGGAACGTTCTTGGGGGGAATCGTGATGTCTTCGTGCGTATCTCTTCACATACATCGCGAGGCCGGCACGAGCAAGCCTGGCGTGACAGGAGGACACAAAAAAGATGCGGGTTGTCGTCGATCGCCGCCATTCTGAGAATGCCATGATGGAACGTGCGGTCGAGCAGGCTGAGCGTGATGATGAATGGCTATGCGGCGGTCGCGGCCAGACGTTTTTGACGTTGGCCCACGATATCGAGCGCTGCGACACGATAGGTCTCAGCCAGTGTCGGGAAGTTAAAGATGTTCTCAACAAATGAGTCGACCGTGGCCGCATGCTGAAGCGCCATCTGGCCGAGATGAATCAGTTCCGTCGCCCCTTCTCCGACAATCTGAACTCCCAGGAGGTATTCGCCTGTGGGGTCGGCCACCATCTTCAGTAAGCCGTTGCGAATGTCGGAGATCTGGCCGCGGGCGATTTCGTCGAACTTCGCTCGGCCGATCATGACCTCTCGATATCGTTTCCGAGCCGCCGTTTCATCGAGTCCGATGCTGGACATCTCGGGGATGGTGTAAATCCCGACCGGAATGGTATTGGCTGATTGTCCCTCCGGGAGGCCCAGAGCATGGCACACGGCGCGCCGGCCTTGCTCCATGGCAGAGGAGGCCAGACCGGGAGGACCGATCAGGTCGCCGATGCCGTAAATGTGGGGAATCGCTGTTTGGCCATGTTCATTGACTGCCAACGTGCCTTTTTCGGTGACGGTCAAGCCTGTCGCGCTGAGGTTGAGTTCCTCGATATTGGCCTGCCGCCCTAAGGCCACGAGCATCTTATCGCTCGTGAGCACCTGCCCGTCGTGGAGTGTCGTCACCACCTGAGAGATTCCGTCCCACTGGACGTGTCTGACCGCCTGCCCCCCGCAATAGCGGCCGCCTTTCTCCTCAAAGCTTTGCACAAACAGGCGCACGAGTTCCGCATCGAAAAATTGCAGGGGACGATCGGTCCGATCGACGATGGTGACCTGCACGCCGAGCGAGGCGAAAATCGACGCATATTCCAATGCAATGATGCCGCCGCCCAATACGGTCAGGGAGCGTGGCAAGTAGATCATCGAGAGAATGGAATCGCTGTCGAGAATATGCTCATGGTCGATCGGGATGTCGATCGGCGCGCGAGGCCGGGATCCTGTGGCGATGACGATGGTGTCGGCGGTGAGGGTTTGCTTCATGCCGTCGACCGTCAGCATTTCGATCAGGCTATCGGAAAGGAATTGGGCTCGACCGTGGAGCAAGGCGACGCCATTGCGCGTCAGTTGGTTCCTCATATACTCGCCATGCGATGTGACGACCTCGTCCAAGCGGCGCATCAGCGTGGAGACCATGATGTTCGAAGGGACTGGTCCGTCCAGCCTAGCCGTGGACCGTGTCATCCGGTCTGTTTGCAGCGCGCTCTCTCGAAGCGTTTTGCTCGGAATCGTTCCCCGGTACACACAGGCGCCGCCGACACCCGGCTCACGCTCGATCACGGCCACGCGCTTGCCTGCCTTCGCTCCCTGTACGGCGGCCTTTTGGCCGGCGGGACCGCTTCCGATCACCACAATATCATAGTGCATCACCGTGCTCATTGCGCCATGGTGTCCACGAGGCTGAGTATTTTTTCTTTCAGACTGAGCAAGGCGTCGATGTCGTTGGGGTAAAGATTGAGATCGGCAAAGATACTGTGCTCTCGAAACGTGCTGTTATCGAAGGAATCGGGAATGAGCAGGTAGGTCGCCAGCCGGTCTGCCAGGCAGGTCATCATCGCTTCCTGCCGATGTGAGGGCGCGTGCTCGTAGACCCCATAATAGCCGATGGCCTCAGCCACCTGTGGGGGCAAGGCCCATTCAGTTGCAATCAAGCTGCCCACGCGGGAATGATAGCCGTCGAGGAAGGAGGTGATTGCGCTGGAATCGAGCGGGATATGCATGTCTGCGGCAATAGTTGTGACGGTCTTGAGCACGACAGGTTTCCCAACCGCATGCAGGAGCCCGCAGAGGTAGGCGCTTTCTACATTGTACCGGCGTAGACGCGCGATTTCTTTGGCGTAGGCCCCGCTGGCCAGCGCGTGCCGCCAGAGCTGCCGTATGTCGGTTTCGTATCCTGGAATCGTCACGGCCCCGCTCTTCAAAGAGATCGTGACAGCGATGTCCGACAACTGAGTGACACCGAGCATGGCGACGGCATGTTGGAGCGAGGCAATGGGAGTTCGAGGCATGTAGGCGGGCGAGTTGGCGATTCGTAAGACATGTGCCGCCAATGCCTGGTCCTGGTGAATGAGGACGGACAGTCGAGCCGCATCCGCAGTCGGGTCACTGGCCAGGGCCATGACCCGACCCGCGACCTGTGGAAGCACGGGGAGGTCGATCCGATCCTTGTCGATCCGATCGACGAGAGCCCGTTCAACCTGCTCCGGCATGTCCACGCGCTGTGGGTCCCGTATGGCTGTGTCCATGTTGCTGTCGCCCCTTCATGCCGGTTGGTGCCACTGCTCTTGTCGGTCGAATGGCGCGGAATCTTAATCCGAGCGTAACGCGAGACAGGAGAAGTCGAAGATAGGTGATGACTGGTAGGTCGGTATGAACTCAGCGATATCCACGCATGGACGTTTCATGTCCGAACAGTCTGCTAGATCCGTCGGTAGGCGGGACAGTCTATCGTTCGAGGCGTCTGCGCGCGTTCCGGAGGGTGAAGCTCCCCGTAGCAGCCTACTCCGCCGAAGTAGTCACTTCAGCTACGAAGGCCGGAAGATACGGGGTATTCGGCGAAGGAGAATACATCTACGCAACCTGTACGATGCCGGCGATTATAGAAGGAATCGAATCTTGCTCATGTCGGTATTCCCCCGGTGCATAGAGCCGACCCTAATCCGGACGTAAGGTCGTTGGTGGAGTGCTCTTGCGCACACACGAGTGCCAGATCACGACGGCAAGATGCGGGAAGGCTGCGCGTGGCGGGCCACCACCACATCGGGGCGTTCTGACGCTCC
>Ga0163152_10001467_pt1 | contig 37220 bp, 31 predicted proteins | sample OliLakLV19MP8IB2_FD_148635 | JGI IMG/M metagenome (GOLD analysis project Ga0163152, IMG submission 148635) | Freshwater microbial mat bacterial communities from Lake Vanda, McMurdo Dry Valleys, Antarctica - Oligotrophic Lake LV.19.MP8.IB-2 | ecosystem: Environmental > Aquatic > Freshwater >...
CCCCATCCCCATCCCAATCCCCCTCGCCAACCGAGCAGCCGGTGATCACACCGGACCCGACCGCCACCCCGGTCCCGACCGCGCCACCGCCGGCAGTCGACGCGGGGACGGCGGAAGACGCGAGCGTCGACGGTCTCGAGGGGCTGCTCAACATCGAGGTTTCCTCGGTCTCACGACACGCGGAGCGCGTATCGGATGCACCGGCGACGGTCTCCGTCATTACGTCGGAGGAGATTCGCCGGCACGGCTTCCGGACGATCGCCGAGGCGCTCCGAACCCTCCCGGGCGTCTTCGCGCACTACGATCGGATTTACGAGCTGGTTGGCGTTCGCGGGTTCGGAATCCTCGGTGACTACTCGAACCACCTGCTCGTCCTTCTCGACGGGAAGCCGCTGAACACCCAGACGAGTCTCGGGAACTCGTATCTCGGCACGGATGCCCCCGTGGACCTGCGGGCGGTTCAACGAATCGAGTTGATCAAGGGACCGGCGTCGGCGCTCTACGGACCGTTTGCCTTCTTCGGCGTCGTCAACATCGTCACCCGCTCCGGCGGCGACACGCAGGGGGCGGAGGTCGGAGTTCGCGCGGGCTCGTTCCAGCGCGGAGAGACGAGCGTCCTGGTTGGACGGAGATGGTCGAACGGGGTCGATTCCGTCGTCAGCGCGCGCTTGCTCGATTCCCGCGGGCCGGATCTGACCTTCGAGGAGTACAGCGATCGCACCGTCGGAACGGATCACGACCGCGCCGCCAATCTTCACGCGCGGCTTCGATGGAAGGACGTCGCCGTCACGTTCAACGGTCTGCAACGGCGGAAGGGACTTCCCACCGCGCCGTTCGAGACGACCTACGGCGAGGAGACGAACCGTTTCGTGAACAAGCAGCACTCGGCGTCACTGGACTGGAGCCATCGATTCGGGCGGCTGCAGGCCGGTGCCCGAGCTCACGTCAATCAGTACCAATACGAGGACTTCCTCCGCTACGACCCGGACCCGCTCTTCCGTGACCGCGGCCTGGAGAGCTGGCAGGGAGCGGGAGTCGACGCGACGTTCCACGCCACGGAGACGACGCGACTCCAGGTCGGCGCCGAAGCGACCGTCCACGCGTCGCGACTTCATTCGTACACGGTCGGCGACGAAGCGTCCTCTCCCGAGATCCGGAACGACTTCAGCACCCAGACCGGGTTCGCCCAGGTCGAGCAGCGGCTGCTGTCCGATCGTTTGCGGCTGTCGGCCGGCGCCACGGCGTATCGCAATTCCCTCTACGAGGAGACGCGACTCACTCCGAAGGCGGGGGTGGTCTGGCTGCCGACCGTCAACGACGCCATCAAGATCCTCTACGGCGAAGGGTTCCGAACGGCGACGCTTTTCGAAGCGTTTTTCGACGACGGTATCGACTTCATCGCCAACCCGGACATCGAGCCGGAGAGTGGTCGGACCGGCGAGATCGCCTGGGAGCGTTACCTCGGCCGGCGCGCCCGGGTAACGATCGCCGCGCACCGGAGCCGCTACGAGAACCTCATCAATCAGTACGATTTCGAAGTCACCCCGGGCGAGTTTCGAAGCCAATTCCAGAATCGCGGGACGATGGACTCGTGGGGGACCGAAGCCTCCGGGCACGTGGACCTGGGTGGGGGCTGGTATCTTCGCGCCGGGCACGCGTGGCAAGAAGTGGAGCAGAGTCTCGACGGAACGAAGACCACCGTGCTGGTGAATTTCCCGAAACACATCGTCAACGGCGCCGTCGCGGGCGACGTGGTGCGCGGTCGTCTGAGCGTGGCGGCGCACGGAGCGTGCCTCTCGACTCGTCGCCGCGAGCTCAACGACGACGAAGCCGCGGCTTCGCCGGATGCGATCCGGCGCGTTCCCGACACGGTCTACCTCGCCGGATCGATTCGCACCTACGGCTGGGTGGGGGGAAGCTTTCGGCGCAGCTCACGGTCTTCAATGTGCTCGACCGTGCGAATCGCGACCCCGCCGTATCGGACCACAAGCCGATCACCTCGATCCGTCAGGACGGTCGGACGTTCGAGGCCGGAGTCGACTATCGCTTCTAACCACCGAGTCGCTTTCCGCCTTCTCGTCGTTGCCGTGCTCTCGTTCCCGGCGGCAAGCCTGGCGCAGGAGATTTCCCCAGCGGCTCAGGTCGGGGTGGTCATGGGCATCCTCGCCTTCGATCGTGGGTTCCCGCCGCGAGCGAAGGACGGAGTGCGCCTCGGCGTCGTGTTCGACCCCGGCAACGCCTCGTCTCGTGAGCGGAAGGACGGTTTCGTGCGGGCGTTCGCGTCCTCTCCACGGCAGTACGCCGGGAAACCGATCGAGCTCGTCGAGATTCCGATGTCGCTTCTGGAATCCGAAAAAGGAATCGACCTGGTGTTTGCGTGTGAGGGGGCTGCCATGAAGGAAGTGGCGGCCACGGCTGTGAAGACCGGGATCATCGCGATCGGCCTCTCGGACGCGGCGTCGGAGGCCGGGATACCGATCGCTCTCGTCCTTCGCGAGAATCGCCCCCGCCTTCTCGTTGACCTGAAGTCGGCTCATGCCGCCGGTCTCGACCTCGACTCGAAATTGCTGCAGGTCTCCGAAGTGATCCGGGAAGACGGCGAGCGCTTCCTGCCTCGCTGAGACACGCACCAGGCCCACTGCGCGCGTTGCCGGACCCTGCGTTCGGGTGAAACCAGGGTGCGTGGACATCGCGCGGTTCCGTCACGGTCCGCCTGTGACACTCCGGCGCGATCTGCCGGTCGCACGTCGCGCGAATCTGCGGAAAGGCTCGCAAATTAGCGGTTCACCCCGTGCGACCCGGCGGGCACACCCCTTGCTCTCTGCAGGGCCCGGGAGAATCAGAGTGCGAAAAGTCGTTCTGGTGTTGCTGGCGATGTTGGCGGGTTGCGGGGCTCCTTTCGAGGAAAGCGCGAAGCCCGAGGTCGTGACCCCGTTCGACGCGGAGTATCGCGCGGCGTCGGAGGAGCTCGGCGTTCCGTTCGAGCTGCTTCGCGGAATGGGTGCGGCGCAGTCGGCCCACCACCGCATCGACGCGTCGCGCTCCGAGAGCGGACAGGCCGGCGTCATGGGTCTCCAGCCGGACGCGATCGCGGAGGCGTCGCGCCTCCTTGGGTTGCCCGAAGAGACGATCGCCAACGACGACCTCGCGAACGTGCGCGCGGCGGCGGCGCTCGTCGCCGATCGGCGGCTTCGCAGCGAGACCTGGAACGGCGCGGCGCTCGCCGCCGCCGGCATCACCGGCGAAGACCTTCGCGCGCGGTGGCTCCTGAAATACGCGAAGCACCTGAAGTCGGCGGGTGAGCTCGTCCCGAACGATCTCGTGGGCGCCGTCGGCTCGGCGGCCGCCGGCGAGTACCCCGATGCGGTGTGGGTCCCCGCGTACAGCGGCAACTACGCGAACGGCAGCCGCGGACTCGACGACGTCACCCACGTCGTCATCCACGACATCGAGGGCAGCTACGAAGGCGCGATCTCCTGGTTCCAGAACCCGAGCTCGAACGTCAGCGCCCACTACGTGATCGCGAACGAAGGCGACATCACGCAGATGGTCCTCGAGGAGGACATCGGCTGGCACTGCGGCAACTGGAACTCGCAGACGATCGGCATCGAGCACGAGGGGTACGCGTCGGATCCGAACTCGTATCCGGAGACGATGTACGTTTCGTCGGCCGCGCTCACGCGCTACCTCACGGACAAATACTCGATCCCGCGCACGCGCGACTACATCGTCGGGCACGTCGAGGTCCCCGGCGCGACGCACACCGATCCCGGGCCGTATTGGGAGTGGGATCACTACATGGACCTCGTCGGCGGCGCCGTCGAGGCGACGCTCGTCGGCTACGTGCGCGAGGACGACATCTTCGACGGCCCCGGCATTCCGGGCGCGACGGTCGCGCTGAGCAACGGGCGGACGGCGACGACGGACGCGGACGGCTACTACGAGATCGGCGAGCTCGTGCCGGCGACCTACACGGTGACGGCGTCCGCGGACGGCTACGAAACCGTCGTGAGCGACAAGGCGATCGAGGCGAGCGGAACGTGGTGGAAGAGCGTGGCGCTGACCGCGTCGCCGGCCACCGGCGATGACGACGACGACGATGTGAACCCGACGTCGAACAAGGCGCACGGCGGCGGCAACGGCTGCTCGGTGACGGCGACGACCTCGGCCTCCGGCGCGTTCCCTCTCGCGGCGCTGGCGCTCCTCGCACGGGCCCTCCGCCGCCGGAAGTAGTCAGCCTCACCCTGAGCGAGCGAAGCGAGTCGAAGGGCTGCACGATCAGCCCTTCGACTCGCTTCGCTCGCTCAGGGTGAGGTTGACGCGCTGCTGCAGCGGCTGGCGCGCGCGTTTGATCTGATGGAGTCGAGCGGCTAGATTCGCCGGCGTGCCCGGACGGCGCCGTCACGTCGACCCACTCCGCGTCCACCTGATCACGCTCGTGATCTTTGGGGTGATCGCGGGTGCTGCGCTCGCGCTCTGGACGTTCCCGCGCTTCTTCGCCGCGATCGCGCTGCTCGTGATCTCGGGCGTCGGGTACGCGCGGCTTTACGGCTTCATCGAAGCGCGTCTCGAAGCGGAAGAGGGGCGTCTCGCCGAGGAGCTCGGGTTCGAGCTGGGCGATGACGATGAGGACGACGAGCCGCTGCCTCCCACAAAAAAGCGGAAGAAGAAGAAGTCCGCGGCGCCGGAAGCCGGAAACGGTGCGCCCGTACAAACGGAAACGGCGGCGGCTGTCGCCGCCACCGTTCCAAGCGAACTGCCGCCGACTTAGGTCGCGGGAGTCGCGGGGGCCGCGGCCGGCGCGGCGGCGGGAGCCGACGGCGCTTCGGTGGGGGCCTTCGCGCGCTTCTCTTTCCAGTGCGCGACGCAGAGGCCTTCGCGCGACGTCGGCTTGTTGCAGGCTTCCTTCGAGCACGACTCGTAGCGCGACTTGCCGAACTCGCCGTTCCGCCACATCGGGTAGTGCGTCGCGCAGTAGCCCTTCGCGCGGTACGCGATCTTGCAGCCCTTCACCTGGCATTCCTTCTTGCCGGCGTGCTTGACGTGCTTGTGGTTCGTCTCGGTCTTCTTGGAATCAGCTTTGTGGGCCATGGGGCTCCGTCGCGTAGGTTCGATCGAAAGGGCGGGCATTTGAGCAGGCTAGGAGCGATTGGGCAAGCCCCCTCTGAGCTGGGGGTAGAGTCGGTCCACGCGTGCGGGAGCTCCTCGTCATCTTGTTCTTTTCGCATCACGCGCCGGAGCAGCACGACCACTGCGTGTTCGTGGGCCGGCTCCCACTCTGTGCGCGGTGCCTGTCGATCTACCCGCTCATGATCGTGGTGCTGGTCGCGCAGCTCGCCGGCCGGATCGATCTCGCGTGGACCGACCCCTGGCTCGTGATCCTGTTTCCGCTGCCGACCGTGATCGAGTTCCTTCTCGAGCACACCGGCCGGATCCGCGCCACGAACACGCTCCGGATCGCGCTCGGCCTGCCGCTGGGCGTCGCCATGGGGAGGCTCTTCGCGCGGTATCTGCTGGACCCCGTTGACCCGCTTTTTTGGGGGATCGTGGCGACCTACGGCGGAACCTGCGGTTTGACGGTCGCTTTCCTGCTTCGCAGCCGCTTTGCAAGCCGACGCGACCCATGAGAAACTAAGCAACCGCAAGGACTTCGGCGGTTCTCTCGAGGGGTCTGTATTCGATGATCACGCTGACCGTCACGGGTCTGTACGTCCTGATGTTCGCCTGCATGGCAGGCGGTGTTTTCATGTTCATCCGGCTCCTCTTCCCCGACGAAGAGGTGACCGAGGCGAAGAAGCGTCTGGGCGTGGGCGGCGTCCGCACCCAGTCCCCCTCGCTGATCCTGAAGCTCTGCCGGCCGCTCTTCGTGCTGCTGACGCCGCTCACGCAGAACGTGAAGGCCGAGAAGTATCGCCTGCGCATCCGCCGCGGCTTCGTGAGCGCCGGCATGACCGACGAGATTTCCCCCGACGAGTTCTTCGCGTGGAAGCTCGTCATGGCGGTGTTCATGCCGGTCTTCACGTGGAAGATGCTCACCGGCATCTGGAACATCCCGTGGTGGGTGTTCTCCGTCGTGCTCCTGCTCGGCTTCATGTATCCGGACATCTGGCTCAACGGCCGCATCGCCGAGCGCCACGCGAAGATTTTCCGCGCGATGCCGTACGTCATGGACCTGCTGACGCTCTCCGTCGAAGCCGGTCTCGACTTCGTGTCCGGCATCGCGAAGGTCGTCGAGAAGGCGCGGCCGTCGCCGCTGATCGAGGAGCTCTCGTTCTATCTGCACGAGATCCAGGTCGGCACCACGCGTGCGCAGGCTCTCCGCAACCTCAGTTATCGAGTGAACATGCAGGAGATCAGTTCGTTCTCCGCACTGCTCATACAAGCCGATCAGCTCGGCGCCTCGATCGGCCCGGTCTTACGTGCGCAGTCGGATCTGTTGCGCACGAAGCGGTTCCAGCTCGCCGAGAAGAAGGGCGCCGCCGCGACGCAGAAGCTCCTCTTCCCGCTGGTCCTCTGCATCATGCCCGCCGTGTTCATCGTCATCTTCGGGCCGATCGCGCTGAACTTCATCTACGGCACCGGTGTCATCGGCCGTGGCCAGACCGAGAAGACGCGAGGCGAATGATCTTCCGGAACCGAACGCGCAACGTCGTACTCTCCGATCGAACGCGGATCGCGAACACCCTGGTCACGCGCCTTGTCGGGCTCCTCGGCAGCAAGGGGCTCGCGTCCGGCGAAGGACTCTGGATCGAGCCGTGCAACTCGATCCACACGATGTTCATGCGGTTCACGATCGACGCGGTCTTTCTCGACAAGCAGGGGAACGTCGTGAAGCTCAAGTCACGGATGAAGGCGTGGCGCATGACGGCGATTTCGCCGAAGGCGAAAGGCGTGCTCGAGCTGCCCGAAGGCACGATCGAGAAGACCGGCACCCAGGTCGGCGACGCGATCGAGCGCGAGGCCAAAGCCTGATGGGCGCACTCAAGCTCGTCATCGTGGACGGACCGTCGCGCGGGAAGGAATTCCCGCTCGAGGACGGCGAGACGTTTCTCGGCCGCACGAACGAGACCGAGGTCGAACTGCCGTCGAACAAGGTCTCGCGGCGCCACGCGGTGATCCGCGTCGGTCGCGGGAACGTGGAGATCGAGGACCTCGGTTCCTCGAACGGGACCTACCTCAACGGAAAGAAGATCACGAAGTCGGCTGTGCCCGCGGGCGGGAAGATCGTCGTCGGAGAGTACGTGCTGCAGGTGTTCAACGGCGGCAAGGCGCAGGGCGCCGCGCCCGCGACCGGACAGCGTCCGGCGGCGCAGGGCGGCAGCGGCAAGGCGATGGTCGTCGGCGGGCCGCAGGCGCCAGCGGGACGGCAGCCGCAGCCGCGCGGACCGCAGCGCCCGGGACAGGGCCAGCAGCGCGGACGGCCGACGAGCACGGGGGGCGGCATCGCCGCGAGCGAAGGTGCCAACCGCGTCGCCGACCAGGTCGTCGGCAAGATGGGCGGCATCGCGTGGCGCACGCAGGTGTTCATCATGGCGGGCCTCATCGGCGTCGCGATGATGGGCGGCGTCGCGTTCCTCGTGTCGCGCACGAAGGGGGACTTCCGGGAGCTCGCTCTCGGCCGCGCGAAGCTCGTGGCGCAGCAGTTCGCGTCCGAGAACGCGGTCTACATGTTCCAGAAGAACAACCTCTCGCTGTCGAACGACGCGACGTCGAAGCAGGACGGCGTGAAAGAGGCGCTCATCGCGGCGCCGCTGAAATCGGGTAGCGGCGAAGTGATCGCCGAGATCGCCTTCCCGGCGTCGCGAGTCGGGAATCAGATCGACGACAGCGAATACGCGACGGTCATCGAGGCGCTCAAGGCCGGCAAGTCGTTCGACGTCGTCGTCGGGCCGAACAAGGAGCACCCCGACTGGTTCGATATCGCGGCACCGATGCAGTACTACAACTCGGCGGACCCGGTGGATCCCGGTTTCAAGCTGGTGGGCGTCGCGTTCATCACGTTCGACCCGCAGGTCGTCGCGGACAAGGCGACCTCCGCGGGCCTGCTTTACGGCGTGGCGCTCGCGGTCCTGGTGCTTTCGTCGCTCGGCGGCGCGCTCCTCGTCATCCGCGCAACCGAGCCAGCGATTGCGCGGCTGCAGGAAGACACCGAGCTCGTCATCCGCGGCGATCTGAAGCAGGTCCGCGCGACGATCAAGATGCCGCAGCTCGAGGCGCTCGTGCACTCGATCAACCGGCTCATCCAGAAGTCGCCGGGCAGCGCAGGCCCTTCGCGCAACGTCGCCGAAGACATGGCGGCCGGCCGCGCGGCGAGCCCCGCGCTGGCGCTGCCCGCGCACGCCGGGCCGGTCGACAATGCCGGCGCGTCCGCCACCGTGCGTGCGGTCGTCTCCGCGATCGAAGACGCGATCATCGTCGTCGACGCCGAGAGCAACGTCGTCGAAGTGAACCGCGTCGCCGAGAAGATGTTCGGCTTGATCCCGGCGCGTGTGCGCGGAAAACATCTCCTCGAAGCGATCACCGACCAGGACCTGCTGAACACGGTTCTCGACGTGATCAACGAAGTCACCGCCGCGCCGGATGGCGTCGTGCAGCGCGACGCGCAGCTCCCGGGCGGAAAGGCGGGCCGCATCTCCGCGGCCGGCGTGCGCCAGGGCAACGAGCTCGCGGGCGCCGCGATCGTCTTCAAGGTCCAGGGGGGCGGCTAGCCGATGGCGCGCCAGGCACCCCGAACGTCCGGCCGTCGCCCGTCGGCTCCTGCGAGGGGCGGCACGCGCTCGCGGCAGACCGGCACGACGCGGCCGGCGCTCGAGACTCGCCTGCGCATCCTCGATGGCGCGAGCGCGGGGACCGAATACGCGATCGCGGGCTCCCTCGTGCGCATCGGCCGCGGCGACGACAACGACATCGCGCTGCCGGACAGCAACTGCTCGCGCAACCACGCGGAGCTCGTGCGCGACGGATCGGGCCGGTACCTCGTGCGCGACGTCGGGAGCCGCAACGGGATCCAGGTCAATCGCAAGAAGGTCCCGCAAGCGGTGCTGAGCAGCGGCGATCGCGTGACCATCGGAAGCACGACGGTCGAGTTCCTCACGGGGGGCGACGCGGGCGGATCGGCGGGCGCCGGTGGCGGCAGCTCGGCGACGCGCTGGCTCGTCGTCGCCGTGGCGGCGGGAATCATCGGCTTCGCGCTCGTGTCGTTCGGCGGCGGCTCGGGGAAGAACACGCAGCAGACCGGCAGCGGTGGCCCGATCGTCATCGGCCTCACGCCGGACGTGGCGCCGGGCGCCGCGACGCCGGCGCCGACGGGCGAGGCCGGCGTGAGCATCGCGTCGCTCTTCGCGACGGCGCAAACGGCACCGGTCGGCAACCAGAAGGGCAGCGAGGTCAGCCGCAACCAGACGACGAAAGCGCCCGTCGGCGCGGTGACGCCGGTAAACCTGAGCATCCCGACGGGCGGATCGAACGAGAAGATCATTGCGGCGATCATGGCGGAGGGTGAGCGCGCGTACGGCAGCGGCAAGCTCGTCGACGCGCGGGCGTTCTTCGATCGCGCGGTGAAGCTCGATCCGAATTGTGAACGCTGCGTAAACCGCTACGATTTCCTCGATCGCCAGATCATGAAAGAGATCACCGACGCGATGGCCGTCGGCGTCACCTACCTGGACAATCAGCGCTGGGACCAGGCAATCATGGCGTTCGAGAAAGTGAAGTTCCTGGATCCGAACCCGACGTCGGTAAATAATGCGAATGCGACCGCATACATCGACGACGCGAAGCAGAAGAAGGCAGCCGGGGGTCGCTGACGAATGATCGAGTTGATCGTCAAAAGGGATGATCGCGAGATCAATCGCTATTTCCTCCCACAGGGGAACACCACCCTGGGACGGGCGGAGGACAATGCGATCATCCTGGACGATTCCGCCGTTTCGCGGCGTCACGCGCGGATCAAGGTGGACGGAGCGAAGGTCTCCATCGAGGACCTCGGCTCGGGCAACGGCATGTTCTACGGCGAGAGCCGCGTCGAGCGGCAGGAGCTCTCGGACGGGGACGAGATCGTCATCGAGCCGTTCCGGTTGCTGCTGCGAAAGGACAAGGACGCGGGCGCCGTGAAGGACAGCACGCGACCGGTGCCGGCGTCCGCGCCGCGCCCGATGAGCCGCCTCGATGCGCCGCCCTCGAAGGTGAAACGCGATCCCGGCGGTTCGGCCGCCGGAGGCCCGCGGCTCGAAGTCGTGCGCGGGCAGGGCGGTCCGTATCTGCTCACCGGCGAGAACTCGAGCATGGGCCGGTCGGAAGACGCGACGATCACGCTCAAGGATCCGTCGTCGTCGCGCAAACACGCGAGCATCGAGAAGACGAACCGCGGCTGGATCGTCGCCGACCTCGGCAGCGCGAACGGGACGTACGTCAACGGCGCCTCGGTCAAGGAGATCGAGCTTCAGGACGGCGACATCATCCTCATCGGCAACACCGAGCTGCGGTTCGTGGATCCCGGCGCGATCGCGTCGTCCGACGACGACGATCCGGATCCGGTGCGTCCGATCACGACGCGCCCCGTGCCGACCGGCGTGCCGAAGGGCGGCGGACGCAAGCCAGCGCCGCCTCCCGTCTCCGAGATGGAGATGGAGATGGGCTCCCCGGACTCGTACGAGGACCCGGAACCCGAGCCCCCCGCGCCGCCTCCGCGCGGTCGCGGAAACAACGGCCCGAAACCGAAGAACGGCCGCAACGGGAACGGTGGCGGCGCCTTCGAGGGCGGCGCGATGCCGCAAGACGAAGCGCCGGGTGGGGGCACCGAGTTCGGTGCGCCTCCGCCGTCGGCGTTCAACGAGGGCGGCGACGGAACCGACGAAGGCCTCGCGCCGCCGTCGTTCAACGACGCGCCGACCGGCTACGGAAACGACCAGGCCTACAACGACGCCGGCTACGGAATGGAGCTCGGCGACGACGCTCTCTTCCCCGGCGGCCAGCGTCCGCCCGACTCGCTTCTCGGCAAATACATCTTCAGCCTGAAGAACAATCGCAAGACGCAGATCCTCACGGCTGGCGCGGCGGTCGTCTTCGTGATCGTGCTGATGGGTGGCCGTGGCGGGAAGCCGGCGGCCGGTACGGCCGGCGCCGTGAGCTGCCTCTCGGGCGAGCAGCTCGACAAACAGCAGAACCTCAACCTGAACACGATCGAGCGCTTCGAGAAGGACATCGAGCTCGCGCTCTCGCGCACGCCGGCGAAGGACTACGCGACCGCGTTCGAGCGGTACGGCCGCATCGTCGCCATCGGCCGCAACGAGTCGATGTCCGGTGTGTGCGTCGCCCAGGACAAGACGCGCATCGCGCTCGAGTCGCTGTTCGCGCTCCACGAGTTCCTCGTGATCCAGAAGCTGCGCGAGGTGACCGTCGCCGGCTCTGCGAAGGACGCGGCGACGAAAGCGCGGATCGCGAAGAACCTCGCGGCCGGTATCGCCGCTTTCGAGGTCGCGCGGAAGCGCAAGGCGACCGACCAGTACAAGCGCGCGATCGACTCCTTTGAAGCGGTGCTCGCGGACGATCCCGGCAACGGCCAGGTAAAGCCGATGCTCGACGAGGCGCGCAAGGAGTACCGGGCGCTGGTCGGCGAGATCAGCGAGGCGCAGCTCGGGAAGCTCACCGACCAGTGCAAGGCGATCTACAACCAGGGCCTCTCGCAACAGGCGAAGCGCACCGCGGCGGCCTACCAGCAGGCGATCAAGACGTTCGAGCGCATCACCCGCACGACGGATCCGGACGGACGCACGCCCTACTTCCAGCAGTCGCAGAGCGCGATCGCCGCGGCGAAGCGCAGCCTGCGTGCGCTCGCAAGCCCGCTGCGTGAGGAAGGGAAGAAGTTCAACGCCGCTCAAGACTGGCTCCGAGCGCGCACCGCGCTCCGCAAGGCGGTCGCCACGGATCCCTACGACCAGACGCTGCAAGACGAGCTCGATACCGCGCAGCAGGAGTGCATCCGCAACGCGAAGCGGCAGATCTCCGAGGCGAAGGCGTACGAAGCGGCCTACAACTATCCCGAGGCGCTAAAGAACCTCGAGCTCGCGCTCAAGTACGCCGATCGCGACACGGACAAAGAGAACCAGCAGACCAAAGACATCGTCAAGCGCATCCGCCGCAACACGGAACGTTGAGTCGTCAGAACGCGATCAGCTTCGCGATCAGGACGCCCGCCAGGAAGACGATCGCACCGCCGGCGACGAGCACCAGCGGATGCGCCCCGGAGCGCTTCGCGTCAACGAGATCGGGATAGAGATCGGACTGGTCGTCGACGGCGCTCGAGGAAACCACCGACGTCCGCGACGGGTGAGGCGCACGCGAGTTGCGCGGAGCCGGCGAGTCGTAGTCGCGGCTGATCATGTCCGCACCCTCGCGTTCCGCGTCGTTGGGTCCCAGACGGGCGACGCCCGGACCGGACGGGGGGCGGGTATCGCGATCGTTGTGGCGCGGCGTCGAGGACGGAGGCGTGTTGCGGCCGGTGATCGAGGGCTCGCCGCGATCCCCGTTCCGCGGCGCCGGACTGCCACGCCCGATGCTGCGCTCGTCCAATAGCGAAGCGGGGCGCGCGCCGATGAGCGTGCTCTCCGCTCCCGGCCGCGTTCCACCGGAAGTGTCTCCGCCCGCGGGCGTCGCGACGGTTTCATGGTGCTCGTCGGCACCGCGGCCGACTTCGCTCTGGTTCGTGCGCGAGATCGACGGCGCCACGTCCGGCGCGTTCACCGTGATCCCGCGGACCTTCTCCTTCACCGCGCGGACGGGAATTTTGGAGCCGGTGTTCGTCGTGCTCGCGGGCGGTGACGGACGTGAGCCCGTGCCGGTTGCGGCTCGCGGCACGTCGGTGCGTCCGGAGTCGGGCTCGACTTTGATGCTGACGCTGCGGCCGCTGCTGGTCGCCTTGTCGCTGATGATCGTGGATTCCCGCTGGCGAGCGGGCGCGACGGCGTCCGGATCGCGCGGCAGCTCCTCGTCATCGTCGGGCTCGGTCGACTCGGCGCGAGCGCCGCGCCCGCTGGCCGAGCTTCGAGTGGGACGGTCGAAGTCCTGCCGGCTGTTTCCGTTGCTGTTGCCGTCCCCGTTTCCTCGATCGAAGTTGTCGGTCGACTCTTCGCGGCTGCCGCGATTCGGCCGCTCCTGCGTGGGGTGGTCGCCGTCGTCGAGGCGTTTCGCGTTCCCGCGACCGGTGACCGGCAGGTCGGCGTCTTCCCAGCCCCCCTTCGCACCGCGTCCGGCTTCGGTCGGCGGCTCTTCCTCGTCGTCGGATGCGGGCTTCGGACGCGCGTTCGTCGGCGGCCGCGTCGTCGGCATCGCCATCTCGATTTCCATCCCGAGCTCGAGCGCGGCGTCTCCGCCGAGCAGCATGCTCGCGGTCACGGGGCGCGGAGTCGCGATGGTCGCTTTGCTGTTCGTCTCGCCGTCGGTAGGAATGGGCGATGTCCGCGAGTCGTCCGTCGAGCTCGCCGCGCGCGCCGCGGTCGCGGACGTACCCGACGACTCCGCGCTCGGCGCCACCGGGAGCTTTCCGGCGTTGGTCTTGCCGGGAATCAGGATCGCGTTGATCTCGTCTTCGATCGAGCCGAGCTGCTCGCCGCCGAGCGTGCGCGAGTTCGTCGACTCGGGCAGCTCGTTCGTCTCGGAGCGCGACGCGCCGACGCTGGTCGACGTGTCGCTCGAGATCGCGCCAAGCGGCGCGCCGGCGCTCGAGCCGTTTTTCGCGTCCTTGCCCTTGCCGAAGCGATCGGAGTCCGGCCGGCCGAAGATGCGCGAGATCGTTCGGCCGTCGTCACCGAGGTCGGGGCGCTTGCCGATGCCCGTCGAATCGGAGAGGACATCGAGCTTGATCTCTTCCGCGAAGATCGACTTCATGAACGCGGCGAGGTTCGACGTCGTGAAGTTGAACGTCGACGAATAGAAGAACCGCGTGAGGTCGTCCTTGAGCTCGGTCGCCGACAAGTAGCGGTCGACGGTGTCGCGAGCAAGCGACTTGAGGACGATCTTTTCGAGCTTCTTGGGGATCGATTTGTTGTACTTCGACGGCGGCTCGACCTTCGCCTCGCGCACGCGCTCGAGGATGGTGAGGTCGCTCTCGCCGCGAAACGGCTTCTGCCCCGTGAGCATCTCGTAGAGCACGATGCCCGTGGAGAAGATGTCGCTTCGACGATCCACGGGGAGGCCGGAGGCCTGCTCCGGGCTCATATACTCGTATTTCCCCTTCACGACGCCGGCTTCGGTCTCGCTGATGTTGGCGTTCGCCTTGGCGATGCCGAAGTCGGTGATCTTGACCTCGCCCTCGTAGCTGATCATCACGTTCTGCGGCGAGATGTCGCGGTGGACGATGTTCAGGTCCTTCGGGCCGCTCACGTCCTGCGTCTGCTTCGAGTGGGCGTATTCCAGCCCCTTGCACACCTCGATCGAGATGAAGATCGCGTGCTGGATGAAGAGCGGCATCCCGATCTGATCGCATCGCGTCATCAGGGCGCGGAGATCCTTGCCCTCGATGAACTCCATCGCGATGAAGTAGCTGTCGTCGATCTTTCCGAGGTCGTAGATCTGTACGATGTTGGCGTGGCTCAACATCACGGCGATCTTCGCCTCGTTGATGAGCATGTCGATGAAGTCCTTGTTCTCGGACAGGTGCGGAAGGATCCGCTTGATGGCGAGATACTTTTCGAAACCGCCCACACCCTTCGTGCGCGCCTTGAAGATCTCCGCCATGCCGCCGACGGCGATCTTTTCGAGGAGCTCGTACTTCCCGAAGGGAACGATCTTGGGCTCTTTCGCCATCCCGATTCCGCCAGTGGGCTGTCCCACTGGAAGGCGCACACACACCGGACCTGAGGCCTTTCGATCAGCCTCGGTCTTCATCGACCGCTACGAACGCCCCAAAAGGGCGGACACACGCGCGGTTAGTATAGCAGTGGGCCCTTCGCTGCCTCAGGCATTTGGCGCCAGTCTGGCGTGCCTTACCTGGGGCGGTTCACAACCCGTAACGCGACAAAAGCTCCGCAATCGACGGGTCCGGCGGGTGTAAGCTTCTGGAAAGCGTGCGCTGCGCTTCCGGGAACTTCGTGGCATACCCCCTGCAGCCGAATTGGGCGAACATGAAGAACTTTTTCGCAGACGAGAGCGGCCAGACAGCAACGGAGTACATGCTGATCATCTCGGTCGTCGTCATCGCCGTCGTGGCCGCCGCGTTCACCTTCGTCCAGCCGTTCCAGGACGGCGTGAAAGCGCTCGGTACGAAGGTCATGACGATCCTCGACAAGGGCTGCATTGCTGGCTGCTACAACGGCGGATAGGGAGGCTTTCCGTGCGCACGCTGAATCGCGTAAGAGCCCAAACCGGTACCGAGTACATGCTGGCGGTTTCCGTCGTCGTGATCTCCGTCTTCACCGCGTTCTACCTGCTCGTCGGTGGAAACAGCCAAGGTCCGGCGGCGAAGTCGTTCAAGAACATCCACGACGTCGTCAAGCAGCCGTACCCGTAGCGGATGCTCGTCCTTGAAGCGCTCGCCGTCGCGATGGTCTTGCTCGCGACCGTGACCGATCTCCTCGAGCACAAGATCTACAACGTGCTCACGTTCCCCATGATGCTGGTGGGGATCCTCGGACATCTGGTTGGCGGTACGTGGTGGGAAGGTGTCGCCGCGATGTTCGCGGTCGGCGCGCCCTTCATGCTCCTCTACCTCGCCAACATCCTGAAGGCCGGCGACGTGAAGCTGCTCATGGCCGTCGGCGCGCTTCTCGGGCTGAAGGCCGGCGGAATGGCCGCGCTCTGCTCGGTCATCATGTGGTGCCCGATCGGGATCGTCGTCCTCCTCGTGAACGGCCGCTTCGCGAACCTCCGCGACCTGTTCCGCAAGGACTTCACACCCTGGCTCGCGCCGTTCGGTCTCGCCATCGGACTCGGCACCGTGTGGGCGCTCTTCGAGATGCATTGAGATGCCTCTCGGCGACGTCCTCGCCCATCTGGTCGCCTGGCTGATCGCGCCTCTCGTCGCCGTCTCGAGACCCGGCGAGAAGATGTTCGTGCTCTACGTCGCGGGCAGCGCGGTCGTGGCTCTCGTCACGCTGCGCCGAGCCGGGCACCCGGCGCCTTTCCGCGAGCTCTTTGCGCGCCGGGTCTGGAACCATCCGTCGGCACGCGTCGACGTACGGTTCTACCTCGTGAACGGGATCCTCGCCGCCGCGGTCTTCGTCCCGCTCTTCGCGCTCCAGCATTCGGTGATGAACGCGGTCGCGCACCGGCTCTCGACGCTTGTCGGCGCCCGCGAGTCGAGCGACCCCGGCGTGTTCGTGCTCGCCGCAATCGCCGTCGCCGCCGCGCTCGCGAACGACTTCGCGATCTACCTCCCTCACTGGCTGCAGCACCGCGTGGCGCTGCTCTGGCAGTTCCACAAGGTGCACCACTCGGCGGAGGTGCTCACGCCGCTCACGGTGTTTCGCTTCCATCCCGTCGACGACGCGCTGAACGTCGCGTCGATCGTCGGGATCGTCGGTGCGTTCGACGGGGTGCTCCTCGGGCTCTTTCCGACGGCGGTCGTGCACCAGACGCTCTTTGGCGTGAACGCCGTCCTTTTCGTGTTCTACGTCGGCGGCGTTCACCTTCGGCACTCGCACGTCTGGCTGGCGTACCCGCGCACCGTTTCGCAGGTGTTGATCAGTCCGGCGATGCACCAGGTCCACCACAGCGTCGACCCGGGCCATCACGGGAAGAACCTCGGCCTGATCTTCTCCGTGTGGGACCGCGTCTTCGGGACGCTCTTCATCCCCACCTCCCGCCTCGAGCTCCGCTACGGGCTCGGTGATGGGGAGGAAACGGAGTTCTCGTCCGTGCGCCGGCTTTACTGGCTGCCGTTCGTGAAGGCGGCCCGGCTCTTTCGCTCACGCGCTTGATGGGCGGGGCGTTGCCCGGAGCGATAGCGTGCCGCGACGAAAGAAGGGCAGCACTGGCGAGGACCGTCCCCAGACGCGCACAAGTCCATGAAATCGCTTCGAATAGGAGGGGTGGAAGCGCCCTGCACGGGCTGGAGCAGGGGTTGCGGCCCCCGGCCGCTGCGACAGCGGATCCTCGGGCTCCCCGGCGAAATGGGGCAACTCCCTGGAATCAAAGGGAACGGCTCGTCGGGGGGAAGGCGGCACACCCGCTGCACTAACCCTGTCCAACGCGCCAAACACTACGGCGCATGTGAACCCAACCAGCCCACGAAGGAGAACTACCATGAAGAATTTCATCCGCGGTGAAGAAGGCCAGACCGCCACCGAGTACATGCTCATCATCTCCGTCGTCGTCATCGCGGTCGTCGCTGCCGCCTACGAGTTCGTTCCTCTGTTCAAGGCCGGCGTCAAGGACCTCGGATCCGACGTGAAGAAGATCCTCTCCAACGGCGGCAACCGCTAACGCGGATTCGCCATCGATTCAAAGGTCGAGCCGGCTCGTCTTTGACGAGCCGGCTTGATTCGTTACCCGGCCCGAGCTCGAGGAGGCACCATGCGTTCGCTTCGCCGCAGACACCATCGCACCCTCGCGCAGACGACGACCGAGTACATGCTCGTCATCTCCGTGATCTGCGTCGCCGTCTACTTCACCGTGACGAACGCGATGTACCCCGTCCTCGAAGACGGCTCGGCAAAGTTCAAGCAGAACCAAATGAAGACGTCGAAGGACGGCTTCGTCGGGCAGGGCTACAAGGGTGGCGAGCGACGCTGACGTTTTCGTCTCTCGTCTTCACGCGAAACGCGGCGCCGAAAGGTTGCCGCGTTTTCGCTTTTCAGCGAGCGACCCAGTCGCGAACCGCGTCGCTCGACGTGACCTGGCCGTCGAGCAGCGCCGGAACCAGTGCGTGGACGCGCGTCGCCTCGAACGGCGTGTCGTACGCGAGTCCGGCGCCGCCGGGCACGCGCACGAGGAAGGGAATCGGGCGGGGCTCGCCGTCGCGGAGTCTCGGCGACGGCAGCCAGTTCTTCACGAACACCCGCTTCCCGTGATCGGACACGATCACCACGAACGTCTCCGACGCGCGAGGTCCGGCGTCGATCGCGGCGAGCAGCTCCCCGAGACTCGCGTCCGCGAGCGCCATATTCCCTTCGTAGGTACCTTTGTCGCCGTCGAGTTTCTGGGTCTCGAGGTTCCAGATCCCGGGGAGGTGCGGCAGCGGGTAGTGCACGAACACGAGGTCGAAGCGCGGATCGCCGACGTGCGCGCGGGCGCGCTCCTGGATGAGCTGCCACGTTTCGATGTGCCACTGCTCGCGGCTCGCACCGTCCATCAGCGCGCCGATTTTCAGGAGTCCGAATGCCGCCATCGGCCAGTTCGCGAGGAGAGCGCTCGTCTGGCGGCGGAAGACGTCGAAAAATCCGAGGCCCTCGGCGAACCCGAGTCCCTTCGCATCCGGAGGTGCGTAGGGGCGCCCCGAACAGCTCGCGACGCTGTCGCCGAAGATGCGGCAGTACGGGTGATACCAGCCGACGAGGGAGACGTTTCGTCCCGAGCGCGTCGCGGTTTCGAGGAACGTCTCGGTCTCCGAGAAGAGCGCGCTCGAGCGGTCGTCGAAGACGAGCCGGTGATCCGACGGCCCGGCGTCTCCCGTCGAAACCACGCGCCGTCCCGTGAGCAGCGACGGCACCGCGCGCTCGGTGAGCATCGCCGGCGGTTGTGCGCGCGTTCCGTGAAAGGACGACGCGGCGAACGCGTCGAGCACCGGAAGCGCGAGACCGGCCGGGCGATCGTCGAACGCGAGGAACTGGTCGAGCTCGTCCATCACGAGCACCACCACGCGCGGACCGCTTCGCGTGGGGACGAGCGGGGCGGGCGGCTTCACAGCGAAGAGCGGCGCATCGGCGCCCGAGGCCGCACGCGCGGTTTTCCACAACACCTGCCCCGCGGTGATTGCGGCGAACGGCGACGCAACGAGCAGGATCGTCGCCAGCGCGTGTCGGAACTTCGTGCGGAGGTTTGCGGGAAGGATCGCGAAGCCGAGCGTGAGGTTGCGGAGCATCTCGACGGCCATGCCGGCGCGATCCTCGAGTTGGACGCGCGCGCCCTGCACGGCGAACGCGAGGCCGACGAAAAACGCGACCTCGAGCGCGCGCTTCGCCGGTGGGTGCTCTTGCGCGCGGCGGTAGCCGTACGCGCCAGCGACGCCGATCGCCGCCAGCACGACGACGACGGCGAAGGTGCCGAGATACGCGGTGGCCGACGGCGGGTGCTCCAGGAAATACCCGGAGGATGTGTCGAGAACCTCCACGTACAAGGGGAGGCCGATCAGGTTCGCGAGCGAAATGGCGACGACCGCATCGCGACCGCGCAGACTACGTGCCCGGACCGCCAGCCTTGGCGAAGAACGTCGTAAACTCGTTGCTGAACGTCTGCCAGCCGGCGCGAAGGGGTTCGTAGAGCTCGAACCCGGCGATGACCGCGCCAATGACGACGACGCTGATCGCCAGCATGTACTCGACTCCGACCTGTCCTCGGCGACGTCTCGTCATAGGGCTAACCTCACCACCCGGTCTCGCAAGAATCATACACACGAAATACCCCTTTGGAATCAAGCCGCCGCCCGCAACTTCTGGGTCTGCCAGCACCCAGGGAAGGGGATTGCGTGTCGCGGCCGGGCCTCAAGCCGTTGATATTCCACGAGAGATCCGGCGTTCAGAGGGGCATGGAAGGTGCTAGCTAAAGGCCCATGCGCACCCTTCGTTCGAGGCGGGATTCCGGTCAATCCGCCGTCATGATCTCTCTGCTCACGATGATCGTCGTCATGATGATCGCGTTCACGAGCAACGTCGGTCAGCTCGTCACCGAGAAGATCGCTCTCCAGAACACCGCGGACTTCGCGGCGTACTCCGGTGCCGCCACCCAGGCGGGCGTGCTCAACGACATCCGCCGCCACAACCAGAACATCTGGCAGGCCCACAAGACGGCGCGCCAGATTCTCCAGATGTCGGAGACCACGCCCTGGCCGGACTACGCGAAGAACAAGTGCCCTGTCTGTGTGCCGAGCTTCACGCTCTCCTGTCCGGGAGGCGGCTCGACCATGACGAACGCGCCCGCCGAGGCCGCGCGAAACGCAGTGAAGGCGGTCCTCCAGTTCGAGGAGCCGTACATCAAGGGCAAGAACAACCTGATGCCCCAGCTGGCGCTTTCCGCGGCACAGAGCTCCGTCAGCCGGAACTACCAGAGCGCGCAGATGACGACCAAGGGCGGCAGCATGGAGAAGGCCGACCTGGATCAGGACAAGATCGACCTCGACTATTACGCGTGGGGCATTGTGACCTTCCCCACCTACTGCGTGTTCAACGGCCAGCCCGTCGGCTTCCTGCAGATCAACCACCAGCAGCAGAACAGCTGGTTCTTCAAAAAACCGGGCGCCAGCGGCGAGGTGATGTTCGCCGTCGAAACCAGGGGAACCCCCGCGACCTCGTTCCTCGGAAGCGATGGCGGGACGTACCTCGGAAACTACTTCGGAGATCGCCAGGAGCTGAAGGCGTATGCGGCCGCGCTCCCGATGGCCGGCAAGGTCGGCGCGATCAAAGGCGGGCAATTCTCGAACGCCAAAGAGCGAAACAGCGAATGGCAGTGCGGTTCCGGCAGCTGCATGAACAACACCCAGACCGGGCCGTTTCAGGTCGACCGGGCGAATGTGCTCGAGGGCGCGAAAATCCGGGGTGGCTCGTTCGAGGACTACCGCGTTCGCTACGTGGGCATCTTCGAGACCGCCGCACAGTTTCCGAATGGCAACGACTTGACGGGTTCGTTCCCGTCCAACGGTGTCGTCGCACACTGATCGAGGAGACCGTCGTGCTGAAGCGTCTGCGCAAAAGCAAAAACATCCTCGGACAGTCCGCTGTGGAAGCGATGCTCGCGCTCCCGGTGATGCTGCTCGTCTATCTCGTCGGCGCTCACATGTGGACCCTCACGTGGAACGCGCAGTACGTCCATGTGAAGGCGCGGCTCGACCTTCACCAGGAGGCGTTCCACAAGCCCTGCACCACCGGGGGGGACGGCGGATTCGGTTCTGGCGGCAACCTCGGCGGCGGCAAGACCAAATCCGTGTCGGTCACCACCCAGGACGCCGTGTTTCTTGGCGGACGTTTCGACGCGTTCAAGGGCAGGACCATGAAGGCCGAATACCACATCGTGTGCAGGTGACCGCCATGACGACGACGATCCGACGCAGATCCGCTGGACAGTCCACGACCGAGTTCGCCCTCATGATGCCGGTCATCATGGCGTTCTTCTTCTGGGTGTTTCAGGCCAACATCTACATGACGGCGCTCAACCAGAGCGCGTACGCCGCCTTCGCCGGCGCGCGCACGCACCTCGTCCTCGGCGGACCCGGTGGCGGCGGCATGTCCGCGGACAAGACCGTGAAGCGCATCCTCACCGGCCAGCTCTTCGAGGGCGATCTCGGCGCTCCGCAGGTGAGCGACGGTGACAACCTCCCCGGCCGCCCGCAGGGCGCGACGCGGCAGGGCATCAAGATCAACCTGAAGTCCCTCTCCACGCTTCCCTACGTTCGCAGCGGCAATCTCCTCGGCGACCTCGAGACCGAAGTTTCGACGCATCTCGGCTGGCAGGAGTACGACGAGCAGCGGTACACGAACACCCTCGAGCGCGAGAAGATCCAGGGCAAGCGCACGGGCCGGAAGTTCCAGACGGACAACAACCTCACCGACTACGGATCTTGACTCGCCGAGGCTTCAACGAACGCTTCCCGTGCTCGACGTCATCGGCGCCGGCGTCGGCGACTCGACGGGCGTGTTGATCGGGGTCCGTTCGACGTAGCTCACGCGGCCGTTGAGCAGGAGCGGCACGAGGCTGCTGCGGTCGTCGGTCCACTCGAGCGGCTCGATTCCGTCGAGCGGAAGCCACCCGCGCGTGCGCCACGCCGCGACCGCGGCGGCGTGCTTCGCGACGATGACGCCGCGCGTGGACAGCGCGTATTCCTTGTCGAACTGCTCGTCGGTCGGCAGCCACGTCAGGTAGAGCGCCTCCAGCCCCAGCGTGTCGGCGTGGCTCTTGAGCACGCGGCGCAGGTCGAAGAAGCGGTTGCTCACGTGGAAGACGACCACGCCGTTCGGTCGGAGCTTGCGGAAATACATCTCGAGCGACTCGCGCGTGAGGAGGTGCACCGGGATCGAGTCGCTGGAGAACGCGTCGATCACGAGCGCGTCGTAGCTCCCGTCCGGCTCGCGCTCGAGCTCGAGACGCGCGTCGCCGATGATGACCCGCGTCTCGGCCGGCGTGTTGCGGAGATACGTGAACCACTTCCGCGCGAGCTCCTCGACGACGGGGTCGATCTCGAAGAAGTCGACCTTCTGCGTCGCCTTCGAGTGCGCCGCGAGCGTGCCCGCGCCGAGACCGATCACACCCACGTGCGCGTCGGGCGCGAAGGTGCTCATGCTCCAGCCCATCGGTCCGTCCTTGTGGTAATAGGACGCGGCGAGGACTTCGGACTTGATGAACTCCAGTCCGTGCACGGTCGTCCCGTGCTGCATGATGCGGACGCCTTCCTTCTCGCGCTCCTGGATCGTGACCGTTCCGAAGAAGCTGCGGTCCGCCTCGAGGACCTCCGTCGTGCGCACCCATCCGGAGACGATGAAGAGCGCCGTCAGCGAGGCGCCGATGCCGAAGATGCCGGGACGGTTGAAGAGCACGACGCCCGTGACGAGCACGGCGGCGGCGGGCACGGGAACCCGCGAGGCGAACGGCGTGCCGAGCATGAATCCGGCCGCGACGAGGATCGCGACCATGCCCGCGGTGATCGCCCACGTCGGACGCCAGCGGAGCGTCGTGACGATCTGGCCGAGGTCCTTCTCCGCGGCGAGCGCGAACGCGAGGAGCCCGAGCGCGAGCGGATATTCGGCGACGGTGTTGAAGACCTGGGGCGCGACCACGTTTCCGGCGACGCCGCCGACGAGTCCGCCGAACGCGATCCACAGGTAATACGCGGAGAGCCGATCGCCCGACGGCCGATCGCGAGCGAGATCGCCGTGGACGAGCCACGCACCCGTGAAGAGGGCGCCGAACGCCGTGAGGAGCAGGAGGCTCGCCTCGTGGACGCTGCCGAGCGTGCTCTCCAGGCCGAGCGTGATGAAGAGCATCGCGAAGATGACGAGGTAGCGCCGAGGGAAGGGCGCTCGCGACGAGAACGCGAGGATGAACGTCGCGAGGTAGATCGCGAGCGGCACGACCCACAGCAGCGGGAGCGACGCGACGTCGAGCGTGACCCAGAACGAGATCGAGCAGAGGAGAATCGAGCCGATCGCCGAGCGCACCACCCAGCGGACGACCTGGCGCGTGGGGGGCGGCGGCGACTGCGGCGGCGCCGCGGTCGTCGCGCCCGCGGCGACGTACGCGACCACACCGGTCACGATCGCGAAGCCGATGTAGCCGAAGACCCAGTTCGTCGACTGTGCACGAAGTCCGAAGAACGGCTCGATGACGAGCGGGTAGCCGAGAAGGCCGACGAGCGAGCCGAGGTTGCTGGTCGCGTAGAGGAACCACGGCTCGGCGCCGACCTTCTTCGCATACCAGTGCTGCACGAGCGTGGAGTTCGTCGAGAGCGCGAAGAACGGGAGCGCAACGCTCCGCAGGAGCTCGAGAACGAGCAGCGACATCGGCTCGGCGCCTCCCGGAGGCGGGCGCGGCGGACCGAACGGGAGCACGAGGACGGGGAGGAGGAGCACCAACGCGTGGACGGGGAGCTGGATCTTGCGTGGCAGGCGCAGGAGCAGGTCGGCATAGAGGTAGCCGAGCAGGAGCAATCCCTGGAACGTGACGAGGCACGTGACCCAGATGGCCGAGCCGCCACCGAACGCCGGGAGCAGTCTCTTCGCGATCAAGGGCTCGACCGAAAACGCGAGAAGTGCCGAGAAGAAAACACTGAGAACACTCAGGAATCGCATGCCCGGCGGAGCCTATTTCAACCGGTGTCTGCGTTGACACCATTTTTGCGCCAGTGATACTCTTCGAAGAGGGCGGTCGGTGCGCAGGACGCCGCCGTCTGAGATGACGCGGCGCTGAACGCCGCTCTGGAAGAGGGTTTCGTGAAGAATCGCCGCGCCCTGATCTACTCAATGATCGCCGCCGTGCTCGCGCTCATGTTCCAGTGTTCGTATATCCAGAAGCGCGAAGAGCAGCTGCGCGGAGACTACGAGCTGATCGAAGTCATGGTCGCGAAGCGCAACATTCCCAAGGACTTCAAGCTCGACGAGACGATGGTCACGTTCGAGAAGATCCCGAAGAAATACGTCCAGCCGAAGGCGCTCCACAAGATCGACGAGATCCTCGGCCAGATCAGCGGCTCGACGATCTTCGAGGGTGAGCAGGTCATCTCGACCAAGCTCCTGTCGATCGAAGACGCTGGCCTCGCGTTCAAGATCCCGAAGGGCTACCGCGCATTCGCGGTCGCCGTCGACGAGATCAGCGGCGTCGGTGGTCACGTGCGCCCCGGCAACTACGTCGACGTGATGGGCATCTTCGACTTCGGCGACGAGCGCAAGCAGGACCAGCGCGGCGTCACGCTGCTGCAGAACGTCTACGTGCTCGCCGCGGGCGAGGACCTCGGGCAGGCGGTGCCGGTCAACATCTCCGGTCGCGACGAAGGCCTCCTCGAGCAGAAGGCGAACGAGGACGATCCGTTCAAGGGCGGCGTGTACAAGTCGGTGACCGTCATGCTCACGCCGGACGAAGCCCAAAAGGTCATGCTCGCGCAGGAAGTCGGCGCGCTCACGATGTCCCTTCGCTCGCTCTGGGAAGGCAACACCCAGGTCCCTCTCGAGAAGGTTTCCGTGAACACCGCGATCGGCATTCCCGAGAAGTTGAAGGCGAAGCCGCGAGCGGAATATCGCGAAATCCGCGCTGGCCAGTATTGATGGCCGGATAGGAACGTTTGATCCGTTCGGTTCGTAGGGGTGCGTTTGCCGTTGGTGCTGCGGTCGTTCTCGCGGGGCTTTTCAGCCCGGGTGAGGCGCGTGCGGACGACATCCAGATCGTCGTCGGCAAGTCGGCGACGGTGACGGTTCCGTTCCCGCTCGGAAAGGGCGCGAACTCCAACCCGGAAGTCGTCCAGGCGGTTCCCGATGTCCCGGCGCGGAAGATCATCTTCTTCGGTCGCAAGACGGGCCGCGCGACGTACACCATTTTCGACGCCCGCAGCAACGCGCGGAAGATCGAGTACGAAATCGACGTCATCGGCGAAGACCTCTTCCGCAAGCGCGATTACCTCCAGCGGCAGATCGGCGACATCGAGGGCGTCGAGGTTCGCGTGCAGGGCGACTCGGTCGTCGTCGAAGGCGACGTCGCCCTCGAGTCCGAGCTCCAGCGCATCAACAAGCTCACGACGGGTCCCGGCGGCTCGTCGCTTGCGAACGTGCAGAACCTCGTGCGCCTGTCGCCTCTCGCCGTGAAGGCGCTCGCGCGCACGATCGAGCAGAACATCGGCCGCCCGGACGTCACGGCGCGCCCGCTGAAGGACAAGATCCTCCTCGAAGGCGTCGTCTACTCCGAGGAGCAGAAGGCGCGCGCGGAAGCGATCGCGAAAACGCTCTACGACAACGTCGTCAACGTCATCGAGATCCAGCAGGTGCAGCGGCCCCCGTCGCGCGCCAAGACGGTGGTGCTCAACCTCCACTTCCTCGAGCTCACGAAGCAGCTCCTCGATACGTGGAGCATCAGCTGGGCGACGGTCGCGCTCGAGGGCGGCGGTCTTTCCGCGTTTTTCCAGACGGACCTCGTGAACGGCGAGGTCGTCGGCGATCTCAACACCACGATCTCCGGCACCATCACCGCGTTCCTGCCGAAGTTCGAGCGCGCGAAGCCCGCGAGCATCGTCCGCGTGCTCGCGAACCCGATCGTGAGCGTCAAGGACGGCGAGCGCGCGAGCGTGTTCAGCGGCTCCGACTTCCCGTTCGTCGTCGGTCAGACGCCGGACGGCGTGCCGATCGTCGAGTTCAAGCAGATCGGCATCTCGATGAACGCGACGCCCTACGTGCAGGGCGACAGCGTCGACCTGAAGCTCTCGATCGAGGCGAGCGACCTCGGCGACGTCAGCCTCGCGGAGAGCGCGGCCGGCGGCGGCGTCGGCATCCTGCGGTCCACGTTCGACAGCTCGCAGTTCACGCGCTCGGGTGAGAGCGTGGTCATCGGCGGACTGTTCAGAGTTTCGGACAGCGACCTCTATAACAAGCCGAACAAGAAGCCGTCTCAGACGGACTCGATCTTCACGCTCTTCCTCTCCCGCGCGTATCAGAAGCGCAAGTCGCAGTTCATCGTCTTCGTGACGCCGTCCGTCTACGACGACAGCGTGAGCGCGAACCGCGAGATGAAAGACGTCTTCAATCTCCAGGAAGTCGGGCAGTAGCCAGCCATGCCGCTCAACCCGAACTGCTTCATCATCGCGGTTTGCGGCGCGCGAGACGGCGTCGGCAAGAGCGTCTTCGCGACCAACATCGCGATCGCGTTCCAGCGCGAGACGCGCCGCCGCGTCGCGCTCCTCGATCTGGATCCGATCGGATGCGGCGATCTCGGCATCATGATCGGCGCGCAGCCCGGCAAGTCGTTCGCGGACATCGCGCCGATCGTCGATCGCGCGCAGGCCTCGCTGCTGAAGGGCTTCCTGCAGCCGCACGCGGCGACGCAACTCAACTACCTCCCGCTCTACAACGAGGCGAAGCAGCTCGGAGCGATCTCGCCCGAGGCCGTCGGCAAGACGCTCGACCTCTTGAGCGAGCTCCACGAGTTCCTCATCGTGGACATCGGCTGCGTGGTGAACGCGTACACGCTGAAGGCGATGGAGCGGGCGACCGCGGTCTTCATCGTGACCACGCCCGAAGTGCTCGTGCTCCAGCAGACGCGAAAGCTGGTCGAACAGCTCCAGAACATGCATTTCCCCAAGGAGATGCTGAAGGTCATCCTCAACAAGTACGAGCCGAAGGGTGCAATCCCGCTCGAGGTCATCATCCAGAAACTGCAGCGGCAGATTCTCACCGCGGTGTTCCGCGACGAAGCCGCGGTCACACAGTCGGTGAACATGTCGCAGCCGTTCGTGCTGACGCAGCCGCGCGCGCAGATCACGAAGAACTTCGACGACCTCGCCCGGAACCTCCTCGAGAAGGGCATCCTCAACAACCTGCGCGCGGTCGAGAAGCCGCAGAACGCGGGCCAGGCTCCGGCGCTTCCACCCGGACCTGGTGGCGGTGGTGGCAACTCGGCCGCGGCGATGGAGCGCGGTCCGGCGGTTTTCAAATCGACGGCGCTGCCAACGGGCGGCCGCTTCATGCGCAAGGGCAAGGGCGGCGTCGTCGACGCGCGCACCCAGCTCAAGCAGCGCGTGCACAAACGGCTCGTCGAGGTGCTCGATCTCAAGCGCCTCGACACCGAGCTCAAGGGCAAAGAGAACAAGGAAGAGATCCTTCGCGAGCGCACCGAGCAGGCGATCATCGCCATCCTCGATCAGGACGCGCCGGAAGTTCGCGATCGCGACGAGCGCGCCCAGCTCGTGAAGGAAGTGCTGAACGAGGCCCTCGGCCTTGGCTGCCTCGAAGACATGCTCGCCGACGTGTCCGTCACCGAGATCATGGTGAACGGCCCGAAGATGATCTTCATGGAGAAGAGCGGCAAGCTCATCATGTCCGATATCGTCTTCACGGACGAAGGACAGCTCCGCGCCGTCATCGAGCGCATCGTCGCGCCGATCGGCCGCCGCATCGACGAGAAGAGCCCCTACGTCGACGCCCGCCTCAAGGACGGCTCGCGCGTCCACGCGATCATCCCGCCGCTCGCGCTCGACGGTTCGGTGCTCACGATCCGCAAGTTCGCGAAGGATCCGTTCACCTACAAGGACCTCGTGAAGTTCGGCTCGTTCACGGACGAGATCGCCGACTTCCTTCGCGCCTGCGTCGAGGCGCGCCTGAACCTCGTCATCTCCGGCGGCACCGGCTCGGGCAAGACGACGCTTCTCAACGTCATGTCGAGCTTCATCCCGACGGACGAGCGCATCATCACGGTCGAGGACTCCGCGGAGCTTCAGCTCCCGCAGGACCACGTGGTGCGCCTCGAGACGCGCCCGAAGAACATCGAAGGTGAGGGCGAGGTCACCATCCGCGACCTCGTCCGCAACACGCTCCGCATGAGGCCCGACCGCATCGTCGTCGGCGAGTGTCGCTCCGGCGAGGCGCTGGACATGCTTCAGGCCATGAACACCGGCCACGACGGCTCGATGACCACCGTCCACTCCAACGCGCCGCGCGATTGCCTCGCGCGTCTCGAGACGCTCGTCATGTTCGCCGGCCTCGACCTGCCCAGCCGCGCCATCCGCGAGCAGATCGCCGGCGCCATCAACATGATCGTGCAGCAGACCCGCATGTCCGACGGCTCACGCAAGGTCACCTACATCACCGAGGTGACCGGCATGGAAGGCCAGGTCATCACGATGCAGGACATCTTCGTCTACAAGCAGACGGGCGTGGACGAGCGCGGCAAGGTCGTGGGTAAATTCGTGGCGACCGGCTTCATTCCGCGGTTCGTCGAAGGTCTGCAGGCCCGGGGCATCAAACTGCCCAAGGGCATCTTCCGGGAGTCTTAGACCAGTGTTGTTCATGATCCTGTATCTGGTTTCCGTCGCGGCCATGGCAGGCGCCGGATTCATGTTCGTGATCGGCTCGCACGACTGGTTCGCGCGGAAGCTCCGCGAGAACACGACCGAATACGTCGCCTGGATGGTGACGATGTTCGACCGGATGTTCCTCACGGTCACCGCGCGTCAGTGCGTGATCATGATTGCGTCGAGCACGCTCCTCACCGGCGTGCTGATGTTCTGGCTCACGGGCAGCCTCAACGGCGCCATCTGGAAGTGGGTCCTGCGCTTCATCATCATCGGCACGATCATGTACGGGCCGTGGAAGCTCCCCATCGGGTGGACGCTGCCGCGCAAGGTCCTGAACATGATGTGGACGCGGCGTGTCCGCCAGTTCGACGAGCAGATGCTCGACGGACTCACCTTCCTCTCGAATTCGATGAAGTCCGGCCTCTCGCTCCTTCAGGCGATCGACATGATCGTGCAGGAGCTCCCGAACCCGCTCTCGCAGGAGTGGGCGCTCGTGATGAGCCAGCAGAAGCTCGGCGTGCGCATCGACGAAGCGCTCAGCAACCTCGAGCGGCGCATCGGCAGCGAGGACATCCAGATCATCATCACGAGCATCACGATCCTTCGCGAGTCGGGCGGTAACCTCGCCGAAGTCTTCGACACGATCGCCTACACGGTTCGCGAACGCCGCAAGGTCGAAGGCAAGATCGAGGCGATGACCGCGCAGGGCGTCATGCAGGGAATCATCATCATCCTCATGCCGATCGTGCTCGGACTGATCCTGTGGATGATCGATCCGTTCCTGATCTCGCGTCTGTGGACGACGGTCATCGGCTGGATCATGTTGATCATCATGTTTTTGCTTCAGTTCGCCGGCGGCTGGATGATCATGAAGATCGTCAACATCGAGGTCTGACCAGCGCATGTTTCTCGCGGCGGCAGGCTCGCTTCGCTCGGTTGCCGCCGCTTGCGCTGGTCTGCGGTCCCGCTCCGCGCTGATTCACGGGCTGTTCTTCGCGTCCGGGGCGGCCTCCCTGACGCTGCAGGTCGTCTGGTTCAAGCAGATCCAGTTCGTCCTCGGCAGCTCGACGTTCGCGATTAGCGTCACCGTCGCGGCATTTTTCCTGGGGCTCTCCGCCGGCGGGTTTCTCGGCGGGCGGCTCAGCGACCGCACACCCTTTCCGCTGGCGACGTACGGGACGCTGGAGCTCGCGCTCGCGGCCGTCTCGCTCGGCGTGACGCTCCTGCTCCGGCAGTGGATGCCGATGCTCGAGATCATCGGGCCGCTCGCCGGTCCGGAGTCGGCATTCGGCGCGCCGTTCGCCGTGATCGCGTCGCTCGCCGTGCTGCTGCCGCCCGCGACCCTGATGGGCGCGACGCTCCCGCTGCTCGCGAAACACGTCGTCAATCAGCGCGACGAGACGGCCAAGCGCCTCGGCATCCTCTACGCGCTCAACACGCTGGGCGCGGCGACGGGATGCGCGCTCGTCGGCTTCGTCCTCATCGGCGCCATCGGCGTGCTCGGCTCGTCGCTCGTGGCACTCGTCGCGTACGTCGTGATCGGCGTCGTCGCGCGCGTTCTCGCTCGCGGCGAGACGGCGCGCCCGCCTGCCGTCGCACCTCCGGACGCGGTGCCTGTCGGTGGCGCCGGTTCGATCAACCCGGTCATCTTCATCTGCGCGGCGAGCGGCTTCGTCTCGATCGGCTACGAGGTGGTCTGGTTCCGCGTCCTCCGCAACTTCACGAACCACACGGTCTACGCCTTCTCGGGGATGCTCGCCGTCTACCTCCTGGGTCTCGTCGTCGGCGCGCTCGTGTGCGCGCGGTGGGTCGCTCCGCGCAAGGAAACGCTGCTCCGCGATTTCGTGCTGCTCCAGGCCGCGATCGCGCTGGGCGGCACGTTGAGCGCGGTGCTGCTCGGGTTCGGGCCGGTGCTCGAGCACCTGTTCAATCCCGCGCGGCTCGGACTCCCCGAGGTGATCGTCCGGACGATCGACGCGGCCGCCGGGTTCCTCGGCGTTGCGTTCGTCGTGCTCATCGTGCCGACGACGCTGATCGGCATCGGCTTCCCGCTCGCCAGCGAGCTCGCGACGGAACACGCGGCGGTCGTCGGCCGCCGGGTCGGCCGCCTCTACGCGTGGAACACGCTGGCCGGCGTTCTCGGATCGCTCGCGACGGGATTTCTTTTCCTGCCGTTGCTCGGCAGCTTCGGGACGCTGTCGCTCCTCGTCGCCCTGAGCGTCGCGGTTTTCGCGGGCGGCGTCGCGATGATCCCGTCGCTGCGCACCGGAAAGTTCGCGGCAACCTGGCGGACAGGCGCACCGCTCTGTCTCGCGGCGCTGGGCATCCTCTTCGTGACCGGCCCGGAGATCTTCAAGCCCGTGCTGGTGCGCAGCGAAGGCGAGGTACTCGCGTTCAAGGAAACGCGCGACGCGACGTACGTCGTCGTGAAGCACAAGGGCGAGAACGGCAACGAAGACTACAAGCAGCTCATCGTGAACAGCGAGAGCTACGCGAACACGCTCCTTCCTGGGCGCCGCTACATGGCACTGCTCGCGCACCTGCCCACGCTGCTCGCGCCGGATCCGAAGAACGCGCTCGTGATCTGCATCGGCACCGGCACGACGGTCGGCTCGCTCACGACCTACGATTCGCTGGAGACGATCGTCGGCGTCGATCTCTCGCGGGAAGTGTTCGGCTTCGCGCCTCTGTTCGTCCCGAGCAACCATTCGTTCCACGAGAATCCGCGAGTCCGCCAGGTGCCCGCGGACGGACGCCACTTCCTCCTCGGCACGGCCGAGCGGTTCGACGTCATGACGTTCGAGCCCCCGCCGCCGGGCGACGCCGGCGTCGTGAACCTCTACAGCGAGGAGTTCTACGAGCTCGCGCGACGCCGCATGAAGCCGGGGGGCACGGTCGCGCAGTGGATCCCGATGACCCAGAACGGGCGCCGCGCGATCCCGCTGATGAGCCTGCGCGCGATGCTCGAGCAGTTCCCGCACGTCTCGTTCTGGATGGGCAACGGCCGCGAAGGGATCGCGATCGGCACCGAGACCCCTGTGCGACTCGATCCGGTTCTCCTCGCCGCGCGCATGTCCGAGCCGCGCGTGAAAGCGGATCTGCACGCGATCGGCATCGAGACGGTCGAAGACCTGCTCGCGATGTTCGTCGCCGCCGACGCCGCCATCGAGCCGCTTCTCGAGGGCGCGGAGACGATCACCGACGATCGCCCGCGCATCGAGTATTTCAACGCGTATGCGCTCGGCGGCGTCTCCTACGCCGAGACGATCGCGATTCGCCAGCCGCTCGATGCCTACCTGACTTCGCCGCTTCCGGACGCGGCGCGCTTCCAGGCGGCGGTCCAGCTCGCCGACGCGATCGGGCTCGAGTTCGACGCGACGCTTTCCGGCAACAAGGAGGAGGCGGCCCGGCAGCTGGAGCGGGCGCAGGCCCTCGCGCCCGGGAGCCTCTACGTCCAGTTCCTGGCCCGTGGCGGCCAGTGACTTTGCTACAGTGGCGGCCATGTTGGTGCAGCTCTCCCGCCCGAAAGACCGGCTCCGCGACGATCGCGAGCGCGCCAAGCTCGAGAAGCGGCTGCTCCGCGACACCGGCCGCGCGATCCGCGACCACGGACTGATCGAGAACGGCGATCGCATCCTGGTCGGCATGTCGGGCGGCAAGGACAGCTACACGATGATCCGGATGCTGAGCCTTCTGCAGAAGAAGGCTCCCGTGAAGTTCGAGCTCGTTGGCGTGTGCATCGACCAGGGCTACCGCGGATTCCGCGTCGACGTGGTCGAGGACTGGCTCACCGACAACCACTACGAGCACCACATCGAGACGTCGGAGTTCGCGGAGATCATCGAGGCGCACGTGCCGGAGGACGGCACCGGCTGTTCGCTTTGCGCGCGACTGCGCCGTGGCGTGCTCTACGGTCTCGCGCCCAAGCTGCGCTGCAACAAGATCGCGCTCGGGCACCACGCCGACGACATCATCGAAACGTTGATGCTGAACCTGTTCTTCAACGGGCAGCTGAAGGCGATGCCGATCCACCTCACGTCGGACGCCGGCGACAACACGGTGATCCGGCCTCTCGGGTATTGCCGCGAGGACGACATCCGCGCGTACGCGAAGGCGATGGAGTTCCCGGTCATCAGCTGCGCGTGCAAACACTGTGGCGACACCTCGATGCAGCGCCAGCAGGTGAAGGCGATGCTGCGCGAGATGGACCGCAAGAACCCCGGCCTGAAGACGTCGATGATGAGCGCGCTGCAGTGTGTGAAGCCGCGCCACCTCCTCGACCGCGACCTCGTGAAGCGCCTGGGCCCCCCGCCTCACCCCGAGCAAGCGCCTCCTCACCCTGAGCGAGCGCAGCCTGCGCCGCCTCACCCTGAGCGAGCGCAGCGAGTCGAAGGGCTTGCGGAGCGCGAATCCTGATCGTCGCCGCCTTCGCCGCTCTCCTCGTTCTCGCGGCTCCCGACGCGACGCCCGCTCCGACGCGCGCCCCGGTCGTCGCGAGCTCCATCGACGGCAAGAATCGCGACGACGTCGCGCGCGCTGCGAAAAGCGGAGGCGGCTCCGTTCCGTGGGGCGCGATCGTCATCCACCACAGCGGCCAGGCGCAGGGCTCCGCCGCCGGGATCGACGACTACCAGCGCACCGTCGTGCGCGATCGCGTCGGCCTCGCGCACCACTTCGTCATCGGCAACGGCACCGGATCCGCGGACGGGCTCGTCGAAATGAGCGGCGCATGGGAGCGGGGCGTCCAGACGCCGCACCTCTTCCGGAAGGGCGACCTGCCGCCGGCAATCTCCGTCGCGCTCGTCGGCGACCTCGAAGCGGCGCCCCCAACGGCGGCGCAGCTTGCGTCTCTCGCGAACGTGATCTCGGCGCTCGCCGCGCGCTTCGACGTCCCGGTCGATCGCGTGCTCACACATCGCGAGGTCGAGGGCCGCGGAACGGCGTGCCCCGGCAAGCTCGACAAGCTCGCGCTGCTGCGCGCCGCCGGGCTCTTCCAGAAGGGGACCGCGCGCGTGCGCGTCGAGGCCGCCGCGGGCCGCGTGTCGGTTCTCGTCGCGGACAAGACGGTGTTGCGATTCTTCCGCCCGAAGAGCGCGAGCACGCCGCCGCTGCCCGTCGGGACGTGGCCGGTCTGCCGTCGCGACGAGGGCGGCGCGTTCGGCAAGACGGTCGTGATCGCGTACCCCGGACCCGCCGAGATCCGAACGGCGCTCGACGCCGGAAAGCTCGCGCCCGACGAGGCCAAGCGGCTCTCGAAGAAGCTCGGCGCGGGACAATGCCCGCCCGACGACACCGCGCTCGGCGGCGAGATCGCGTTCCACGCGTCGGGCACGCTCGACGAGGGCACCGCTTGCCTCGCTCTCGACGGCGGCGACGCGGCCGCGCTCTTCGAGCTCGCGACGCCCGGCACGCCGGTCGAGATCGTCCCGTAGTACGATCCTGCCGTGGGCGAGGGGGACACGCCGCGCGGGTTGCGCCGGTTCGTCGCGCCCGTGCTCGGCGCGGTGCTCGCGGTCGTGTTGATGGAGGTCGTCGTTCGCGACGTCTACACGGTCCGCACGACGTGGGATCCCGAGATCGGCGTCCTCTACGACCCGGGCACGCCGGTGCGCTGGCGGCGCGAGGGCAATGGCACGAGCCACTGGGACGCGCGCGGCGTGCGCGCGAACGCACACGCGGTCACCGCGTCCGCCGGCACGATCGTCGTCCGCGGCGATTCGTTCACCGAAGCGCTGATGGTGGACGACGGCGAAGCGTTCCCTTCGCTCGTGCAGGACGCGCTGCAGGCGGCCGCGTACGACGTGGCGGTCTTGAACATCGGGCGCTCGACGGACTCGGCCGCGGACCACGTCGCGCACGCGTCTCGCACCCGGCGCGTCTTCGCGCCGAGGTGGGTCGTCGTGCAGCTTCGCGAGGAGGACTTCACCGCCGAGGCCTGGGACGACACGAGTGCGCGTTTCGTGAGCGGCAGCGACGGGAGTCTGACCGTCGCGTCGGCGCCGCTCACGCCGAGCGTGGTGCGCGAGGCCTTCGGCCCGCTCGAGCGCCGCTCGATGCTCGTCGCGTATGGGCTCCTGCGCGTCGCGGAGATGGAGCAGGCGTCGCGCGATCAGCCGCCGCTCTTCCGCGCGGCGGACGGGCCGCCGCCCCCACCGCCGAAAGACGAACGCGTGTATCCGATCACGCAGGAGCTCGACGCGATCCTGAAAGCCTACGAGGGCCGCGTCACGCTCGTGTGGCTCACCGACCGCGAGCCGAACGGCGCCGAGCGCGCCTTCGACGCGTTCTGCGCGAGAACGGGCGCGAGCTGCGTGAGCGCCCGCCGCGTCTTCGACGCGCTTCGCGAGCAGGGGCACTCGCCGTACGGCTTCGCGAACACGGTCCCCGAATCCGGCCATATCAACAAGCACGGCCACCGCGCCGTGAGCGACGCGCTCGCCGCCGAGCTCCTGCGACTCCGCACGAATGGTCTTCTCTAGCCCGCGCTTCCTGATCTTTCTGTATGCGGTGCTGGTCCTCTTCGGGGTCTGGCGCAGCGGGAACCTGCGCGCGCGGAAGACCGTGCTCGCGATCGCGTCGTCGCTCTTCTATGCGGCGTGGGACTGGCGCTATCTCGGGCTGCTGCTCGCGATCAGCGTGATCGACCAGCTCTGCGCGGTGCGCATCCACGCGACGCAGGACCCGAAGGCGCGGAAGGCGTGGCTCGCCGCGAGCGTCGTCTCCAACCTGGGGATCCTCGGCTACTTCAAGTACTGCGGCTTCTTCCTCGACAATCTGAACGGGCTGCTGCATTTCGCCGACATCCACGTGACGCCGTGGGAGGTGCTGCTGCCCGCGGGCATCAGCTTCTACACGTTCAAGTCGCTGAGCTACACGATCGACGTCTACCGTCGCGAGATCGAGCCGTGCCGCTCGCAGATCGACTACACGACCTTCGTCACGTTCTTCCCTGAGTTGATCGCGGGCCCGATCGTGCGGGCGTCCGTTTTCCTTCCGCAGCTCGACCGCCCGATCGGTCCGACGCGCGAGCGCGTGATCTCCGGCGTGAGCCTGTTCCTTCTCGGGCTCACGTCGAAAGTGCTGATCGCCGACAACCTGGCGCCGGCGGTGAACGCCGTCTTCAAGGAACCGGCGCTCTTTTCCGGCGCGCAGCTCTGGCTTGCGACGCTCGGCTACGGACTGCAGATCTACGGCGACTTCGCGGGCTACTCGGCGATGGCGATCGGCACCGCGCGGATGATCGGCTACGACCTGCCGAAGAACTTCGACATCCCCTACGCCGCGACGAACATCACGGACTTCTGGCGGCGCTGGCACATCACGCTCTCCACGTGGCTGCGCGACTACCTCTACATCCCGCTCGGCGGAAACCGCCAGGGCCGCGCGCGGACGTATCTCAACCTCTTCCTCACCATGCTGCTCGGCGGGTTGTGGCACGGCGCGAGCTGGAACTTCGTGCTGTGGGGCGCGCTGCACGGTGGCGCGCTCGCGGCGCACAAGGCGATGCGCGAGGTCGCCGGCGATCGCTTCCGCGTGCCGGCGGCGATCGCGTGGCCGCTCACCTTCGTGTTCGTGAACTTGTGCTGGATCCCGTTCCGCGCGAAAGACTTCGCCACGACCGCGCTGTTCTTCGAGCGCATGTTCACGCTCGAGCACGGGCTCTTCTGGATCCCGTCCGCGCTCGTGTGGGGCGGGGCGCTCGTCTTCGTCGCGCATGTGATCGCGCTGTGGCTCTCCGGACGGATCCCCGGTGGGCCGTCGCCCGCCGTGTTGCGGCGCATCGGACTCGAGCACGTGCCGAACGCGATCGCGGGATGGTCCGTGAAACTGCATCCCGGAACCGCCGTCGGCGCGTTCCTCGGAACGCTGTGGGTGCTCGTGCTCTTCTACTTCGCCCGCGTCGGCGGCAGCCCCTTCATCTACTTCCAGTTTTAGCGCCGCCCTCAAAGCCCTTCGACTCGGCGGCAAACTGCGCCGCCTCGCTCAGGTGACGGTGGTGAAGCAACCCTCACCCTGAGCGAGCGAAGCGAGTCGAAGGGCTGCGCGAGATCACCAAGCCCTTCGACTCCCTCGCTCAGGGTGAGGGTGGTAAAAAACGCAGCCCGGGCCCCCGCAAACTTTGCGCAGAGCGTCACGGGGCATGACGATCTGAAATGCGTCTGCAGGATGGCTCTGGTACAACGAAAATCTTCATGCTCTCCATCGTCGCGTTCCGCGTGGGCGAATCTCGGTTCGGCGTTCGCGCGTCCGACGTGCGCGAAGTGGTGCGAGCAGTGGCCCTCACGCCGCTCGCCGGCGCGCCCGCGGTCATCGAAGGCATCTTCGACCTCCGCGGCGAGATCGTGGCGGTGCTCGACCTTCGAAAGCGGTTCCGACTCCCGGCGAAGACCCTGTCGCCCGACGAGCACCTGCTGGTCGTCGCCGGCCGCCGGACGCGCGCGTTCCGCGCGGATCGCGTCGTCGAGATTGCCGACGTGCCGGAGACGCTGGTCGAAACCCCGGCGTCGGAGAGAATCGCCGGAGTCGGTCGCACCGAGGATGGACTCGCGATCATCCTGGACCTCGACGCGTTCCTCGACGAGTCGAGTGCGGC
>Ga0163152_10001472_pt1 | contig 37167 bp, 58 predicted proteins | sample OliLakLV19MP8IB2_FD_148635 | JGI IMG/M metagenome (GOLD analysis project Ga0163152, IMG submission 148635) | Freshwater microbial mat bacterial communities from Lake Vanda, McMurdo Dry Valleys, Antarctica - Oligotrophic Lake LV.19.MP8.IB-2 | ecosystem: Environmental > Aquatic > Freshwater >...
CCGCTGATCCCGACTTCGTCCGGGCGTGTCTACAGACGATCACCGACTTCATTAACCGGAAATGTTCGATGGCTCAGTTCATAGACAACTGTGACGCGCTCGATAGTGTAGCGCGCCAACTAAACCCAACGAGTCGTAGGGCAAATCGCCCCGACACGCGGGCAATGCAAGCAGGAGAAAAGTAGTATGGAAGAAAAAACTAACCAGACAGCAATCGCTGTAGCTCAGCAGGCGAACGAGTGGCAAACGCTCAAAAAACAGTGCATCGCATTCGTGATGAGCGGATACCTGCCAGACCACGTCACAAAAGGGGCCAGGAACGATAACGAGGCACTCGCCCGGGCCATGACGATTGCCTGGAAGGGCCGCGAGCTAGGCATTCCCCCTCTCCAAGCGTTCACGTCAATATCAGTAATCAATGGGAAACCGTGCCTGTCCGCCGAGCTGATGCTGGCGCTCTGCTATCAGAGGATCGTGGGATTCAAAGCGACATTCACGACGCCCGCCGACACGCAAAACACCGAGTGCACGCTCGTGCTCCAGCGTCGAGGAGGCGAGCAGCAGGCCTTTCGATTCACGCTCGAAGACGCGAAACGGGCGGGGCTGATTCGTCCTAACTCCCCGTGGGAGAAATTTCCGGCTGCGCTGCTTCGCGCTCGCACTATCTCTGCCGCGTGCCGCGCCGTCGCTCCCGACGCTATTATGGGCTGTTACACGCCCGAGGAACTGGGCGGGCACGCAATCGAGGTAGAGGGAGAGACGGTCAGCGTAGTGACGCATCCCGAGGCCCTGTCAGAAGCTAAAGGTGGCCCAGGCGTCGAAGGGCCGCCGCCGCTTGCCGTCGCCGCTATCCAGCCATCGACGACCACGGTACGCACGAGTAAGGACACGCAGAATGGTGACTGGAGCAGAGGCGCTCACGGCTGGGAGAATCACCCGTGCACGGAGCCGCAGGTAAAACGGCTCTACGCGATCGGTAAGGGCATGCACCTTGACGCGGCGGCACTCAAAGAGCTGGCGGCGGATAAATTCGGCGTGGAGCATTTGAGCGAACTGACAAAAGGTCAGATCCAGGAACTGTTTTATGAGCTTGAGGATTTACCGGCCGTGAATCCTGGGAATGCCGGACTTGCGGCGAAGCAAAAATAGTCCGATTCGCATGTGAATAATATTTGCCGGAGGCTGGTCGATATGCCAGTCTCCGGCAATGTTGTTACAAAACACGCAGTTCTATGGAGGAATGTTTGAAGCTACTCCCAAACCCGCGAGGCCGCGTCAAAAACTGGAAGTCCCTCATGCGCAAAGTGGAGGCTCGACGTAAGGAGGGCCTGTCATTAGAGGTCGCGTGCGCCGAAATCGGTATCGCGTATTCCACATATCATGAATGGAAGAAGCGATCTGGCCCGGGGATTAGGTTGAGATGAACGCACTCGACAAAGCCATGGCGGAGAGCAAGGCGCGGGAAGAGATGGCTAGGAGAGACGGAATTCTGGGCAGGGATTTGTATCCGGGGTGGCTAGAAGACTGGGAGCCGCGCTTCCGCCGCATGGTGGAGGTGGCCGTCGTCCGATTGCGAAGATTCGCGGAAAGTTCGGATGCTGAAGCAAAAAGGGCAGCGGGCGTGATCGCCGAGCTGGAGCGGATCGCGGGTGAAGGAGGTGGGGAATGAAACTGAAAGACATCGCCAAGCTTGGGCACGCATCGTACCTGGAACATATGGGAGCGGGGCATCAGGAGTACTGGTTCATGTGCCCTGGCTGCAAGTCAGACCATAGGGTCACCACAAAATGGGGGGACAAATCGGGGAAGACGCATCCCTGTTGGACTTTCAACGGGGACATGGAGAGGCCGACCTTCAGCCCATCGCTTCTCGTGACCTGGACGTTCCACCAGGCGGAGCACGGTTTCGATGAGAAGAACGTGTGTCACTCTTTCATCAGAAACGGGAACATTGAATTCCTTGGTGACTGCACGCACGAGCTGAAGGGGCAGACCGTCGCGATGGCGGATATTCCAGACATTGAGCCCAAGGAGAACGCAAATGCCAAGTGACGACCTATGGTGCGAGAGCTGCAACGGCATGGGGACCAACCAATGCCTTTGCGGCGGAGACCTCTGCATTTGCGATAACTACGGCGAATACGATTGCCCGCGCTGCGACGGGACGGGCGACGCTACGATGAGTACCGGAAATTTATGGGGGAGAAATGAGCGAGAAACCTAAATGCCCGCTGCGAGAGTTTACGGATTCAGATTGTGAGGAGGCTTACCAGCATGAAAGCCCGTGGAAGTATTTCAGTTCCCTCATGGCCGAGCGTTTCGAGGAGTGGAAAGCGGGGCTGGTAGAGGTAAGCGGCGTGATTGGGCCAAATGGTTGGAGTGCGTGGAGTTCGATGAGTGCGCGGTCCTACAGCGACACCCACCGCACACGCATTCTGCCGACTGAAAAGATTAAGGGTGGGGAATGAAGTTCCGAAGCTACTGGGACGCGCTGGCGTATGTCGTGCTGACTCCTATTTTGTTTCCGCTGAAGGTATGCGCGTTCGGCGTCTTCTATCTAGCAGCGAAATGGGCCAGTAAAGAAAAGCTACTGCCGCGCTGCCGACTGCATGGCTGGAAGTTTTGCCCAAGCTGCACGAGGCCAGAAGGGTATGACAATGTTCAATGACCTCGCCGCAACTTTTTTGAGGATGTTATGAGCGACGACGAAAAATTTAAAAAGTTGTATGCATTCGGGCACTGGAAGCGCGTTCAGGAGACGGGCGACAGAGTTGCGGACGATGATGCATACGAACTCGGTCACACTATACGTCTCGTAGAAGTCAGAATCGCTGTGCTCAAAACGGAGAACGCATGCAACAAACTGCGCATCTCGTCGCATGAGACGGAAATGGATCAAGTGTTGAAGGAGAACGAGCGGCTGAAGTACGTCCCAGGTCATTTCGAGTGCAAGAAATGCGGTTTCGGCCTTGTCTCGAAGACGATCTACATGGGCAGCGGAACTATCGGCGCGAATACCAAGCCGCAGGAATGCGGCAACGGGTGCGGCCCGATGTGGCGGATTGCATGGGCGGACTACTGTAAGAGTTTAGACACTGGTTACCTTGCTCACTTTGAGCGACAGGAAACGGAGCTCACCCGCCTCCGCTCCGCCCTGGAATCCCAGGGTAAACAAGCCCGCGAAGCACTGAAGGCGACGAAATGAACGAACCTAATTGGAGTCAGATAGACAGGGACCGCATCGCCGAACTGGAGGCGGAGAACAAGCGGCTACGCGAGGCGCTGGAGGCGATAGTCGAGTGGGCATTCGTTGAGCCTATTGGCGGTCAGGACACTACCGACTACAAGGAACGAGCCCGCGAAGCGCTGAAGGGGAAGGGGGGATGAGATGCCATTGAAATTAGGGCCGATAACGCCGGAGATGAACGAAAGTATTCAGAAGGCTTTCCAGGCCGAGAACGAATTCTGGGAGCGTAACGGATTTCCTGGCTATACCAGCTCGGATGAGAACGGTATGGCAAATGTGGCGCACAAAGGATGGGTTAGAGTTTGCGAGAAGGAAGGCAGGGCCTACGATTCTCCGATGGCTCGTCGACTGTTTGTGCTGGGGTACCTAACAGCTAAAAGACATTGGAACCTTCCGCAGGAGCCGACCGATGATCCAAATAGTCAACCAGAGGGCTGCCGATTGCGAATCAAAGAACTTGAGGCGGAGAACAAGACGCTCACCTACACGCTGGACATGTGCAAGGGCGACCTTGCAGAGATTCATAGGCTCCGCGCGGCGCTGGAGTGGTACGCAGATGCCAGCAACTGGGAAACGCGCTCGGGAAAGATTCACCTCGCGCCTGTATGGGCCGACTTGGGGACCACGGCCCACGCAGCGCTGGAGGGGTTTTGTCAGCGCCACAACCTGCTCCCAGGCATTGGCGGACGATGTGACGCCTGCGAAGCACTGAAGGGGAAGACATGAACGAACCTAATTGGAGTCAGATAGACAGGGACCGCATCGCCGCGCTCGAAGCGGAGAACGCGGAGCTGAAAGTAAACGCGGAGTTTGGAATGCAATGCTACCAGGATCGCTGTGAAGGCGCCTATATCGAAGTTAGCGTTGTGAAGCGCCTCGAAGCGGAGAACAAGCGGCTGAAGAATCCTAAGGTATTTAAAGTCCAACGGTACGGCACCGTCCCCTGGTATGTAGGTGAAGTCGCTTACGGCGCTTACGCAGCTAGGTTTGGCTATTGGCAAAGCATGGAACGCTTAAACGAGCGTGGTGGCTTCGCGGTTGATGAGATGGATGATTTATATCCAGAATGGAGAACGGCATCGAGTGAAATCACCATCCTTCGGGCCGAACTCGCAGCCCTCGAAGCGGATGTAACGGGCTGGAAAAATCAATGGACCGCCGCTGATGCGAACGTGATCGAACTCCTGAAGGAGAACGAGAAACTACGCATTCAGCACGGTCTAGCCATCAACGAAGCCCTCGCCGACAGCGGGAAGGTAAAGGGGGAGTAATGGAAATATTTCTGAGGAGCCACCACAGCGCCGGAAACGGTAATGGGAACTACTGGTTCCGGTTCTTCCGGCGGTGGGTATGTTGCATTTACTACTACGGTACGGGTGACGGCGTTTTCAAGCACGTCAAAGTTCGACTCTTCAGAGCATACGGAGCAACAAAATGAACCTCATCCTCTCCCTCATATTCGCAGCCCACGCAGGTCAAATCCCAAGCATGACCCGCGAACCAGCCACCGCACCACGCGAGCTATGCACCTGGGACATCACGTTCCACCACCGGCTAGGTGAGTATCACCAGGGCAAATCAAAACACGCCTGGTTACTCACTAAGAAGGAGCAGATCGATATGTTTGGCCCCTTCGTCGATGGCGCTGAAATCGTTTGGCCCGGTAGCTGGTACGATTGCGGCGGGAAAAAAGTCACGCTGGGATCTCCGGCATTGATCAGGCGCAAGAAATGACTGAAACACGCTGGTACTGCTGCCTAGGATGCGGCCTAGTCGGCTCTTCCGACTGGCCTCCTATTAATACTGGTTTCGTGTGCTTCGGCTGTAAAAGCGCGGTCACATGGACACCATCACGAAGGATCGCGATAATGCTCCAGGTGGAATTTATAGATAAGGCGAAGGCGAGTGAGAAGACAGACGCAAACCTGCCGAACGACATTGTGAACCGGCCCCGCCACTACAACATGGGCAAAATAGAGGTCATCGAATTCCTGGAGGACCAGGGATTGGACTTTCACCTAGCCAACGCTGTGAAGTATATTTGCCGAGCAGGGCACAAGGATAGAGACTCCATGGTGCAGGACCTGGATAAAGCTATCTGGTACCTGAATCGTCGCCGGGAACTATCTTCGGCGCTCAAGGAAAACCGGACGCCTCGATGGGCCGACGAGACAAGTAAGGCTGGCCAATGACACCACTCGACACATACACAACGGCAGTAGCTCAGCGAAAAGCGATTACGCGTCGTGGGAAAACTCCCTGTATAAACTTCTCCGTAATCTCCCAGCTCGAGGACAAGGACATCCCTCTTCTACTGGAGATAATCCGTGAGCAAAGCACTACCATCGATGAATGCTTCGAGCGCGCCGACACGGAGGATGGAGTACAGCTAACGGGAGAAGATGCGATTGCTATGTCTCATAGAATCACAGCCTGTAAGGTTAGAGTAAATCAACTGGCTCTTTCTGGAGACGCCACGAGATGGGGCGACGTGCGTGTCAACTGACGTTTTTAACCGTAAAGAACGGCGGGCCTGGGCGGCTCGCTTTAGAGGAGACGAGACGATGAAAGTGAATCTACTTGACCCTATAGAGGCATTCGATGCCGACGGCACACTCATCATGGGCAAGGAGGGCAAACCGCCGTCAATTAAAGAGATGGTGGTGTTCGCCCTACGGTCCGCGCACCAGAGCGATAACCAGAGCGGATTCAAAGAGAAAAACGAGAGGTATCTGGTCATCAAGCGAATCAACGCGGCGGACGAAATAGATTTTACCGACGGCGAGATTAAAATGATTTTGGACCGATGCGGCAAGCTCTTCCTTCAGGTGGAACTGGTCGGAAGGATCGCGGAATTATTGACCGTAGCGAAGCCCGCTATATCGGCTGTCCGACTTCTCGAGCCAGACGTTCAGGTCTACCCGAAGCCTGACATTCCCTGATTATTCGAAATAGAGCAGTACTCGGCCCTGGCCACCGTTGCCAGCGTTGGCCACCCTGAAGGTGTAGATACCGACAGCGAGGGGGGAGAAGGAACTGACGGTGCCGCCGGTTCCGGCGATTGCCGGGTAAATGACTTCGGTCGTGGTGGTGTGCCGGTTCTCTGCCAGTGTGCCGATTAGGCTGATGGCGGCATCCTCAGTTTCGTAAACGTAAACGTCGTAGTTCGCCGTGGGAGCCGGAGTACCCGGGTTCGTAATTATTTTGACCAGGCGGCCAGTAAGGCCAATCACTTTGTCGGCATCGCCTGAGGCATCCGAGGTAAAGCCGAGCGTAACGACGCGGTATCCGCGCCCGTGGTGTTCATAGGAATTATCCGTGACGGTGACGGTGCCAGCGGCCTGGGCAAACTCAAAGCCACCAAGCAGCGCAAGCAGTAGTAGGAATCTCATTTTTTCTTCTCCTTTAGTTTTCGCCGCTTCTCCATGACGCGGGCTTGTAGACCATCGACTTTAGCAGAGACCCTAGAGATTTTCTCCTTCATCTCTTTCGCGCAGCTTGTTCCTAGCTTTTTACAGGCCTGCTCGATGACGGTCTTTATCTTAGAGAAATCCGCACTCGACATGCAAATAGCTGCACCGCGTGCTGGATCGAGCTGAGGCTCGAGGAAGTTAACCCATTGGTCCAGGTTCATTTCCTCTGGCTCTCCGTCTAGCGTATAGGCGCAATCGGCACCTGCCGACATGGTGCCAGCTACAGCGCAAATGCGAGTATTCGGGAGCGTGATGGTGCAGGCGTTAAGAAGCAAACTTAACGAAAGCAGCCAGCCGTTTTTTATGATCATCTCTTGCCGCCCTAAATTCCGGGGAGTCGATCCCCTTGTCCTTAGCTATCAGTTTCAGTTTCACTCCTGCATCGTCATAGGCGCGCCGGTGCTCCTCGTTTTTTAGAGCGATGGCATTCAGGTCGATTGCCATCTTTACCGAGGAGTACAGATAGTTTGCAACCATCCCAACGATCCACCCAACCACCACACCAATCGGTCCCCACCCTAGCCAGGGAACGGCAGAGAAAAGCGCCTGGAGGGCAACCCTCACCATCGCATCCCAGACCAGGTCCTTAAAAGTATCGCCAATGTCAGGGAGGGGCATTCTCGGTCTCCGATTTTGGCTTATTCAACACGCGGGCCAGCCAGGCCGCCACCCATTTAAGGGCGGGAGACCATAGCTGGCCCGCGAGCCAGGAGAAAATCATCTTCCAGATCAACCGACTGCACCGTCGATTTTGTCCAATTCCTTGAGTACCGCGGCCTTAAACTGTGGGAGCACCACCAGGGCGACATCGTCGAATGGGGTGGCGGACAGTTTTGCCGACGTCTCGAACCAGACGCAAACCTGCTCGACAATGGCCTTCGCGGCATCTTCGGTCACGTTGAGGCCAGTCGTTTTCAGGCCCGCGACTAGCGCGGAAATATCGTAAGGTACGGTCATTTTCTCTTCTCCTGTGGGGGGGATTGGGGGACGAAACTTAATTCTAACCCGTCGGGACTATGGTTTCCACCAGCTTTGGATAGGCCGCTGATCCCTTATAGATCCAAAGCTGGCCCGGTCCGTAGACCGTCCATAGCCGCCTTTTGATGCGCCACTCCGGGGTCTCGAAACCCTTGGCCTCGCCGTAAATGGTCTGGCCTAGCTCTATATTGAAGGCCCGCATGTCTGGCTTATAGATAACGCCCGCCCTGGTAAGCCGCACCTCGACCTGAAACTCGAGGTCCTTGAGAATGCCCCCCTTGACCATGAGCAGCCAGAGGCCAGCGACCGAGGCCTCGAATTTAGAGGCGAAGGACCTGCCAGCAAACTCAGTCCTCGTATTACCGTATTTCATCCCTCGGCCCCAGGTCATTCATCAGCTCCTTCGCCTTGTAGGCCTGTAGCTCTATCATCTTCTCGAGTGCGGCTGCGTGCTCTCTCGAACGAACCGAGATTATTTTTAAGCACCACCCGCAGTTTACTTTAGATACCTGCGTGGTGAACCTGCCGCCTTCTGCCATTACTTTACCGCACAGAGTCTTATCCGACTCGGCGTGCTTATGGTGGACCGTATCAACCAACGAGGCGGAAAATCGGTGGTGGCACTTTGGGCACTCCATCACCGCACCCCGTTATGCGCGATACTGAAATGGTTCCCGTCTCCGAAGTCACCTCCCCACACGCACGTCATTTCGGAGGTGGATAAGCTTCTCCAAAACATGCCTGGCTGGGCGTACTCGTCGTTTTTTTGGAGGTACTTTCCGCCGCGCCAGAGATTAAGGTCGATCGCAAGGCGCATGCAATGGAGCGAATTAGCGATGCCCTTACCGTCTACCGCGTAAAGGCGGGCCGTCTCTGGAGGGCGATGTGCCTCGCCGAAAGTAACTTCATATCCCTGCTGACTGAGCCACATGATCAGCCGCGCAACGAAGCCTGGAAACGCCTTTTGCTTGTCGATTAGGGAAGCCATGCCCGCATTTTACTGTGCGGTGGCCTCTTCATCCATCGACTTTCGGAAGTCCGGATACATTTGATTCATCATGTAATACTTCACGGCGTAGCTATCTGATCCCTTAGAGAGAGCTTCCGCCAATGGTTGAGCGTACTTCTGCATGGCCGGATTACTCTGTAGCTTCTGAATGACCGCCTGCGCGCTTTCTTTGATTGGGATGGCGGCGTTCAGTATGCCCTTGGTCGCTTGAGGTCCCCACTTGTCCACAACGCCACCAGTCACGGCTCCGATTACCGCTCCTGGAGGGCCAAGCATCTTCGCGCCGACCGCGCCAAAACGTACCACGTTCCTGGACCCATTGGTGCGCTCGCCGGTGAAGGCGTTCAGCGTCTTTAGGTTTTTGATCCAGTCAGGCAACCCGGGAATCTTCTTTGAGAGCGCGTCCACAGTGCCCTGGTCGTTTAGGCTGGGCTGAACGTCCGTCTCCTTGCCTCGTATCATCCGATTGATGAGTGACTCGCTGGAGCGGCCTACTCTGGCAATCGGTCCGTGCGTAGCTTCCGCCGTCGCCACGCCTTGGCCCGCCGGAGATTGCGCCACCGCGTCCGATACGGCCCTGGGCGTTGACGCTGCCCGTGCCCCTTCTACCGCCTTTTGCTCTGCTCCCACATCGAGAGTGCCTCGGAAATCGCGGTTGGTTCGCCTGCCTAACGCGTCCAGCGTATCGCCTATAGGGCCGCCCTGGGCCTCTCGAGGCAGGCGATTAAGCCGGGCCTGTAACGGAACTTTCTCTCCGAGATTGTCTCCCACCCCTTTAAGGAGCGTCGCATCGTCCGACACGTTGACCATGCGCCGAGCATACTCTGGAACGCCCTTCTTAAGCTTCATGTCGATGTACTGCCGAATACGGGCCAGGGCGATCTGTTCCTCTGGAGCAAACGAGAATCCCGGCTTGTCGTAGACCTCGGCACTGGCCCGGTCCAGCGCCTGGATAATAGGCTTTGCCTGCTCATAGGTGAGCTTGCGAGGGAGCGTCATTAGCCAGGCTTTCCATTCATTGAGCCTACCCGCGCTATCACGGGCAGCTCCAGGCGTAGGCTCGAATTCCTTTCCGAGCGGGGAGAGCTTATTGACCTGCTTAGAGATCTGTCGTTCAAGCTCCGGAGTGTTTATGCTCCCAACTTCCTGTGGCTGATGAAACTTCGCCGCCTTGCGAGGACCGAGCACTTCGACTGCCGCCTGGTATGCCTGCTGCTCGCCCCTCGCCGTCGGGATCGCCTCTTTGGCTACCGCTGAGCCCTTGACCAAAAGATTCTTGAGCTCGAGCGTCGCCTTCTCGATATCCATGGAGGTATCCATGGTCTTTTGCGCCTGTGCCTTCTCGAGCGCCGCCTCGGCTCTAGAAATCGCCTCTCTCACATCCTGGCGATGGTCCATCTTCGCATCCTTGAGAGCGATCTTGGCGTCGAGTATCCCCTGACGGGCCTGGCCGACCACGTTGTCGATTGAGGCCTTCACATCTGACTTAGAGGGGCTAGCGTTAATCTCTTTGTGTCGGGCGATGTAATCGTCGATGGCATTTTTGTTTACGCCGAGTAGGTTACTCAGCGCAAGCTTAGGGGCCTTCTTCAATAGCCATGGTGCGGCCTGGGCGAATCCTGCGCCGCCTGCGATCTTCGCCGCGGCCTTCCCGTAATCCCCCCTACCAATGTCCTCTTGAGCTAGATAGCCTCCCGCTCCGGCTCCGACCATGGTGCGAAGCGGGATATTGGCCGTAGCGAAGCCCATGAGCGAGCTGTTAGCGCCGTCGTAAAGCGCCTCTCCCGCGCCGCCTTCTGCGGTGATGTCTGCGTCTGAGTTGCCGACTCCCATCGCAGCGGCAATGCGCGATCCCTGTACAGCTTTTCCCATACGGTCCATTCCCTTGGCACCGGGGAATAGCAAGCCGGTCCCGATGGCGTTCGTGACTCCACCGGCGATTGCGGCCTTAGGGTTTTTAGAGCTTGAGGCATTGAAGGCGTCCACGCCTTCCTTGTGCCCGCGCTGGTACTTGTTGATGAAATGGTCGAGCGCCTCTCCGGTCCATCCACGCTTTTTTAGGTTGTCCGGTATGTCTCCGACCGCTTCCGCGACGCCAGATCCAACGCTAAGAGCGGTCTTTCCCTGGCCGAATGGGATCAGTGCGTTGAGTCCGAAAGTCTGCTCAGGACTCACATCTAGATTGTCTAATACGGTATTTTTCGTGCTTTTCTCATTGGGAGATTCTTTGGCGATAAGGGCATCTACCTCTTCGTCCGAGGGAAGTTCCGCATCGATTTCTTCGTCTGTTAAATTAAAGTCCGACATGCGCTCACCCCTATTTCTTTTTCTTCATGTTTGCTAGTGCGGCGCGCACCTTATCGGCTTTGACCGGGTCCGCTTTCGCGGCCTTGCTGCCTAGCCACGCTGTGAACTTCTTTTCCTTGTCCTCTACGCTGACGTACTGGCGGCCCAGCGGAGACTTTCGTCCCGAGATCTTTTCTATCAGAGCGGTATTGAGATCGGCCGCTTTCTTCATCGAATTAGATACGCCGACCGCCTGCTCAACGAAGCCCTTCATGTTTCGTCCGAACTGCGTCGGGTTTTGGTTTGTGAAGTTACCAACCGCAAACTCTAAAAATCCAGCCAGTCGCTTAGATTCCTCCGCACCGACAGCATCCGGTCCCTCGAAGGAGTTTAGAGTCTTGATCATTTCTCTGCCTCTCGCCAGCTGCTGATCAGGAGACAGCTTGTCAAAATCACTCAAAAGTGAATCTATGGTGCCTGAGATGGATAGCTTTGTTACGTTTTTTTGCGCTAGTCCGGTCGCCATCGCCTGAGTTTCAGGAGGGAGCCCACCGCCCTTCTGCTCAATAACCTTGTTGTGGCGGGCCGTCTCCTCCTGCCTTCCAGCCGCGATTCGCAATCGCTCCTGACGGGACTTCTCCTGATTCGCCTTTTCCTGGTCCGCTCGAGATAGCTTTTCCTGGTACCTAGCCTCAGAGGTCTTTTGCTTCGCCGCGCTGGCCGTCATATTGTACTTCTGCATCATGTACTTATTGACGATACTCCCCTCGTTATCGAGACGGTCGAGAGGTTTATCGGCGTATTTCGCCATATCGGAGAACGCTGACGTATCGCCCTTCACTCCAGCGATTGCGTTACCGAGATTGCTCGCGGCCGCCCCAAACTCTGCGTTGAACCGATTTTTAGTGGATAGCTCCTCCGCGCTGTCTTTACGGGTGAAGTAGTCACGCAAAAATTCCCGGTGGTCTGCCTCCGGAGACATCGCCTCGAGCACGGAGGGGGCGCGGGATACATTCGAAGTCGGTGCTTTACCCGTGCCCGCAGGCGGCCCGTCGACTGGAATGTCTTCAACAGCAAGGATATCGTCATCGTCATCGAGAAAATCATCTGAGTCATCGTTCATAATTCACCCTTTAGTATGAGCGCGGTCCCATAGTGCGCATTCCCGCGTCACGATCCTTCTGCCTCTGTTCGTTGCTGTTCTCCTGATTCGCGTAAGCCGTGACACCCTGATTGATCGCCGATCCGATGCCAGCGGCCTGGGCGGCTCCGGCCTGGCCAGCGGCCAGCGCGTTGGAGGCTACTCCGGCCCTGGCATTGGCTTTTGCCTTCGCGTTATTCATCTCGTTTTCGTACCGGGTCTGGATGAGCCCCTTATTGTATGCCTGGCTCTTGTTTCTGGTATCGACATTCGAGTTGGCCAGGTTCTGAGCGTTGCTGAGATTGTACTGAGCCGACGTGTTTTTCACGCCCGCATTCCTCTGCGCGACATCCTGACTATTGGATGCGTTCCATTTTGAGATTGCGTCACGCGCCTCGGCCACCTTTTGCTTCTCACCAAATTCCTGACCACGCAGCTGAGTACCAAGATCGCCGCCTGACTTGATCGCCTCGAGCGCCCTCTTTTGCGCCGATGCCGCCGTATTGAGGCCAGCCATATGCGCGTCCTGGCTCCCACCCTGTTGGCTCATGAGCTGAGCCACGAGAGAGGTTCCCGATCCGTATCCACCGCGTTGCTGGGCGTCTTGAAGGATCGCCTCTCTGGAGCCTCGCTGGCGCGCGTTGATCCCGCCTTCGATTCGCTCCTGAGTGGCGCGGTCCTCGAGCTGCATACCGCCGCTGTCGCCTATGTCTTTGAGCTTACCGAGCGCCTTAAGCTGAGACTCTTTGTAGGCTGGATCGGTGGTAATACCACCCATCTGAGAGTCACCTAGCGAGATAGATTGCTCTAGCTCAGGGGTCCATTGCCCCTGGCTCTTGTACTCCTCCATCGTCATTTGTTGCGCTTCGACGGTAGGGATTCCTATCGCCTCGAGGTCTTTCACCGACTTCTCATAGGCTTGCCGCGCCTGAGAAGCGGCGTTCGACGAAGCACCTGCTCCAAAGAGCCCTCCAATGAGACTGGCAGCTCCTCCGACGATTGCGGGTATCATAAATTACCTCTGTGGTTAAAGTGTTTCATATGGGCGGCAAGCCGTATTTGGCACGAATGGCATTGCCTTCGCGCCGGACGGAATCGGTAGCGGTCTGGCCACCGGCCCGCTCAGAGGCCGCCACCCTAGCTAAAACAGCCTGCTGCTCTGGCATCATCGACGTGCGCTTCTGTTGCGAAGCGGAAAGCATCTCTCCGCCGCGAGCGGTAAAGGTAGGCTTGCCCACCATTCTACCGGCCTGATCCGGCACGATGAAGGAGTTCTCCTTACCGGCGAGCTTAGAAAGAGCCGAGATGCGGGCCTGCGTGTCTCCGTCGGCCATTGTGCTGCGATTCAAGTCAGCGTCATTACCGAGTTCAATGTAATCCCTGGGATTGAATCCGTAGGTGCTCCCCTCGGCCTCGGAGAAAGTCTTGTAGTCCGCCTCGTAGGAACCGCCTCTTAGGTATTCCGGAATCAGGTTGTATCCCTGGAACTGCTCCTTAGATACGCCGAGCCGTTGCATAGCCTCAGGAGAAAAGTCGCTTACGTTTTGCTTATCGAGCGTTGGCTCGAGAGCCGCTCGGTCGCCGGCAAGCTTCGTCCTTTGGTTCGCTACGGTCCTGTCTAGCTCGCTCAAAACATCGCCCATCGCCCCCGTGTTGTTCCAGTTGCCAGAGTCATCAATGCCGACGGCACTACGGGCGGAGGCTCTGGCGTCTTCGGTCGCGGCCTTTTTGCCAGAGGCGTACTGGCTTAGCGCCGTATTAAGGGATCCAAATTTATCGCGCGTCGCAGCGGCCCGCGCCTGATTCTGCTCGAACATGGCTTTCGAGTTCGGATCTGCCTGGACAAGCAGGTTATCGAGCTTCTGCTGACCCTTACTGTAATCGTAACGCCCTACGCCGCTGCCGTACTCCTGGTTAAGAAAAGCTTTCCTTCCGCCCTCGTCCTTAGTTTGCTCTGCCGTGGTAAAAGCACGGTCCGTCTTTTGCTGGGCAGGCTGATACAGGTCGGCCTGGTCCACGAGGTTATTCGGCCCCTTGTACTGCGCGTCTCGCATCTTCCCGAAGGCCGACTGGTCCACCTTCGTGGGATCGGTCTTGAGCTGACCTAGCACTCCATCGTCCTTGGCCACGCTGGTTTGGTCCACCGCGCTGCGGAAAGATGCGTCAGCCACGCCTTGGGCCTGGTCGGCTTCGTTGATCTGAGCACCCACTTTCCCAGCGACTTCCTGACCGAACTGATGCGACTTGTTGGCGTCGAGATAGGAGTTTAGGTTAGTAAACGATCCGCTCGAGGATTTACCGGCCTCTCCCTGTGGCTGATTACCCGTAACGACGGGGCTCTCCTGGCCGAGTTGCTGCATTGGCTGCTGCGCCTGTCCGTCTTGCTCGTTTTCTTCTTTCTGGAAAAAATCAAATGCCACAGTGGACTCCTATGGGGTAACGCGTACCCGAATCTTATATCGTTTCGTGGCCGTGAGAGTTGCGATGACCGGTGCCGTTGTGAATTTCACTATCTCAGTCAGTTCAACCTGTCTGTCTTCCGTGAATCGCCACGCAACAGAAATATTCACCGGGTCACCGCTCTCCGTAGCGCTTACCACCTGGAGCGACTTCGGGGCCGCGCCGTATAGCCAGAGAAAACCGATTGGGAGAGAGATGACGTTCGTCTGAAAAACGAAGTCAAAAACGTGGTCCTTACCTATGAAATTATCCGGAAATACGATGCCGTCGTTCAGTATTTTTATGGACTGAGTGACGTAATCGTTAACAGAGGCGACGATTTTCTCCATCCAGGCGCGTTGATCCTTCGGGATGTCCTCTATGGTTAGCCGCTGTGTCGCTTTCACTCTCATTTGGCGATCACAAAGCTACTCGTGTCCCGTATCGGGAGCGAAAAGCCCAGTAGCTTGAAATACCCGTACCCCTGCCTGTGCGTGAATCTCACCCGGATGAAGCTGCCGCGCTGCTTTTCTAGAGGGATATATGTCCGAATGGGAACGGTGGAAGCGGTAGCGCCCCAGACGGCTTGACCCCATGGAAAGAGTCCCCAAAGGCCAGTACGGTTTCCCATGATAGGAACAGCCTCGAAGGCTGCGGAAGCATCGGTGGCAAACGAAAGGGCAGCCGAGTTAAATCGAGCCGCCTTAAAGAGCATCGAGATTTCCGGGAACTGCTTCGCAGTGCCTGGATTGGCTCCTGTTACCGCCGAATACTCCAGCTCACAATTAATGCCTTTGTAGACGGTAGCCGATCCGTTGGACCATGAGATGGTGTCCTCCACCACAACATACCCTGGCTGAATTTCAGTGATGAGAGATTGCACACTCGACGATTGATAAAGCAGGTCTCCAACTTCAATCTCGCTCGTGGCTGTCAGATTCACCCTGGTCGTTGAGCTCGAGATGATGGTGTATGTCGTGCCGTGATCGATGTAATCGGTATAGTTGCGGTTCTTTCTCTCCCGCTCGAGATCGTAGCTAGATCCGTTGCCTAGATATAGCTTGTCATCGACCGGGCTTACCATGCCGCACGCTTTTGAGATCGGCCACCGAGTGTAGGCCTGCGTAAAAATATTGAAGACGAAGGCTTGCGTCGCCACCGTGTCTGATGAGCTGCTGACTGTAAAAAGTATGTATTGTCGCTCCGTTTCGTACGCTACTCCGAAGCTATAATACCGGACCGCGTTCAGAGCGAGGCCAAACTGGTCGAGAATCAGGTCCTCGATAGGACGGCTAACAACGGAAACTCCAGTTTCCGTTACTACCGTGATTCCCTGGTCACACAAGCACCAGATTTGGTTATTAACCACGACTACGGAATCCGGGGCCAGTAGCTTCGCCGAGCTATCGAATAGCTCAATCTGGAAGTTCTCAGGCCCCGTGCCTGTCATCCGGTAAATCCCCTCGCGCTCTTTGAAGATAAATAGCGAGTTGCGTAGCTTTTTCACTCGTCTAATGGCTGTATTTGCGGACCCTACCCTTCTGACATTACCAAGCGGAACGGCCTCCCCAATACCAGACTTAGAGAACATGAGACCGTTCTGAAAGTCGTCGTTGGCACTTACGACAGAGGTCCCACTGGTAGGCAGCACGGGATTATAGGCGGTGCCTCTGGCGGAGGCGATGACGGCAAAGGCCGCGGCTCCGAGCCCTCGTTCCTCGAGAAGAATCTTCCCAGGCAAGTCTCCAGGTCCTGATAGATAGTACGCATAAACTGCCGTGTTTGATGTGTACCGATTGATAACCCTTACCAACGATGCCGACGTGTCGGCAATGTTTTGCGCGACAGATCCAGCCGATGCAGCGTGATAGAATCCAGAAGCAATCGTCTCGCCCGCCGTTTTGGCCGTGTAAACGACGCCTGCGATGGTGATCGTATCGTTGTTGGCTATCCCAGCCGCGCCGCCCACCGAAAGAATGGTGAACTCCCTACGCTGCTTTGACTCGATGTTCGCGTATACAGTGCATTCCTCGAATTCCTCAAAATCCTCGCACTTGGGAGGCCGCTCGTTTGCCTGCGCGATGCCCTGCTGAGAAAGCGCCGTGTAAATGGTGGCACCGCGAAGATCGTCGGTAGTGGCGTCCGTATAAATGACGGTGCCCGCCGTTATCTCCGCTGCCGATGGGTTATTCTCGTACACGAGGCCCATCTCATCGTCTGGCTCAACGGCTACTCCGCCGGAGGCTTCCGTTCGGTAGACCTGAAAGAAATTCGACGTAGTAATTCCAGACGGGATCGTAAACGTGACCGCCACATCACGACTACCGCCCGTGCCGTTAGAAATGATAGCGCGTCCGCTAGGCGATCCCAAAACGAGATTGAGCTGCGCATCTCGAACCCCCCACACAACTCGGTACCCTGTCATGTTGCCAGTTGCTAGGAATCCTGAAGCTCCAGACAAAGCGAGACTCAGGTCGAGGCCTTTGTACATCCCGGACAGTTTAGGAGTGGCGTTGTAGACGTCCATCTTGTAGACGCCAGCGGAGCTCGTAAAGTAGAGGCAGGAATTGGATAGCAGGAACTTCCTGCGCGCTATCGTAGACGATGGGTCATTATATGTTCCGCTGACCGCGACGAAAGTCGCCCCGGACAGGTATCCAACCTTACCGCCAGACCAGGTGGCGACCTGAACGTCTTGGTACCAATCAAATCGGGAATACCGATCATCGGCCAAAGGAAGCACGGCGATTCGGTCGTTTCCTCGGCGGCTCTCGGCGATGCCGTCCACGGTTAGGATGCAATTATTCGCCATAAGCAAGGCTCCGTCCGGAACCGCGCTAAACTCGTTTGGGCTGGTATAGAGGCCCTTGTGCCGTACTTGGAGAAGCTGAGCCACTTTAAGTTCTCCCCGCGAAAATCAAATCTTGGCACCCTGAGGTAAACCTCTTCTTGGGCGTCCACTTTCCGTGACGTGTGGCGTGGTGGTAGAGGATCGTGGTGCACTTCTCGCACGCTGGCATAGGCTCTGGATAACCCTTCACCTCGATGTCTTCATCGGCCCAGCATTTTCGACACCGTAAGATGAAGGTCTTCGCCATTAGATCCCCCTGCGTAGGATTCCTGAGCGATTGGTTATCTTCTTGCCCTCGGATGATACGCGAGGCGTAATGAGAGACTTTATCTCTTCGCGCATCTCTTTCACTTCGTCGATCCCAAGCTTGAGCGCGTTAGCGTCCGTCTGCGACCTAAGGCAAATGTTAGCCACCTCCTGGGCGAGCAGAGGGTTAAGCTCTACTGGCACTTGAATAACGGGAGACTCACCCCTGAGACCAATCCAGTCGCCTACGGCAAGCCTAGATGGAAGGTTTGCGGCAGTGAAAGTCATAGTGCCGGAGGCTCCCGTCGAAATCGCCGTGATTGGGAGATCAATGGCGAGCGTGTCGAAGTGAGCAGGCTCTTGCACCATGTCGAATAGATTTGACGTGGTCCAGCTAGATGGAACCGTCTCGCACGTTACGACGCCAGACACCGTATTGATCGCTGAAATACGGGCCGCAGAATCCTGCGCGACGATTGTCGGAGGCCGCAGCATAATGGTCTGCCTGAATGAGCTTCCGCTAGCAGGAACCTTAGGGAGCAAAAAAACCTGACTCCGCTTCAGATAGAAGCCTGCCTGCCCAGGGGCTTGGTCGTAATTCTTGATGGTGCCCTCGGAATACTTTGCCAGATCGAATCTCTCATCACCGGACACCAAGCAGGCATCGAGAAGCTTCCCGCCCACCGCTCTGGTGTGGAGATTGTATATTCCGGTAGCGTTGAGCACCGTATCCACATCGTATGAGTAATAGCCCTCACGGACCTTATCGACGAGAGGCAGCACCTTCGATCGCAATGTAGCGTTGGTCAGGCTAAGTAGCCTGGCGGTGGTGAATGTGCTCTGGCTCGTGGGAAACATTCCACGGACCTTGATGTCGTCGATTAGTTCCGTCCAGGTGAAGGCCATTTAGCACCCCATCTTCTCGAGGAACGCTTTTAGCTGGTCTTGCTCTTCGGGAGCTAGCTTGGCCAGGTCGCCGCCAATGCCCTCTAGCTTAGAAAGCGGATCTTCGGAGCCCTCAACGGCTCCGTACATGGACTGCTCTTCCACTGGCGATGCAACATCATCTTCGGCAGGATTGGCCTTAGGCTTCATTCTGTCGACCATGCGCTCCTCGAGAGCCCCCTTAATTCCGCCGAGTGCCTTTTTTTTCAAATCTAGCATTTCATTCCCCTAAAAGGTGTTTGAGTTAAGGATCAATTTCGGTTTGAAATTTAATTTCCGATTCGTTCATATGAGACCCAGTTTCTTTGCGGCGTGGCGTCTGTACTGATAGCGCCGCCAGAGTTCTGGAAAATTCTTACTTCGAGGGTGTCACCAGCAAGGCAGGCAACTATAGTTGTGCCGACTGTTTCCATAATCAGGGTATTAACCACCTGTGCGTAAAGTCCGCCCATGACACGATTAAGCGACCCGTTCTTATAAAGATAAATTTCCAGTGTTTCGTTTCTGTCCCAGCTGGCGTTTGCAGCAAGCGCAACCATTGCACCAACGCGGTACTTCCCCGACACAGGAGAGGTGAAGATAGCCGTGGTTGTGCTGTACGAACCGTGAGAATCAAATATCTTATCTTCCATTAGAAACTGCCCGGTAGTGGCAGCACTGTGAGAAATACTTCTCGCAGTATCCGATTCGTAGAGACAGTTTACGCTTTCACTCGCAGCAATCGTTGCGGGACCGGAGATGCGTTCGAAGTGAAGGGAGGCGTTGCTAGTTACGTCAAGCGTACCGCCGACCGGACGAATGTCGATTAGTTGACCTGCGTTAACTCTTACAGCGGCGGAAAAAGCCATAGCACCGTTCGCGTCGGTGAGAAGTAAGCGGGCAGCGTCTGCCACAGCGTCAACGTAGATTTTTACTATTCGGCTCGCAGTGCCCGCGTCCATAAAGCCGTACACGTTATAAATTCCGGCCACGGGCACCGTATATCGTCCCGTCGTGGCGTTATACGCGCCGTGCGTATCATAGACAGTCGAGGGGAATATGATCGGAGCGCCATCAGCCGCACTGGCAGGATCGCCGCCGACACGAGCCGCAACAACTCGCGTGTCCGTGTCCTGACTCATCACGACCGACGAGCCCCAGCCCGTGATAGGCACTTTGAAGAGTAAGGAAAACCTGTCGTTAATTGCCCAGGTATACGGAACCGCCTGTGACCAAGTGGCAGAAGCGCCGATTTGCTGTACGTTCACGCTAGTGGTCGAAGCGTAGACAACATTCTGGCCAGCGTAGGCCGCCGTTCCAGAATCCAGAGACGACGCAAGTCCAAGTACTTTCGTACTCACTGAAGAAAGTTTTGCGGTGTCGATTGAGTAACCAGATGGGAGATTCACCGAGAATGTTGCGGCACCCGGAGTACCGGTTAGCACTCCGTCGATCTGAATCTCCATCGAATCGCCAGCGCGACGCCAAAAACCCGTGTGTGTCGTATTAGTGAAGGAGCCCCCTGGCGTATACGCGGTCCAATCACTAATCGGTGCGCCGAAGACCTGAACCAGCGGTCCGATGACGACGTTATCGAATTTAAGAAGCGCGCTGGTGGCCGCCGCCTGATGGATAGCTACGCGATAGGTGACGCCAGTGGCCGAGGCTTGAAATTGACCCATCCACCGATATTGACCAGCAACAATTCCGCTGGGGATTTTGAAGGGAGTGGGCTGGATAAGTTGGGAGTTCGTTACGTCGTATACCCAGACCGTGTAATCGCCTTCGGCTGCATTCGCGGTCACGAACGTGTAGTCGAAACTAATTTGAATCGGCTTCGTGTAGTCAGCGAGGTTGGGCGTGATTGTCGTTGCTACGCCTTCGCCAAGGGCAGCGGGGGTATAGAGAAACGAGCCCGTACCGCGAAGGGGCAGTATCGCTGTTCGAGCAAACGTCCCGTTAAAAGTTCCAGCCGTTAAATCAACGGGTGTGGCGGCCGCATCGTCGTATGTAGTCCAGCCTGAAACGTCGCCATCTGCTCCGCTGTTCGTGCAGTAGTTAATTCCGCCTGAACCAGCGCCGACTTCCGTCTCTGTTCCAAGATCGTTCAGGTAGTAGAGCTTGTTATCGGTTTTAGGATAGATTTTCGTAAAGCCGGAAGCGGGAGTCGCAGGCGTGGCGATTTCCGCAACTTGAAGCGCATCCGAGAAGGTCTTACCGGACAGCGTTTCCGCTCCCAGGAGGGTGGCCAGCGTGCCCGTAGTGGGAAGAGTAACGCCCGTGATAGCGGTAGTGGTCAGGGTAAGGGCGTGGTTGCCTGAACGGGTCGTCGTGGCAGCCGCGTTATTCGCAACGCCTGTTCCGCCGCGCACAGGGGATAGCGCAGCCTCCGAGGACATAACGCCAGCGGCGGAGTTGATCAGGACGTGATCGTTAGAGCCTGATGCAAGCTTCGACCGGTCGATAGCCGCCGCGACGGCGATGTCCGCGTTTAGGATCGAAGTTCCCAGGCTTAACTTCGAATAAGCGATAGCCGCCGCCGCATCAATGTTCGCGTTAACGAGTAGTGCCCAGGAAGGAATAGCCGCGCCGGAGCGAACCATCACCGTGCTAGCTGCGCCGATCGCAAGCTTTGAGATTGTGGTTGCGCCCGATGCGTAGAGAGTGTCTCCGCTGGCGTAGCTCGTAAGGCCGGTGCCACCGGCGGCGACGGGAACTACGCCGGTAGATCCGGCGAGAACGACGCCATTGTACAGGAGCTGATCGCTCGCGTCGGTGGCGAGCGTATTATTCCCACTCGCAGCGTTATTCAGCCACGCGACCGCCTCGAGCTTAGCGAGCCGGATTATTCCTGACGTGGCTACCGTTCCTCTGGACTTGTAGTAACCGGACTTCAGACCGGCGGTAGCTCCGAAATCGACGTCAGCCGACAACGTGAACGTACCGCCAGTCTTCTGGAATCCATTCGTAGCAAGTGAGATTATAAGGCCATCGACCTTGGTGACCCCGCCCCACGATTCTTCGCCGACGGCTGGGACGCTGTAGCTAGAGCCGTTCCATGAAACGATTGTGGCCACTGGTCACCTCTAGTTAAATGTCGGAGACCTGGACAGTTCGGTAGTACAGGCGGCAGTTTATGATCGAATCGCCGGAGGTAACGTCCGCGTCAATCGTCGCTGCAATCACCGCGTTAGCAACCGGGACTCCGGACGCCCCTACTGCAATGTAGTGGGTATCCGCGTTCAGCTCTACGGTAGTATTTGGAACGTCCGCCGTAGCCTTCACGCCTGAGCCGTCCGTGTAACGGAATGAGAGCACCGCCGTTCCGGCCTCGAGGCGTGTAGCCACGAAGTCCACGAAGCAGGTTGCGCTCATTACCTGCGTGACGTATCCAGAGCCGGGAGCCGCTATTGCCGTCACCGGAGTGGCGGCGAGGGTGTCTAGCTGAGCTGCCGTCAGGTTTACGTCAACGCTTTTAAGCGCGCTAACGTGCATCTGCGCGAGCGTCAGGCCTGCGCCAGAACTGAGGTCAGCGGATACAAGCGTGCCATCTTCGACTTTCGCAGAGTTTACCGCGTTGTCGCAGAGGCTGACGCTCACGTCGCAGCTTGAGCCGTATGTCACGCCGATGGCCGGAACGGCCAGGAGAAGAGACAGAATTAGAGGCTTAAATAGATTTTTCACGTTCATTTCCTTTCTTAGGCGACGATTTCCGATGCTTTAACGACACGGTAATACAGTCGGCCTTTGACGTTACCGGTACCTGCCGTAATGTCCGCCGAGGTCTTCGCAACGACTTTTGCGTTAGCCACTGGAGCGACCGATGCAGCGACTGCGTGATACTCTACGTCAGTAGCACTTTCGACGCTCGCGTTTGGAACATCGGCCGTTAGTTTTGCTCCGCTACCATCCGTGTATAGGAAGCTGAGGACTCCGCTGCCAAGCTCGAAGGCTGTGAATCCTGTCGAGAATACTTTGCAGTAGACCGCTTCTGCGATAATCGACAATCCAGCTCCAGGTGCCGCGAGAATTTGGACCGGTGTGGCGTTCAGAGTGTCCATCTGAGCTGCGGTTAGGACGAAGTCCTGATAGAAGAGTTGTGACCTAAGCAGGTGGTCACGGAACCCTGTATCGCCTAGGTACTGGAGGAACTTGTGCTTGAATCCGTCCAGTAAGCCATTCATTGCTAAGGGCATAAAATTCTCCTTTCAACAGCGAGGGCCAGGAGGACAATTCCCCCCGGCCCTGCTGAATGGAATCGATTTAGTCCGTGATCCCGGTCAGCTTGGTGCACTGAGCGGGGAGCTGGATCAGGATCGCCTGATCAGAGAACGCCCGAAGCTCGAGACCGGCATTGTCGGTCAGCTCCCGGAAGATGTTCTCCTGCATTCCGGGGCGACGGAACGTGATGTCCGAAGCTCCGACACGCATGACTCGCTTCTTAGGATTGACGATAGTGAAGCCTTCGCCTTCTTTGATGAAGGGATGGGCCACCATCTCATTGGTCCCGTTGACCGAGTGATAGACGATGCCTTCACTGCCATTCTCGGCCTTCGAGGCGTAAGCCCCGTATCGCCGGAGCGCGGCCTGGTCGGCATTGAGGGAGTTCCACCGCTTAGTGGGCAGGTACGTCTTGCAGTCGTCATCGAGGCCCATGTTCTGGGCATCGGCAACGCCGTTCTGAACGGCCAGCATGGACACCGGGCCAGCGACCGAGCGAGTGTTCGAGAGCCACAGTTCGTAGGCCGCTCCGTCGATGTTAAACAAGGTCCCGGTGTTGGACATGATTTTGTCCAGGCCAGCGCATTCTTTATGCGCCGTCGCCGATCTGGCTCCCTTGAACCAGAGGAACGAGTTAAGGTCCACGGCTGAGGAGGTACCGCTGACGGTTACCGTCTTGGAGGACATGGTAACGGAGGTGATGGTCAAATCACCGTTGTCCTGCGTGGCGGTGGCGTCCTGAGAATCGAATGCCTCGAGCACGCAATCCTTCATTCCGGACCAAATTCCCGGTGCCCACGAATTATCCGTCAGAACGAGCGCCCCGCTGGTGTTCGTGGACACCTTACCGAGAGACCGCTGACCGTACCAGAATGAGAGCTCCTGACGTTTGGCGAAGGACCGTTGCATGTTCTCGACCACCAACGAGGTGGCGGCTTCGAATGCGGCGGGACCTGCTTCAGCGGCCTTGAAGATGTCTTCGTAGCTGAGCTGAGATCGGAGCACAATCATTGCTCCACGGATCTGCGCCTGAAGCACCTTGCCCGCGACTGCGGCATTCAGGGTGAAGGCACCGTCCTGGTAAACTCCGTAGCTGAATCCGTGCTCAAACTGAAGAACGACGGGAATGACGTACATGTCACCAAGTCGCTCGCGTTTGGAGAACGAGCATTCATCTTGAATCTTAGCGAACTTCGGCAGGGCCTTGATGGTCCCGTCTCCGTGAACTCGCTTGAAAAGCGTGTCTAAACTATTTACAGCAGCCATGGTGGTGGCCTCCGTGTGAAAAATTGTTTTGTGTTGTTTCGGTCTTTAGCGCCGGTAAGCGGGTAGCGTCCCTCGAGAGGGAGGCGTCCTTGTGCCGGAATTTAGGTTACCGCATCCTATCGCTTTGGTAGGGCGAGCCGCCCAAGGGTAGGGTCGGCCATCGCTGCGTTAGGTTATTTACGGTGCCTGAAAACTTTTATTTCCACTCGCCTGGATCGATGCCTTGTTCCATCAGATCCACTCGCCGCTTTCTTTCCGCGGCTTGCTCGTCCATCGTCAGGTACGGCTTCTTGCGTGCCGTCTCATCTACTCTGACTTTGGGAGTGTCCAAAACTTGTTGAGGACCTAGCGGCTGTCCGCCCTTCATCCTGGCCAGGTAATACTTGCCGATCGCGTACATTACCGGTTCTCCGAGTATTCCTACCAGAGATTCCCCTGCCTTGACTACCTGGCTCATGTCCCCGCTTTTATTTGCTGCTGCGATTTGAGAGACGAAACTCTCAGTGAGAGAACTGACTCTCTCAATATTATCCTCTCTGACGAATTGCGCAAGCTGCTGCGGGGTGTACTCGATGCCCTTATCTAGGCCTCGCTCCATCCATTCCGCCATTTCCTTGGCGGTGTGGGCCGTCTTAGGCACGCCGCCCTGATCCAAAGCGGAGATAATTACCTTCTGGTAATGCTCGACGAATCCGTCGGCCTTGTCGTTCGTCTCTTTCTCCTGGGCGCTCTGACGGATCTGAGCCAGTTCCGCTTCCGCACGGTCGGCCCTCTCCTTGTGCTCGATCTGTTGTCGCTGCTCTGGCGGCATCAACTCGCGCTCAATCTTGGGCCGCAGCCATCCCTCTACTATTTCCCGCGCCTTTTCCTCGCCGTGGAGCTCAACGAGAACGTCCATACTCCCCTGTTTGAGAGCTTCCAGCGTCTGAGTAACCTTTTGCTCCATCGCCCGGGCCTGCTGGTCCCGAGTGGCCACCTCGCGGGCCTGATTCGCGATGTCCCGGTTCTTGAGCTGGTGCATGATGCCCATCTGGACAAAACGCTTCGACTGCTCCGCGTCCAGCTCGTACTCCTTGCCGTTGACCGTATACTTTTCCTTGCCCGAGGCCTTAGTCTGTTGCTCCGCGTCGGCAGGAGCCACCTTCGTATTGGCCTCCTTCGAGCTGAGTCCCGCATTTCCCTGGGCTTTGTCGATAATGTCCGTCATCGAGGAAACGTCTTCGGTCTCGTCGGCGGCGGGCTCATTTATGCGCCACAGCGTCTCCTCTGCTTTCGATTCGAACTTCGGAACTACCTTCGGCGCAGGCTTTGGCGTGGCACCGCCGGCGGAAGAAATTGGTACCGTGTTCGTGGACGTAGCGTTAATGGGCGCAGTTGAGACTTCAGACATGCACTAGGCTCCTTGAGGAATTCCACCCGTCTCCGGGTCGAACTGTTCTCCAGATAACGGATTCTTCGGCATCGTAGGCCCTGGCTGGCCTCCCGGCCCTGTCGGCGGTGGAGGCTGGCCTTCCATCCCGGGCGGGGCACCTTGCTCTGACGGTGCGCCACCATCCATCGGCATTCCCGGCTCGGGAGGCATCGGGAAGGGCGGATAGCCAAGGGCCATCAAAATAGCGGGATTCGTGTTTTGCCACACCATGACGTGTTCTTCGTAGTGAATTCTAGCGCGCTCAATCAGGGCTGGATCTTTTCGGTCGTCGGGGCTGGAGAAGATTCGAGCGTGCGTCTTCATATGGGCGATCGGGTCATCAACGAAGGATACCGGCGGGGTTTCACCTCGGATAAGGGCCTCGTTCTCTTCATCGATAGCCAAGCGGGAGTTGCGGTCCGGCTCCGTTAGGCTATCGAGCTGGCCTGTCTCTAGGATTTCCGTAATCTGTCCGCCGCTGGTTACGACGCCTGGAATCTCCATGTACTTATCGAGTAGGGCCATTTTTCCAGCGGTCGTGTCCTTCATCGGGTTTGACTGGCGGCAGTACACCTTCTGGATGCCCTTAAACTCCTTCGAGCTGTAGGACTTCATCATGTACTTATTGTTTTGGCCGATGATCATTCCCAATCGCTCTTCGTTCGCGAAATCCTGCGTCAGCATGACGATGTCATTCGCGCTGTCCTCGGTGAGCCGGTTTACCGAACGAACGAGCCCATTATTGAACTGAATCGCCATCGACTGGAGCAGCGCCATCGCCGCGCCGGAGAAGTCCTTGCCGCCCAGGTTACCTCGAGCAACGGAGTTTACTCCGCTGATGGCCTCCATTCGAGCGATGATGAAATTCAGTAGCGTGAACATCTCGGGCGGGAGCTTATTGAGGATCAGCACCTCGGGCTTCTCATCTGATTCGATGAGGTTCATCCCTTCGGCGAGCCGCTCAAAATCGAAGTTGGGAGAGGGCTTCGTCCAGATATTATTGACGCCGCATCCAGTCATGTTGGTGACCGCGCTTGAAATCATCGCGTCGACTACGTCTTGGAGGCCGAGCAGGTCGTTAGCGTTCGAGTACCCTAGAGAGCTCAATATCTGCTCCGTGGGGCAAATGCGATTGCCAGGGAGGCGTCGGTACGGGATAGGGCCATTGAAAAAATGCACGGTCGGTGAGGCGAACTGAAACATCCGGCCCGCTTTGAGGGCTGGGCTTCGGCGGTGATAGAAGGTCCACACGTCGATGTCCGGGCTGATTTGGTCGGAATCGTACTGCCAGTTATCTCCGAATCGGTAAATCGAGTCCTTCGTATTGTCCCTGGCGAGCCCGATGATAGCCTCGGCCTTGTCCGGATACTGCGCGGCCAGGTCGTACTTGTTCATCGGATCGCGGACCATAATCCAGTCGCGTTGCCCGCCCTGAGGCTTACTGAAATCAATGACCACATCGAGCGGCGTGCGGGCACGGGATCGTATGTCTCCCTGACGAATAAGCTCGCCGGTCTCTTCATCACCGGCCACTTCATCGCCGAGCATTACGTCCCACTCGTTGAATACCCATCCTAGATCCATGATGAGTGATATCTCGGTTGCGGCGTGGTTGTTGTCGTCGATCTTTCCGTCTCGTCGGTAATACTCGATGACGCCCTTGGCGACGTAGGCATCAGCCTTTGCCTTAGAATCGGTATTAGTGCTGACGGTTTCTACTGAAGGGCGGGACTGGAAAGCCAAGACGAGGAGGTGCTGTACCAGGTTTCGGTACTCGTTGGACATCAAAAGGGAAAGCTCGCCCTGCTTCCCGGATGGCGTGATGTAAGAGGAATTGTGGGCACCCCTCTGGCCGTAATAGGTGTCGTAAGCCAGCCGCCACCGGGCCAGCCTTCCAGAGCTTAAAATCCAAGAGTAGTAGGCATCGATGCGGGCCTGGAGTTCAGCGGCAAGCCTATCGGGAGGTAGCGCGGCGAAGTATTCCATCGATTACCTCTCGGGGCGAAAGCCCAGCTTCATTTTTAGTCCGGTGACTTCCTTACGGACTTCATCCTGAGATTCCTTGAGCTGGCTAAGGTCTTTGTACGCCTTCGATTCGGCGAGGCTCATCGGCTTTGGACGAGACTCGATCCACATGAATAGAGCCACGAGGCCGGATGCGGCCACAAACTCAATGGAAGAGTGCCAGCCAGGGAAGATGCAAGACTTCAGCGCGGTGATTAATAAAATAGCCCAGGAATAATGAATTTTCACGCGTCCACCTGATTTCGAGGGTCGATGAGATCGGCCGCTTTGGTCTGAGCGTACTCGAAGAAGTTCGGCGTGCCCACGGTCTTTCTCTCCACCACCTGATCGTCAATGATCGTGATGATCTCTGGCTGAAATGATGCGAACGTGTCGCCGGTCTTTGGATGGACCTGGATTATTCGGATGAACCGCTCCACAATTTGGGGCTTATCTTTCTTCTCAGCGGGAACACTTTTGACGGCCATTTTTGTCCTTTTTGGCGATTTTATCGCGTCACGTTACGATTTAGCGCCTGGAGAGGAGAATACCAGAAGGCAACTTAAAAAACCCAGGCATCCTTTGATCTGCCTCTGGCTCGAAGCGAAAGGCGTTCATGGTCCGGCTAAAACTCCGCTTCTGCTCTTCCGTTGGTAGCGGGCTTCCTGTCATCTGGCAGGCGAGAGAAAGGGCATGGACGTAAGATCCACCGGCTTCCTCATCCTCGTTTACCTCGTTGATGAGGAGCATGTCGGAGAATTTCATCGAGTGGGAGATCTGAATCACCTCTCTCGTCTCGCCGTCGTTGCACTTTATTTTTCGGCCCAGGCACTCGCTTAGGTGAAATCCGGATAGCGTAATCCCATCATCGGTCTCAAGCATCGTCGTCCTCCTCATCCTGGCACTCGAGGCAACGGATACAGTCAGCGCCGCAGCACCCATCTCCATCGTCTCCCCATGCCTTACCCGGATGCTCCGAGCACACCCATCCTTCACCTGAGCAGACTTCGCAATCCTGAGTGTCATCGAACATCGGGCACCTCTTTTTGCAGGACCATATCGGCCAAGGGCGGTATGCAATGTTTCCTCACGGAGGCGACGAGAAGGTCCCTATCGGACACCACGGACTTCAGGCAATTTAGAATTGCCTCGTTCGCCTCGGCGTACTTCATTCCCCTGGTGAGCATGTCGGGACCGAGCTTACATACCAGTTCGGAGAGTTCATTACAGATCGCTTCCACGCGGTCACATTCAGCGGCCAACGAATCGTACACTTCAATCATACGCCGCTTCCTGACGCGTCGCACGGACAGGTCCAGTTCCGTATAGCATCTTGAGATAGGAGAGCAAACGGTTAACACCTCTCACGTCGATTCGCTTGCCCGTATTATAGATTTCCCACCAGTTCGTATTCACCAGAGCGCCATACTCCATCCCTACTGCATTTTTCTTTTCACGCCATTCATAGGCCTGGAGCTTTCCATTGCCGGTCTGCTGAATGGTGAAGTGAGCGCCGGTGACCGCGTCTTTTATCTCGACGAAGTATCCGCAACCGTACACCCCTATCTCTCCCGTCACCATTGGCTCGTCCATATCGAGAGAGGCGAGGTAAGAGAAGGCCCGCCAGAGGTATTTGGTCGGCACGCCTTTGATGATGCATAGGCAGCGGAAGATGAGCCACTTTCTGATTGTGCTGAAGAAGTGAATGGCCGCGCCTACCGCGCCCTTAATCCTCCTCTTGGTTCTTCGTACTAACAGCACGCAGGATCTCCTTCACGTCTTTCTGTACCAGTTCAAGCGTGCGACGAAGGGGGCCTAGCACTGCGTCGAAGTGGTTATGAGTGACGTAATCCTTATTGTCAGAACGGATAGCGTCAATGTCCTTTTCGGTTCGGCGTAGTTTTTCCTTCATTACCCCGTATCCTATACTCGAAGAGACGATTGAGCTGACAATCCCAATCGCGGCCGCCAGATCCCCGTCTATCTGCATTACGCATCCCTCTTATATTTTTTATTTAGATCGTTAAAAGTTTAGCATTGAGCTGGATTTTAGGTTTCCAATAATGAATGGACGCGAGTACATTTGCAGTCCTGGAGGTTTAAGATGACGAAGTTTAACTCAAAATTGGTGACCATAGAGGCCGAGCAATTTATCCCGGAAAAGAAGCCCTGGCCCGATGGTGTTCAGGCCGGTGGTATGGAAGGAAAGAACGACAAGCCCACGCATTACATCGAGACACGCAGCGGTACAGCTGCCGTTGTGAGCGGTGACTGGATCATTCGCGAGCCAGACGGTAAGGGTGCGTACCCGTGCTGTGACGCTGTCTTTAATCAGAAATACGAGACGGGACCTAAGCTAAAGGTGGCGCACGACGAAGAGGTGCAAGCTCCGGAGAAAAAGAAAAAGGATCGCCGTTGAAACTCATCGAGATAGTGAAGCTCATCCCGCTTCGTGATGAGACGGGAAAAGTTTACAAGTGGCAGGAAGAGCTCAATCTTGTCTCCCCGATGCAGGTTCAACGCGTACGCTTAGAGCCCAACGTCGATAAAGTGGTTCTAATACTGACGAACACGGAGCAGATCCTAATCGACGAAACGCTGAAAGAGTTCAACGAAAAGTTCATGATTGCTACGACGTGATTCATGGGGAAGTGGGAGATGGAGATAAGGCCTATCTCCGCTTCGGAGGCCTCAGTCCCATCATCTTCCTGAACTTGTCGCTGCGCTCCATCGTCTTTTCCTCGAGGTAATATTCTTCGTATGGCCTGCCAAATTCAGCGGGCACCGGGTTGGTTCTCGTGTCGATATTGCGTATCAGATACATCAGAGCGGCGAATGCATCGAAGTGACCATAGGTGTCGGAGCGGTCGAAGTCCGTTTTTCGGTCGTTCCAGACGCCGAACTTAAGGCACCCTATCGTTTGACGGCACCTGGGATGCACCACCACGCGGCGGTTCTTCACCCATACGCGCACCTCGTTTACCATTTCCTCCCTGTATCCCTTGTCGGTAGCCTCGAAGTAGAGTCCCTCTAGTTTTGATAGGTCGGAGATTAAAAGCAGGTCCACGTCAGAGACGCGACGAATCCTAAAGTGGTGATTTGGTGCCACCATACGCCACCGCGTGCGGCCTTGGTCCACGGTTTTTTCTTTCTCCCAGCTTACGCCAAATCGGTCGGTCTCTCGGTCGCGGATTGCCTGGCCCAGGGACTCGGTGGTCATCTGCGTGCCGTTCATTACCACTTCATCGTGGATGAAGAGCTTCGCCTGCTTAAAGTCGTAATGAGCAAGCAGGCAGACGGTCAAATCCCTGACGCCGATGTCGAGAGCATCGTATTTTTGATAGAACGTGAAGTAATCGTCCGTCTTAAATTCGTGGACCTGCCCGTGCTGCTCCCATTCGCCGCATAACGCAAAGTCGGGATCGACAAGATCGAGGGCCAGGGCCTCACGTTTCCACGCCACTGAGCCTGGTCCCTCAAGCTCCACCATAAGGGCCTGGATGGATACCTCGTCAAAGCCTCCTCGGTAAATGTCGAAGTGGGCGTATCGTTCGTCCATCTCAGCTTTCGTGCTCATCGTCGTGAATTCATGGGCGGGAGTTTTCGCCGGGCTCGAGGCGACAATCATCTTCCTCCCTTTGACCACCTTACCGTCTTGGTTCATCAGCTGAGGCATCCCGACGTCTTGCACTACGTATTTGAGCCGATTCACCGTGCCACCTTCGTCGACGATGAATAGGTCGCACTCATCGCCGCGCAAAGCATCGGGATTGGAGTTATTGACGCCGTGAATAAATATCTCTGATCCGGTAGAGGGGAATAGCCAGCGGCCACGCTCGAAGACGGGGCGCACCTCGGGAGGTGAGTCGGCGATAATCTTCATCATGATCGGCTCAATCAGAATGCGGAGATTTTCTTGATGAGGCGCGGCAAATCGTACCTTTGCATTTCGTTTGCGCAGGCACACCATCACGGCGATGAGGCAAAGCAGGTAAGTTTTGCCGATTCGTCGTGCGCACTTGAGCACGAAGAGCCAGCCAGGGGAGTCCCATAGTCGATCCCAGACTTCGCGCTGGAAGGGCTTCATCTTGTATCGCAGGTCCCCCTCTCGCCACCTATCGGCGACAAAGGCCGCTCGCAGGGCCTGGGCCTCAGTCTTGGTCAATAATGGGGGAGGAGATGAGCTTGAGGTGTTCAATATACACGTCCAGTTGAGATATTTTGTCCGTCAACTCGTCGGCACTGAGATGCTCGAAGGGGCGGAACGGTTCGCCCTGGGGGCCGCTCAGTTCCATCGCCTTGGCCACCGGTCCGATGAGACGGTCGAGGAGAAAGGTAATGCGATGTTGGTCCCCGGTGGCCAGTCCCTTTGCGATCACAGAGGCGACGAGAAGGGTGACGCTTGGAGTGCTTTCGTCGTTCATTACCTGCTTAAGCTCACCCTTGGTCAGGCGAAGGAGATTGTGGGCAATGCGTTCGAAGTCGTCACGCAGCATTTCACGGGCCTGGCGTAAATCCTCTGGGATTGGCTTTCTGCCTGGCCCGCCTGGATTTCCTGGCTCGAAGTTTCTTCCGCCGGTTTTCTTTCCGTCCCTGGACATGGGATGAGTGTGCCGTATACTCGGAAATTATGAAAGCACTCACGGTTACATGCGACACGAAACTGAAGATTCCACTCGATGAACTTATCGAGCTCCAGGGTAACTTCAAAGAGATGACGAAGGCGCGGTACGAGAAGTTCAAAAAGCTTATTCTCAAGCGAGGCATTTGGTTTGCGAGCCACGTTTGGAAGGAACTGACGATAGAAAACGGAGTTAGCTTAGTAAAGTGGTGGATCATAGACGGGCACGGTCGCAAGCGCCTGCTTACGAAGATGAGGGCAGAGGGATACGCCATACCGGATATTCCATGCGTTGAGATTTCAGCGGCAAGCCTCAAAGAGGCGAAAGAGGCGGTGCTTGCGGCATCGAGCAACTTTCAGCGAGCGACTAAAGACGGGCTTTACGAATTCATCTCTGGAGCAAGCATATCGTTTGACGAACTAGACGCGTTTGAGATTCCAGATATTGACCTGCCTGATTTCAAGGACGAGTTCGGGCCTGACGCGAGCAAGGAGCGCGTAGAGTTTGACGCCGAAATCGGTCAGGCTCAGTTCCTTGTCATCGTAAATTGCGCGGACGAGGGAGCGCAGAGGGAGCTATTTGAGAAACTTTCTGGAGAGGGATGGACATGCAAAATTACCGGGTAGAACTTGAGAGCGTAATCCCAAAGACGTACCGCACGCAAAAGGCCGTCGACAGCGTGAACTTGGACGTGATGAAGAAAAGCAGGCACGTGCTGGAAGTCGAAGCCGACTTGACCTCGCCCTATAACGTCGGCCTCATCGTCGGTGCATCGGGCAGCGGCAAGACCACGCTTGCACGTCAGATATTCGGCGAGGATTGCACGCGTGACGTGCTTGTCGGTGAGACTCCTGTGATCGAGCAGTTCCCGAAGGGAATGAAGTACGACGCCTGCGTCGAAGCACTGACTGGCGTTGGCCTCACGTCGATTCCGTGCTGGGTGAGGCCAGCGCACACTCTATCGAATGGGCAGAGGGCAAGAGCCGAGGCCGCGCTTAAGACCGCGACTGGAAGCGACGTCGTAGTGTTGGATGAATGGACGTCGACGGTGGACCGCACAATAGCGCAGATAATGTGCGCGAAGATCTCGAAGCAGTATAGGAAGGGAGCCAGACGAATCGTTTTGCTCAGCTGTCATTACGACGTCATCCCCTGGCTTCAGCCTGATTGGATCATTGACTGCAACACGGGCTCATACGAAAAAAAAAAGAGCACCGGAGGGAGCCGCTTGAATTTACCGTCAGAGAATGTTCAAGCCGCGCTTGGAGGTATTTTAGCAAGTATCATTATCTGAGTGAGAACCTGCCCTTTGGGAAGGTTTACGCGTTTGGCCTATACCACGGCGAGAATCAGATCGGCTTCAGCTGCTTTGCGCATTACACCGTAGCCGACCGAACGGAGGTGCACTCGAACCGCGTGGTGGTGCATCCGGATTACATAGGCATCGGCCTGGGCATCCGGCTCGCTACGGAGGCTTCCAGGATAATGAGTGCACGCGGGTTCAGAGTGAAGGCGAAATTCACGTCCCCTGCAATGCTCAAACAGCGACTGGGCCACCCTGACTGGATCTATTTGGGCTCGAAGCTCGTGACGTCGAAGAGCCAGGCGGGCAATTTCGGGCGCACCATTCGCAGCTCGTCAGGCCCGGAGGCGGCAGTACGGCGAAATGAGGCGAAACTATGGGGAGTGAAATACCATTGGTTTCAGTTCAGATCAGCCCTGGAGAAAGCTCACGACTGAGGCCCGGGGCAGCGGGCCTATAGCGCGCTCTATCTCGATGCCGAAGCACCAGGGCGTCGTGATGAAGACGGACGCGGCCAGGCGGGCAGGGCGGCGTCGATAGCGGATGCGTCGGACGCGGCACAAGAGATAGCGCCCGCTCCGATAGTGAAGCACTAGATAGCGCGGCGAGGGACCGGCGAAGAGGGCGTGATAGTGACGCGCGTCACGCCTATACTCGACCGTCTTGGTGCCCGCGGCTATCAGGTCGAAGTACGGCCTGGTGATAGTCAGTGTGATACTGAGAGGCCGCTCCCTGGGAGCGACCGCCTGGCGTCTGGCGCGGTGCATGATGGTATGGGAGCATCATGCCAGATGATCCGGCGCGGTCACGCCGCACACCTCAGGCGGGTCGCGTCACGATGCGGCATACCGGGGTATCAGATGGGGTATCGGCGTCCAGGGCCTGGCGGCCTCTGGGGGCCAGAGACGCAGTCAGCCAGGCACGGTGCCACGCGTCACACTAGACGCACCGTGTCTGAGTGCTCCTCGGTACGATGCGACGTGTCAGAGATGGAATGACACGGCCTAGGCCGCTCTCTCGAGAGGCCCAGGCCGTTCCGGCGGGCAGGTCAGTCAGAGCATTGGAGCGCGGTCTGGCTTGGTCCCGCGTCCTGGTCACGGCACCCTGGCTCGCGTCCACACGCAGCGAGTGCCAGGATCAAGATGAGTGCAGCGAGTGTTTTCATAATGCCTGAGGCCCGCATCGCCGGTGAAGGAGACGCGGGCCTCAGGGCTGGGTTACAGGTTGCCGATGGACGCGGCGAGCGTGCTGAGGATTTCGGCCTCTTGCTCATTGAGTGCCTCAAGCTGGGACTTGGCCTCGGTCAGCGCCGCGATGAGGTTTTGACGGTCCGACGCGGCCTGGGCGGCCTGTTTTGTGACTGATCGCGCGCTGACCTGAGGAGTTTTGGCCTTGCCGCGCCGCACCGGCTTATCCTCAGCTGGCTCGCCGCGCACAGTCTCATTGCCCGGGTTTTTCTTTCTGAGACGTTCCAGTTCGTGCTGGTATTTGGCCCGTTTGGTCCAGAGGCCGCGTTCCTTTAGGTCTTTTCTCCACGTCGAGTAGTTGCTCATTTTTGTCCTTTCGATTTGAGGATTCTCGGGTGCCCGCCCGGGCCACCGTCACTTGCCTCTACTAAGAATAATATACCACGGCGCGTCAGAATGCTCTAATCAGACGACGCGTCGCAACTGGCTGGATCGGCTCGGGAATCGGCTTACCCCCCGGCTTAAGTGGCTGATTCCATGCGTTATTTCCATGACTTCGATATATTTTGTGCCTGCGTGCCTGCGTGCCTGGCTGGGCGCTTCCTTATAAGAGCCGATGGGAGCTGCCCAGGCGCGTGCCTGGCTGGGCTGGGCAGGCCTGAGGTGGGCCAGGGGTGACCAATACTTGGGCAGTCGTCCCATTCTCGCGTCACCAATGCCAGGGGCCTTTCCTGAGCCCCTGCGCTTGAGCCGTGCAATGAGGCGAGATGTCAGGTGATGGGCAGGGGAAATGGGCGCGGTGGGCGGGAATCGGCTGTCGTCTGGAATCAATGTAAGTTCGGAGTCCCGGGGCAGCGGGAATATTTCAAATCATGATTGACTGACTCGCCGTATCTTCCTGATGATTCTCTTCAGCACTTAATACCCGGTTGCCGATCGGGTTGATGAGAAAAGGATTCGTCGCCGGTGAGATTCTCAGATACATTCCAGATTGCTTTCGTGGGACATCCCGGCTTTCACCGGCCCGAATCCTGCCCACGGATTAGGGGCCAGAGACGGCAATCTCTGGCCCCGTTTTATTTTCATACTCAATATAAAAATGGGTCGGACCATCCCGTGGGGCAAGGCCCAAGGATGCTGCTTAAGAGCCGTCACGCTGTGCTCGCCGATTTCCATTGTCCATGCTGAATCCTTAACGCGATACGGGACAGTTACAGGTGCGTGAATCATTCGGAAAACAATGGGGTAGGGGATGCCTATGTTCGATAGTCCTGAATTCGACATAATACGAAGGATCAGAGCGGAGGCGATTAACATGTACCCGCGTCTGAAATGCACGAAGTGCGGTGCGACGCTGAGAATGCCCAGTTTCATACCGCCGGAATCGAATCGACGTCTTAAGGGCTGGCTGCAACAGAGATGTGTCAGGCATTTAACGGTCCGTGCTCCAGGAGCCCCGACAAGCGGGGCTCGCCCGGGAGAAAAAAATAGAAAGGGTTCTAGAATGGAAATCGAAGAGCAAATTGAGATAGTAGAGGCCCGCGTCGGCCGCCTTTACGAACGGTGGAACACGGAGGGCGAGGTGCTCCTCGCTGACTACATTAACGACCAGATCGATACGCTGCGAATGCTCAAAGCGCTCAAGCGGGAAAGGCAGCCAGCATGAGAGAACGCATAGCCGCCGCGCTTGAACGCATAGCCGCCGCGCTCGAGAAATGCATCGACAGTGGCATTACTGGTCCCGCCCTGGTCGCAGCATTAGCGGAGAGGAAGACCACGCGCAAAGGCCCCGTAAAAGGGCCTCCGCCGGTCAGGACACCGTACCGTAATCCCGAGGCGGGCCAGCTCGTCAAAACATACTGCGATGCCTACCGCTCGCGATACGGGACATACCCGATCGTAGACGGCAAGGTAGCGGGGCTCGCTACTAATCTGCTGCGCGCAGTGCCGCTGGCCCGGGCTCAGGACCTGGTACAGGCATTTCTTCAGCTCAATGAGCGTTGGTTCGTCACAAAAGCGCACGCTTTCGACGTGCTCATCTCGAATCTCAATGTCGTCGCAGTGAGTCTAGCTCACGGCACTCAGTCACCGGACGATAAACGGTACTGGGAGAGAGTTTTTAGGGGGGAAAATCATGCAACAATCAGTATTCAAGGCCCAAGTCCGGATGCTCGCGGAGGTCTGGGGGGAGAGAAATTACTCAGCACCCGTGGCGAACCTGCTCTGGCAGGCTTTCCAGACGATCAACGACGATGAATTCACTGATGCCGTGACGTGGCTCGTCGCTAATCGGCCCGCAAGACTGACGCCCCCGCTGATGAAAGAACTGAGCGGGGCGTGCGACGAGGCGAGGCGGCGCAGCATAGAGAGCCGCGCTCGAGGCGGAGGCAATCTCGGGGAGATGCTCAACGAAGCGGGCAGGGTCAATAAAACCGCTGATCCCGACTTCGTCCGGGCGTGTCTACAGACGATCACCGACTTCATTAACCGGAAATGTTCGATGGCTCAGTTCATAGACAACTGTGACGCGCTCGATAGTGTAGCGCGCCAACTAAACCC